>Ga0163215_100068_pt1 | contig 344254 bp, 277 predicted proteins | sample SynspAceP_FD_185934 | JGI IMG/M metagenome (GOLD analysis project Ga0163215, IMG submission 185934) | Saline lake microbial communities from Ace Lake in Antarctica - Synechococcus sp. Ace-P (Hybrid Assembly) | ecosystem: Environmental > Aquatic > Non-marine Saline and Alkaline > Saline | place... | reverse complement strand
TCCTGCGCTCTAACCAACTGAGCTACCTCGCCATTTATTTAATTTCTTCAATATTTCAATTTTGGGATTGAACTCCCGTCCGCCGCGGCGGATATTAATCCTGCGCTCTAACCAACTGAGCTACCTCGCCATTTATTTAATTTCTTCAATATTTCAATTTTGGGATTGAACTCCCGTCCGCCGCGGCGGATATTAATCCTGCGCTCTAACCAACTGAGCTACCTCACAAATAATAGTTTAACTCAACTTATCACAGATACTGATTTTCCAATTGCCCAACTTTTTGGTTGAAAGCTTTAGCGCTTAAGAAAATTTAACCAGCAGCCATTTTACCTAAAATGCTTTAAATCTGACATTAAAGATTTTCACTTGAATCAAGTAAGAATATGTAGTACTGTAAGTCGGATTTTTGACGTGAATTTTAGAATTTAATGCCTATATTATTGCACAGTCAAGTTTCAACAACCAATTGATGAAAACCTTTTGTTGACATCTTTTCGGATAACCCCCGAAATTGGTTTGCAAATATGAGGTCTTGTCTTGTGAAATGCAAGTTGACGTTCTTTAAAAAATGATTTTTTACACTTAGTAAAATATAACATCATGGTAAAAAATAAATTTGTTGCTGATTATCAAATCAATGCCTCAAAAAAAATTGTCTTCAATTATTTGAGTACTGCAAGTGGTTTAGCGGAATGGTTTGCTGATGATGTAAACCTCAATGAGGATAAAAATTATATCTTTCATTTTGACAATGAGGATCATCATGCTCGAATGGTTTCTATGAGAACCAATATGCATGTGAAATTTGAGTTTTACGACCCCGCAGTTCCCAATGAGGAGGATCATTCATATATCGAATTCAAACTTGATGAAAACGAGCTCACCCAAACTCTTTTTATCAAAGTGATTGACTACTCAGATGTCTATGATGACGAAGAGTCAGTTGCGATTTGGGATGGTCTGATCAGCCAACTTAAAGAAATTATTGGTGGTTAAAATCAAATCAATTTAGCAACTTTGAACTTAGATTATACGCATATACTTATGCTAGAGTCAGAAGTTTAAACCAATGAAGAAATTAGACAAGCTTATCCTTGGGTCTTTCTTAGGCCCATTTTTATTGACATTCCTTGTGGTAGATTTTATCTTGTTGACGGTCAACATGCTGAAATATTTCGATGAGATTTTTGGAAAAGGGCTTGGCTTTTGGATTTATATGGAGCTGATCAGTTACTTTGTAATCTCCATTTCCCCAATGGCTTTGCCTCTCGCTGTGTTACTTTCCAGCTTGATGACTTTTGGGAATCTTGGGGAGCATTTTGAGCTAACTGCGATAAAAAGTAGTGGGATATCTCTTCTTAGGGCGATGCGTCCAATCGGTGTTTTTGTGATTGTGCTCACTTTTTTGGCATATTTATCCAACAATTACTTGGTCCCGAAAGTAAACTTAAAAACTTTCAGTCTGCTCTATGATATGCGGATGAAGTCCCCCTCATTAGATATTAAAGCAGGCGTTTTTTATGATGGTATTCCAGGATACAGTATAAAGGTTAATGAGAAAGTAGGAGAGTTTGGGCTCAAGGACATCTTAATTTATAATCATTCGGAGGGAAAACAGGGGAATCTTGATGTTACTTTGGCGGATTCAGGGGTAATGCAGCCATTTTTCAATGAAAACTACATGCGTCTGGCGCTCTATAAAGGACAAAATTATAAAGAGGATCGAGCGACAAGAGGAATCAGTGAAAAGCCGGTAGAGTTTAGCAGAACCAATTTTGATGAAAACACAATCATTTTTAATCTAAATTCATTTCAGTTAAACCGGACGAATGAGGATGCTTGGTCGACTAATCGCTCCATTAAAAATATCCCGGAGATTAAAGTTGGATTGGATTCAATAGTTACTCTTGTAAATGATCAGAAATTCCAGAACTATCAAACCGCTGAGAGTATTTATCCCTTTTTCACTAGAGGTAGAAAACTTATCCCTCCAAAGGAAATTCTAGAGAGGAAAGCGCTGGATGACACGTTGCGGGTTGAGAAATTCAGGAAGGAGAAGTCAAAAAAAGATTCACTAGACTTATTGGCTGGTGAGAACAAGCCGGATAGCACAAACTTAGTCGTCGAAAATCCAGAGGCACGAGACTTTACGGTGAAATCAGATACGTTGATAAGTAAGCCAACGACATTGGCGATTAGTAGTATACCTGCAAGAAGCGATTCTTTATTCAAAAAGAAAATGCTTAGGGCAGATCGGCAAGCAGCTATTATTGATTCCTCAAAGGAAGATTCGAGTAGAAATAATGGCCCTGGCGAAGGAATTAATAAGATCACTCGTACAGAGCCACTAAGCTCATCTGAGAGATTTATCATTGATTCACTTATCTTTGAAAGAGGCTACATGAGTAACGCGCTCACGATGGCTCTAAATAATTCTCGGAACTTGAAAAACACATTTGATGTCAAAAAACTTCAAATTGAGAATCATGATCGGGAATACCGACGCTATGAGATCGCTTGGTTTCAAAAATATACCCAAGCTATTGCTTGCTTTGTCATGTTTATGATCGGAGCCCCACTTGGAGCAATTATTAAAAAAGGTGGCTTAGGTATGCCTGTCTTGATCTCAATCATATTCTTCATCATTTATTATATGCTCACTATCTCTGGAGAAAAATGGGCTAAAGAGGGAGTCGTAGATACTTTATTTGGGACAGCTTTTTCAAATCTGTGCTTAATTCCCTTTGGCTTGTTTTTTTTGAGGCAAGCCAGAAAAGATGCCCGATTATTTGAACCGGATTTTTATGTCGAATTCTGGAGAAAGCTGCAAAAAAAAATCAAAGTATTAAATCCTAAATCAGGCTGATGTTTTATTATTAGGATTTAAGCCTTACTTTTGTATTTGTTTTAATTAAATTAGCTAAACATGTATTTAACATCAGAGAAAAAACAAGAGTTGTTTCAAAATCATGGACGGTTAAAATCTGCTAACGACACAGGATCTCCTGAATCACAGATTGCCCTCTTTACTCACAGAATCAAGCATTTGACAGAACATTTGAAGTCAAATAAGAAGGATCACTCCACAAGACTTGGTTTATTGAAGCTCGTAGGTAAAAGAAGAAGCCTACTTGATTACCTCCATAAAAGAGAGATCGAGCGATATCGTTCTATCATCGCTGAACTAGGAATCAGGAAATAACCACTGAGTAAGGTTCTCGATCAAGAGAACCTTACTTTTTTCTTTTTAAAGGTTTCCGTCCACTTTTACACACTACACGCTTTATCACTAACACGTATTTATGTTACCAAACTTAATTAGCAAGACCATCACCCTTGAAGATGGCAGAGAAATTATAATAGAAACTGGCGCATTGGCCAAGCAGACAGATGGTTCTGTCGTTGTGAAGATGGGAAAAGCCATGTTGTTGGCAACTGTAGTTTCTAAGAAAGAGGCTGCGGAAGGAGTTGATTTTTTACCGATGTCGGTAGATTACCAAGAGAAATTTGCTTCATCTGGTAAAATACCTGGTGGATTTTTAAAAAGAGAAGGAAGATTATCAGATTACGAGATTTTGATTAGCCGTATCGTAGATAGAGCGATTCGCCCAATTTTTCCAGATGATTATCATGCAGATACCCAAATCGCAATCACGCTAATTAGTGGAGATGAAGAAGTGCTTCCAGATGCATTAGCTGGATTAGCGGCATCAGCTGCTTTAGCAGTTTCAGATATCCCATTTAACGGTCCAATCTCAGAAGTTCGAGTAGCTAAAATAGATGGTAAGTTGAAAATCAATCCAACTCCGATGGAATTGGAAAAGGCCTCCCTTGAGTTTATCGTTGCGGGTTCTCTAGACTTCATCTTGATGGTCGAAGGAGAAGCAAATGAGATTCAAGAAGAAGAAATGTTGGAAGCGATGCAGTTTGGTCATGAAGAAATCAAAAGACATTGCCAGGCTCAGATCGAGTTGACCAAATTAGTTGGTAAAGAAATTAAAAGAGTATATACCCACGAAAAATCAGATCCTGCACTTTTTGAGAAAATGAGAGCGGACGTTTATGAGAAGCTTTATGGCGCAGTAAGCAAGCAAATTGCTAACAAAACCGAAAGATCGGCTTTGACTAAAGAAATTAAAGAAGCGTTCGTAGCAAGTTTGGGTGAAGATCATGGTTATGAATCAAGTCTAATCGGTCCATATTTCAGCAAAATCCACAAAGAAGCTGCTAGAAATCTTACCCTAAATGAGAAGAAAAGATTGGATGGTAGAAAACTTGACGAAGTAAGACCTATTTGGTCAGTTGTTGATTATCTTCCTTCCGCCCATGGTTCTGCATTGTTTACACGTGGAGAAACGCAAGCGCTAACTACTTGTACATTAGGAACTAAGATGGATGAGATGATGGTGGATGGGGCTACGATTTCAGGATACAATAAATTTTATCTTCATTATAATTTTCCAGCCTTTTCTACTGGTGAAGTAAAACCAAACAGAGGCCCAGGAAGAAGAGAAGTTGGTCATGGTAACTTAGCCATGAGAGCTTTGAAAAAAGTACTTCCTCCAGTTGCAGAAAATCCATATACTATTCGAATCGTTTCTGACATTTTAGAATCTAACGGTTCATCCTCAATGGCCACAGTTTGCGCTGGATCATTGGCTTTAATGGATGCCGGTATTAAGATTACATCCCCAGTAACAGGAATCGCTATGGGAATGATTTCTGATGCTAAGACTGGAAAATACTCCATTCTTTCCGATATTCTCGGTGACGAGGATCATCTAGGAGATATGGACTTTAAAGTTACTGGAACTGCCAAAGGAATAACTGCTTGTCAGATGGACCTTAAAGTTGAAGGTTTAGACTACTCTGTATTGAAAGAAGCCCTACACCAAGCAAAAGCTGGAAGACTTCATATTTTGGACGAAATCAATAAAACACTTTCAGTATCCAGAGCAGAATTGAAGCCTCATACTCCAAGATCTTTCATTATGATGATTCCTAAGGAGTTGATTGGTGCAGTAATCGGACCTGGAGGAAAAGTGATTCAAGAAATCCAGAAAGATACTGGAGCCACTATTGTAATAGAAGAAGTGGACAATCAGGGTAAAATCAACATTTTCTCTGCGAATCAAGATAAACTTAATGCTGCACTTGCACGTATTAAAGCAATCGTGGCTCAGCCTGAAATAGGAGAGACTTACACTGGAAAAGTGAAAAACATTCAACCTTTTGGAGCCTTCGTGGAATTTATGCCAGGTAAAGATGGTTTACTTCATATCTCTGAGATAAAGTGGGAGCGTTTAGAGACCATGGATGGTGTATTAGAGCCAGGAGAAGAGATAATGGTTAAATTAATCGATGTAGATCAACGAACTGGAAAATTCAAGCTTTCTAGAAAAGCTCTTTTGCCAAAACCGGAAAAGCCATCTTCTAGTCCACAAGGATAATTATCGAAGGTTTAATCGGAGTAATGTTTAATTGAATTTCACAAATCATATACCTGAATGAGGCAGCTAAAAATTAGCAAACAGATTACCAATAGAGAAAGTCAATCTCTGGATAAATACCTTCAAGAAATTGGTAAGGTAGACCTGTTGACGGCAGATGAAGAGGTAGTATTGGCAAAACGAATTAGAGAGGGCGACCAACTTGCACTCGAAAAACTCACAAAAGCCAACTTACGATTTGTCGTTTCGGTAGCAAAGCAGTACCAGAACCAAGGACTTTCATTAGGTGATTTGATCAATGAAGGAAATTTGGGTCTGATCAAGGCTGCCCAACGATTTGATGAGACTAGAGGTTTCAAATTTATTTCCTACGCAGTTTGGTGGATTAGACAGTCGATACTTCAAGCATTGGCAGAGCAATCTCGAATTGTGCGTTTGCCTCTAAATAGAGTTGGTTCACTGAATAAAATCAGTAAAACTTTTAGCGAACTGGAGCAAAAGTTTGAGCGTGAGCCTTCTCCAGAAGAACTTGCAGAAGTGTTAGAAATCACTGCAAACGAAGTCGTAGACACGATGAAGATTTCAGGTCGTCACGTCTCCATGGATGCACCTTTTGTACAGGGAGAAGAGAATAGCTTATTAGATGTACTTGAAAACGATGGAGATGAAAAGCCTGATGATGGCTTGATGAAAGACTCTCTTCGGAAAGAAGTACAGCGCGCTTTATCTACATTAACTCAACGAGAAGCAGACGTGATTACTTTATATTTTGGATTGAATGGCGAACATGCCATGACTCTCGAGGAGATTGGCGAGAAATTCAATTTGACTAGAGAGCGTGTCCGCCAGATTAAGGAGAAAGCAATTAGACGATTAAGACATACCTCAAGGAGTAAGACCCTAAAGCCTTACCTTGGATAGTATAAATTAAAAAAGGGGGTTTTTCTAACCCCCTTTTTTAATTTATACCAAATCCTTCTTAAATCAGCCCTAGACCATAATTTGGGAATTTTAACAATTCCCAGTTTTGAGGAGGCTTGAGAATTAACAAAATTTGCCAGATTTTAATAATCAATTAATGAGTCAAGAAAACGAACACGTAAAGGTTTTGATCATCGGTTCTGGACCTGCAGGTTATACTGCTGCTATTTATGCTTCTCGAGCTGGATTATCTCCGGTTCTTTATACAGGAGGGCAACCTGGTGGGCAGCTTACGATTACCAACGATGTGGAAAATTATCCAGGCTACCCTGACGGAGTGATGGGCCCAGAGATGATGGAAGATTTCAGAAAGCAAGCAGAGCGGTTTGGAACTCAGGTTCGATACGGATTGGCTACAAAAGTGGATTTTTCAAAAAGACCCTATCATGTAGAAGTGGACGAACAAAAAACTATTCTAGCAGACACAGTTTTGATTTCAACAGGAGCTTCTGCTAAATGGCTGGGTATAGAAAGTGAAGCTAGACTTAATGGTAAAGGAGTTTCAGCTTGTGCAGTTTGTGACGGTTTTTTCTTTAAAGGACAGGAAGTTGCAATTGTTGGAGCGGGAGATACCGCTTGTGAAGAAGCTTCCTACCTATCCAATATTTGTAGTAAAGTTTACATGATCGTCAGGAGAGATGAGATGCGTGCATCTCAAATCATGCAAAACAGAGTAATAAAAAATCCTAAGATCGAAATTCTTTGGAACACAGAAACTGAAGAGATTCTGGGCGAAGAGGAAGTAACAGGGGTGCGGTTACTTAACAATAAAACAGGAGAAAAATCAGATCTCGCAATTTCTGGCTTCTTTGTTGCTATTGGACACGAACCAAACACTGCGATATTCAAGGATTTCATCCATATGGATGAGTCAGGATATATCAAAACAATTCCTGGAAGTACGAAAACAAATGTTGAGGGCGTTTTTGCTTGTGGCGATGCGCAGGATCATATTTATAGACAGGCTGTCACAGCAGCAGGAACAGGTTGCATGGCAGCATTAGACGCAGAGCGATTTCTGGCTGAATTTGAGAATCACTAATTCAATAAATGAAGTATTTCTTTATAATCTTTTTCTTAGGTGCATTTTTGAGCATTGGTTTGTCAGAAACCAATGCTCAAATTTTTCCTAAGATTATAAAGAAAAACACAAGCCCTCCTTCTGGTGCGAGTCAAGAGCGAAAAACAATAGAGCTCAGAGGTTTTGATCAAAGCACCTACCTTAAAACACTCTCCTCAGTAACAGACTCCATTATTTTTGAAAATAATGTGAATCTTGGACGTGTTCGGTCCATAGTGAGTGAAGATAGACCGATTATGATTTGGGCACCTACTAATCAGCTGGTCAAAATATCTGAACAATTACTAATTGATAGTATCTGGGTGACTGCCTATGAGCATTATTCTTCATGGGATTCAAATAAGATCGATATTTATAATTTTGATTTGAAGAATTTCAAAGATTCGGTTAACATCAGATTATATGACCCTTTTTTCGGCTATGATTGGAAAATGCCTCTCGATAGTACCCCTGTAACTTCAGGCTTTGGTTACCGATGGAGAAGATGGCATTACGGTACGGATTTGGACCTCAATACAGGCGACCCAGTTTATAGTGGATTTGACGGAATTGTTCGGATTAAATCTTACGACAGATACGGGTACGGTTATTATATAGTCATTCGTCACAAAAACGGCCTGGAAAGCGTTTATGGGCACCTTTCTAAACAACTTGTTGAGATAGGTCAAGAAGTAAAAGCAGGGGACTTGATTGCAAAAGGTGGTAACACAGGTAGGAGTACCGGTTCGCATTTGCATTATGAGCTCCGATACAGAGGACTTGCCTTCGATGCTCAAAAAGTCTATGACTTTGGAAATAATTCTATCGCTGGGCCAAATTATTTAATCACTCCTTCCTTATTCTCGCATGCAGTGGGCAGTACGCCTGTAGTGCGTACAAATGCCTATCATCGAGTAAAAAAAGGAGAGAATCTAGGCTCAATTGCTAGAAAGTACGGGGTATCAGTAAGTTCGCTGACTAAATTAAATGGAATCTCAACCCGATCAATTTTAAAAATTGGTCAAAACCTGAGAGTTCGATAATCCAAGAATTAGATCAAATGACAAAACTTGACGTATTGGTTTTTGCAGCGCATCCTGATGATGCAGAACTTGGTTGCTCTGGGACAATTGCCTCTTTGGTAGCTCAAGGAAAGAAAGTAGGAGTGGTAGATTTTACCCAAGGTGAAATGGGAACCAGAGGAACACCCGAAATTAGACTTCAAGAATCAGCCAAAGCAGCTGAAATCTTACAGCTTTCTGCAAGGGAAAATGTAGGTTTCAAGGATATATTTTTCAAAAACGATGAAACTCACCAGCTCAAATTGGTGGAAATGATAAGAAAATATCAGCCAGAAATCGTCATTGCAAATGCCATTTCTGACCGGCATCCTGACCATGGTAAAGGTTCAAGTCTCGCTACTCAAGCTTGTTTTATGAGTGGTCTTCGAAAGATTGAAACTACTTTTGAGGGCATAAATCAATCTCCTTGGCGCCCAAAAGTAGTTTATCACTACATTCAGAATAATTTCATTAATCCTGATTTTGTCGTGGATATTACTCCTTTTTGGCAAACAAAAATTGACAGTATCATGGCGTTTCGATCACAGTTTTATGATCCTAATAGTAAAGAGCCTACCTCATTTATTTCAGACCCGGATTTTATCCCATTCATAGAGGCCCGAGCTAGAGAATATGGACATAAAATTTTCGTAAAATACGGCGAAGGCTTTACTGTAGAACGAATTCCAGGAGTTACCGATTTATTCAACTTGATTTAATCAAGGCGCTAATCTGTCCATTGACCAGCTTTCATTCCCTGTCGTATAATTTACACGATCATGGAGTCTACTTGGTCTTCCTTGCCAAAATTCAACTGAGCTAGGTACCAATCGATATCCACCCCAGTGCGCAGGTCTAAACATTGGCTCTTTTTGAAACCTTGCTTCAACTTCCTGTTGTCTCCGATCCAAAATTTCACGGGATTCGATTTTTTGACTTTGTGGTGAAGTCCAAGCTCCAATTTGAGACCCTATTGGACGGGAGAAAAAATACTCATCGGATTCTGATTCAGCTATTTTGGTGACCATTCCCTTTATTCTCACTTGGCGCTCCAATTCTGCCCAAAAGAATGTTAAAGAAGCTTTTCCTGAAACCTCAAGTTCTTTTCCTTTTTCACTTTGATAGTTTGTAAAAAAAACAAAGCCATGGTCGACTTCCTTCAATAACACTATTCTTCCATTTGGCGAGCCATCCATTCCTATAGTAGATAGAGTCATCGCATTTACCTCTAAAACCTCTGAAGCTAAGGCCTCTTGAAGCCAAATTTTAAACTGGGTAATGGGATCAGGATTTAATTCTTTGATATCAAGTGATTTGAGCGTGTATTCTTTGCGAATCGATGAAATTTCCATGTTGTTATATTCTGACTAGATTTCTTATAGATAAAAGTACCATTGCCATTGCATTTAAAAAATTATGCTTTATATTTTTCGATAATTCTTATTAGCTCGCTTATGAATAGAGGTGAAACAGCAAATGCAAAGGCAGGAGATCTATTAATCTCCGAACCATTCCTACAGGATGAGAATTTTGTCAGGTCTGTAATACTACTCTGCGAGCATTCCGAAGAGGGTAGTTTTGGGTTGGTGCTTAATAAGCCTTCAATTTTGAAACTAGGAGAATTGGTAGAGGAGCTTAGCTTTTTGGATAAAAATGTATTCGTTGGTGGACCTGTAGAGCAAAACACGCTTCACTTTATTTATTTTGGGGACAAAGTTCTTGATGGAAGCATATCACTGGGAAATAATCTATGGTGGGGAGGTGATTTTGATACACTTCAAGAGAAATTGAAGCTCGGTCAATTTAATTCCGAGTCGGTTAGATTCTTCTTGGGATACAGTGGCTGGGGTGCTGGCCAGTTAAAAGATGAGCTAGAAGAAAGTACTTGGATAATTTGCACTGAAAATCTTGAGGTTGAAAATTTTGAATATACCCCAGAAGAACTGTGGAAAAACCTCCTAAAAAACATGGGAGGGGAGTATAAAGTAATCGCAAATTATCCTCTGGACCCAAGATTAAATTAGGCAAAATGCCTACTTTTGCCCATATTGCCTCCAAATAGTACCGTTTTTATGACTGAGAAAAGTAACGAATTGTCTAATCAAGACAAGGTGACCCAAGATTCCGAATCCATGGAAGCGAAGGGTAAAGAGAATTCCGAATCACCCATTACCTCCAAAGATGAGGATGAGTTAGATCCCGTAGCGTCTACAGAAGCAGCTGTAACAAGCGAAGTGCTCGAAACTGAATCCGAAGAAGAGATAAAAGCTTCTGTGGAATTAAGTGTAGATCCTGTTGCAAATACAACTGTTGAAGAAGTTGCGATTGAAGCTGAAGCTTCGGAAGGTTTGGAGCCATCTACTGCCAATGTTGAAATAAAAGAAGAAGACTCTGAAAGTCAAGAGTCGGAAACTCCTACTGAAAGTTCTGAAGAAGTTGTTGTTACAACTGAGTTGGTTAAAGAAACTTCCCCAGCTGAGGTTGAGGTGATTTCTGAAATCGTAGCTGAGCCTGATGCTCCTGCAGGATCTTTAAACGAAGCTGAAACAGAAGATTCTGATTTGGATACTGAAAATGAGGAGGAAGAAGAGGATCATTCCGAAGAAGAAGAGATTTCTTCTTTGTCAAAAAAAGCACTTTTAACCTTACTTCAAAAGAAGGTTCTAGGAAATAATCCATTTAAGCTGGATAAAGTGGTACATGAAATCAAAGCTGCCTTTGATGAATTTACTAATAAGGAAAAAGAAGAAGCATTAGAGAAATTCAAAGCAGAGGGAGGTACTGATGATGACTTTGATTTTCGCCCAAGTGATGAAGAGCGAGAGTTTAACACCCATTACTATGAGTTTAAAAAGCAGCTTGGTAATCTCCGAAAGGAAGCAGAACGTCAAAAAGAATCCAATCTTCAGTTAAAAACGGATCTTTTAAATAAGCTTCGTGATTTGGTTGATGGAGAGGAAACTACCCTTAGTATCACCACGATTAAGGATATTCAAGATACTTGGAAATCTACCGGACAGGTTCCTGCTGCACAAAATAGAAGTCTTTGGGCCAGTTATAATGCCTTAATGGATCGATTCTATGATAATCGAAGTATCTATTTTGAACTAAAAGAACTCGATCGGAAAAAGAATCTAGAGAGTAAAACAGAGCTCTGTGAGAAAGCAGAAGCACTTAAAGATGTAAAAGATCTGAAGGATGCCATTAAGTCACTTAATGATCTTCACGAAGAATATAAGCATATTGGTCCTGTCCCTCGAGAAGAACAGGAAAATCTTTGGCAGCGATTTAAAGGAGCATCTGATGCTGTTTATGATCGTAGAAAGAATTTTTACGAAGGGCAAAAAGAGGTCTTCCAAAAAAATCAAGATGAAAAGGAAGTTCTGATTGAGAAGTTAAAGACTTTCGGCGATTTCAAAGCTAGCAGAATCCGAGAATGGAATATCAAGACAAAAGAAATCCTCGAAATTCAAAAGGCTTGGGAAAAAATTGGTCCAGTAACCCGTGAGTCCGGAAAGGAAATTAATAAATCATTTTGGGCAGGGTTCAAGCATTTTTTCCATAATAAGAATCTATTCTTCAAAGAACTTGATGAAATCCGTGCAACCAACCAAGCAAAAGCTGAGGAACTAATCACTAGTGCTGCAGAATTAGCTGAAAGCACAGATTGGCAGAATACGGCAAATGCTTTGGTAAAGCTGCAGCAAGAATGGAAAAAATTAGGACCAACTCCTGAGAAACATCGGGATGCCTTATACAAAAGGTTTAAATCTGCGTGTGATACATTTTTCGATAATCGACGAAATGCTAATCAGCAATCCAATGCAGAATTTGAAGATAACTTTAAAAAGAAGCAGGAGATTTGTCAGCAGATTGTGCAGTTAGCTACTAATTCACCTTCGGAAGAATCACTTACAGAATTAATCAGCGCCTATAATGAAGTTGGATTCGTTCCACGTAAAAGCATTAAAGAGATCGCTGCAGAATTCAAAATAGCTGTAGATACCTGTCTTGAAAAACTAGGTTCTGCAGGCGCAGGAAGAGAAGACTTCCTATTCAGATTAAACTTGAATCAGATTCAATCTGATCCAAATGCTACAAAAACGCTTAATAGGAAAGAGCATGGAATTCGAAAGCAAATTTCAGAATTGGAGAATAACATAACACTTTGGAAAAACAACTTAGAGTTTTTCGCATCATCGAAAACTGCCGACAAGCTAAAAGATCAATTTGACATCAAGATTCAAAAAGCAGAAGATGAGGTTGAAAAATTGAAAAAGAAGCTTGCGATTTTGAAGGAATTTTAAATTAATCTCACTCAGAATAAGAGAGATAGAATATTTTTTTTCTATGGGTTTGGAGTGAACAAATCGAAGTTCTATATTTGCATCACCATAACGGAAAAGGCCTCTTTAGCTCAGCTGGTAGAGCAACTGACTTGTAATCAGTAGGTCGCTGGTTCGATCCCGGCAAGAGGCTCAAAAGGGAAACAGAAATGTTTCCCTTTTTGCTTTTTCAGGATTTAAGAAATGAAAAATTATTTTGTTTACATCATTTCTAAAAATCGATTGACGAATATTATACCGGTCAAACTGAAAATCTTGAAGAACGATTGATTCTCCACAATTCACATTATTTTGATCATTCATTCACCAAAATCGCATCTGATTGGGTGTTGAAATATTCATTGAAATGTCAATCACGAAGCCAAGCAGTTCAGATTGAATCTCATATCAAGAAGAATAAATCCAAAAAATATGTAGAGCCCCTAATTCAATATCCAACTATTGGTTTGAAACTATTGGAAAAGCGTCGCACTCAGTAGGTCGCTGTCCGCGATGGCCATCGGGACGATACCGGCAAGAGGCTCAAAAGGGAAACAGAAATGTTTCCCTTTTCTTTTTTTTGAAGGTTTTTCAAATATTGGATTCTTTCATTTTGATTTTTTCAAGATCTTATAAACTTAAAGTGATTTATTGGTTTTAAGGAAGAGAATAACTCCTTGAGGATTTTAAACTTAATTTGATTTATCATTAGCTTTTTCAAGTCAAAAGCAAATCCCTACCTTCCTTATAGAATTTTCCTTTTTTAAGCCGTAATATGCCAATAATCAATAAATTGATCAGTTGTTTGAGTACTCAGCTAAATCATCAATTCTTCAATTTGACTCTAGACCCTCAGCATAGATGCGATTCCTAAATAAAACAGTTCTTTTCACAGTTTCTTCACTAATTATTTTTATTTCCTGTAAGCAAGAAAGATCTCCTTTCGATGTCTCTCCTTCAGATTCTTTGGACCCGAAGCGAACGGAGACGCCTTATCCTTCAGTGATCTTACCAGAAGGAATAGATTTGCAATCTTCGACTTGGCAAGGAATTGATTTGTCTCCAAAGCCTCCAGTAATTCCCGTTTCTGCCAATGAGGAAAAGAAGTCCTTTGTACTTAAGCCTGGTTACAGCATAGATCCTGTGCTTTCTGAACCTCAAATCAAAGAACCTGCAGCTATTCAATTTGATGGAAATGGGCGAATGTATGTATTGGAACTGAGAACCTACATGCAAGATCTCGATGCTAATGGGGAATTGATGCCGACTTCAAGAATATCAAGATGGGAGGATAAAGACAATGATGGTACCTATGAAACTGGTGTAGTCTTCTTAGATAGTCTTGTCTTTCCAAGGTTTGTGGTTCCTTTTGGAAAAAACACCATTTTGTCTATGGAATCGAATGAGGACCATGTTTACAAATACACAGATACTGATAATGACGGCAAAGCAGATAAGAAAGAACTTTTTGCTTCTGGTTTAGGCCGTTCAGGAAATGTAGAACACCAAACCACTTTCCTTACTTGGGCATTGGATAACTGGATGTATAGCACATATAACTCCAAAAGAATTCGCTGGACAGCAGATGGAGTAATTCAGGAGACAAGCGGAAATCCATGGGGACAGTGGGGAGTTACTCAGGATAACTATGGTAAACTTTGGTTCCAAGATGGGGCAGGAGGAGTTCCGCAAGGATTCCAGTTCCCCATTGTCTATGGTAATTTCAGTGTGAAAGGACAGTGGAAAGATGGTTTTCGAATTCCCTACAGCTTGGTGAAATTGGCAGATTTCCAGCCTGGTATGAAGGAAGCAAACCCAGATGGATCACTAAATAATGTGACTGGAGCAGCAGGAAATGATGTCTTTAGAGGGGATAGATTACCTCAGGAACTTGTTGGCCAATATTTTTATGGTGAACCTGTAGGGCGGATAGTAAGGCAGGTCAATTCAGAGAATGAGGAAGGCCTGACCTACATCCAAAATAAATACATTGATTCTCAGTCTGAGTTTATCCAATCTACTGACCCACTTTTTAGACCAGTGGATATAGCAACTGCACCCGACGGAACGATGTATATCGTCGATATGTATCGTGGGATCATCCAAGAAGGAAACTGGACTCAAGAGGGAAGCTACCTGAGAACAAAAATCCAGCAGTACCAAATGGATGATGTCATAGGGAATGGTAGAATCTGGAGATTGACTTATGAAGGAATGCCAAGAAATACTGAAAAGCCTAGAATGTATGAGGAGACGTCGGCTGAGTTGATTCGTCACTTGGAAAATCCGAATGGCTGGTGGCGAGATCAAGCACAGCAGCTGATGATTTTGAATCAGGATAAATCCATTGTAATGGATTTGGAGAAATTGGCCAAGACTTCCAAGAATGAATTGGCAAGAATCCATGCACTTTGGACATTAGAGGGATTAAGTTCGTTGAATGTTGGCCTTGTTAGAGTACTTCTAAAGGATCCTAACCCCAATATCCGGATTCAGGCCTCAAGAGCCAGCGAAACACTTTATAAGTATGGAGACAAGAGTTTATCGGCTGATTATAGAGAAATGACCAAGGATCAAAATGTTGATGTCATCATTCAAGGTCTCTTCAGTGCATATATCCTAAAAACTGATCATGTCGAGGACTTGATGCAGTCCAACCTTAAATCTAATTCCTCCAAGGGGGTTCAATTGGTAGCAACTCAAATTCTAGAAAAGATTGAAGAAGCAAAAAATGCAGCTTCTACTAAATTTGAGCCGGTTGAATTGGCATTATTTATAAAGGGTAAATCCATTTTCGACAGCTATTGCTCCACTTGTCATGGGCCAAAAGGGTTGGGATCCCCAATAGGAAATGGGCAATTAATAGCCCCAGCTTTCTCAGGCTCTCAGCGAATTCAAGGACATCCAGAATATGCCGTTAAAACTATGCTACATGGATTAATAGGTGATTTAGAAGGTAAAGAGTATGAAGGAGTGATGATCGCAATGGATATGAATGACGATGAATATATCGCCTCTATTATTTCCTACATCCGAAATGAGTTTGGAAATGACGCCAGTTTTGTGAGCCCTGAATATGTCGCTCAGATCAGAGAGGAAACTAAAGAAAGAAAAACTAATTATAGTTTTGATGAATTGGTTCAAGAAGTACCAAAAGCGCTAACTCTTCAGGATAATTGGATTGTGACTGCTAGCAGCACTGCTCTGCAAGGAGTAGGTTCTACCAAAGATCCTTCCTATGCTTTTGGGTTTAAGGGATGGAAAACGGATAGAGCACAGGAGCCAGGGATGTGGTATCAAGTAGAATTACCTAATGTGCATCAACTAGCCGAAATTCAATTTGATTCTGGCAAAGAACAATTCCCTCTCAATTATACAATCTCTATTTCCCAGAATGGGAATAATTGGACTGAAGTAGCCAATGGAGAAGGTAAAGTGGGAGTCAATAATCTCCGATGGAAATCCTCTGAACGTGTCAGATTTGTACGAATTCAATCCAAGAAAAAAGGGGGAGAGCCCTGGGCAATGAAAAACCTGATTCTCTTCGCGAGGTAATATAATTTGAAGACTTGAAAAGGGGAGAAGCTAGCAATTTTCGCTAGCCTCTCTATTATCCTAATTTTTGAATTGCCTGAGAAAAAAGACTAATGATTTAATTAATTCAAAATGTTTCTTGTCGTTATTGGTTAATTTTAATGCTTTCCAATTAAAAAAAATAGTTCATTAACTTATTGCGGGAAAGCTAAAAATGCCACTTGAAGTGCGCCTATTTTCTTGTATCCATCCGCATTCATGTGAATAGGATCTCGGTAAAACAGTGCTTGGTTAAAGGTATTGAATCCACCAAGAGTAAACTGATCCAAGTAAGGAATACCATGTAGCTCACAGATTTTCTTTTGCATATCCACATAGCTTACCATTCCTTCTTTTTCAAATGGATCATAACCACCACGATCAATAAAAGCTTTGCTGGAAGTGAAAAAGTAAATGGTGGCATTGGGATTTAATTCATAGATTCTTTTGATGCAATAATTGATGCCTCCAGCTTGGGTAAGTAGCTTTTCGGTATCAAAGCCATCAAACTCAGTATAATCGGTATAGCTACCATTTTCTCGGTTATTGGTATAATCATTGGTTGAAGCCCAGAGAATGTAAATATCAAATACTCCTGCTTCGTCCACTTGCTGTTGCAAGGATTTACCCTGCAAGGAAGAAAAACCTGCACCACCAACTCCATAAGTAGTAATACTCATTCCTAAGCGTTCTTTCCACATATCTTTGGCAGTTTCACTTGCTGGAATAACCGAAACCGAACCTCCAAAAACAGCTACTGATTTCCCAAAGTTCAAAGAGTTTTTAATGGCCAATTCCTCTGTAGGATCCTGAGCTAATAGGCCATTAGAGAAAAGTAAGAATAGAATGATTAGGTAGTTCTTGGTTTTTTTCATCAGATTTGAGTCTAATTGATTTAAAGTCTGACTTTAATCTATAAATATTTACAAGGACTATTTGAGGACTGCAATATTTTTTTCTTCTTGTATCAATTTATAACTTTAAATTAATTTCCATGAAAAGTAAAATCGCCCTATTAAGTGGCTTAATGCTACTAATTGCAATGAATTTTGGATTTGCTTCTCCAGCTTATTCCCCAGAATATTTCGAAGGAAAATGGAGTGTCCTGGTGAAAGGTACACCTCAAGGTGATGCCACTATTCCAATGCGATTTGAAACCAAAGATGGTGCGACCAAAGGCTATTTTATAGGAGATGAATCCGGTCAGGAACAAGAAATGTCTTCTGCATCGATTATCGATGGAGTACTTACAGCAGCTTTCAATATCCAAGGTTATGATGTTGATATTAATATGTCTGAAGTCGATTCAGATAATGCTGCTGGAAGTTTGATGGGCATGTTTGATCTCAGTGCTACTCGGGTGAAGTAGGGAAAAGGAAAAAGGGATTGGAGATTAGAGAACAGAGATTAGAGAATGGTGAAACGAGACTGAAATCTAGCTAATCAAGGAGGTTCGCTAATCGTCCAATTTGATCAATCATTTCTAAAAGAATTCTGCCAATTAAGCAACAAAGGCCGCTATTCTAGTGCTAGCGGCCTTTATTTTTTCATATTTAAATAGGTCTTTAGCTTTTCAGCGTAAAGGCCGGAAGCTGTTTAATTGCTCCACCTTCCATGGCTGATTCATGGGCCAATATCCCTACGCAAGTAATATTTGCAGATTCTCTTGCGTCTGGATAAGGAGCTCTGTTTTCATTCAAGGCATTTAGAAATTCATTTACTAAATGTGGATGTGATCCTCCATGACCGGCGCCCTGGATGAATGACAAATGTTGATTGTCATCCGAATCATAAACTCCTCCCGTAGTAAATGCCTGGATTTCTGTGGGTAATAAATGAGCATAATCCGGAATTTTCACTCGCTCTGGGCTTTCACCAGTGTGAATCACCGAATCCTCGTGCTCTATTAATGTCCATTCGAAGGACTTATTGGAGCCATAGACATCAAAGCTCTCTCGGTATTGACGAGCAGTGTTAAAAAGTGATCGAGTAACCTCAGCTGCCAAATCTGAATCTTTAAACTTGATATGACAAGTTTCTATCGCGAAGGGAGAGCCATACTTTGGAATCAAATTTTCATCGATTCTACCCGAGCCAAAGCAAGAAATATATTCTGCTTGAGCCTTTGTCAAAGCCAAAACCGGACCTACACAATGCGTTGCATAATGCATTGGAGGGAGGCCTTCCCAATATCCTGGCCATCCAGCCATTTCCTGTTGATGAGAAGCTCGGAGAAACTGGATTTTACCTAATTCTCCTTTCTCATACATCTCCTTGACGAATAGGAATTCACGGCTATAAACGACCGTCTCCATCATCATATAAGTAAGCCCCGTTCGCTCGGTCTCGGCTACAATCTGCCGACATTCTTCCACTGTTGTTGCCATTGGGACGGTGCAGGCCACATGTTTGCCCGCTCGAAGTGCTTTTAAAGATTGCTCTGCGTGATTTTGAATTGGAGTATTGATGTGTACTGCATCAATATTTGGATCTTTTAAAAGCTCATCGTAATCCGTATAGACTTTTTCAATCCCAAAGGCTTTCGCAATTTCGGTCGCCTTTTCTTTATTACGCTGGCAGATGGCGTACATTTTTGCCAAAGGATGCTTTTGATAGATTGGGATAAACTCAGCACCAAATCCTAATCCTATGATGGCAATATTGAATTGTTTTTTAGTCATGATTTATTAGTTAAGTCCCGATTCTTATCGGGAGATTAGTTATGAATTACGATTGCGAGATTTTTGAAGGAGCTTAGCCTCTAGCTTGTAAAGCGATATTATTTTCAATTTTAGCCTTCTGACTTTTTTTCTTCCTTCCAATCCCCCTGACCCCCTTTATTTTAGATTCGATTCTCAAGTTACTTCAGTGTCCAAGGGGGAGTTGATCCATTTCCAAAAACCGACAACTGACATCCGTCATCGGACATTTTCAGATTTCTCATTTCAAACTTCAGACTATTCCGCCCATTTCTTCAAGAACTCCAATCCTTCACTAGCAAATCCATCCTGACTTGGAGCCAAAGGTTTCCAGATACAAACTGCTCCTGCAAGTTCCTTTACATCAGGGGTAAAGCTCTCTATCGAAACGGCCCCTTTGTAATTGATGGCTTCTAAACCTCTCCTGTATGCATCCCATCTGGTTTGACCCGTACCGGGAGTTCCACGATAGTTTTCCGAAACCTGAAAATGAATCAGCTTTTCTCCCGCAAGCTTGATCGCTGCCTCGGCATCCCGCTCCTCAATATTCATATGAAACCCGTCCAAAATTACCTTCGCTTCAGGTTCATTGATAGCCTTAATCAATTCCATTAGCTCCTCACAGGTATTGATTAGATCTGTTTCAAAGCGGTTTAAAGGTTCAAGAGCGATTTCTAATCCGTGAATTCTAGCTTTTTGGCAAACTATACGGAGATTTTTTACCGCCCGATTCCATTCGATTTTTCTTTGCTCGGGACTCACTAACCTCGCTTTTCCGACAGCAGAATACATTGGTCCTGCTACAAATTTAGCTCCAAGGCTAGAAGTGATTTCAAAACAAGCATCCAAGTAATCAAAGCTGGTTTGATGAAAAGTAGAATCGTCATTTGTCAAATCCCTACTGGTTCCAAAAGCCCCACAAATAATAGGAGCTAGCCCATTATCTGCTAAAGCTGTCTTTAGACTAGGCAGATCAATTAAGCTTGGATCTTCCACTGGAATTTCCACCGCGTCAAAGCCAAAAGATTTGATTTTGGGAAAAAGGCTGATGGTTTCCTTATCGAAAGGAGAGGTCCAAAGCCAGGTGCTGACTGCAAATTTTACATCAAGAGCCATTTTATTCTACGATCATGATTCCATTCATAAGTCTCCAGTGACCCGGAACAGTACAGACAAATGGATATTCTCCAGGTTCTGTCGGTGCTGTAAATACGATGGATTCCCGACCTTCTGGATCTACCAAACGAGTAGCGATGATTACTTCTGGAATTTTCGGCACATAGTTTTGCTCAGCACCTTTAGGATTTCGAGCAAGCTCATCAGCTGCTTTTCCGATAGTCTCCATTGATCCCTTTTGGCCGATGACAAAGTTGTGCTGCATAAAATCAGGATTTTCGAAGTCAATCGTGACTTGTGTACCCGCTTTAACCGTGAATGAAGCTTTATTGAATTTCATCTCGTGAGGAATGACACCGAGTTTGATCACAGTAGTTCCGGTTGCGCTTGAGACTGTGGATGACTCATCCATCATTTGGATGTCAGCTCCCGGCTTCTTCAGGGCTAGTGTGGATTTGTTGCTTATTCTACCTGAGAACATCCAACCACCTTCATATTTCCCTACTTGATTTTTTGAGTCATTTTGACCTACACGTACTCTTCTAGGGGATAGCTCTTCAGCGAAAAGCCCTTTTGTTTTAGCTTTTCCGATCTCCTCGCCATTGATCATCAAATTCATGGTTCCATCTTCTACTAAAGTCGCATCAATGGTGAATTGCTCCTCAGGAAGGTCTTTTTTGGAACTGATGATGGTGAGTTTTTCATCCTGAGCTACCGCAAAATGAAGTTTGTCTTCGTAGATATAAAGGCTATAGCCATTCGTATTATTTCCATGAGCGACCAATATTCCATCAAGTGGATTGTTTCCTTTGGATGCAATCATCCGAATTACAATTTCTTTATTAGCTACTTCCGGTGGAAAAAGAATAGAATTTCTCGAATCTAAAGGATACTGCTCCGCAACCAAGCTTCTGCTGATTCGGTCTGAAAGAGAAAAGTCAGAATCTAAGGAAGCTTGCAAGGCATTGGAATTATCTCGCTTGGCAAACTCGGTAGGATGCGCCAAAACAGCTGCAAAAATGGCCTGAGGCAAATAAGCATCCGTACCATTCTCAGCTACGTCGGCTAATTTTACTAATTCCTTAGCTGCATCTTCAGAGAAAGGCATTTCCGATAATGCTAGAAAGGCATTTTTACGAGTATGCAGATCCGGGTCATTTAATAGGTTTGAGGCCATGATCGCTTTGAGCGAAGAATTGGTTCGAGGAATGACCCGGATTGCATTTTTTCGGACTGCAGCCGAAGGGTGGCGAAGTGCTTTTTCGACCACTTGTTCAGCTTCTTTGTTTTGTCCATTAAGTTCGCCTAATCCATGCAGGGCCCAAAGTGCATGAATAGCAGGAGCATTTAGGCCGATTACATCTTGGCTTTGATCTGCGATTAATTGGTAGAGATCGGTTAGTACCTCCTTATTTTTAGTCTCTACGATCACCCGCTGTGCAGTCAATCTCCAAAACATGTTATCACTTTTCAAAGCAGAAATCAACTCCTTGGCACTCGGGTCTTTCAGGTCAAAGGTCTCGGAATCTTCGCCACCTTTATAAACCATTCTATATATTCGACCGTGTTTCGCATCACGAAGTGGATTGATGTAGGCATTGCCTTCTCCATTTTCGAAACCTCTCGGAGTAGGGTTGTGCTGAATGATAAAATTATACCAATCTGCTACCCAAAGTGCGCCATCTGGTCCAACTTCGGCATGTACGGGAGAAAACCATTCATCAGAACTTGCCAAGATATTAAAGCCATTTTTCTCTTTGAATCCAGATCCATCCGGATTGATAATCGCATTATGAAGCACACGACCAGTTGGTTCGGCCACAAAAGCGATTTTATTCCAATAGTTTTTAGGGAAACTTCTTGCTGTGTAAAAGTTATGTCCTGCAGCAGCAGTATAGCTTCCAAACCAATCCACCTGTCGGAGGAACGGTGTGAGGTGAGGCATATCGTAATGGGAATCAATGCCATGAACTGTATTGGCAGAGCCTTGGAAAACGGGACGCTTTAGGTAGCTATTCGCCATGGCGAAATACACGCTATGCTGTCCATTGGCGGTGGAGATAAAGGTTTCAAAATCCTCTGTAAAACCCAATCCCCATGTATTATTCGAGGTATTTCCGAGGTATTCCAGATTTTCTCCAGCTGGTTCAAAGCGATAGACTCCTTGTCCAAAGGAATGATTGACCCCACTTACTTCACCTTTAAAGCCGGAATAGCCTAGGACTCCCCATATTTTATTATCAAATCCGTACTTCAAATTGGATGGACCTGCATGCGTATCACTTTTGCCCCAGCCAGTCATGATGACTTCTCTGACATCTGCGACATCATCGCCATCGGTATCCTTGAGGAAAATAAAATCAGGGGCCATGGAAATGAGCATACCACCATTCATTGGCGTGATGCTGGTGGGAATATTTAAGCCTTCGGCAAAAATGGTAACCTTATCGGCCTTACCATCGCCATCTGTATCTTCCAAAATTTTGATTTTATCGTCTCCACCGTCTTTCCGGATTTCATTTGGATAATCAGTGGTCTCGATTACGAATAACCTTCCTCGCTCGTCCCAGGTCATTGAAATGGGATTAATAATCATAGGTTCGGAAGCGAAAAGCTGCAACTCAAAGCCCACAGGAATCTGAACCAACTTCATGCTTTCTTCAGGTGAAAGTGGCAATTGAAATCTAGGAGCAGGATCTCTTTTCTCATAGTTTGGAATCTCAGCATCTCTGAATTCCGGAGTAGGAATCGCATAAGCTGCCAACTGCTCATTAACTCGATCTCCCACAGCCCAAAGAATTCCATTTGCCAATAGGGCTTGAAATTCTGATTTCTCCCAAGTCTTTTCGTTATGACCAAGGGCAGTGTAAAATACCCGGCCTTTTCCTTCATTCCGAGTCCAAGTATAAGGCTCTCGCTTCTCGCCATCGACTCGCTCCATTAAGACCTCCATGTCCGGATTGACTTTAGTATGTACATATCTTTCATCCCAACTTTCAAATTCTGTCAAACCTTTCATCGCTGGATGCTCAGGTTTTACAATTTTCGCAGAGAAAACTTCCGTGCCATGTGTACTGAATTGACCTCCAACTGCCGAGATGTACCAATCTGAGTTTTGAAAGCAAAAAGATGCACTGTGAATTGGAATCAAAGCTTTCCCACTTTGGATATAGTCTTTAAGTGCTGATTCCTGAGCAGAAGAGATTGAATCATGATTTGCATAAATCATCAAACCATCATAATTATTGAGCGTCTCCTCATTCAAATCATCAGGATTACTAGTGTAAGTGAGGTTGATTCCTTTTTGGAAAAGAGGAGTCTGCAAATACATCATCAACTTTTCTGAATTGTGATGCTCGCTTTCGTGACCGAGAACCAAAATCTCAACTCTTCTTGGATCAGTTTCGGACAGAAAAGATTGCTTTTGCTGGCAACTTGACCAGGCGAATAAAGCGATCAGGATCAGCAATAAACTAGGGTAATGAACTCTGGGAGATTTCATGTTTTTGGGTCTAAGGGTAATTCAACTCTATATTCTTAAAAAAAATCTCGAAAAACATCCTGTTTATCGGTAAATCCTGACTGTATTATGACATTTCAGTCTAAATTGTAAGAATTAATTGCAAAAAAGTATGAAAAAGCCTCTTCAAAAGTCACGAATCCCTGAAGGAAGGGCTTTTGTAATCAAGGAGTTGATCGCTCCATTTTTTGATGTGAATTGGCATTTTCATGCGGAATTCCAGCTTTTTGTGGTCCTGAAAGGGGAGGGTACTCGGTTTATCGGGGACCACATCCAAAGCTTTCAAGCTGGCGACATGGTATTGACTGGCCCAAATCTTCCACATCTTTGGCGAAGTGACCAAGCCTATTTCCAATCGGAAAACAGCTTGGAAACTCATGGAGTCGTGATCTATTTCCCGGATCATTTTCTGAACAATTCCGTTTTTGACCTCGAAGAATTTGCTTTGGTTTCCGCATTACTCAATCGATCTGCTTCTGGGATTTCTATCACTGGAAAGACTCAAGAGAAAGTGAAAAATGAGATGAAAAGCTTGGTGAAAAAGGAAGGCTTGGGGAGTATTATTCAACTTCTAGAGATTCTTGAATTAATTGCTCAATCACCTGATTGCCAATTAATCACCGATCCCAGTTATGTCAATTTGCACAAGGAGTCTGAAAAAGATCGAATGGGATTAGTGTATGAACTCGTATTAAATGGCTTTACCAATCGTATTACGTTGAAAGACGCAGCTGATCTTTGCAATCTATCCGAGAGTGCTTTCAGCCGGTATTTTAAAAGTCGTGCTAATCAGTCGTTTTCAGCTTTCTTAAGTCAGGTTCGGATCCATCAAGCCTGCAAATTGCTCCAAGAAGAAAAGCTGAACATCAGTCAAATTTGTTTTGAATGTGGATTTTTTACCCTTTCCAACTTCAATCGCCAGTTTAAAGAAAAGATGAATCAAACTCCTTTAGAATACCGGAGGAAGTTTGGAGAATATAAGATATTGGAAGTCCTTTGAGGTTTTTTTTAACCTCGATGGTCTAGATTGGGAATAAATCAGAAAATGTATGATGTCTGATGTATGATTTCGGATTTGTTTTAAAGTGAGATTGGAGAATGAGAGAAAAGAGAATAGGAGATTGGAGGATATCCTTAGAAAAAAGCCCGCTATGAAATTTCAGGGCCTCGATCCTTCAATAATCTCGTACTTCGTCATTCGTAAATCTTACTTTAAAAAATAGATCTCGAAAAACTGACACTCACAGGGACCACAAACTTCCCTAAATGCACCTGATGTCGCTCGACTTTATCTAGGCGATTTTTGTTGACGATAAAAGAACGATGCGTTTTGATAAAGAAGGAGGGAAGTAACTTTTCTAATTCCCCGAAGGTCAGTCTGGAAATCAGCTTTTCACTTTCCAGTTGAAAGGTCACATAATTTCCAGCGGCTTCGCAAAAGAGTAATTCACTGAAATTCACTCGGATTTGTCCTTCAGAGGTTTTGATGAATAATGATCCATTTTCTTCCGCTGGTTGCAAATCCTTCCATTCCTGAGCTTTTTGACATGCCTTGAGAAAGCGACTGAGAGGAAAAGGCTTTAATAAATAATCCAGTGCATCGAGTTCAAAGCCTTTCACCGCAAAATCAGAATAGGCGGTAGTAAACACGATTAAGGTTTCTTTGGGAAGCATCGCCGCCAAATCAATTCCCGAGATATCGGGCATATTGATGTCTAGGAAAACCAGATCTACGGGCGAGTTGCGCTGGTATTCCAAACCCTGAATAGCATCCGAAAATACAGCCTGGAGTTCTAGGAAAGGGATTTTCAAAGCATGAGCCTTGATCACTTCCAAGGCCATATTTTCATCATCTATTGCGATTGCTGTGAGCATATTACTTCAATTGTACCGAAAAATGAACAAAATACTCCATATCATTTTCTACAATAGTAAGAGAATGGCGTTGAGGATAGCTCAATTCCAATCGTTTTTTTACATTATCCAATCCAATCCCTGATTCATCTTTGGGATCTTCAGTAGTCTTTTTTGGATGCAGACTGTTTACTACATCGAGATGAATGGATCCTTTCAAGCAGCGAAGATTGATCTTGATCCAAGACTTATTTTTGGTACTGATGCCATGTTTAAAGGCATTTTCGATAAATGGAATTAATACCATTGGAGCAATTTCTCCCTCGCAAAAATCCTCTTGAATCTGAATTGTAAGTTCCAGATTCGGCTCTTTTCCGAAACGAAGTAATTGAATATCGAGGTAATTCCGAAGGTATTCGATTTCCCGTTTGATGGAGATTTTATCCTGTAGATTTTCATGAAGCATAAAGCGCATCATATCGCCAAGCTTTTGGATCCCATCCGAGGTTTTCTCTGCATTTTCGGTCAGCGCACTGCCGTAGAGGGTGTTTAATGCATTAAAGAGGAAGTGTGGATTTATCTGTGATTTGAGGAAACTGAGATTGGCTGAGCCTTGAGTTACTTCTTGTGTAAGCGTGGTGATTTTACCCAAATAATCCTCATACTTCTTGAAAATCAAGCGGGAAATAGGGAAGAGTATAAACAGCATAAAAGCAATAATCCCCAAACCGACTAATATTGGTGCTTCTGAATTTCGCTCAACTGAGATAATGAAAAGCGGAAAAAAAATCGTCGAGATTATAAGTGCTAAATACCATCTTGCAGACTTTTTCTTTCCCAGTTGAAAGTTCAGAAAAATCAATTGGTAATAGTAAATAACCGCCACGAGCGTGATTGGAAGGATAATGGAGAAAATAATAGGAACAGTAACATTGATAATTCTATTCGTACCCTGAATCAAAAAGACGCTGACAAATATAAAAATCAGGACCAATCGGACCCCATTATAAAGTTGGAAATCACTCAATTTGGGCGGCATTAGGATATTGCGTACCAACAGTAGAGCTATCAAATAGGCGGCATAAAGTGCTAGGGTATTGAAATAAAACCGAAGAAATAATGTCACAGAAATATTCGGATCTGCATTGGTCAAGACCGTAGTTAAAAGTCCCGTCCCGAAGGCAATCAAAAGCCCAAAGCCCACTAAAGCAAGCATATTTTTCCGCTTCAGATAATATGGAATGAGGTTCATATGCGTCAGGTAAAAACCTACATATAGAATAATGGGAATCAAAACCTTGGTGAGATGCTCACCTAGAAATTGATCATTGCGTGTGGAAAAACTTAAGGTATTGACGACCGTGATTAGGAGAAAAATAAAGGTGATTGTCCACCATTCGATTTGTCGGAACGCTAATGCTTTACTTTTCATTGATTCGTTTTTTGATTACTGAAGTTCATTTCTTGCTCAATTTTGTTGGTTTGGTCAACTTCGCTCACGCTTTTTGAATCTCAAATCATCAAGATAAGATTATAAATCATTCCTAGGAAGATGATGAAGTAAAAGCGGTTTCGAGTTTCCATTTGTGCGAAATTGATAGGCCAAGATTAGCGCAACTAAGAAAGTCCTACAAAAAATTGTGACGAATCAAGAAGAATTAGGGACGGAAAGCGATTTTAGATATTTGATAGAAGATTTATGATTTACTCAAATCCGACAACCGATAACCGACAACAATAATGAATATCGAACGTCGGATGATGAATAAAGAAGTTAGTTAATTGCTAAAAAGGATTCTTCAGCAAATCAATCCCCCACATCCAAGGAAGTACGAAATACACCATCAAAGTCACCAGTAGAATGGATATGATATTCAACCAAAAACCGGCTTTGACCATGTCTTTCATTTGCAGATAACCAGATCCAAAAACTACCGCATTAGGCGGAGTGGCCACAGGAAGCATAAAAGCACAGCTCGCAGCTAGTGTAGCTCCAATCATCAGTCCAAAAGGATGCAAATCCAATTTTAAAGCAACCGAAGCCAAAATCGGCAAAAGCATCGAAGCCGTAGCCACATTGGATGTAACCTCAGTTAGGAAATTTACCGAAGCCACAATGATCATCAGAAGTAAGAAAAAGCTGATTCCTTCCAATAGCGTAAACTTCTGACCAATCCACTCGGCTAATCCTGTACTTTGAAATCCTTCGGCCAAAGCCAGTCCACCGCCAAAAAGAATCAAAATTCCCCAAGGAATTCGCTCGGCAGTTTTCCAATCTAAAATACGATCTTCACCGGTAGAAGAGGGAAGGATAAAGAGTGCAACCACTCCGACCAAGACAATAATAGTGTCATTAATAGAAGGCAATAAATCCAAAAGCACATAATCCTTGATAATCCATCCCACGCAGACCAAACCAAATACAACAATGATATTCCATTCTTCATAAGCCGTTTTTCCTAAGTCACTTAGTTGCTTTCCGATAATGCTTTTTTCATCAGGTAAGCTAAATCGCTTCGGCAGTGGATTAGCCGAAGAGACCAAATAATACCAACAAATCATCAAGAGGACCGCAGAAAGCGGCAAACCAAACATAAACCACTCATTAAAACCGATGGTATAGCCGTAAAGATCCTGAATCACCGCAACCATAATCGTGTTGGTAGGTGTACCGATCAATGTTGCCACACCGCCAATCGAGGCGCTGTAGGCGATACCAAGCATAATATTTTTACCAAATCGGTCAGCGATGGAGCTGTTGGATTCTCCTAATTGGGTCCGAAACTGACCAACCACCGCTAATCCAATCGGTAGCATCATCAGCGAAGTGGCAGAATTTGAAATCCACATCGAAAGTATTCCTGTCGCAAGGATAAATCCCAAAACGATACGTCGAAGATCTGTTCCTAATAAATTTATTATGTTAAGTGCAATCCGGCGGTGCAGACCCCATTTCTCAATTCCGGTGGCGAGGAGGAAGCCGCCCATGTAGAGCATCACAGTGGGATGCATGTAATTGGCAGATACTTTTGAGATTGGAAGGATCCCAAGCAGTGGCATAAATATCAGCGGAAGAAATGCCGTGGCTGCGATAGGTATTGCTTCAGAGATCCACCAGATCGCCATCCAAGCTGCTAATGCCAGCATGGCTTTGGCTTCAGGAGATAGCCCTGGAGATTCTACCAAAAAATAAATCAGTACAAAAGCAATCGGTCCAAGGTAAAGCCCAAAGCGGGGAATCAATTTATTCATAGCTGTCTGAATGCGGGGTGGTGTTTAAATCAGGCTTGAAGATAGAAATATTCTAGAATAAGGTGGGGTGTAAAATTCTATTTAACATAATATAAATTATATAACAATACTATCCATGTTTCCCAATAAGCTACTCGACCGATTCCCTGCTAATATTATCTTTCTCCTTTAACCAAGCGTTCCCTTCCTCATCCAGAGCTACTTCAAGGTATACTTAGTATTTATTGTTGTGCTATTTCTCAAATCCAATAGGCATCATTCTACTGTTCTTTTCTAAATCCTTTGGATCTTCCCAACGAAAAATAATACTAAGTCTCTAGCGATAAAAGTATTTGAAGATTGATTGCCAAACCTCTTTAAATCCCCACAAACCGCTGAGTGAATTTTCACTTTATCTAATCATTTTCTTTCGTACTTTTCTAATCCTTGAAAAACCATAAAAATGATCGACCTAATTCAGAACCATTTCCCAACGGACACAACAGCAGCAGCCAATTCAAAGACCAGAGGATTTATTTCAGTAGCCGGCACACCGGTGGAAATGCCTTTTACTTTTATCCATGGAGCTGCGCCAGGTAAATCCATTTTGCTCACTGCTGGCGTCCATGGTGGCGAATATCCATGCATTGAGACGGCAATTCATTTGGCCAATGAAATTGATCCAGCACAGGTAAAAGGAACAATTCTAATCATTCATCCGGTGAATCCTGCTGCATTTCTAGCCCGGATGCAATATTATGGACCTTATGATGGCAAAAATCTCAATCGAGTTTTTCCCGGAACTGCTACCGGTACGGTCAGCGAACGGATCGCGTATCAAGTTCATCTATTTCAGCAAGCGGCTGATTTCTTCCTAGATCTTCACGGAGGTGATATTCATGAGGGATTGGTTCCTTTTGTGATTTACTCACAACTCGGCGGGTCTGAACTTGCGGAGCAATCGCGGCTAGCCTCTGCCCTGCTTGGCTTTCCTTATGTCGTGGGTTCTATTTCTGAAAATAGCTCTATCGGTGCTGCTGCCAAAGTTGGAACCCCAGGCTTTTTGGCTGAATTGGGTCAATGTGGACGCTGGAATGCCGGCGAAGTCGATCAATACAAAACCGCTGTTTTGAATGTCCTTCGTTCCTTTGAGGTAGTTCCGGGTGCGGTTCAACTTCATGACGTGGAGTTTTTGGAGAAAATGCTGGTCACTACTGCCAGTGTTGATGGTTGCTGGTATCCGGCAGTGGAGCTCGACGGCTTAGTCAAAAAAGGCCAAAAGCTGGGAGAAATCCGAGACTTTTTTGGAGAAGTGAAAGCGAGCTATTTAGCTGATTCGGATGGCATCATATTGTATCTAGTCTCATCGCTTGCGATTACAGCCAATGACCCCCTTGCCGCTATTGGAGTTTTAGCAGGTTAGCAGAATGCAGTGTTCAATGAGCAGCTTCCGATAACTGGGAACTACCCATTGAACACTGCTCACTGTAAAACCGTCTATTAAACACTCTTTCCCTAAGAAACCCCAGCGTAATTCACTCCCGTCAGCTTGTGCGTCTCCCAATCAAAAGTAGACAGGTCATCGTGATTAAACTTGCTGATATCATCATAGCCGCAGGATCTTGCCACCACCTTAATCAGATCTGTGCTGGCGCTCAAAAAATTATGAAGCCGCCCCGCAGATTTATCGATCAGTAATCGCGCTCTCAGATTTTCCTTTTGCGTAGCGATTCCCACCGGGCAATTATTAGTATGACAAGCCCGCATTCCCAGGCAACCTATTGCCTGCAGTGCTGAGTTGGCCACAGCGATAGCATCCGCTCCCAGCATCAAGGCTTTTGCAAAATCCTCCGCCACCCGTAGCCCTCCAGTTACGATCAAGGTGATGTGTTTTAAATTATTATCATCCAGATACTTGCGAGCTCTTGCCAAAGCCGGAATCGTAGGCACATTGATGTTGTCCCGAAGGATCACGGGTGCAGCTCCTGTCCCTCCTCCTCTGCCATCCAAAATGATGTAGTCCGCTCCAGCATCCACAGCAAATTGAATATCCTTTTCGATATGGCTTGCAGCAATTTTGAATCCTATGGGAATTCCTCCCGTCACTTCTCGCACCTTATTAGCAAAAGCTTTGAAATCTTCCACTCCATTCAAATCCGAAAAAGTAGCCGGGCTAATAGCAGATTGGCCAACTTCCAAGCCTCTCACTTCTGCGATTTCTTTGTTGACTTTATTTCCCGGCAAGTGACCACCCGTACCCGTCTTTGCGCCTTGCCCACCTTTGAAATGGAAGGCTTGCACCTTTTCCAGTTTATCCCAAGAGAAGCCGAATTTTGCAGAAGCTAGCTCATAAAAGTATTTCGAATTTTCTGACTGCTCCTCAGGAAGCATCCCACCCTCGCCTGAGCAAATGCCCGTTCCGGCAAGTTCAGCTCCTTTCGACAAAGCCACTTTTGCCTCCTTACTTAGCGCTCCAAAACTCATGTCTGATACAAATAAGGGGATCTCCAACACCAGTGGCTTTTTGGCTCTAGGCCCAATAATCACTTTAGTAGAGACCTTCACGTCGTCCAGTAGTGGTTTCCGGAACAGTTGAGCAGGCAGGAATTGGATGGATTCCCACTTAGGCAAGGTATTCCGGTCCACACCCATGGCAGCGGACGCACCGTGCTGACCAACTTTGCTGAGCCCATCTTTAGCTAATTTCTGAATCTGTCCGGTAAAAGGTTCGGTGGATTCCGGATGCGTATCGGCATAGAGGCCTTGGTAGATCTCCCGTTGGAAAGGCTGTGGATTGTCCCGCTGAAAGTCCAAAACCTCCTGCCGAGCTACGCAGACAAAGCCATTTTCGAAGATTACCTGAAACTTGTGCAGTTTTTCTGAATTATTGTAAGCGCTGACGCCGGTATCGTATCTATAGTCCCATTGATGAAGTCCACAGATCAGGTCCTCGCCCACGATAGCGCCATCAGACATCAATGCACCCCGATGCTGGCAGCGTCCATAGAGTACCGAAACCTGATCACCATAGCGAACCAATACCAAGTCCGTATTTTCGGCTAGCGCATAGGCAGGCTCCTTTTCTTTAAGATCATTTAATTTTGCAAGTTGGATTAGTGATGCAGCCATCGTGGATTTGGTTTTAGTTGGAAAAAATATTATAATCTTTAAGAGAGTAAAATTTCTGGTCAAATCAAAAAATACGGAGGGATTTGAAGGTTTAAAGTACTGGATTCACTTCAAGAGACTTGCAACAGGGAATCGATTCCATTTTTTAGAAATGTTTTAATAGAATCCTCCATGTTTTATAAACGGATTTTTTGTTGTGCTTCAAACTAATATCTTTAAGAATAATATTTTTATTCTAATTTTTTCTAATGGACAAAAAGAGCTTATCTGAAAGAGATGTTTGCACAAAGCTGATTACCCCTGCGATTGAAAAAGCAGGTTGGAATATCAAAAAACAAGTTCGAGAGGAAGTCTCATTTACTGATGGTAGAGTAATTGTTCAGGGTAGCCTGCATACTAGAGGTACAAGAAAAAGAGCAGATTACATTCTCTATTATAAGAATGACATTCCTATTGCCATCATAGAAGCTAAGGATAATAAAAAACCCGTTGGTGCAGGAATGCAGCAAGCACTCGAATATTCTGAAATCCTTCAATTGCCTTCACTCTTTTTACGGCGAAAGAAAATAGTTTTTTAAAACAGTTGCTGCCAGATTTATCGACACAACTCCTGGAGATATTGAGAAATAAGCCATAAGGAAATAGGCTGGTTAGAAAATGAAACCACAAAGAATTTTAGTTCCTATGATTATGTATTGGAGCTAAAGGCTGTATAATTTCAATTAACTACCCCACTAAGGTTTGTTTGTACCTATCCTTTCTTAACAAAAGAATTTGTAATTCCAACCCTAGGCCTATTGGCTGCTTTAAAAATTATTATCCACCTGTTTTGGCGAACAACCATTTTCCGATTGGCATCCCCTATGCCAAAACAAAAACCTAACGATACCATTTATCCCCGGATTAAAATCCGTGGCTATAAAGATTTGACCACTTCTTGGTCATTCAAAATCTCTGTGAAACCTTTGTGTTCTCTGCGTCTCGGTGGTAAAAAAAATACACACACCCTTAAATAAATCCTTTTCCATGCTTACCGGCCTTTAGGCAGGCATTCTCCCGTATGGGCATACTTTTCCAATTGAAACTTATTGACTTTCTCTATTCAAGACCAAACGCTAATGGCAATTGGGCTTATAAGTTCCATTTGCACATTTAGCACTTATGATCAGAAGATTCATTTTGTCGGATTTGGAAGTGAATTTTGTTAAGCAGGACGGTATATGATCAACTTAAAAACTAAATTTATTTTATTCACGAGAAATTTGTTTATAAAATCTGATTTTCTTTAGTATTTAACAACCAGCCTCCTAGACGTGTACCATTTGGGTACATGAAAGGAACCTGAAAACTAGTTCCACTAGGTCTCATGATCCCTATCCCCCAGGGACTTTCCACTAGGATTTCTGCTCTTCCTGATCCGGTTATATTTTTACGCACTCGAAATTGATTGTCTTTGGTATTCAAGAGCCAACCACCGAAGCGTGTACCATTAGGGGCCAACATCAAACTTGTAAGGCTGCTTCCATTCCATTTTAGAACAGCAATTCCCCACGGACTTGTTATGAGTAATTCATCACGCCCATCTCCATCGAAATCGGCAGCACCACAGATCCGGTTATCAAAACTATTCAATCGCCAGCCTCCGAAGACAGTGTTATTTGGAGCCTGCAATAGGGAAATCAAATTATTCCCGGAGAGTTTTAAAATACCGATTCCCCATGGGCTTCCTATTACTACTTCATCCCTGCCATCGCCGTCAAAATCGCCAACTGGTCCTAACCAATTTCTACTTGTATCAAGCAGCCAGTTTCCAAATCTTGTACCATTGGGCGCTAACATGTTTGTTGTCAAGGAATCCCCATTCAATCCAAGAACACCAATTCCCCACTGACTGGTAACAAACATCTCATCTCGGCCATCTCCATCAAAATCCCCCATTGGTCCAAATGTATTATCTGCTGTATTTAACAACCACCCCCCGAAACGAGTACCATTGGGTTTCATCATGATCGACCGAAAAGTAGGGGAAATTGGATTATTGGTCATTTCCAACAAACCGATTCCCCAAGGACTGCGAACTAAAACCTCATGTCTTCCGTCATTATCAAAATCACCAACAGGTCCGAAAGAATTATCTGCTGTATTCAAAAGCCAACCGCCAAAACGAGTACCATTAGGTGCCAGCATCACACTCCTGAATGAGCTGCGAAAGCGTTTTAATACTCCAATTCCCCAAGGGCTAGTAACCAGAAATTCAGCTCTCCCGTCGTTGTCAAGATCCCCCATTGCAGGAAACTCGTTATCACCTGTATTTAGCAACCAACCATTAAAACGACTTCCATTTCGAGCGATACCCAAAGAAGTTAATCTCGATGGGGAATATTTGAGAACACCTAATCCCCAAGGACTAACCAAAGGTATGTCTGCCCTACCGTCACCATCAAAATCGGTGTTTACTAAACTTGACGTATTAATGGACTGCATGGACCTTACTACGGCCCGAAAAGCATTTACACGACCATAGCCATAGTCAATGTTGTGCCCAGCAGCATTATAGGTTACTCCACCGATTTTATCACAAGTCTCTCTCATAATCTTGACAACATCTAAAGCAGTAAGTTTAGTGTTAATACTCAATACTAAAGCCCCTACTCCGGCTGCAAGCGGAGCAGCATAACTAGTGCCTGTGGCAGTGCGCGTCCCCCCTCCTGAAGCTGTACTGACTACACTAACACCTGGGGCCAAGAAATCAAGTTCTTCCCCCCTTGCAGTATTACCTTCTGTATCATTTCTAGTAGATCGACCTACTGCAATTACATTTGGATGGGACACTACTTCATCAAGCGCGATATCAACATTATTTCCATTGCTGGAAGCCCAGAATATTGGAGTACCGAGTCCACGGCGACCTTGTTGGCTCGCAAATATTAGAGCATTATCAAGGACAGTTGTCAGTGGCCAATTAGCACCATTTGGACCTAAACTTGAAACAATAATGTCTGCCCCAGAAGATACATCTTCTCCATTTATTTCCATTCTGGGGTCGGCAGCATAGGCAACTGCTCTTGCAAGTGTTGCCTGTGTCCCAATCTGGTCACCCAAACTAGCCAATAGCATCAGTTCGCAATCTGGTGCAGAGCCGCATCCATTTTGTCCGTTATTATGCCTTGCACCCGTCATACCCGCACAGAAGGTACCATGGTCGACATCAGGATAGTTACTAAGCGTTTGACGAAAAACACCAGTATTATCAAAAAAACCAGATTGATTGACAATTGCGGGAGCTAAATCTGGATGAGTTACATCAAACCCATTGTCAATAATGGCTACACGAATACCTTCGCCCAAGGTAAAGTCCCAAGCGTCCTCTGCGCTAATGTCTGCTCCAACAACTCCACCACTTCCTCCCCTATTATCATGGTGCCATTGCTGAGTGTAAGTCGGATCTGTTGGTCTAAAACGTTGTCCAAGGTATTCGTAAAACTCAGGCTCTGCGGCCAGTGCAACTCCACTTTCTTGTAGTTCATTTGCTATCGCAATTGGGTCGGTATCCGGGGCAACCGATACTTGAAATTGATTTGGAGCAAAAGCTAAACGCCGAACAATTTCTAATTTTCGTTTTTTTAATTCTGTCTTAACTCGAGTAGCTGAAAACTCTGGCTGTAGTTGAACAATCAATTTTCGGCTACTCACCAATACATGTCCATCTTTTTGTAGATAAACTTTTTCCCTGTTCACATTAGAAATTATATCAGGCGAAGTATCCTTAGAAGATCGGTTAGACTCCTGATCTTTATACCTTTCAACAAAACTCCACCCAGCTTTATTAAACTCAGAGCTTTCAGCTTCAGTTATTTGACTTTTGCTTTTGATACCTCGGATCGCTGACAATGAAATGATTTTGCCCGGTAGTTCAATTTTGTTATTCTTGGCTAAACCTTCTTCTAGGCGGATAGCCGAAACTTGATCTAATTCCGTAACAGGAACTTTCTTTCCCATTCGATAAAAATACTTTTCCATTTTTTATGTTTGTTTAAATTAAAAATTTATCAATAAAACTACTTTTCACCTTCTAGTTACCATGGCTTCATCCGAGCTCGAAATTCTTGTCCTATCTTCTCGGAATTGTTTCCAAGGAATTTGATTAGGCTAAAAATCAATAAATCACAGAAATGCAAAAAACATTTCCAGACAATAGCCGAAAGCAAATCGTTGGTGGTTAGTTCATTAACCTAATTTATGAAATAAAAAAGAAAAAAATACCCAATTCCTATTTTTGAATAGACAGGTATTCAAATTACATAAAGAGGTATCCATTTAGAATAGTGCGGTACTCTCGGAATGTAACAGAGTATACTTTTTGAATATCGCTGAAATCTCGGAGTATAATTGGATCGTATTCTTTAATACGCATGTACCCTAGGTCAAACGATATGCCTAACTATCCGGTAAAACCCCACTAAGCGTAGATTGCATCTACGCTTTTTTATTTTTCAGGAATTTGTAATTGCTATCCTAGGCCTATCGGCTGCTGTAAAAATTACGATTCACCCGTTTTGGCGAACCGCCATTTCCCGATTGACATCAATTCCGCCAAAACAATAAACCGTAATCTCACATTTAACCTCGGGTTAAAACCCGAGGCTATGATTCTCATACCCCACTAAGCCTAGTTAGCAGCTTCACTTTCTTATTAATTGAATCCGTAAATCCTAAATCTGAAATCATAAATCCTCAATCCTTGTTACCATCCCCAAGTTCCTGGAGCTCCTTTGAATGGTCCGACAATGTCGCTAGTGATCCAGCCACCGTAAAAATCTCCTTCTTGCGCTTGGACTTTTTCATCATTTACATAGCAGGCTTCCATGTGATGGGCGTAGATGGATATGGTGTTTTTGAGTTCAGGATAGGTCTTATTAGGATTTAAGTACCCCCAAGCCGCCCGAAAAGCAGTAGTATCCCCTACTCGGATATCGTAATAATTGGCAGCGCCTTTCCACTCACAAAAGGAAGAACCCGGAACAGGAATCAAAACTCCTTCTTTGAAAGCATCCAATGGAATGTAATACGTGGGTGGATGGCTAGTTTCCAGAATTCGAACCGATCGATTCGTATCGCAGATGATTTCACCATTAAACACAATACGAAGCTGTTTTCCGCAAGATTCAAGTTTTGGAGGGCGGGGATAGTCCCAAACTGATTCTTGGCCTGGTTTGGGTTTTATGGGCTTGTTCGACATGTCATTTTAACACAAGTCCCCCACTTTTGTTATGCTCTTCTGTCCCAAAAGATGAAGGCCAATCTAGCATTAGGCCTTAGACAAAAACTGTAAGGCCTGATCCCGAATAGGCCCAAATCGAGTGGTAAGCATATCGACAAGGTAATTTTGGTAAACACGCCATGGACGCTTGGAACCCTGCTTTGGTAGGTCCTTTTCGGCGCGAGTGATATACCCCGAACTTAAATTGAGAAAGTTCTCTTCGTTCTCGATCTTGCTTACCTTCGGAGTCACGACTTCCAACTCATGTTTATCCATGTATTTCAAGATTTTACAAAGGTAATTGGCAGTCAGATCTACCTTTAAAGTCCAGGAAGCATTGGTATAACCAAAACAATAAATAAATTTAGGTAAACCACTTACCATCATTCCTTTATAAATATAGAAATCACTGACTTTTGCCACTTGATTATCTACCGAAATCTGAGCCCCACCGAGCAATTGGATCTTAAGTCCAGTGGCCAAGACGATAAGTTCTGCTTCGATGAAGTCCCCGTTTTTCATTTGCACTCCCTTCTCAGAAAAATGTGAAATTTCACCGGTTACGACATGGGCTTGACCCTTATTAATGCTCGTAAAAAAATCTCCGTCAGGTACCACACAGAGTCGCTGATCCCAAGGATTATAACTCGGATTAAAGTGCTTATCTACCGGGTATCCTTCTGGAAGCTGTTTGGCTGCCGCATTCATGATTAGCTTTTTCATGAATTTCGGGAAAGCTTTCGAAAATCCAAAGGAGGCCATAGAAAGCAGAATATTCGTACTTCGGGTCAGGCGATACGCCCAACTATTCGGTAAAACTTTTTTTAGAAAAGAAAACTGTCCATTCCGATTGGGAAGATTCATCACGTAAGTTGGAGATCGCTGAATCATTGTCACTTGCCCAGCTCCTTGATTCGCAAGGCTCGGGACCAAGGTAATTGCGGTAGCCCCACTTCCAATGACTGCGATTTTCTGGTTGGAAAAGTTCAGGTCTTTGGGCCAGAATTGAGGCAAAATGATCTTTCCCTGAAAAAGATTCTCCCCTTCAAATTTTGGACGGTGCGCCTCTTGATAATTATAATAGCCGGTGCAAATGCTTAAAAAACGGCTTTTTAGCGTTTTCATCCCCTCAGGTGATTCTACTGTAAGACTCCAGCATCTTTCTTCATCAGACCAGTTGGAGCTGAGCATTTTATGGTTGAAAGAAATGAGCTGATCCAGTTTATTTTCCTTCACAGTCTGCTCAAGGTATTTTAAAATTTTATCTCCACTGGAGAGCGACTGAGGGTCATTCCAAGGTTTAAACCTGAATCCGAAAGTGAACATATCTGAATCTGATCGGATTCCGGGATACTGGAAGAGAGACCAAGTACCTCCGATGGAACCTCTAGCTTCAAGGATTAAAACTCTTTTTTCGGGACATTTTTTCTGAAGCCAGTAGGCCGTTCCGATACCGGAAATACCTGCTCCAACGATGATGATATCGTACGTGTGCTCAATTGTCGAAGAGGGATGCATCATGGAATTAAATTATGAAAAAACTCCGATTAAATCGTTGAGCTTGTTTTAAGCAAAAATATAAACCCAAATTGGTCCTGCAGTAAAAAAATATCATCTCTTCGTTTTGGTGAGCCACCATTTCCCGATTGACATCAATCCTGCCAAAACACATTCAATTGATATCTCAATTACCCTAGGTTTCGTTCCTCACCCAGGGCTAGTAACATATGACCGCTCTGCGGTCAATTTAAATTTAGGTATGAATGCCGATGTGAGTGTCTTCACTCACATCTTTACTTTAGAGCTCGTGTATAAACGAAGTGGAACAAAGTAATAAAGCTATTTCCCTATGTTTTCTATGATGACTATGTGGTTAAAAATATTATTTCTCTGCGAATGCTTCGCGTTCCCTGCGGCTTTGCAGTAAAAAGATATCATCTCTTCGTTTTGGCGAGCCACCATTTCCCGATTGACATCAATCCTGCCAAAACACATTCAATTGATATCTCAATTACCCCAGATTTCGTTCCTCATCCAAGGCTACAAAGATTTGACCGCTCTGCGGTCAATTTAAATTTAGGTATGAATGCCGATGTGAGTGTCTTCACTCACATCTTTACTAAACAGCTCGTGTATAAACTAAGTGAAACAAAGTAATAAAGCTATTTCCCTATGTTTTCTATGATGACTATGTGGTTAAAAATATTATTTCTCTGCGAATGCTTCGCGTTCCCTGCGGCTTTGCAGTAAAAAGATATCATCTCTTCGTTTTGGCGAGCCACCATTTCCCGATTGACATCAATCCTGCCAAAACACATTCAATTGATATCTCAATTAACCCAGGTTTCGTTCCTCACCCAGAGAGCTAGTAGCATATGAATACTCTGTGGCTCCTATGTTAGCAAAAGCTTAAAAAATATGCGCGCTGTGAAGACTCCCCATTCACAGGGTCCCTGCGGGGAAAATAGTGAAATCAACGGTTTTGGCAAAGAGTTAACCTCCATCTACTTCCCTCACCTCAGTCCGTTTCCCCACAGACGGGAAGGACAACTATTACCAAATCTTGATTCTTTCCGCTGCTGATTTGTAGTTTTTATCTCCGGCTTTTACGGGAAAAGAAGCATAAAAGGGATCAAAGTTCATTAATGGTCCATTTACACGCCAGACAGCTGGCGAATGCGAATTGGTATTTACATAAGTGCGCATAAACTCGTCTCGGGTTTTTACGCTCCAGATTTGAGCAATGGATAAACAGAACCGCTGATCGGGCGTGTAGCCATCGATTTTAGTCGTATCCTGTCCCTGTTTTGTCATTTTGAATGCATCATATGCGATATAAATTCCGCCATTGTCGGCAGTGTTTTCACCGATAGTCATCGCACCTTTTACATGTACCGAATCTAAAACCGTAAACGTGTCATAGCGCTCGATCAACTGCTGAGTTTTTGCTTTAAACTTCGAGAAATCAGTTTCCGTCCACCAGTTCTTCACATTTCCGTCTTTATCATATTGTGCTCCCTGATCGTCGAAGGCATGGGTTAATTCATGACCAATTACCATTCCGATCCCACCATAATTGATCGCATCATCTGCATAGAGATCAAAATATGGGAATTGCAGGATACCAGCTGGAAATACGATTTCGTTCAGCGACGGATTGTAATAGGCCGTCACTGTACTTGGGGTTGTGCCCCACTCCTCTTTATTGGGTGCTTTGTTGAATTTTGCCAATTGATACTGGCTTTCATTCTGCTTCAGGGCCAAGACATTTTCAAAGTATTTGTTTCGCTCAATGCTCACTGGATACTCCCTCCATACATCCGGATAGCCGATTTTCTTATTAATGGCATACAGTTTTTCCTTGGCCTGAGCTTTGGTACTATCACTCATCCAGTCAAGTTGATCAATGCGGTTTTCAAAGGATTTTTGAAGGTTGTTGACCAGATCTAACACGCGCTGCTTGGCGGCTTCATTAAAGTATTTCTTCACATACAGTTGGCCTAAGTCAAAACCCAATTGGCGATCTACTTTCTGCACTATTTGCTGTGCTCGAGTCAACTGCTTGGCTTGTCCGGAAACCACTTTGGAATAATCAAAAGCCGCATTTTCAAAAGGTGTACTTAGAATATCTGCATAGGAAGCGAGCGTATGTGCTTTGAGATAGTCCTTCCAATCTGTCAAAGGAATCGAAGTCATCATGCTGTTCAACTGATCATAATAGGCCGGCTGCCTTACATCAACAGAATCTGCATTCAATCCTAAATCGGCCAAAACAGACTTAATTCCTAGATTTTTATTCTTTTTTTCGATTGCTGACACAGCCATTTTGTGGTAATTTTCTTTGACTACTCTGCGTTCGACTTGTGTTTTATGGGATTCGGCCAACTGCTTTTCAATCGTGTAAATTTTTGCAGCGGCCTTTTGAGCTTCTGCTTGCTCCGTTCCTGTCAGTTCAAATAATGTAGTCAAATAAGTTTGATAGGCCTTTTGAATGCCTAGTGTAGAAGAGTCTGATTTGAAGTAGTAATCGCGGTCTGGTAACCCCAAACCTGTTTGGCCTAAATGAATGATGTTGATGCTGCTATTTTCATCGTCAGGAGAAATTCGCAACCCGATCAAGGTTTCATTATTTGACTTAAGTTCAGAAGCGATAAACTTGGTTAGACTAGATAAGTCCGTGATGGCTTCGATTTGGTTCAAAATTGGTTGAATCGGCTCAAATCCACGTGCATTGATCGCCGTTATATCCATTCCGGAGGCATAGAAGTCACCTACTTTTTGCTCGATACTTCCTTTTGGATGGGACTGAGTAGATACTTCTTCCAGTATGTTTTCTAGTAATTTTTTTTGAGGAATATTCAAAAATGAATAGGAACCTACACCAGCTTGATCGTCTGCAATTCTGGCACTGTCATACCATGTTCCATTCACATGCATAAAGAAATTGTCACCAGGCTTGATGTCAGGATTGATTCCCGCTACGGAGATAAATTTCCTGTTTGAGCCATCATTTTCTTCAGCTTGCTCAGGACTACATGAGATCAGGATGATCAAAAAAGCGAAAAGTAAGTTTTTCATGGTTTTAGGGTCTTTTTTGAAATTTAATTGAAAATCGGGAAAGACAATTTCCGTTTATATAAAGCTATAAAATTTAGTGATGTACTATATGCTGCTGTGGTGATTAGAAATTCCTTATTCTAAATGAATCAAAATGGGATGTAATGTTCGTGTTCTCTAAATCTCTGCGGTGAAAAACTTGAAATCAATTGTTTTGGCGGGAGAACAATTCCGCATTGAAATCTTTTCGGCCAAAACCCGGAATATCTCCTATTTTCCTAACCATGGGCTGTACCCATGGCTGATATATTTCGCGCCTTCAGCGCTAATTATCTAACAACCTTACCTAAATCAGAATAGGATGTAACCATTATGTGGAAAGGACGAATGATCTTTCGCCCCTACCGATGCTCTATTTTCTAGGTGTCTATCAAATAAAGAAAATAGCCACCTGATTTGGGAAATCTATGTTTTTTTAATCTCTGATTCTTCTCCAGATACCTATTGGGGCTCTCATTCTCTTACTCTCTCATCTCCATTCTCTAATCTCCTCTCTCTCATTCTCACATCAAAGGGCCAATAGTAACCGCTTCCCCTCCCCGCCTTTTACTCTCATCCGCTGCCTGCATAAAGGCATAAATCTCCAGAGTTTCCGTCGCATCCACTGGCGATACTCCTGATTTAAAGAACTCAGCAATTTTCATCGCCAAGGGTTCATAGCCTTCATATTTTCCCAAAACCAAGTTTCCTTCAGAACCGAAAGCGGTCCCACCATATTCATGTTTTCCTGTTCTCGTGCCTCTAAAAGTCCCAATTCTTCCATCTTTCCATTTTCCGATTACTACATCAGTGTCTGGTGTTGTTACTCGGCTCACAGATTCGCATCCTGTACCCATGACTGTGAAAAGGATCTCCACACCATGGATTCCATACCAAAACAAATCTGGATGTCCAGCTTCTATAGTGGCTGGACTGAAGGAATCACAACCTAATACCTTTCCGATTTTGCCGTCATACCGAACTGCCTGTGCATTGCTCATATATCGCAGGGAGGAAGCCGAGAAAATCGGAACTCCAGCCGCTTCTGCTTCTTGATAGATCAATGTGGTGTCTGCAAAACTCGCTGCTACAGGTTTATCGATGAAGAATGGCTTTTTTGCCTGAATCACTTTTCTGGCTTGGGTAAGTCTTGGTTTCCCATCATTGGTTTCTATAAGCACTACATCGACTTTATCCAACATCGCTTCGATAGAATCCGTGATCTCCACGCCCAATTCTTTGACTTGTGTGATGTAATCAGGAATCCGATCCATAGATGATTTGATATCTCTGCTACCATAAGGATATGCCGCAGTCACTTTAAAACCAGCCAATTCTGGTCTTGGATTTTCTCCGTTGAAAAGCTTGGTAAATGCAGGGGAATGGGAAGTGTCCAAGCCTATAATTCCAATCTTAATAGGAGCTGCTGCGGGATTTGCAAAAAGCGAAAAAGGTAAAGTACTGAGACTTGCTGCTGCCCCTAGCACAGATGACTTTTTTATAAATAATCTACGTGATGATTTCATAAGTAATTGAAAAATAATAATATATAATTAATTAGATAAACCTTTTTAATAAATACCCCTAACCCCCTTATCAAGGGGGAATTAGGCCCAGCTGATCCTTGAACCAATTGTCCAAAGCTTATTTTTTTAAAAACCGACAACCGACAACCGACAACTTCCCTAAACTTTAAAGAAAATCTTTTTCTGATATAGAAAATAAAGAAACAACCAAACCAAGGCCAATGCACCAAGACTTTCCATAACTGGGTACCAGGTTTCGTCTAAGGGTTTGTAAAGACCTTCAAACAACAACCTTGAGGTATATCGGAAATTGACAAAGCGGTAAATCATGTAGATCGTCAAACTGTTCATCCCTACAATCACAAAGAAGAAGGACCATTTTTGGAATTTGAGGATATCGATGACCCAGTAGAATAGGCCGAGGAATAGGAAGGACATTCCAGAAGTCAAGAGTATGAATGAACTCGTCCATAATCGCTTGAAAATCGGGAAATGAAGATTCCATACCAATGCAAGAACAACGCAGATCAAACTGGTTAAGAGAAGCTGCTTCAGTTTTTGGTTTTGAGAAAGGCTGGACGTTTTCAGAATTTCCCCGCCAAATGCTCCCAATATGGTGAGACAGATTGCCGGAAAGGTGGTCAGGATTCCCAATTCATCGAACTGACCTTGCAGCAACCTTCCTGGGAGGAAAGTCCGATCAAACCAACCGATTAAATTCCCTTCAAAACTCAGGTCTCCAGCTCCAAAACCTGGAACAGGAATCAAGAAAACTGCAGCATAATATAGTAGTAAAATTACTCCTACGATCATCAGCCGCTTCATCGAGTCAAAATTCAGATAAAGTACCGTGGTGATAAACCCGGCAATTCCGATTCTTCCAAGTACAGATCCAAGACGGATTTGTTCCCAGTCAAAGAAAGGAAAAGGCGCATTTTTATCCAGCATACCCAAGGCAATCAGAATCAACATTCGGATCAAGGCTTTTCGGTAGATCTCCTTTTTCGGAATTTCAGTCTTTAGCGCCTTACTCAACGAAAAAGGAATGGATACGCCCGAGATAAATAGAAAGAGCGGGAAAATAAAATCATAGAAGGTGAAGCCAATCCACTCCGGATGCTCAAATTGAAGGGCGAGCCCGTTTAGCCAATCCATATTTGTCTTTCCTTCTAGGCTACTAAAAAAAGCATCCGCCCCGCAAATCATCAACATATCGAATCCTCTCAATGCATCGATTGACACTAGGCGTTTTGAATCGGAAGTTTGGCTGAATAGCATGCGGATTATAGCTTAGGTTCCCAGCCTTTTTCGTATTCTCTTCCCCAAAGCTTCATAGCCGCCTTGTCATTTAGGATTCTTCCTGAACTCTGGTCAATATCAAGAGATCTTCCTGTTCGGTATGAAATGTTGCCCAGATGGCAAAGCATGACACTTTTTACTATTTCCTGATACGGAGAAATTTGCTTTTCGCCTTTCGTAATTGCATTTGTGAAATTCGTGAAATGCGCAATATCCATATCAAATCCAGCGCCTCGCTGATCTACAACCGTATTGCTTGTTGGCTCGGCGCTTTTAATAAGTTTGTTTGCATTGTCGTAGATTTTGTAGGAATTGTCAAGCAATTCCAGCGTTCCATTTTCCCCGTGGAAAGAAACACCCGAACCCATTTCGTTGATTCCTCTGCGATTGCAGCTTCTGCCTTCCCAAAGAATACTTTTGTTGTCTTCGAAATCAAATGAAGCAATTTGCGTATCTGGTGTCTGCCAATCATCCTTGAATTGATAGCGACCGCCGCTTGAATAGGCCTTTTTCGCATAATCCACATTCAATCCCCAGCGTGCCAAATCCAGAAAGTGAACCCCGTTATTGACTATTTCACCAGTACCCCAGTTCCAGAACCAGTGCCAGTTGTAGTGAATTAGATTGTCTTTGAACGCTGCTCTCGGAGCTGGTCCCTGCCAAAGTTCGAAGTCCAGCCATTCAGGAACTGCGACTTCTTTTCCAAAACCAATCGATTGACGTGTATTGGTGTACCAAGCACGGGCATAATAGGCATTGCCAATCACTCCGCCATGGAGTTCGGCGATCGCTTCCTGCACGCGTGGCCAAGACCTTCGCTGATTGCCCATCTGGACAATTTTCCCATAATTTGAAGTTGCCTTCGAAAGCAATTCCCCTTCTGCCGGATTATGACTTCCAGGTTTCTCTATGTAGACATGTTTGCCGGCTTTCAGCGCCATCAAAGCCATCGGAGTATGCCAGTGGTCAGGCAAAGCAATAGAAATTGCGTCTACATTTTTATCATCCAGAGCCCTTCGAAAATCAGAAATCCCTTGTGGCTTGTTGGTTACTCCAGACTCTTCAGCCAGTGCCAAACCACTGGTAACCGCTCTGGAATCGACATCACAGAGGTATGCGATCTCTGCATTCGCGACTTTTGCAAAAGCCTGAACATGTTGGGAACCTCGCCCATTCACACCCATGATCGCGACGCGAACCTTGTCTTGTACCGGATATTGGGATAATATATTGAATGAATGTGCCGAACTTATCAACCCTAAACCTAGACTTCCGGTTGCTGCGGTTTTGATTAATTTTCTTCGATTGACGGGCTTTTTCATAGTAAAAGATTTTATGGGTTAATCATTTTTTATACTCAGGCTGAGAAGACTTCTTTGCCATGTTTAATCGTTTTCAAGACTTCTAATTCACCATTTTCGCCTTTTTTGCAAAGAATCAAATCGGCAATTGATCCTTCTTCGAAAAGGATATGACCAGGATTTACAAGTTTTTCGGGACGGACAGAAGCCATTTCCCAAGCTTCAGTAAGCGAGGCAAGCTTATTTCTGATCAAGAAAGAAACTCCACTACGGATATTGGAAGCAGATCCGGCAAGGATCGAAGGATTGGATTTGAGGTGCAGCTTGCCTTCCGGCGTCATGGTAACTTCTCCGCCAATGTGAAGGGTATAATCCCCTGCGGGCATTCCCGACAGGGAAACTGAGTCGCTCACAAGTAGTAGGTTTTCTTTTTTCACCTTCAGAAAAACCTGAATCACTTCAACCGGAAGATGAAATCCATCGGCAATAATCGATGCTCCCAACTCATCTTGGGACAATTGTGACCAGAGGTAATTGGGATGTCGGGCGAGGATTGGATGTGCTCCATTTCCAAGGTGGGTTGACAAACTAGCTCCAGCATTCACGGCATCCAGTATTTGCTGGTGAGAAGCATTGGTATGGCCAATGGAAACCAGAATACCGTGTTCCATGCATCTTTCGATAAAGGGAACGGCATTTTCCCATTCCGGTGAAAGGGTGATCATTTTAATCAAGCCCTTGGATTCATTTTGCCATTTTTGAACCAAGCTCCATTCAGGAGCACGGACAAATTCCTTGGGATGCGCTCCTCTTGGACCATCGATCGGTGAGATAAACGGTCCTTCAATATGAAGTCCTTCAATGCTCATTCTGGAAAACTCATCGCTTTTCCGAAGGGAAACAAGCTGAAGAATCAACCGACTGATTTGCTCAGGATCGTTGGTGATGATGGTCGGGAAATGTGTCGTCACTCCCTCCTTATACAAAAGTCTGGAAATCTCAGCCAGATTCATCGGGTCTGACTGAATCTCATTATAATCGATTCCTCCGTAGCCGTTGACCTGAATATCTGTAAAGCCCGGCCCGAGAATCAGGTCTTGTTCTAAAGGATTTTGGGTTTCAGAGATGCTGTCAATGATTCCTTCGGAAAAAGAAATCTCGATCGCTGATCCATCTCGGTAAGAGTTTCCTTGAATTTTCATGTGATTATAAGTCGTTTTTCAATGGCCCCATAGCTCGTCCCGTTCCGAAAGCTATGGGGATTTATTCGGGAGAATCTCGCTTGGAGAATAATCTGGATAAGGTGCTTTTGTGTCATGCTCGATTTCATACTGAAAGGGTCCATTTTCTGACTTTATGCCCATAAACTGCATAATATACGAGGTAGAGATAACAAGGGAAAAGTACCCAATAGGCAAAGCGGACATCATATAAATCAGCCAGATACCCGTAGATCAAGGGCATGATTGCATTTCCACATAGCCCCATAATCATGATCGACGCGCCCAGTTTGGTGAATCTCCCCAATCCATCCAGCGCCAAAGGCCAGATTCCTGCCCAAACCAATGAATTCGCCAAGCCTAGCAAGACTACGAACCAGATGGAAACGTCTGTGGTAATTCCAAAAAGCGTAACCTCGCCGGAAGTGAATAGGATCAAGAGCGTGAAAGTCGTACCCAGCAGCGTGCAAATCCTTAAAATATTGACCTGGGAAATCATTTTTGGAATCAGAGAAATCCCGATCAGATACCCGATAATGGTAAAAGCGAGCGTAAATGATGGAAATACTTTGGCTTCCATTAACCCGATTCCAAATGAATTGGCATAACCAATCACGGTGTCGATGGCAATCACTTGGGTGCCCACATGTAGAAAAATAGCGAAGGCTCCCAAAATCAAATGAGGGAATTGTAAAATGGAGGTTTTGCTGGAATTTGCTTCTGCAAGCTCCGCACTTTCATGCTCGGTATCAATCTCTGGAAGAGGGGAAAAACGTACCAGAATTCCCAAGCTCACCAAGACGGTTCCTACGACAGCATAAGGAGTAATTACTCTTCTAATCAGCTCATCCAATACGGCATTTTTCTCGAGCTCTCCCATGGTTTCCAGCTGATTGAAAAGTTCAGTATCCCCAACTCTTAGGACTACCGCTGCAAATATGATGGGAGCCAGAATTCCTGCGCCTTTATTGAAAATCCCCATAACACTGATCCGCTGAACGGCTTTATCCTTTGGACCCAAAATAGTCACATAGGGATTAGCAGCGGTCTGAAGTACTGCGAGGCCTGTTCCCAAGGTGAAAAGTCCAAGTAAAAACACTTCATAGGTTCTACCCATTGCCGCGGGAATAAAGATGTATGCACCCACCGCCATAATGAAAAAGCCAAACATCATCCCCTTTTTAAAACCGACAGCTTTAAGCAGGTAAGAAGCAGGAACAGACATCACCAGATAGGAAATGTAAAAAGCGAAAGCAACTAGATAGGAATCGAAATTGCTGAGGGTGAATGCGATTTTAAAATAAGGAATTAAGATGGCGTTGATCCAGGATACGAACCCAAAAACAAAAAAAAGGACACCGATGATAGCAATCGAGATCCAGGTATCTTTTTGGCTTAATGACTCTGCTTTTACGGCCACTGATTTTGAGGACATAGTTCTTTTGGGTTGAATGCAATAAATAGTATTCTCAATGTATTCCAATAAGTGCAAGTCCCAAATTGAAACAATTTCTTGATAGGAATTGGATCAAATTCCCCCTTTTCTCGAAGGGGGTTGGAGGGATTTACCTAACCAAACCATCAATAAATTTGGCTTTAGGCATAATGCTAATACATACAATTATCAAAATGATCAATGGAGTATTGCCATAAATACAAAATTTTCCGTTAGCAAAACAAGACTTTTCCGATCAATGCGCCGAAAGCAGTGACGAGGAACCTTCATCTAAAAATAAGTGGTAATTCGAGTGACTTTGGAGGATTGAAGCTGGATGATCTGGGGTGATTGGACCTTCCATGCAATTTTTTATAGCCAATGCTTTACGAGTATCTGGCACGGAGCAGATAATGGCTTTCGATTTCATGATTTGCCGAATAGACATGCTGATTGCCTGTTGGGGAACTGCCTCTAAACTGGGAAACCAACCTTCACCAAATTGCTGCATTCGGCAGGCATGATCGAGATCGACCACGATATAGGGATGCTCCGTCTCAAAATCTGCCGGAGGATCATTGAAAGCGAGGTGACCGTTTTCACCGATTCCCACAAAAGCCACATCAATTGGGTTTTTGCTAATCAATTCCCCTAAGCGGGCACATTCGGCTGTAGAATTGATTTCTCCATTGATTAAAAAATAGGCTTTCAACTGGGGTAAGTGGTTGAAAAAACGTTCCAGTAAATATTTTCTAAAACTAGCCGGATGAGTAATCGGCAAGCCTAAATATTCATCCAAATGAAAAACAGTCACTTTGGACCAGTCCAAGTCTTCTTCAGCCAGCAACTGATTTAAGGTCTCAAATTGACTGGTGCCAGTGGCCAAGATGATATTGGCAAAGCCTTGATTTTGGATGGAGGCTCGGATCAGGTTGGCGCCTTCTTTTCCGGCAAGGTTTCCTAATTCTTTTGGGTTTTGGCAAATTAATAAGTTCATAGAATCAGGTTTTTTGTTTTTATGGTTGCTCAAATTATCGAAATAATTTTAAAATAAGGTTGGAAGGCATTTACCAAGAAAATCCTGATTTTCGTGACTTCACCCCATGTGGCTATGAATTTGAAGTCGCATCAAACGCTTGGAAATCTGATCACTTCAGTGGAGATACGAACTGAGGCAAAGAAATTACTAGGCTGTGAAGAACAGCGAATTCACCCAATTACTGATTTGAACAGCATTCAAAATTATTTATCCAAACTCGCACCTTCCAACTCGACAATAACTTCATTTTTACGGTTTAGCACCTCGTAAGGCGCATTATATCCTAAAAGTGAAAATCGATTGGTATGCTTTATTCCGGCAGCAGCTAAAGCGGCAATTAATTTTTGCTTGTTGGCTTCGATTTTTTCATCGGTAGCCCAACCGCCAAAAGTGATGGCTGCGACAGTTTTTGCAGGTTCTTCCCGAAATTCAATTTTGGATTGATTTGGCTGAGGAAGTGTTTCTTTTGTGAATTTCTTTGGGACCATAAACATCATCGTCATAGAATCCTCCAAAGACATGGCCACCGGCGAAGTCATCGCTATTTTTTCCTTTCTGTCGTTTCCACCAAAAATATATCCCGCCAAAATGGAGAATCCTTTGCCTGAAGCATCCTTATATTTATTTCCTGAGAGTTGAACGGAAGTAAACAAGGTTGACTCGTAACTCCGTATTTCGAATAAATCATATTTTTTTATGACTTTGTACGAATAGGTTTCAATGTTTCGCTGGCTGCCCACTGCAAAAATTTGGACAACAATAAATATGACAATGATGATTCCGAGTATGATTAATGCGATTTTCATGGGGTTCATTTAATTAGAAAACTGGTTAATTTTCTGTATTTCTAACATCTCTAGTCCAGTAATAATTCGGCATTCCAAGGCTTTGTTTTATCCGATCTACGCGCAATAGATTCCTGTTTATTCGCCCATATTTCAAAAATCCATTCAGCCTAAGTTTCAAAAATCTTCTGAACAAAATCTTCGAGGTAGAAAGAAAAGTTTGGCTACTGCCTACTGTAATACTACTCTTGCTAACTGTCACGCTCCTCGGACCGAAAGTATAGAAATAAAAACATGTATAACAGACAGGAAACCAAGTGCCAAACCGCATGGCCCTGAAAGATGGAATCTGGACCGGTAAATTGATCAGCGATATCCAGGTCACGGATTTTTGAACCCAATGTGATGGCTAGTACTCCTGCGACAAACCAGCGGAGTTGTAAGTATTTCCTGGGTTGAATCAAGCTTACTCCTGCAAATAGAAAAAGGGTTCCGCTGAGATAAGTCGAGATCTGAGAAAAGGAATACTCCCATTTGTAGTACGAAAAATACACTGAGCCAAAAATCGTAATAATTGCAAGAACTGGCCAGCTGGGAAAAATACGACAGGTGCGTGGTACTCGCATCTTTGGCAACCAACTCCCAACAGCAATAGCGACCATACAAATCATGGTGGCATACATACCACCCACATCGCATTGCTGTCCATATCTAGTCAGCGAGGCATGGAAAAATCCGCTTCCCAAACCAAGATATATTCCTGAAAGCCCAAAGAGAAAAGTCAGTACTGGAGCAAATGTGAGATAGCCTCGCTCTAGTGGGAGTCTCCGGTTCCAATCGTAAATCGCCAAACCAATGGCATAGAATCCAAAACAGATATAGACAAGATTAGACCAAGTGTTCATCCGAGTGCGGAAGATGCTGTCGGGATAGATCTGCTCTGCATAGTCAGGATTGATGAATTCATCCGCAGGAACCCAATCTGCCCAAACCGGGACATCTTTGAATGCGGCAAAAACAATAATAAATAACAACAGGACTAGTCCGGTGCCACCCAGTCCAATGCCATGAACCCATCTTGGAAGTTTATCCAGTTTTAAGCGCTCAGCCATTCCGAGTTGGAGGCGCTTCTCGATGGGTTCAAGTGCTTTGGGCATTGTAAATTCAGGTTCGATTTTGATGGGTAAGAGTGGAGCAATGAATGTAGTTTATTTCCTCGCTCTATATCCCCATCATTACAAATTCTTCTTCCCTTTGTGAAACCTTTGATCCCTTTACGGTAAAAAATATCTATTATTCGTTTTGGCCACATACCAAAAGCATCTGTGGTACTATTGCATATTAACAGTATCCAAGACCTCAAATTCAAGTTTAATTTAGTCTCTGCTATTGCAAATGATCATCCATCTTATCTCTCATTCCTTGTCTGGTATAAACTCGACTAGCCCAGAAATAGAAGAACAAGCCGATCAGTAGCCAGCAAGCAACGATCGTCCATTCGATGCCATTAAGAGCAGAGGGATTTCCAGGTAGATAAAGATAAAATAATCCCAAACTGGATACAAATGCTAAAATACCCACCCATTTTCCAAAAGTCACTTTAAATGGACGAGGCATAAGTGGTTCCTTATTTCGGAGTTGGTAAAAGGAAAGTGCCACCAAAGTCCAGGAGGTCACAATCCCCAGACCGCCAGCGTTGACTAGCCAACTCATGGCTTCTTTTCCAAAAAGTGTAGCGAGTATTGACGTCAGGGTCACAAATAAAATAGCGATCACGGGAGATTTGTATTTGGGATGTAAAACCGCAAATGCTTTGGGTAGCATTCCAGAATATCCCATGGCATATATTGCACGGGTAGCACCCACAAAAAAGCTGTTCCAACTGGTGATAATTCCCGCCAGACCTGCTAAAATCAATAAATTTTTGGCCCAAACTCCTTTATAAATTTTCTGCATCGCATCTGCTGGAGCAAGTGAACTGGCTTCTAATTCGCTGGTAGAGAGTGTGGTGCCAACACTATAGATAATCGCCGTGTACCACACAATGGCCAAGATTACCGATAAGATCAGGATTTTCCCTATTTGCTTAAAGGGTAGATTGATTTCTTCCGCGGCTTGAGGAATTACATCAAAGCCGACAAACATAAATGGAGTCATCACGATCACCGCTACTAAGCCTGTGGAAACCTTCTCAGTACCCCAAACTTCAATTGTAGCGGATGAAGCATTGGGCGAAAATAAGCTTCCAAAGATCAGCATGAGACCCGCTCCCAGGATAAAAAGGGTAAAGACGGTTTGGATAAAAGCTGCTGATTTGACACCGAAGAAATTGATGGTGCCAATCAGAATCGCTCCAATGGTGCCAATAAGCAACCAATCAAAATAGATGGGATTACCCTGTATGCTCCAAAGTGGTTCACCTTGGGAAAGTGGCAAAATATTACCCAATACCACAGGTAAAGCCACTGCTTCAAAGGCACAAACAGATACGTAGCCAAGGATAATAAACCAAGTACAGAAAAAGGAAGCGTCTAATCCGAGTCCACGATAGCTGAAGACATGCTCTCCTCCTACTTTTGGCATGGCTGAGGTAAGTTCTGAGTAAGTCAGCCCAACCAGCGCTACCACGAATCCGCCTATAAAAAAGGCTAGAATCGCCCCGAGGACACCAGCTTTCAGAATCCACTCACTAGTGAGCACAACCCATCCCCAGCCAATCATTGCCCCGAAGGAAAGTGTGAAAATGTCCCATTTGCCTAAGACTCGGTTGAATTTAGAACTCATTTGATGTAGATAGTCTTCCTATTGATGAATTCCATCATGCCATCCTTGGCGAGCTCACGTCCATAACCTGAATTTTTTGTTCCTCCGAAAGGAAGTCTCGGATCAGATTTGACCAGTTCATTGATGAAATAAGCGCCATCGGATACCTGATCAGACATGCTGAGGGCTTTTTCGATATTGGTAGTACAGACGGTAACGCCCAACCCATACATCGAGAGTTCCGAAAGTCGGAAAGCATCCTGCTCATCTTTTGCTCGGATCATGGCGGCTAAAGGCCCGAAGGTTTCCTCGTCAAAGGCCGGCATTCCGGGTTTTACTTCTCCCAAAATAGTGGGTTCGTGGTAGCAATTATCCTGATTTCCACCAAGGAGTAATTTTGCACCCGCCTCCATTGATTTTTTCACTTGGCTTTGAAGTTCGTCGGCTAGATCTTTTCGAGCCAAAGTTCCGATTTGGGTTTCCTTATCAGCCGGATCACCGGATTTTAGGTTTTTCACCGCTGTGGTGTATTTGCTAACGAATTCATCATAAATGCTTTCGACTAAAATAAAACGTTTAGCAGCGATACAGCTTTGGCCACCGTTGAGCATCCGAGCTGCGACTGCAGTTTTTACCGCTTGATCAATGTCTGCATCTTTCCAAACGATAAAAGCATTACTGCCTCCCAATTCAAGTAGCGACTTCTTCAGGTGTCTACCGGCTATTTCCCCGACGGCTGTTCCAGCTCGCTCACTTCCGGTGAGGGTTACTGCTTTGATCGCTGGATGGGCAACAATGCTTTCCGTCTGATCATGGTGAACGATCAGATTTTGAAAGACTCCTTCGGGAAATCCTGCTTTTAGAAATACGGATTCGATTTGCTTGGCGCAGCCAAAAACGTTAGATGCATGCTTGAGCATGCCTGTATTTCCCGCCATAAGTGTGGGAGCTGCAAAGCGGAATACTTGCCAAAAAGGAAAATTCCAAGGCATAATGGCCAGAACACAGCCGATTGGCTCATGTTTCACCATACTTATTTGCGCATCCGTCGCTATCACCTCATCGCTGAGAAATGCTGCAGTATTCTCCGCATAATAATCGCAGACCCAAGCGCATTTGGTTACTTCTGCTCGGGATTCTGAGATAGGTTTACCCATTTCAGAGCTGATCATTTGGGCATATTCTTCCACATTTTCTCGAAGGATGGTTCCTGCTTTGATCATTAAGGAAGCTCGTGTTTCTAGCGGTACTTTTTTCCAGGTGACAAAGGCATCCGCAGCTTTTTTCAGCATGAATGTCACTTCTGATCCGGATTGAGCCTGATACTGACCGACTACCTCTCCGTTATAAGGGTTTATACTTTTAAATTCCATATTGAATTTTTAAAATTATAGTGTTCTATTTTTAAAATATCTCCAGCCAGACCCATCAATTAAATTTAGTGCTAAAGAGATACAAACTCGAAAAGAGTCCTTTCCCCTTTCTAAAAGGGGAAAAGGGGAAAAGGGAGATCTGTAAATTAAAAACCAATAAAACTCCAGCGAGATTTGGTTTTGGAAATCAATTTTTCATCCATGAGAAATCTCTGCTTGCTTGAATGTAATCAGGTTTTTGCCCTCTGAAAAATTATCAAATGACTGATTTATTGTATGCCCTGGCCAAAGTAGCTGCATTGCTCCATCTTCTGGATAATAGGCAGCCGTATATAAGGTTCCTAATCCTTGCTGATAGTTTTGGTTGTAAAGTGGGGGATGTAAGAATGAATTGGTTAAAGAATCACCGCTCATTCCTCTATCCAAGATATTTTCCAAGAAAATTGCTCTTGTTGCAGTTTCATTGTGATTCTTATTTTTTGCCCAATTTATAGGTCCTTGATGGTTGGTCGTGAAAGCAGCGTCCGTCACTACCGATTTGCGATCTGGAGCGATTTGAACTGTTTTTAGAGTGCCACTTTTATCCACAAGTGTCACATTGTAAGACATGTGTGAGGGTACTCCGATTAATACTTTGACCGCGTCATCTACAGTGCTGCAAAACTCCAGAATATACCTTAGTATAAATGGTACTCCGAAACCAAAACCAATGATTTTGCGCCCACCAAAGGTAAGCGAGACTGCTAGTCCATCTTCGTTCATTCCATCCAAAACTCCCATGAGGCAATCGCTGCTTGCAATTACTGCTTTTCCGTTCCAAGAGGTCTTCAGTAAGACACCTTCAAAACGATCGGCATGGTAGTCATAGTTGCGAACCAACTGCACTGTTCCTTTCGTGGAAACGGCCTGAGAGCAGGCACTCGCATATCCTGGTGGCTGAAAACCTGTAAGAAAACATACTGCTGCTTCATCAGCTCGGACCAAATTGCATAGGTGGTCATAGGTCTCCAATAGCTCTGGCATATAAGTCTGGAGCGCAGAGATTGACGTTTTGGAATTGTATGAAGTCCCACTTGCGTCGAGCCATGCCTTATAGGCAGGCCAACGCTCGCGGAACAATTTTTGCCATTTAAAGTCTGCTATTGACTCATGAATGGAAGTGAAATGGCGCTGCATATTTCTCATCAATTCGAATAGAATTGATGCTAAAGTTTTAAAATTAGGTAACGCTATAAAACCATAGCGTTTATCAATGTAAGGAAACCTTGACTACTTGGTCAAGGTTCCAATTAAATTTACAGGCTCTCTTTTGTCTTCGACTAGTTCAGATTGATATTGGCCTTTGATTGCTTTGATCCATCCCTTAGCTCTATTCGAAAGTTTGAAGTCATCAGTCATCATGCGACCTCTGGATACTAAGATGCCCATATCTGCTCCTTCATAGAGGTAATCACCTTTTTTGCTGATTCGTAGGAAAAAGGCTTCTTTCTCTGATTCTACAGCTCTTCTGTGCGTATCCATTCGGTCAAATTGGATATGACCATTGTCAAACATATGCCAGATTCCTGAGACTGGAGCATCATGAACATACTCTACGGTATCTTCAGTATGCTTGATTACCATTTGGCTCCAGTTATCTATATTCTCCTGCTTACCCCATCGATCGTTGAGCGCGTTGACGCTAAACTCATAATCCTGATTCATCCACTCTAGGATGTGGAAAAGGTAGAGGGGAGCATCTGCCAAAGCAAACACTGCGTGATTGGTGATCGAGCTTGCGCCCGTCACCCTTGGGTTAAGCTCACCAAGGTAAATTGCTCCATTATCCTGATCGATTAAAAAATCAAGTTCAAAATATCCTTTGTAACCTTCTTTCTTCAATTGATCGCCAAATAGCTGAGTATATTTTCTGGCTTTTTTTCTAATCGCAGGGGTAAATGCATTTGGATAGATTTCGTTTCCGCACCAGCCGCCTTTGTATGGAGTAAGTTCTTTAAAACCGACGAGTTCAGTCATCAACGGAGCGACGATAGTGCCATTTTTAGTTACACATGCTTCGATGGCAGATCCACGACAATTGATCCGCTTCATGATTTTAACTTCATCCTCTTGCTCGATTTCTGGTGCATATTTCAAATATTCTTTTTCATTTGAAATAAAGAAGGTCGTATGACCTGAATCCCCAAATGGGGTTTGGATCACTAGATCGTCTCCAAGAGCCTTTTTTGATACTTCACCTAAGTGAGCATAGTTCTTTACCTGTGACAAAACGTAGGGTACGCAAGGCACGCCGGCTTTCTCGGCAATTCGGTTCGTATTGACCTTATTGTCCATATCGTTTCGCATCTTGGCGCTTGGGAAAATCACTTCAAGTCCCAGCTTTTTAGCTAGTTTTTCAGTCTTTTCATCAAACATCAAAAACATTGCTTTTCCTGCTTTGCCTTTTACCTTTCTCGAGTGGATATACGCCTGAACTTCAGGGTGCTGAAGTAGGTAATTGTTAATGTCCTCAATACTCTCAAACTCATCATGAGGCATTTCTTCTTTGGGGGAAAATACATTTGGATGTAATCCATCAAAGCACTCTATATTGTTGATGAATTTGAAGCCTTTGATCCACTCATCTGCTCCTAAAAGATTAAAATTTGTAGCACTGATGAAATAGATAGGAGTTTCATTCTTGTAGAAGAATCTTCTTATATCGGAAATGCCTTTTAAAATAGGACTTGTAGGCTTTGCTTTTTCGATTGCTTTTGTAGTCATGATTTTATTATTAGTCTATACTTTTATTAATTACCTTTTTTTTGAAATACCCATTGCTCCCATAGCGGTTGCAGTTTGTTGACGGTTCAGGACAGATTCTCGGAATACCCGGAGCCCCAGATCGGCACGGTAGCCGTGAATTTCAGATACATCCAAGGCTAACATGAAGCGAAGAATCCCTTCACTGATCACCTGACCAGGCACGAGGACTGGAAATCCAGGAGGATAAGGAATAATGAATGAAGAGGCTACAAACTCTTTGCCTTCTTCAATTGCTTTTTTGCAATCTATCATAGAGATATACTCACAGTTATCCTCATCATACGCAAGGAAGTAAGCCGCTCGTAAATTTCCCCCAGGAACACCCGGTACTGCCAAAAATGAAGAATGGAAGCGACTGAAATCAGGTAATGGAGGCACATGTTTCGTGAGTGACTCAATTTGAATGTCAGCAATCTCCCGTTCACGGTGGTTGAGGGATTCAAAATATTGATCAAGCTGTTCAGCTATATCCAATAGCACCTTGGTTAGGTAGGCTACACTTCCGCGAGTCGTCCCAATATTGGTCATGAAAAGAACAGTGTTCCTCGAGGTCTTATTGATTTGGATATTGTATTTATCCATGAGATACTTGTTTTTGAAAGTATCTCCATCAATACCAGTTCGCCCGATGAACAAGGTTATTTTAGTGGGATCAAGTGTGAATTCGTCTTTTTCCCAAGCCTCTTCCATCCGATTCCAACCTTTAGAGGAATCGTAGTATTCGGTTAAACCAGTATCTCGGTATTGGTCAGGAATAAAATCCTTCACGGTCAATACATTGAAGTATTTACTGAGTTTTGGATTTCCAATTACTTTGGCTCTAAAAACCATCGCCAATTCAATGCTGCGTTCCACCATTTCATAGCCTTCAAACTGCGCTTGTCTTCTTCCCACATCCAGAGATGCCAACATTTGATAGTTGGGTGAAGTAGACGTATGCGTCATGTAAGCTTCTAGAAACGTGTTTTCCGACTTTTTTCTAAACTCTTCATCCCAAATATGGACCATAGAGCCCTGACGGAAGCTACTCATCGTTTTGTGTGTACTTTGAGTGGCATAGACTCTGATCTTTACCTGATCAGGATCTGGTAAGGAAGGCTCTTCTCCTTCTTTGAGACTAGTGATATGATTCTGATATTCTTTCCGATAAGCTTCAGTTTGGTATTTGTCATGCAGCTTTTTTGCACTGAACATTCCCGTTCGCTGCTTGTAGGTGTAAGTAAATCCTGCGAAAGCAAACCAAGCTTCATCCCATAAGAATACCATATCGGGCTTGATCGCCAAAACACGCTCCATGACTCGCTGTACATTGTAGACCATCCCATCAAAGGTGCAATTGGTCAATAGCAACATTTTCACTTTATCCAATCGACCGGCAGCCTTCAGAACAAGCAGTTTTTTAAGAATCTGTTCTAAAGGAACTGCACCATAAATGGAGTATTTTTCAATTGGATAAGAATCCAAGTATACGGGATAAGCTCCAGACAGAACCAAGCCGTAATGATGCGACTTGTGACAATCCCGATCAATTAGAACCAAATCCCCAGGTGCTACCAAAGCTTGAAGTACGATCTTATTAGCCGTTGATGTACCGTTAGTTACAAAGAAAGTTCGCAAAGAGCCATATGCCTCTGAAGCCATTTCCTGAGCTTTCTTTAATGGCCCAGTTGGTTGGAGCAGTGAGTCCATTCCACCTGTGGTGGATGAGGTCTCTGCCAGGAACATGTTTCTTCCGTAGAATTCTCCAAAATCTTTGATCCACTTCGACTTGAATACCGAGTTTCCTCTAGAAATTGGCATAGCATGAAAAACCCCAGTTGGTTTTTGGCTATACTCTTTCAAAGCACTAAAGAAAGGGGTGTTATATCTTTCACTTACTCCTCTAATTATTCCCAGATGAAGTTCTTGCAAATCTTCTTTTCTATAAAATATTCGCTCGAAAGTTGCTAAAGTGGTGTCTTCCAGCTGGCCGAGTGCAGTATCTGTGACATAATATATGTCTAGTTCAGGTCTAAATTGTTTGATCAATTGACCTAATTTGGGGCCTAACTCTGATTCAGGAAGATTTTCTAAATCTATATTTAGAACATTCTGAATATAGGGTTTGATTAATGGCGTAATATTCGTGGATAGATAAGGCGGAGCATATCTAATTACTACGGATTGAATATTAGGATTGAAGATGAGTGCAATCAATGCATCCTGAAAGGAATGCTGAATTACAATATTGTAAGTGAATTGATCGTATGGGTCATGTAGTTCTCTGATTTTTTCGTGTAAATGAGTCTCATCTACCGAATTCAAATTGTCTAAGAAGAGCACCTCAAAATAGTTTCTTTGACTGCTTTGGCGCGTATTGGTAATTAATTCGTTTTCGAACTCTTTGTCATCATCTTCCTGTGATACATTTGGATTACCACTGTAAACATCATCGACCACTTTTCTGGTCGTGTTAGTTATTACTTGACCAAAGTAAGTATAATCTTCATTATCAAAGGATTTGGTAAGTTTTTCAATAGCCGTTTTACCGGGAATGGCAAAATACTTCTCTACGACAGCTAAATCACTAAGTAATTGACCAATTACCTTTTTATGTTTTGATTCAGTAGTGGAACCAGCTTTAGCTTTTGCAAGCTCTTCGCTTTCAATTTTGAGTTCGTTCCACCTATCAAGCCGAAGTTGGCCTATACTATAGTAAGGTGCACTTATTGCTTTTTTTGGACTTATCATTTTATTGAATGTAGTGCTAGTTTATTTCCTTCTGAATCGATGAATAAGGCAAAATAACCATCGTCTTCACTGATGAGCGTTTTGCCTAAAATCACTCGACCTCCTGCTTCTTCTACCCTACCCAAAACCGGGGCAAGATCTTTACCTGCATTCAGATATACTAAGGTGCCGGTTGCACTGGGAGTGCTGCCTTCGCCGACTACGACTGCTCCACCAATCCCGTTGTCTGCAGGAAATAAGGCCATTGAATAGCCATTAGTTTCCATAGTTTCCATTTCGATAGAGTAGATGTGATTATAAAATGAAACCGCCCTGTAGAGGTTTAGGGCAGGAATTTCAAACCAGCTTACATAGTGGCGGATTTTTTCTCTTTTTTTTCCTGTGGAGGGTAATCCCATTTGATTTTATCTAGGTTAAATAATTAATTAAATTTTTTTAAATCCGAATTCAAACTAATTTCTAAAATTTTATAGAAGTTGATTTGGATAGCGGATGTTTTGTTCATTAATCCAAAGATGATTATCCGCAAATTCAGGTTAACCCTGAAAGCTTAATGCCAAGATCACGGATAATCATTTAAAGCTTATAGCCCTTTGAATCCCATTGGAGTTGGAGCAGGGTCAAATTCACTTTCCTTCTCTCGAAGTTTGGCGAGCTCATCAAGTTTTGTCGGCTTGATCAATGGGCCCAGTGAATCCAAATATGGTAATGGGGTACCTGCCTGGTAAATTGAGAAATCTTTGATGTTATCTCTGAAACTCTTCAATGGTTGACCAAGTCTTAATATCCCCAGCTCACGGCTTCTTTTTACCCGACTGATGTCAAGCTCGATTGGAATTATTTCTTCAGTGCTTCCCGCTTGATATAGTACTCTTCCATCTGGTCCACACACAATCGAGCAACCACTACCTCCTGTATCCAAACCATTGACATCAAATAAGTAGCATTGATTGACACTCGCCATGGCTCGAGCTATCGATAGCTCGATGTCTCGATCAATAGTTCCTGTTAAAGTTGGGTGAAGAACTACCTCGGCACCCATTACTGCGAGTGTTCGGATAGTCTCTGGAAACCACATATCATAGCATATGGATACTCCAAAGCGACCTACATTTGGTACATCAAAGACGCAAAATTCACTTCCGGCCGTTACTCCTACTTCGTATGGGTAGAACGGGAACATTTTGCTGTAACGGTTTACAATTTCGCCCTGCGGATTAATTACAGAAGCTGTATTGTAAATTTGACCATTTCTTTTTTCAAAGATGGATCCTGGTAAAAGCCAGATCCCGTATTTTTTGGCCATGATTTGCATTTCTTGCTCAAAAAATCCTGGAAGTTCTTGAGCATGGTGGAGTAATGGCCCATAGGCACACAACTCACTGAATACTACCATTTCTACCCAAGGGTATAGATTCATGGTGATGTCCAGTTTCAGCTTCATCATTTCCACATTGGAATGGACTGCTGATACTTTCATTTGTATTCCTGCTATTGCGAATGGCTTCATATTTTACTTTTAATTTTTTCGATTATTTGATTTTCCAGTATGTCTAATCCTCTATTTAATAGCTCATCGCTTATTACCAGAGGAGATAAGATCCTGATCATATTTTTGTAAGTACCGGCACTGATGAGGATCAGTCCGTTTTCTGCGCATCCTTGCACTATTGCTTGACACAATTCCCCATCGGGACGATTAGAATCTCCATTTTTGACGAATTCAATGGCATTCATCGCTCCTATTCCTCTCACATCTCCCACTTCTGCAAAACGTTCCTTGAGTTTTTCAAATCGACCCATGATGATATTTCCTACTTCAATTGCACGTGCATTGAGATTAATATCTTTCATGTATTGAATAGTGGCTAGAGAAGCAGCACAAGCTAATGGACTTCCTATATAAGTCCCTCCGATTGTTCCAGGTGCAGCTGCATCCATAATTTCTGCCTTTCCCAATACCGCTGCAATAGGTAGTCCTGACCCCATAGACTTAGCATAGGTGCTTATATCTGGTACAACGTTATAATTCTGCCAGCTTGCCCAGTTTCCTGTTCTGGCAAATCCACTTTGTACTTCGTCAAAAATCAACATGATACCATACTCGTCGCAATAATCTCGTAGACCTTCTAGGTATTTTTGAGGCACCGGATTGAAGCCTCCCTCACCTTGGATCGGTTCGATGATTACTGCCGCCACATTGTTGGGATCGATGAGATTTTTTTCACTTGCATGAAGGGTTTTGAGTTCTTGTTCAGCAAAGTGGTCTAGGGTTTGGCCTGTTCCATATCTATAGAAGTTTGGAAATCGTAGGCGATAGACTTCTGGTGCAAATGGTCCGCAATTGAGTTTGTAGTCAATTTTACTGGTCAGGGTCATCGCCATCATGGTTCTGCCATGATAGGAATCTGTAAAACACAGGACTGCTTGTCTTTTTGTCGCCTGACGTGCTATTTTTATTGCGTTTTCTACCGCTTCTGCACCAGTGCTTACAAGCATCGCTTTAGTATGCTCACCGTGAGGTAGAATTTCGCAAAGCTCCTCACATAATTTCACATACGGCTCATAGGTCACTACATTAAAACTGGTGTGTATGTATTTGTCAGCTTGGTCTTTAATGGCCTGTACTACTGGCTCTGGACAATGACCGGCATTGACCACTCCTATACCACCTGCAAAATCAATTAACTCATTTCCATCTACATCAATAATAAGGGCACCTTTGGCTGATTCTACTGTCGCTGTGTTGAAAAATCCTACTCCATTTGCTACAGCGCTTTTTCGTCTTTCAAACAAAGTTTGAGACTTAGTGATAGTTTTTAACATTGAATTTATTCGGGGGTTAGATAATTTACTTGCCAAAAGCAATGACTGAGAAATGATAAAAAGCTATTTTCTTTTTAGAAATCTGGCAAGTATCTAGTTTTTAAAGAATTGTAACAAAGGCATTATGCTTTAAGACAAATCGAATGAATAGTAAACTAGGATAGCTTTTTTAAAATTACTGTCTAATTTTTGGTGTTTCTCTAATATAGGCATAAAAAATGGACTTTGAGCCATTTTATTGGTATTTTTGGTTTGTTTTCCGCTCAAGCGAAGTGTAACAAAACTCAAAATTTAGCTAATGTTAGCTAACTTTCGGTAAGTATAAAACAAGGTTTAAGTATATAGATTAGAATAGATTAATGTGTTTTAAAACTGAGTTTATAGCATTGGTGATTTATACCTAGCACTTACAATTTATTATACTCACCATATCAACTTGAATTATTCAAACCTTTTATTAGCATCATTTGGCCATACTCTGACCAAGTTGAAAATTCTAGCTTCTCTTCCCAAACATTCCTCTTTATGTTGCAATTCTTTCCATTTGAAGTAATTTCGACTTTCAATTTCTATCCATGACAGAAGAAAACTCCTCCCTGAATTTTATTGAACAAATAATAGTCGATGATTTGGCCGCTGGCCTTTCGCCTGAAAAACTCCGTTTTCGTTTTCCGCCAGAACCCAATGGCTACTTACATATCGGCCATGCCGCTTCAATTTGTCTGAATTTTGGCTTGGGTGAAAAGCATAATGCTCCAGTCAACCTAAGATTTGATGATACCAATCCTGCTAAAGAAGAGCAGGAGTATGTGGACGCTATAAAACGTGATATCCAATGGCTAGGCTTCAAATGGGATATTGAATGCTACTCCTCCGACTATTTCCAGCAGCTCTATGACTGGGCGGTCCAACTGATCAAAGAGGGAAAGGCTTACGTCGATAATCAATCCGCCGAAGCTATGGCGGAACAAAAAGGTGCGCCAAGTGCTCCAGGTGTAGCTAGCCCCTTTCGAAACGTATCAGTTGCAGAAAACTTGGATTTATTCCAACGGATGAAGAATGGAGAGTTTGAGCAGGGAAGTTATGTGCTCCGGGCAAAAATCGATATGGCTTCTCCTAACATGCTCATGCGTGACCCGATTTTGTATCGAGTAGTGAAAAAAGCGCATCATCGTACTGGAACAGATTGGTGTATTTACCCTATGTACGACTGGACTCATGGGGAATCGGATTACGTCGAGCAGATTTCACATTCCATTTGTACGCTGGAGTTTAAAATGCACCGGGAATTATACGATTGGTTTTTGGACCAAATCATCGATCCAGCCAAATTGAGGCCGATACAACGGGAATTTGCGCGTAGAAATCTGACTTATACCGTGATGAGCAAGCGAAAGCTCTTAGAATTGGTACAAAGCAAGACGGTTTCGGGCTGGGATGATCCACGGATGCCTACCATTTCCGGTTTGAGAAGAAGAGGCTATACGCCGGAGTCCATTCGGAACTTTAGTGACCTGTCAGGTATTTCGAAGCGGGATAGTGTCACTGACGTATCCTTACTGGAATATTGCATTCGGGAAGATTTGAATAAAACGGCCACCCGGGTGATGGGCGTTTTAGATCCGGTGAAATTGGTTATTACTAATTATCCGGTTGGAAAAACTGAACTATTGGTTTCTGAAAATAACCCTGAAAATCCGAATTCAGGAACCCATGAACTTCCATTCTCAGGTGAATTGTACATCGAGCGCGAGGATTTCAAGGAGGAAGCTGGTTCTAATTTCTTCCGATTGACTCTTGGTAATGAAGTTCGTTTAAAAAGCGCTTACATCATCAAAGGAGAATCTGTGAGAAAGGATGAAGCAGGAAATATTTTAGAAATTCACTGCACTGCTGACTTGGACTCAAGGTCTGGATCTGGTACTGAAGCCAGTACTCGGAAAGTAAAAGGAACGCTTCACTGGGTATCTATCCAACATGCGATCACTGCTGAGATCCGGGAATATGATCGATTATTTTTGGAAGAAGCTCCGGATACGCACGAGGATAAGAATTTCATGGAATTCGTCAATCCTAACTCCTTAAAAATTATCTCCAAAGCCTATTTGGAGCCATTCTTGGCAGAAGCTGAGATGAGTGATAAGTTTCAGTTTCAGCGCTTGGGCTATTTCACTCTGGATAAGGATTCTACTTCCGATATGTTAGTATTCAATAAAACGGTAGGCTTACGTGACTCTTGGGCGAAACAAAAGCCGTCTCCTGTAGCTCAGTCAAGTCAACCAGGTAAACAGTCGAATCAAGGTGGAGGACAGCCACAAGAACAAAGAAGTGCATTGAATGAAATTCAGAAAATCGCCAAGAAATACACCAATCTTTCTGGTGAAAAGTTGGCTGCTGCTAGAGCAGACATTGAAAAATTTGCTGAGGAAGTAAGCTATGAGGAATTAGAGCCTCTATTCCAGACTGCTGCTAAAAAAGTTGGAACTCGAATCGGTGCGATGATCACCCTTGGAGTTTTATTGAATAAAGGTCAAGACAGGAATTCTCAGGTCGAGGCCTTTATCGCTGCTGGATTAGCTGATGAAAATGAGCAACTGATGGAAGAAGCGAAGGCTTTGGGCAGTGGTCAGTAGGCAGTCATCAGTCGGAAGTTTGTAATTATCAGTATTCAATCAAAAGCAGAGATACATCTATTAAATCGCTCGTTGAATTTTCATCGGGCGATTTTTTTTGGGGAAAGCTATCAACTTGATTGAAGGGTCTTAATTACTTTCTACTTCACTAGATATCATTAATCGCCATTTCTCTTGGCTCTAATATCTTGTCTCCGTCATAAGGACTTGATACTAATATCATGCTACTCTTCTTGGCTCTTTTCGACTATCTCCTCACCTCTTGGTTATTTGTTCTAGCTTCTTATATCATTCTTAATGCTACTACCTAACTACCGAATGCTATGTTTTTTCCTTTAAAAAGTACATCTTCCAAACTCCCCGATTTTTAACATCTATGCTTCCTCGGAATTCGCATTCAAACTCTTCCTTGACCAATTCATAGGTAGTTTCGGATAAATTGATTCTTCCTTCCACGGAGTTGGATTCCATTCGTGAGGCGATATTTACAGTATCACCCCAGATATCATACTGCCATTTTTTGATTCCCACGATCCCAGCTACAATCGGACCGGTATGTATCCCGATTCGCATCTCAAATTGGGTAATATGAGCTGGTTTGGACTCTTTGGTGAAATCCATCATTGCTTTACCAGCTTTAACTATCCGGATCGCATGATTTTCAGATTCAACGGGAATTCCTCCAGCACACATGTAGGAGTCACCAATCGTTTTAATTTTTTCAAGCCCAAAACTTGTGGTGATTTCATCAAATTTTTTGAAGTAGTGATCGATACTTTCTACCAATTGCTCCGGAGAAATATTCTCTGCTAAACTGGAAAAGCTTTTGAAATCTGTAAATAATACGGTTGCTGAATTGAACCGATGTGCTTTTACTTTCCCCTCAAGCTTCAATTCTTCGGCGATTTCAGCAGGCAAAATATTAAGTAAAAGCCCTTCCGACCGATTCTTTTCTTCTTCGATAATAAGCTTGGTTTCCCGCTCAAAGCGGTAACGCTTGAAAGTCACAAAAGCTATTACACCCACTAATACCAAAAGTGCCAAAATACCATAAAGTAGAATTTGCTGTCGCTTGGTTTGAAGTGAAATGATGGTAGCTTCCTTTTCTAATAAATCCACTTCGACTTGTTTCTGAGAAACCTCATAGTCAGTTCTCAAATTAGCCATTTGCTGGACTGCTCCGATATTATTTACACTGTCTCGATAGAGCACATGATTCTTATAATAATCGAAGGCTATTCGAGTATTTCCCAATTGCTCATGGATCTTTGAAAGAATTAGATTGGCCTGACTGATTTCATCTTTGAGGCTATACTGCGTGGCTAAGTTTAAGCTTCTTTCTGCATATTCCAAGGCAGTTTGACTATCCCCATTCTCTAAGAATATTGCGGACATAAATTCTAAGTAAACTGAGATAGGTGAATATTCTTTGAATTCCTCCAAAATCTTTATAGCCTGATTGATATTCTCTTCCGCAGTTTTTTTATCTCCTCTTTCAGCAGCGATCATTCCAAGATTTCCAAAACAGTATGCATCGCCAACTGGATAGTTTACATTTTCAAAAATAGACTGAGCCTCTTTGGTGAATAAAAATGCGGAGTCTAATTTTCCCATGTTAAAGTATTCATCACCCGCATTAAAAATCGCACTGGCAAGACCAATTAAATCATTCCCTTTCCTCAGAATTTCGATACTTTTCTTATAGTAGGTTACTGCATTTTGACTGTTATTGCCAGCGGAATAGGCGTTTGCAATTGCTACATAAAGTTTGCCTCTCCCGTCTTCGTAATCAATTTTATTGGCATATTCCATACTAATAAAATACTGTTCAAGACCTTCGCTCAGTTCACCTTTCAATATATTCGCATTCCCTAAATAGAGATGGGCAGAAAAGAGCTTTTCCTCATCATTTACTGCTAAAGCAAGTTTTTGAAAGATTTTTGCATATTTAGAAATTGTATCAGGATTGGGCTCTTTCTTTAAAAATTCGATTAAGGCATCTAGATTGTTTTTCTTTCCTGATAGGTAAATCGTTTTCAAACTATCTGAAATAGACGTGACTTCATCGTCTTGACTGATAGCCATAGTCGAATAGAAAAGCCAAAAAATTAAAATGAGAATCCTTTTTTCCAAAATATTAGTTAAAAATTAAACGATTCTGATTTTAGGATCGATCTTAAATACTTTTTCCTCCCCACCCGAACTCACCAAAAAACGGATGGAATACTCCTCCTCATCTTCCTTTTTTGCTTTACCCACATAGCCGTCTTTATGGGTGCTGCCAGCTCCACGCTTGGAATCATAGATTTTGATCATAGATTTCTTCTTTTTGACGATGATCTTCTTAATGATCACAAAATCCTGATCGCTGTCCAGGATATGCATCGCTGCACCTACCCAGGCTAATTTGGTTTTTTCTCGAATACTACTAGTGAATTTATCCTTCTTGGGTAGATCGTTATGATTGTCGCCTATCAAAATGTGCCTCATGATTTCATCTTGGGGAGCTTTTTTGTCGAGTTGGATGATTTTTTGGGTGTCCACATAAACTGTGATAATAGTATCTCGCATTTTAGACATGTTAAAAGAATTTTAGGGATAAAAATTGATCGGATTAAAATGCCTATGTTTTTGAATTTGAAAAAGAATAGGCACTTCAAAATAGAAAAAAGTATGGGAAAATCAATATTTTCATTTTCAATTAAAGGCAATCTTATTGATTTGTTTTCATCTGAAGGAGAAATAATTAGCAATTCAAGAATCTCATTTCCTCCCAATTAGGCATATTAAACTTTTACCACTGATCTAATTTAGAATCCTGAATTTCCAGAGAATTTGTACTTTGTAGCTAAGCCAATATATCAACCTTATGAAAAATAATTATTTTAAAATTTACCTCTCTGCCTTCTTTTGTTTATGCTTGATTTTTGGGTCGAACCAGCTTATTCAAGCACAGCAACTACCTGTAGATACCTCCTTTTATTCCAGCTATTCTTGGAGAAATATCGGTCCAAATCGTGGAGGAAGATCACTAGGCAGCTCAGGAAGCCCCAGTCGTCCTTACGAATATTATTTTGGGGCAACTGGTGGAGGACTCTGGAAAACTACAGATGGAGGAAATGAATGGTTTCCAGTAACAGACGGCCAAATCTCATCTTCGAGCATTGGAGCTGTGGCTGTGGCTGAGAGCAATCCTGATATCGTCTATATCGGTGGAGGTGAAACTCAGCTTCGGGGCAGTATCACTCAAGGGGATGGAGTCTATAAAACGACAGATGGTGGAAAAACTTGGAAACATCTTGGTCTTCAAGAAACTCAAGCTATCTCCAGAATCAGAGTTGACCCAACTAATGCCAACCTTGTCTATGTAGCTGCACTCGGTCATCCTTATGGTGAAAATGAAGAACGTGGAGTTTTCCGTTCAAAAGATGGAGGGGAAACTTGGGAAAAAGTGCTTTATGTAAGCAACAAAGCTGGTGCAGCCGATTTGATTATTGATCGCACCAATCCGAAAGTATTGTATGCTTCCACTTGGCAGGTTTATCGAAAAGCATGGAAAATGTGGGGCGGTGGACCGGATAGTAAGCTTTGGAAATCTGTGGACGGTGGAGATACTTGGACGGACCTTACTTCAAACCCAGGAATGCCAGAAGGACCGATCGGAAAAATCGGTGTTACCGTCTCCCCTGCCGATGCTAATCGAGTTTGGGCAATCGTGGAAGCCAATGAAGGCGGAGTATTTAGATCTGATGATGCTGGCAAAACTTGGGAAAAAGTAAACGATGAGCGTAAACTACGTCAACGTGCTTTTTACTATTCCAGAATCTATGCGGATCCAGTTGATCGTGAAACAGTTTATGGACTCAATGTTGACTTTTGGAAATCCACCGATGGTGGTAAGACTTTCGATACCGAAATCACCGTTCCGCATGGAGACAATCACGACCTCTGGATCGATCCGGCCAACCCACTTCGAATGATTAGTAGTAATGATGGTGGCGGTGTGGTAAGTATCAATGGTGGTAAAACTTGGACAGAGGAAGATTATCCGACTACACAGTTTTATCATGTAATGACTACTTCTGATGTGCCTTATCATGTAGCTGGAGCACAGCAGGATAACAGTACGTTGGCCATGCCTTCAGAAGGTTGGGATCATATGCTTGGACGTGGTCCGGGACATGGTTGGCACTATGCAGTAGGTGGTGGCGAAAGTGGCTGGATCACTCAAAGCCCGACTGATCCGGATATATTTTATGCAGGTTCCCAAGGAGCGTTATTGACAAGATATAATCGAAAGACAGGACAGTACCGCGATATTCAGGTTTATCCACGATTCTTCTCTGGAGAACCAGCCTCGGCACTTCCTGAAAGATGGCAGTGGACCTTCCCTATCATGTTTTCTCCGCTGGATCCTAAAACGATGTATACTACTTCCCAGCATGTTTGGAAAACTACCAATGATGGACAAACTTGGGAAAAAATCAGTCCAGACCTGACCTATGCCGACCCAGAAACCTTGGGTAAAACAGGTGGCGTGATCACGATGGATATGAATGGCCCTGAAATCTATGCTACCGTATTTGCACTTGCGCCATCGATGTATGATGTGAATACGATCTGGGCAGGATCTGATGATGGGAAAGTCCATATTACTCGAGATGGAGGCAAAAACTGGGCAGATATCACGCCTAAGGACCTTCCGAAATTCTCGAGGATCAGTATTATCGACGAAGGCAAATTCAAGCCTGGAACTCTCTATCTAGCAGCTAATAGATATCAAGTAGATGATCGACAACCTTACGTATTTAAGACGGAGGATTATGGAAAGTCTTGGACAAAAATCATCACAGGAATTGAAGAAGGTCATTTTGCTCGAGCGATTCGTGAGGATTTGCAAAAGCCAGGACTGCTTTACCTAGCCACAGAGCATGGCGTATATGTTTCTTTCAATGATGGCAAAATGTGGCAATCACTGCAACTTAATCTTCCAGATACTCCGATACGTGATTTGGTGTTGAAAAATGATGATGTGGTATTGGGTTCTCATGGTCGTGGATTCTGGATTCTAGATGATATCCGACCACTTCGTGCTGCAGTTGAGACTACTACAAATAATGAAGTGACTCTTTACAAGCCTGCCAACCCAATCCGAGGCGTTTACGATGCTGCAATTCAATATTATTTGCCTGAGAAAATTGATTCCTTGAAAATCGAAATTTTAGATGCAGAAGGAAATCTAATCAAGACCTACACTGCTTCGGGCGATTCTACAGTGACCAATGCGCCAAAGACAAATGCAGGACTCAACACCTTTACGTGGGATATGCAGTATCCTGGAGCTACTGTTTTTAAGGGAATGATTATTTGGTCTGCTAGGCCACAGCGAGGCCCATTGGCTCCTATTGGTTCCTATCAAGTGAAATTGACTGCATTAGGAGAATCACATATGACGGATTTCGATTTAGAGATGGACCCTAATTTGGATAATGTGTCTGCTGATGATTTGCAAAAGCAATTTGACCTTGCCTTGATGATTCGAGACAAAGTTTCTGAGGCTAATGAAGCAGTAATACTGATTCGGAAAATAGAAGCCCAAGCAGGAGAACTTGATGCCTCTCAAAAGAAAAAAATACAGATGCAGCTCAAAACACTACTGGATAAGCTGCAAGTAATTGAGGAAGATCTGTATCAAGTTAAAAATCAAAGTGGGCAGGATCCTTTGAATTTCCCCATAAAGCTCAATAACCGGCTTGCTTCACTTCAGCGTAGCGTAGAAAGTGGTCAAGCTAGGCCAACGGATGCTGCCTATGTAGTTTTTAAAGAATTATCATTAGAATTGGAAAATCATCTCGCTAAACTGGATGAAGTACTTGCGGGCGATCTCAAGAAACTGAATGAAGTATTGCCTAAAAAAATAACTATCGATAAAAAATAAGTTGATTCATTCCTTCAAAAAGCCTTTCTTTTCGGAAAGGCTTTTTTTATTACTTATACCCATTGTTCAGGTAGGCTTTCATCAAATTTGAAAAGACTATCTTACTCGAATTCCTCCTGTTTATTTTTAGTTAAAAACTCAGCTGGGTAGTAGTGGTATGTTAAATAAAAAAAAGGCTTTTAAATGCCTAAAATTCAATTTTCTTAAAACCAACATGACTAAATTCTTTCTTTTAAAAGCCCCTTCTCAAAAAGGCAAAATAGCGATAGTGACCGGAGCCAATATTGGACTGGGTTATGAAACGGCTTTAGGCTTTGCAAAGCTTGGTGCAAAAGTAATTCTGGCCTGCAGAAATCACGAAAAAGCAGAAGAGGCCAAACGAGCGATCCTCAGAAAAGTGCCTGAAGCTGATTTGGACATCTTATTGATAGATTTGAAAAGCTTGGGTTCAGTTCGCCGCTTTGCTGAAAAGTTCAAAGAAAAATATGCGAAACTTGATCTTTTGGTTTTAAATGCTGGGATTATGGCGCCGCCTTTCTCAAAAACAGAGGACGGTTTTGAAAGCCAAATGGCAGTTAATTATTTTTCACATTTTCTGCTGACCAATCTACTTTTCCCAATCCTTAAAAAGACTAAGGATTCAAGGATAATAAGCTTAAGTAGTATCGCACACAGAAATGGAAAGATCGACTTTGAAAATATAAATGCTGAAAAGTCATATTCTAATTGGGAAGCTTATTCCCAAAGCAAACTTGCCTGTCTGATGTTTGCTTATGAATTGCAGCGCCGAATTAACAGTGCCGGGATAAATGCAAAGTCAGTAGCTGCTCATCCAGGTTTATCTAATACTAATCTTGCACAGAATTCACCTTGGATTTCAAAAGTTTTATTCGGGCCTATTTCCAAAATAATAGGTCAAGATGCTAAGTCTGGTGCATTACCCACATTGATGGCGGCATTGGAGCCAAGCGTTAAAGGTGGAGAATATTATGGCCCAGATGGATTTATGGAAGCAAAAGGAAATCCTTTCAAAGTAAAATCTACAGGACTATCACACAATGTGTCTATAGCTCAAAAATTATGGCAAGAGTCAGAGCGGCTGACTGGTCAGGAATTTATCGTTTAGTCAGATTTCAATCATTTTCTAAATTTTCCAGAAACTTGATGCTTTTGGGTACTTGCAGGTAATAAATGGGACTTTCATCTTCCAGATAAAAATGCATAACCCCAGATTTTTTTGCTGCTCGGAGTATTTCTGGAAGATTGAGTTGTCCAGTACCTAAGGTGACATCATTTTCAGTTGGTGTAGTCCCAGATAGATTGCCTTTTATTCCTTTTCTGAGGTCTTTCACATGTATGAGTTTAAATCTATCTCCATATTTCACTAGTAAAGCTTCAGGATCAGCGCCAGGGAAATAGGTCCAGAGTACGTCCATCTCAAAGCTGACAAATTCAGGATTTGTTTCTTGTACGATCAAGTCAAAAAGTGTCCCTTCACCGAAAGGTTGAAATTCATAACCATGGTTGTGATAGCAGAATGTCAGTCCATGATCTTCTTTAAGGATTTTCCCTACAGAATTAAAGTCCAATATGGTATTTCTTGCATCGGCTTCCTTGAATGGAGCGACATGAGGAACCCATGCTACGCGAACAAAGGATGCTCCCAAGATCTTTGCATTTTCTGCTACCTCAGTTGTTTTTTCCATCAGATCCTTATAACCCACTCCGAATGATGAACAATGCATCCCGCGCTCATCCAAAAGTGATCGAAGTTCGGTAGCTGTTTTTCCAAATAAATTTGAGAATTCCATATCTGTGATTCCCATAGCTTTTAAGGTGTCAAGTGTCGCTGCGACATCTATTGAAAAACTCTTTCGGTAGGTGTATGAAACCATTCCTGGCTTTTCAGAAAAGAGCAGCTCTTGTGAAAAAATTTCTGTAAAAGTGAGCAGGAAAATTAAGGAGAAAACGAGTTTATGAACACTGAAAACCATGATGTATATATTTTTGAATCAATAATATAATATGAATTTAGAATAGGTCTTTCATTTATGCTAAATGGAAAGCAATTCATCCACCCTTCCTTCATAGTCAAACTGTAAATCCTCGTGAAGTCCGTCAATTAGCTTCACCGCTTTTTTAAGCTGCATTTGATAAAGATTATCGAGTACGGCATGTTGATGATCCAAAAAGCCATTTTCTTTCAATTGCTCACAGAAAAATAGAATCACCTCGATCTGATCAGTCTTAACCTTGCTCAATTTTAGCAACTTATTCATCTTCCTCCGAATCTTCTGAGCTGATTTTTTAGCGTAGTAGTAATGATCAGAACGGGAATTTTGAAATTCTACCAACAAGTCTTCCTGAGCCATCTCTACATATAAACCTGGATTGTCTTTTTCGTTTAGCTTAAAAAAAAGGAAAGACTTATTATCTCTGCTAAACTTGGATAGTTCTAATATTACCTCAATTAGTTCTTTTTCAGGTAAATATGAAAGTTCTTTTTTAAGCTGTGCTAAACTTGGAATTTGCATTTCTGCTCTTTAATTAAATGGTTTGAAAAAGATAAATCGTCAACATGCCCCAACCTGTACCTGTTACCATGCTCAAAATTGCCAATAAAACGGCATGTGGCATAAGGTCTTTGCGGTAGGCCGCAGTCACCGCAGGCGCTGTGGAAATCCCTCCTAGGTTAGCCATTGAAGCTATAGGTACCCAAACTAGGTTAAGCTTGAGAAGCTTTGCACAGATCAGCATTCCTAGAAAATGTAGAATTAACCAGATCACCACCAATGTCACAAACTCCCACGGCAAACTCAGATTGCTGAAGTCCAATCGCAAACCCAAAATCGCCATCACCAAGACGATACAAATGCCTCCCAATTGAAGCGAAAATCGAGTATTCCAAAGTTTGAAGATATTTCCTAAAACTAAACCAATTATGGAAAGACTGACTACCATTCCAAGAAAGGAAATGTTTAGAAAGAAAATTAATGAAGCTATTCCAAAGAATATCAAAACGGTGATCCAAGGATATATTTTCCGTCCACTACTTCTCAAATCTAAGGTTGACTGATCTGGGATAGGATCATTGATTCCAAATAGTGTGCTTAAAGTTTCTCCTTTTTTGATAAACTGAAACATCAAGATGGTCCAGATATTAACTAATATATTGTCCAGAACGAGCACAGATAGAAAAAGCGATTCTGGCGTTTCTGCTAATTCTTTCAAAATCAATTGGCTGGTACTTCCTCCGATCCAGCCTCCAACGATAGGCACTAAGCCTTTCCAATAACTTTGACCAATAAATAGATCTGAAGATGCAGGATCTACTCCTGAAAATGTCAAAACCAAAATCACTGGAAGTGTGGCGATGATGGCTGAACCCACAAAAAACAGAACTAAAGGCCTAACGCCTACTATCGCTAATTGTCTTAATGGTAAGGCGCTCATCACGGCCAAGAGTGTGATTGGGATGATCCAATTGCGACTTAAGGAGTGTAAATACACTGCTGAAAGATCCCAATTGAAGAGATGCGTGAAAGCCGCCGGAATGACATAAGCGAATAAAATCGCTGGAAACCAGTCTAATATTTTTCCTACAATTTGGTTTTTTAATTTGCTGATCCTCAGTACAAAAATTACTGTCACTAAAACAATCGCAGTAGCTATCCAGTCGAAATTCTCCATCAATTAAATGATTGACTTAAAATCCCTAAACAGGTCTGGATTCCTTCCAAATAGTTTCCTACCCGAATATTTTCATTTGGGGCGTGAATGCTGTTGTCAGGATTTGGAATCCGAACTGATACCGCTGGAATTCCCAAGATATTGATAAAAGGCGCCATAGGTTGTGAGCCTCCCGTTAATCGAGTTTTGATGTAATTTTCACCAAAGACAACACTCATTCCTTTTTCCAACCAATGTCCAAAATCCGATTCCATCTCTGCTCGAAAAGGTTCTGAACCGATTCGGTAGTCAAAGGAAATTAATTTTGAATACCTATTTCGGTCTTCATCAGTAGGCTCCTCATTTACAAAATGATACCCCTGATCGCTTATGAACTGGCTTACTAACTCTACCTGACGTTCTGCAGGAGTTTCTTTTACGGTTCTCATATCTATTTCGATAATAGCTTCGGAGGGAATTATAGTCCTTACCTCCTTTCCCACCCAAGCAGCACGCATGCCACGGACATTTAATGAGGGGAATTGCATTGCTTCTTGATAACTGTTACCCACTTTTTCAGCGGCAGCGATTCCCAATTCGGCTTGGATTTCCTGCATACTTTCCGGTACTGCAGCCATCGCTTTCAGATCGGATTCGGTGAATTCAACCCCATCATAAAAACCAGGAATCAGAACTTTTCCACTTTCATCTTTCATCGCAGCAAGTAGCCTGGATGCAGCGAAAACGGGGTTTGGAGCAAAATTTCCATATTGACCACTATGCAAATCGTCTTTTGCCCCAAATATTTTTAGAGTAATTGTAGCAATTCCCCTTGCTCCAAAAGCAAGATTCGGAAGATTGGAAAAGTGACGTGTGCCGTCCATAATCAAGATTCCATCTGACTCAAAAAGCTTCTTATTATCAGCTACAACTTTTGCGAGTTCGGGAGAACTGAATTCCTCTTGGAAGTCTAAGATAAACTTCAGATTTACAGACGGAGTGATTCCTTTCTTCTGGAGAATATCCAATGCTGAAAGAAATGTCATCGTTGGACCTTTAGAATCTGAAGCAGATCTAGCAAAAATTTTCCATTCTGGATCGATTTTTCCATCGATAAAATTCCAATTGATTATCTCCCAACTCCCATTGATTTCTTCCATCAATTCAGGAATGTATGGACTTTCCTGATTCCAAGCTGAAGAGTCCACTGGTTGTCCATCCACCTGCATATAGACCAGAATCGTCTTCTTTTTGGGATCGATTTCTCCTTGAGCGAAGAGGTGAGGAACGTCGTTTGAAGTCAAAATTTGGGTTTTAAATCCTCGCTTTTCCAAAGCGGCCTTGGTCCATTCAAGGTTTAATTGGGTATCAGAAGGCACTTTCCCATTGTTGGGAATACCTAGATATTCGCGAAATTCAAGAAGTGAATTGCGTAGCTCAGCTTCTGATGCTTCGATTATCTCGGATTTACTTAATTGCGCATTTGACTGTAGGTTCAAACCAAAAAACAGGAGTAAAAACGCAGATAAAGCTTGTTTCATTCTATAAAGATTAATCCCCGATTATACAGATTTTTCTTCTGGCATTCGGTTGTATCCTCTATTTTTATGCAGAATGGTTCCCATCATAATCAAAGATTCTAAATGAACGAACAGAAATCCATCATTAAAGCCTACGAATCGGCAAAGGTAAAGCAACTTAAGGTTGCATTAGCAACTGTTGTTCAAGTGGATGGCTCCGCTTACCGCCGACCTGGAGCGCGAATGCTGATCACCGAGGCTGGGGAATTAACCGGTGCTATTAGTGGCGGGTGCTTAGAAGGAGATGCCCTTCGGAAAGCACAAACGGTTATTTTTCAGCAGGAATCCATGCTGGTGACTTACGATACGACGGATGAGGATGATCAGAAATTCGGGATCGGGTTGGGTTGTAATGGAATTATTCATGTATTGATCGAGCCGATTGATTTTCAGGATGAATTAAATCCAATTGCACTCCTTGAACAGGCTGTTTCAGACCGTGAGCTAGGGATTTTAGCTACTGTTTTTTCAGTAAAAAATGCCAGATCATCTCAAATTGGAACTCGATTTTTGAGGAAAGAGTCAATTTCCAAAAAGAAAATTAGTGGGATAGAATCCCCATTGTTGGAAAAAATTGAAGCGGAATTAGCCAGTTTTTCGTCTAGCAAAAATCAAATTTTAATGCTTGATGAGGCTCATTCCATATTCCTTGAAGTGATTCATCCGCCGATTCAACTGTTACTTTTCGGTGCTGGGAATGATACCATTCCAGTTACAAAAATGGCTAATTTACTTGGTATAGAAGTGATTTTGATTGATGGAAGAGCTAATCAGGCAACTGAATCCCGTTTTCCGACAGTTTCAAAAATAAAAGTTTCTCCAGCCGAGACTGCTTTAGAAGGAATTGAATTAGATGCTCGGACAGTTGCATTGCTGATGACGCATAATTTTGAATATGAAGCTATAGTTCTCGAGACCTTACTGTCTAAAAAACTTTCCTATTTGGGTATTTTGGGTCCAAAGAAAAAATCGGAGAAATTACATGAGCGCTTGACGTCCAAAGGACTTCGATTTGACTGGAGTAATGTATACAGTCCGATCGGCTTGGATCTAGGTGCTGAGAATTCGGAAGAAATCGCATTATCGGCTTTGTCCGAAATAAAAGCAGTTCTCGCTGGAAAAATGGGTACCTTTCTGCGCGATAAACAAGGACCAATTCATTAAATATTACATGGAAAAAGCTAAAACCGGAATCATCATCCTCGCTGCTGGCGAATCTTCACGATTGGGATATCCAAAACAAATAGCCCAATACAAGGGCATAACATTACTTCAGTATGCGATTGATTCAGCTTTGGGAGCCAAAGTAGAAAAGCAGGTTTTGGTTTTAGGAGCGAATAAAGACGAGATAAAAAAGACTTTTAGAGGAGATTCTATTCCTAATATTCCGAATCAAGATTGGGAGAAAGGAATGGCTTCCTCTATGCAGAAAGGCTTAGATTATTTATTGAAGTTTGATGCTCCCGATCAGGTGATTATCATGCTTTGCGATATGCCTTTCGTTGATTCCAAGTTATTGAAGAAACTGATCGCTGCACAAAAAAAGACAGGAAAAGGAATCGTTGCCTGTGAATATTCAGATACCATTGGGGTACCAATTCTTTTTACAAAAGCTTATTTCAAGGAGTTGAAAACTCTTACTGGTGACGAAGGAGCTAAAAAAGTAGCACAAGCACATGAAGATGATTGCGCCTTAGTCAAATTCCCAATGGGCAAAGTAGATGTGGATACAGAGGAGGATTTACGAGACTTGAATCTTTAAGGATCCAATCTCGCTGCGGCGCGGCGTCGCAGCGAGCAATTTATTTTACCAATTTATCAGCTTCAGTTATTTTTCAGATTGTCAAATTTTTTTAGATTTCTCAACTTAGCTTTTTGACTTAACAATCATTCCTTCCTCTCAACTCGCCTACCACTTTCTTCACCCAATCTGCCGTAGCTAGAATATTCTGCGCGGTGGTGTGACTTCCTAGGCTGAAACGTAGCGATGCTCTTCCCAAATCTGAATCCAAACCCATCGCTTTCAGCACATGACTTGGTTTTGGTGAGATACTTGTACAAGCGGAGCCAGAGCTTACTGCTACTTTCAAGCAGACCTTTCGAAGTAACTCCTCCCCTTCTACTCCTGCAAAAGCAATATTGGAAACATGCGATAATCTACCTGCTTGACTTCCATTCAAAAAAGTGTTGGGAATCTGCAAAAGCTTATTTTCCAGCAAATCACGTAATTCTCTTAATCTTTTGGCTTCATCTTCCATCTCGATAAAGCGCATTTCTGCGGCCTTACCCATGCCCACAATCCCGGGGACATTAAGTGTGCCTGATCGAAAACCTTTCTCATGCCCTCCTCCGATTTGCTGTGCAAGTGGTTTCGGTAGATTATGATTATGCCGGATGTAAAGTGCCCCTACCCCTTTCGGGCCATAAAGTTTATGGGCTGAAATCGCCATTAGATGAACTCTCGTAAGTGAAATAGGAATTTTACCTACAGCTTGCACACCATCCACAAAAAGCATCACCTGATGTTCTTCAGCTATTTTGGCGATTTCATCGATTGGGTGAATTACCCCAGTTTCATTATTGGCCCACATTAATGCAATCATTTTGGTTTCTGGCCGAATTGAATTCTTTAATTCTTTCAGATCAATCTTTCCTTCAGAATCCACATTCAAATAAGTGATCTCGGCTCCCTTTCTTTCCATCGAATCCAAGGTATCCAAAACTGCCTTGTGCTCTGTCTTACAGCTGATAATATGAACATGCTCTTTGGGAAAAAGATCATGAATACCTTTCAAGGAAAGGTTGATGGATTCAGTGGCACCCGAAGTGAAAATGATTTCCTTGGGATTTGCTCCAATCAAATTGGCAATCTGTTCCCTGGCTTTTTCCACGGCATTTTCTGTCATCCAGCCGTATGGATGTGATTTACTGGCGGCATTCCCAAAGTGAGTTCCAAAGAATGGAAGCATTGCTTTGATCACCTCTGGATGGCAAGGTGTTGTAGAATTGTAGTCTAGGTAAATCGGGTAATTCATAGGGTTAAAATAGTGGATATTGCTCGTCTTTCTAGGTTTCGGAGATTTGTATCTTTGGGAAATTCATTCACATGCAGGAAACTTGGACATTTGATTATTCTTCTCCGATTGATTCGGAAGCTCTTTCAGACTTTCTTAAAACAAAGTCAAAAGAATTGGGAATCTTTCTTTCGTACTACTATAAGAAAGAAGGGGCAGTTGCAGAAAAAGTAGAATTAAAAGGAGATCCAACGTTTACAGAAACCAAATCAGGTAAACTTAAGTTGGCATTTGAATTAGTTTTCTTCAATGCTTGCTTGGCTATTAATGAGCAAGAAAAAGAAGAAATGGAAATTACCTTTGAAATTGATTCTCATAATCAAAAGCTGGAGTTAAAAGGTGAATACTGGCCAGTAAGAGGAATGGATGAAATTTAAACTAAAAAAAGCCTTCTGAAATACGCTCAGAAGGCTTTTTTGATTTTAAGGCCTTAGGCTCTTTTTATCACCAGATTCAAATCAGAGAATTCCTCCTGCTCATTAAAAGGCTGGCTTCTCAATCTCCTGCCTGTCGCAGCAAAAATTGCGTTGGCAATAGCCCCACCGGTAGGCGGAAGCGCTGGCTCACCCAATCCTGTAGGATCAAATCCTGAATCCACATAATGCACATCAATTTCAGGCACTTCCTTCATTCGGATGAGTTTATAGGTATCAAAATTCTTCTGTGTAGGCAACCCGTCTTTGAAAGTCAAGTTTCCATACATCGCATGACCCATTCCATCAACGATTCCACCTCTCACTTGATGATTTGCTCCAGTTGGATTGACGACGATTCCACAATCAGTGGCTGCGGTAATTTTCTTTAATACTGGTGTTCCACCTTCTTGGACAATATCCGCTACTTGGGCCACGTAAGTTCGATGTGAGAAATACACACTAAATCCTTGCTTGACAGCAGGGTCTTTACCCCAATTTGATTTATCAGCAGCGGTTTTGATCACGCCAATCATCCGATCCACATCGTATTTGATCTCACCAGTTGGTGAGTTTTTCGCTTTATCTAACAGTGCTAGACGGAATTGAACCGGATCTTTTCCGGCTTCTAGCGCTACTTCATCCAAAAAGGATTGCTCTGCATAAGCCAAGAAATTGGTAATTGGCGCTCGCCAAGCATTGGTAGTAATTGGAGATTTATGTTCTACACTTTCGATCTTAAGATTTGCTACTGCTCCGGATGGGAAATTATCCTGTCGAGTGCTATTTCCGGAATTGATCCCAGCTCCTTTCAATTTATAACCAATCATATTTCCTGACTCATCCAATGCCGCTTCAAAGCGGTATCGAACTGCCGGACGATATAAACCTCCGCTAAGATCATCTTCTCGATTCCAAGTCACTTTAACGGGAGCATTGGTCAATTTTGAGATTTGAACTGCCTCAGCGACATAATCTGCAGCGAGTCTTCTACCAAAACCACCGCCTAGTCGAGTAATTTCTACGGTTATATTTTCCGGAGGAATCCCCAAGATCTCAGCGGCTGTCTGTCGCGCTCGGTCTGGAGTCTGCGTAGGTCCGATGAGCTCTGCTTTGTCACCTTTGACATGTGCAAAGAAATTCATCGGCTCCATTGGAGAGTGAGACAAGAATGGACACTGGTATTCAGCGACTACTACCTTCGCCGCATTTTTGAAAGCTTGAGTTACATTTCCGTCTTCTCGTCTGACCTCTCCTTTTTGATTGGCAATCATATCTTTGAAGATACGATTATGATCTTCTGTACTTTCTACGGTGCCATCTGGTTCATAAGTCACTTTCAAAACCTTTTTGGCTTTCATCAGCGGCCAAGTACTTGTTCCGACAATAGCTACATTATTTTCATAGATCATTACATTCTGCACACCAGCAATTGCTTTTGCAGCTGTATCATCCACAGATTTGATTTTCATTCCAAAAGGCGGGCGTTGCACCATGGCATGAAGCATTCCCTCCCGATAGAAGTCTAACCCGAAAAGTGGTTTTCCAGTGAAAATTTCAGCATTATCTACGTTTTTAACGGCTGTACCAATGATTTTAAAATCCTTTGGATCTTTCAGAGTTACGTCTTCTGGGGCGGTCATGGTAGAAGCTTCGGTGACAAATTCTCCAAAGTGACCTGATTTTTTAGAGGCTTTGTGTGAAATGATTCCGTTTTCTACAGTGATTTCTTCTGCAGGTACATTCCAAAGTTTAGCTGCTGAGGCGACCAACACAAATCTTGCTGTAGCTCCTGCTTTCCGCAAGCGCTCCCAGCTATGAGGCATTGCACCTGATCCACCGGTCAATTGTCGATCAAATACTTCAGTATCCAGATTTGCTTGGAGGACGCGCACTTTTTTCCAATCCGCATCAAGCTCTTCAGCTACGACCATAGGAAATGAGGTCTTGATATTTTGACCTAATTCCGGGTTCGGCGAATATATAACTATATCTCCAGTTGGAGCAATAGAAAGGTAGCCATTGAAGCGTTGAGCTTGTGCCAAAATTGCTTCCGTACTCAGGACTTCTACTTTTGGTGAGTCGCAACTCATCCAATTAAATCCTATAAATAATCCTCCAGCTGTAGTTCCAGCGATTTTGAGGAAGTCTCTTCGAGTTGCTTTGTTGAGTGTTGCCATGATTAGTTAAAGTTTAGCAGCCATTGCAACGGCCTCTCTGATTTTATGATAAGTTCCACACCGACAGATATTTCGATTCATTGCGTCATCGATTTCATCCATACTTGGAGCAGAATTTTTATTTAAAAGCGCTGCTGCATTCATGATTTGGCCAGCTTGGCAATAGCCGCATTGCGCCACATCTACTTCCTGCCATGCTTTTTGCACAGGGTGATCTCCTTCTTCCGAAAGTCCTTCTATAGTAGTGATCTCATCTTCTGTCAGACTGGAGGCCGGAGTAATGCAGGAAAAAATTGCTTCTCCGTTTTTATGAACTGTACATGCGCCACATTGTGCGATACCGCAAGAATATTTTGTACCTACCAATCCCAAGTGGTCACGAAGCACCCACAAAAGCGGGGTATCCTCCTCGACATCTACCTCTCGGGACTGCCCGTTAATCTTTAAATTAAATTTTGCCATGGTTATTAATTTTAAATTTTCAGCATTAAGATAAAGAATATCAGAACTAACCCACAGATTATTATTTGATTAATCCATCTTTTTGATGAATTGCCGCATAGTTGGATAAATGAATAAACAATAGGTGTTGTTTAAGGCTTTTTTGAAATAATTATCAATTGCGCACTTTTTTCAAGTGATGCTGGTTTATCGACTTTGAAGTCTACACCCACTTCATTGTATAAATTTTATAAGATGATTCCTAAATCACTCAAAATCCTGATGATTTCCTTTATAGCTATTGCCCTGTTTATTATCCTTATCGGAGTTCTTTTTGTCAATTTAAGCCCTGAGTTTGGTGGTACGCCTTCCGAAGCCAAGAAAGCCAAATATGAACAGCTGGAATATTTTTCCGAAGGTAAATTTACCAACCTGATCCCTACGACGATGGACATGGATTTTGGGAAAGCACTCAAAATGCTTCCCAGATTTTTCAAAAATGACCCTTCCCGGATTCCTTCATTTAAACTACCCATTGTCACACGTGATTCATTAGAACTAGTAGAAGACAGTCTTCCTACCCGCTTGGTTTGGTTTGGACATTCTGCATTTTTGCTTCAAATCGACGGCAAAAATATTTTGATTGATCCGATGCTTGGGGAAGTTCCAGCGCCAAATCCACTGCTTGGGAAGAAACGGTTCTTCAAAGATCTTCCAATCGAAATCGAAAAATTACCTCAAATCGATCTGATTATCATATCACATGATCACTACGATCATTTGGATTATGGCTCGATCCAAAAGCTAAAAGGAAAAACGAAGCAATTTTATGTGCCGCTTGGTGTAGGAGCCCATTTTGAGCGTTGGGGAGTATCTCCCGATCAGATTCATGAGATGCAATGGTGGGAAGAAGCTGAAGTAGAGGGACTTTCATTAGCATTCACTCCCTCTAGACACTTTTCCGGTCGCGGCCCAACCAATCGATTCTCAACACTTTGGGGTTCTTGGGTGATCAAAGGGCAGAATGACAATATCTATTTCAGTGGAGATGGCGGATATGGTCCTCATTTCAAAGAGATCGGTGATAAATACGGTCCATTTGACTTTGCGATGATGGAGTGTGGTCAATACAATGAGAATTGGAAAGAAATCCATATGATGCCAGAGGAAACAGCACTAGCTGGTCAGGACGTCAAAGCCAAGATTATTATGCCAATACATTGGGCTGCTTTTACCTTGGCCATGCACACTTGGACAGATCCTGTAGAGCGAGTAACTGCAAAAGCAAAAGAGATAAATCAACCCCTTTTTGTTCCAAAAATCGGGGAATTTATAATCCTAAAAGATTCCTTGTGGACAAAAGAAGATTGGTGGATTAAACCTTGAGGATACTGTTAATCACCAATCTTCAGAGCGATTTTATTTCAGGATAATTCTGTCTATTTGAATTTTTTATAGAAATTTATGAGTTTCGATCTCGTTCAAAAGCTCATTTTTGAGTCAAAATTGCTAATTTGATCTTTTAAATACACATTAACCCAATCTCAAACCTATGCCTCAAATAATTAAAGCAGCGATAGTAGGAACTGGATTTATTGGTCCAGCTCATCTTGAAGCGCTCAGAAGACTTCCTTATGTAGAAGTAACGGCTCTTGTAGAAGTCAATCAAGAACTAGCCGACGAAAAAGCAAAGCTCCTGGGAATACCCAACGCATACACATTCGATGATATGCTGAAGCAATCAGATATAGATGTAGTCCATATCTGTACTCCAAATTTTCTTCATTTTGCGCAGGCGAAAGCTGTTTTACTAGCTGGAAAGCATGTGATCTGCGAAAAGCCTCTGGCTGTTAAAATTGATGAAGCTGAAGAATTGGTTGCTTTGGCAGCTGAGAAAGGCTTGGTCAATGCCGTCCATTTCAATCTTCGCTACTATCCGATGGTTCGTCAGATGAAAACCATGAGAGAAAAAGGCGAATTGGGAGAAGTCTATTCTGTGATGGGCTCCTACCTTCAGGATTGGCTATTTTTTAAAACTGACTACAACTGGAGACTTGAGCCAGATCAATCTGGAGGATCAAGAGCGATAGCTGATATTGGTTCGCACCTATTAGATATGACTGAATATGTGACTGGACTGAAAATTACTGCTGTAATGGCTGATTTCTCTACCGTTCACAAAACGCGCTTGAAGCCATTGAAGGCTATAGAGACTTTCACTGGAAAAACGCTTGATGCGGCTGATTATAAAGAATACCCAGTGACCTCAGAAGATTATGCTACTGTCTTACTTCGGTTTGACAATGGTAGAACAGGTTCAATTACTGTTTCTCAGGTCAATGCAGGTCGAAAAAATCGTCTAAATGTTGAGATTTCAGGTTCAAAGTCCAACTTTGAATTCAATACAGAGCGTCCCAATGAGCTATGGATCGGAAAGCGAGAAACTGCAAATAGCGTTTTGATGAAAGACCCAGCGCTACTTCATCCTGAAGCTTCGGCTTTGGTTAGTTTTCCAGGAGGTCACAATGAGGGTTTTCCAGACACCTCCAAGCAGATGTTTAAAGAGGTCTATGCTGCAATTCGTGAAGGAAAACAACCGGAAAAGGCATCTTTTCCAACCTTTGCAGATGGATTGCGTGAATTGATCATTGGCGAGCGAATTATCGAAAGCAATAACAAACAGGCTTGGGTGACAGTTTAAGAATATTAAATTCTTGTTAAAAGTCTAGTATTAGATTTTAAGATTGAAAGAATAAACTTTATTTTAGTTTCCTAAAATTATCACAACAATGAAAAACATGAAAATCACAAAAAACTTACTTGCTTTCGCTTTAATGGCATTTGTAAGCATTGGAGCTTTCGCTCAAGAAAAACCAAGTCCAGCTAAAACTGCCGAAGGAATGGTAGGTGATGCTAAAGTGACCATCAACTATTCCTCTCCTGCAGTGAAAGGTCGTACAGTTTGGGGAGATTTGGTGCCAATGGGCGAAGTATGGCGTGCAGGTGCGAATGAGGCGACCACTTTCACTACAACTAAGGATATTATGATTGAAGGCAAAAAACTGGCAGCAGGTACTTATGGCTTCTTTATTATCCCTGGAGAATATGAGTCTACGTTGATCTTTAATAAAGTGGCTAAGCAGTGGGGATCTATGAACTATGATGCAAAAGAAGATGCGCTGAGAGTTTCGGTACCTTCCCAGCAGACTTCCTCAATGGAAGAGCGACTGGTTTATGAAGTAAAGCCAAGTGGTTTTGAAATCCGTTGGGAATATGGCAAAGCAGCGGCTAAGCTAGGGATGTAATTCTTTTTAGATATTATCAGAAAGCCACAGGGACAAATCCTTGTGGCTTTTTTACTTTTGTCCACTCATGTTTGAAAACTTCGATTATAACTCCTTCGATCTTCCGGTAGCGGAAATCATCCCCCAAGTCCAGACACATTTTTCTTCTCATAATTCTCTTATCATTCAAGCGCCTCCTGGTGCTGGAAAAAGTACCCTCCTTCCACTTACCTTTTTGGATCAGCCATGGATGAACGAAAAGAAAATCATTATGCTGGAGCCAAGAAGATTGGCTACTAAGAGTATTGCACAGCGGATGGCCAGTATGACTAATACACAAGTCGGAGATTTGATTGGTTTCCGAATTCGATTTGAATCGGCTATTTCTAAAAATACGCGCTTGGAAGTGATTACCGAAGGGATTTTAACTCGGATGCTTCATTCAGACAACGCTTTGGAAGATGTGGGAATGGTGATCTTTGATGAGTTTCACGAGCGTAATCTACATTCTGAAGTAGCTTTGGCCCTTTGTCGGGAAGTACAGCAAATCCTCCGGCCAGACTTAAAAATCTTATTGATGTCGGCGACTATCGATGCCAAAGAACTTTCCGGTTTGCTGAATTCCAAAATCATTGAAAGTAAGGGAAGGCAATATCCTGTTGAAGTTAATTTTGCCAGTGTTGTCGATGAGTATGCGATCGGAGAAGATACGGCTAGACAGCTCATCCCATTGACCAAAGTTCATAAAGGAGATTTTCTGGTTTTTCTACCTGGCCAAGGTGAAATTAAAAAGGCATAGGAGATCCTCAGAAAGGCACTTCCAAGCGATATTATAGTACCCCTTTACGGACAGCTTTCGCCGGGAGAGCAGAATCGTGCGATCCGACCAGATTTGGACGGTAAACGGAAAATTGTGCTTTCTACAGATATTGCGGAGACCTCCCTGACCATCGAGGGGATCAAAGTAGTCGTTGACTCCGGCTTTGCCAAGTCCTCTAAATTTGACCCGAGAACAGGATTATCTAAATTGGTTTTGCATCGAATCAGCAATGATTCTGCTGATCAGCGAAGTGGAAGAGCTGGAAGATTGACTGCTGGTCATAGCTATCGGCTTTGGACAAAAGCGATTCAAAACCAACTGAATGACTATCGGACTCCAGAATTAATGGAGGCAGATTTGACTGCTTTGGTTTTGGATATGAAAGCCTGGGGAAAACAGGACATTCGATCCATGACTTGGTTAACTCCTCCTCCTGCCGGAACATTAGGTTTGGCAGAAAAGACGTTGGAGTCGATTGAGGCTATTTCCGAAGGCGAACTGACTTCGCATGGAAAAGAGATTCATGCATTGCCTTGTCATCCCCGAATAGCCCACATGCTACTTTTTGCAAAGCAACATGATCAGCTTGGATTGGGAACTGATGTTGCAGCAATTTTGGAAGAAAGAGACCCACTTCCTCAGGATTCAGGGGTTGATTTGAATTTAAGAATTGAAGCTTTGCGAAGATTTCGCAGTCGAGGAGTCAATATGCCCAGAATCAAAAAGATCGAAAAAGTGGCATCATCTTACCGGCGCATGTTCAAAGTCGAAGCTGAAAACTCTCCTGTTGATCCTTGGCAGACGGGATTGCTTTTGGCCTATGCCTATCCCGAAAGGATTGCGGCAGCTCGCCCGGGAAATAATGCTCAGTTTCAACTGGCAAATGGGAAGATCGCTGCAATCGGACATCGGGATGATTTGGCCCATGAATCTTGGCTGGCCGTCGCACATCTCGATGCTCGAGAAGGTATGGGGAAAATCTGGATGGCAGCGCCACTAAATCCTAAAGATCTGATGCCAATGATCAAAACCAAGGAAGTGATCTCGTGGGATCGTAAAAAAGGAGGTCTAGTTGCTTTGACTGAAGTCCGTATTGGTGCCATTATCCTTGGAAGTAGGCCTTTGGCTAAAGTCGAAAAAGGCGATGCCACGCAGGCAATCTTGGCGGCAATCCGAGAAGAAGGTGAACATCTTCTGAATTTTAATGAAGAAACGGAGCAGTTGATACTTCGAGTCGCAAGTCTTAAAAGTTGGAATCCAATTCAAAATTGGCCTAATTGGTCGGTTGCGTTGCTTTGCGAAAATCCTGAAACTTGGCTCGAACCTTACCTTTCTGGAATTACCAAGAATGAAGATTTTAAGAAATTGAATCTAAGTCAGATACTTTTATACAGTCTTGATTTGGAGCAGCAGAAGCAATTGGATGACTTGGCACCTGCGACAATAGCTGTTCCCTCAGGCAGTAAAATAAAAATCGAATATCGTTCTCAAGGTGATACTCCCCTTCTTTCCGTTCGACTTCAGGAGCTTTTTGGCCTATTGGAAACTCCGAAAGTCAATAATGGTAAAGTCTCCTTATTGATTGAGATGCTTTCTCCAGGATATAAACCCGTTCAGCTTACACAGGATTTGAAAAGCTTTTGGAGTAATGGCTATTTTGAGGTTAAGAAAGAATTGAAGAGAAGATATCCAAAGCATGAATGGCCAGAAGATCCGATTTCAGCTGAAGCAGTCCGCGGAGTAAAGCGGAGAAATCAAAATTAAATTGGCTGTTTCAAATTATCCAAGTGATTCAAAAATTGAAGATATGAGGCAATTGTATAGGGAGTCATTTCCTTCTGCTCAACCTGATTCAGAAAGTTTTCCCGGACTTCAGAATAGCCATCTGGATTATAAAGCTTGCATAAGGCTGTAGCTCGAAAAGCATTGTAGACAAAATTTTGAGTTTTGAATGAATTATTTTTCTGATCTACAAAAGCCCGTTCCAAGGTGACTGGATTCATCATTTTATCAAGCCATTCGAAACCCGTACTTACAAAAAAACTATCGACCTTCATGATGGCTTCCGAGAGTTCCCAGTCGTTTTCAATAGTAAATCTCTTGGGTAGTTCTTTTCCTATTTTATTCAAGGTTTGAATCATGGTGATCGATCGGTCAGAATAGTTACTTATACTTGGAAGAAATCGATGAATCAGATGCTCCACTTGGTCTATTCGAATCCCGAGATTATATTCTAAAAAATTGGATTCGGGATATTGCGTATAATGAATGAAAATGACTTGCTTACCGTGAGGACAATGTTTTTCAAAATGCAAGAATTCCTCATTTAGCGAAAAACCATTGTCGGTAAAGAACTGACTATGAATCGATATAAGGTTTATTTCGCGCATAGTGTTTAAACAGCATGTTGTAAAATTTGTTGCTTATTCGCCTTCAAATAATTCTTTCATTTCGGAAAAAATCAGATCCACTTCCATCTTTTTTACTTCTAAACTTCCCTCTTCCTCAGGATTATGTAGGTAATGATTCCAATGCTTTTCTGCTTTTCGAATCGTGCGTGGGCTGATATCAAACTCTACTTCGTCTAGGTAGGCTTTCGCTAAAGTGGATGCTTTGAAATTACCAAAAAGGAAAACCTTGAAAACATCTACAAAGCGATCGCTAAGGTCGAATAATTCCAAAACTTGTACAAAAGCTCCTTGATGCGCTCGGTGAATCTTATTATTTATCGTTTCAAAGATGGCTTCCAGTGATTCTTCATTAAAAGAAGAATTGGAAAGTGCACGGGCAGCAAGGTAGCCTATCTCCCATTTTTCACCTTTCACTAATTCAATCAAACGGTCCTTTCCAGCATTATCAATGAGCTTACCTAGCTTGTCCGCGAAAAAATAAGCTTCCTTTTCTTCAGGATCACACATTTTGACTAATAAGCGCTCAATTTCCTCTTGCATGATTTTTTGGTTTATTTGTACAAATATAAAAGAATTGCCTTTTCAAGCTTATGAATTCCGGAAATCCAATCAAGATTAGTGAAGCCAGCTACGGACAGATTTTAACTGAGGCAGGTCAGTTTGGGTTAGCCGAAGCCTATATTCCTGAAAAACATCAATGGCAAATCTCCTCCAATACGGATTGGCTAGTTCGAATCAACTTGCCTTGGGATTCAGTTCCAGATGAAAATGGACGATTGAAGAAGAAAGATGATCATCATCTGGCGTTGGTGATGATCCGAGCAGGGATCGCAACTACAGGATATTTTCATAATGGAGTGATGCTGGATCACAAAGTCTTTCGAGCTTATATGGTCAGACAGAAGCAAGGCAAAAGCCAGATTAAATATCTGAAAACAAAAGGGAAATCAAGGGCTGGATCTAGGGTTAGATTGGGGGAAACAGAAGAGTTTTTTAGGGAAATAAATCACAGATTGTTGAGCTATGATAAAAAATACCCAATAGATACTTGGGGAATGAGTTGTGCTAAAACGCTTTTCCCCTATTTTTTCTCATGTGAACCTGCACCGCCTTTTTCTAAAAATCAAGCAAATCTATTTTCAATCCCCTTTCATGTGCAACATCCTGGATTGGAGACGTTGGAATTGATGCACAAAAAACTAAACCAATTCCATGGATTGATTTCTGAATCTGGAGCTGCAGTTTTTGATTTTATGGTTAAGCCGATTCGGCCAAATCCAGCAGAGAACGAGTTGGATGAAGATTGGTGAAATTGACAGTAAGGTGTGAAAAATCTATCATCCCAAGGGACTTCTAGTTTTAAAAATTGTTAACCATTTCGGTAAAATGGGTGGTTCTACCCTGAATTTAATGAAGTAGCAAGTTTGGCTTTAGAATTATCTTATACAGAATAATGTAGGATATCTATTTTACTAAAGTTTCATTAATACGGCGAAGATTCAAGGTTCTGAGCACTTCAATCCATTTTTCTATAGGTTTATCCTTGTCACTTTTTGGCGGCCAAAAGGTAACCAAAAAACCCTGCGCCTCGGTCTTTTCTTTCCGCTGGAGGCTTTTTTCATTGATTTGAGATGAGGAGACAGCGGAATTTTGTGCTGCCTTGCCCACCTAAAAATGACTGGATCTCCCTCGTACCTCGAGAGCTAAGTCATTTTCTTTACGGCGTTCAAAGCAGCCCAAAACCGAAAATCCCGCAAGTCTCAGCCATCCGGATACTATCCTCCAGCCATTATTGCCATCAAATAATCAAGCGTCGATTCCATTAAATTCGTGGTAGTACCAAATGGGTTAGCAAAAAAAGCCAGAATTTCTTCTGGCTTTTGGTTGGTGGTATTAGGTATTCTATCAAATATTAGTTGGTTTCTCCAGGGTAATGCGCATTCAATATATTCATCGTCTCATGCGCTACCTTGATATTGTATTCATAAGCCAAGCTTTTGTAATTGACCAAATCGACAATCGTACCAATGAAACAAAGTCCCAGCGTAAGAATATAAAGGATACCGAGCCCAATCTGCCCTAAAATAAATCGATGCAATCCTGCAAACCCAAAGAATCCCAATAAGGTCAAGATTAGAATCATTTGAGAGTCTTTTCTTCGGGCGCGATATACTTGTGCAAATAGTGAAGCCTGTTCTTCGTCCATGCTTTTCATCAGTCCCTGGATATATCCAAGTTCCATTCCTTCTAATTCTGGAAGGTGTCTCAATACATTAGCCATAATTGTGTGTTGTTTTAAGGTTGTTTATTAAAGTCCAAATCCGAGAGAAAATCACCAAATAGGCAAACATTGCCAGTGGATGCATAGACCAAGATGCCTGAAAATCTCCTTTGAGAAGCAGACTCATTGAGCGACCAAGGCCACATCCCGGACACCAATCAAATCCCAATTGATCTAATGGGCAAAGGCTCATATGATCTCCAGAATATGGATTGATGAAATAGATGGCGATAAGGCTTCCGATCCAGAATATCAATTCTAAAGGCAGTTGCTTTATCCATCGGGTTATTTCCTTCATGGCAATAGAATCACGAAAAAGATGCCATCTCTCAAAAAGTGCTTTATTTGGCTATTTTAGCAGTTGTATCACGCTGGGGTGAATCGAACCGTACATAAAAGTGTACGATTATGAACGGTTTATCTCCGGGAGATTGATACTTAGCTTTTTGCCAAAGCTAGATTTTTGATTGGATTCAAACTGCTTTGCAATTTGGGAATAGCTTTTATTTGATCCAAAGTTTTTCCAGCCACCAAACTTAAATACCAAGCCTAACAATTCCCCATTTACTGCTTGAGGAGTATAAATTCCCAAAGCTTTGGAAGCTTCTTTTCCCAGAAAAAAATTGAGAATAGGAATCACCTGCGCGGAAATCAGTTGATCTGGTAAAGTCGTTTTGTAATAATCGATTAATGCATTAATCAATTTATTTCCTGCATCGGACTGGCGCAAATGACGCTTACGGATGAGTTTTTCCAGTTCAAAAGCCTCCTTGGAGTTATCGGGCCAATAGTTGGTGTCTATTCCCATCAGCTTCCCCACCCATTTCCAATAGTTCATGAGTAAATCAACTTCATCATTGGAGACTTGAAACCCCATTTTCTTCCATCCTCGAATGACGATAAGGCTAAATGTTAAATTGGTACCGATTAGATCTTCTTGGTTGATAGGTTTTCCAAAGGAATCATTCCAATCCTTGGCGTAGTGTGAGATAAAATACCGACTAAAGGCATGAATCAGCCGGACTTTTGCACAGGTGAGATAGGCCTTCTTTTTACTCATAAAGGCCCCAGGTTCGAAAATATCCATGATAAATGTACCAGTTTCTCCAAGGCGTTGACCGATATCATCCAAAATCCGCTTGGATCTCACCAGCACTTCCGCCCCATCGCCAAAAGCATAGGCATATGGTAGGGAGTAAAAGCCGAGCATCGCCAGATAAAGATCTCCTTTCTGATTGAAGAGCTCCTGCCCTTTTTGCAGAACCGTTTCAGGTAAGGCTTCCTGATGAAGGTAGAAATTGAAGAAATCCTGAAACTCCTGAGGAAAGGAATCTTCCACCTGAGAAGGAATTTCTGTCCAAGAGTTAATTATTGAAATTAATTCAGGATTTTTGATTAATTGGCTAATTAGCTGATCTGCAAGTGGATCTTGCATTGTTCTCAATTGATCAAATTGGGAATTTTCGTATAGTTGTAATTTGCTCACGTGAGTCTAACCTTCATTTTGTAATTTGGTTGATCAATTTCAAAAAACAGATGAAATTTCTCAGTTTAATTATTCAGTTAAGTTTATTCCTACTTCCCATTTTTAGCTTTGGGCAGGGAAGTTTTGATCTCTGGGTAGTGGAGACTTCTGGAAAAGGAGGCTCATTTTCTATCAACCCAGAAACGGCTTATGCCTTGACCGACCGCCCAGAATATGACAACCAGCCGAGCTTTATCAATGAATACCAGCTGGTCTTCTCAGCTGCCGATGAATCGGGGAATTTTGATATCATCGTTTATAATTTTGAAGCAAAGAAATTCACAAATCTGACGAAGACTTCTGATCGAAACGAAAACTCGCCTCGAATTACAGACTGTGGCATGTATATAGCAGCAGTCGTCTCTGAGCCTGACAAGAAGCAGCGGCTTTGGCTGTATCCAACCAGTTTTGAACCAGCAGAACTTCTCTATGATGATATAGACCCAGTTGGTTATTATGATTGGTATGATAACAAAGCGGCTATGTTTATTTTGGGTGATTCAAATAAACTCGTCTATGCAAAAGGTAGAGACAATCTGGTCGAGATCGACACAGAAATCGCTCGCTCGATTAATCGAAGACCAAAAACCAGTGCGATCACTTACCTTTCCACTCGGGAAACTAAATCAGAACAAGGGCAGCAGGCTTACCAATTGAAAAGTTATGATATTGAATCAGGAACTCGCGCCGACTTAGGTTATGGATTGGGAGGTTCCCAAGATTTCCTTTGGTTGGATAAAAATCACCTCTTAATGGCTCAAGGAAATACGATTTTTACTCGAAAGTATTCCGATGAAAATTGGAAGCCAATTGGAAGGATCAACTCAGAAACACATCAAAATATTAGCAGAGTGGCTTACAGTGCAGATTTGAATGTACTGGTCATGGCTATCGAACGAAAATAATAAAACCCCTCTATGAATCTTTTAAAATCAACTTTACTCCTTTCCACTTTCATTTTTGCGCAAGCAGCTTTGGGACAAATCGAGGATAAAAAAGGTCTAGTCGCCAAAAATGCCGAACTGATAAAAGTTCAAGATGGCTTTATCTTCACGGAAGGACCAGCCACAAATCGATTTGGTGACGTTTTTTTTACCGACCAGCCTAATAATCGAATTCATAAATGGAATGCTATCACCAATGAGGTGACAGTTTTCAAAGAGGATGCCGGCCGATCCAATGGATTATTTTTTATGTTGGACGGAAAATTGGTCGCTGCTGCTGATGAAGAGAATCAACTTTGGCTGATCGATAAAGATGGCTCTGAGGAAGTGCTGGTAAGTGCTTTTCGTGGCAAGAAATTGAACGGTCCCAATGATATCTGGTTGGTTCCAAAAGGTGGAATGTATTTCACAGATCCACTTTATGCACGTCCTTATTGGGAGGGAACCAGAGGCAAAGAGTCAGAGCAAGATGGAGAGCATGTGTACTATTTATCTGCAGACAAATCTCAGCTTTTTCGTGTGACCGAAGACTTAATAAAGCCAAATGGCATCATCGGTACCCCTGATGGGAAAACACTTTATATCGCAGATCCAGGAGCAAAAAAGACTTTTAAATATGAGATCCGAGACGATGGCTACCTCATCAATAAGGAGCTTTTCTGTGAAATGGGCTCTGATGGAATGACTATCGATGATCGAGGAAATGTCTACCTGACTGGTGATGGGGTGACCGTTTTTAATAAATCAGGAGATCAGATTGCTCACATAACTGTACCGGCAAAATGGACTTCGAATGTAGCATTTGGAGCGTTGGACCGAAAGACGTTGTTTGTCACAGCTATGGACGCAGTATATACCCTCCAGATGAAATCTAGAGGGGTTTGGTAAGCATAGGATTAGCTTTTCGCTTGATCCTCTTTCATTGAATTAGCCTTTGATTTTTAAAAAAAGTCCATCAAAATCCCTAGTTTCTCATTTTTCAAGAAATTAGGGATTTGATGAATTTTAGGATTTTGATTACACTATTGCGGTATAGTGAGAGGAAACTAACTTCCAACCACTTTCTCGCTCTATCCAAACATCTAAGAAATTCAAATTGGCTGATTGTGTCTCTCCGGCTTTGGAATAAACAAACTCTCCTATCCCTTGAACTACCGCTGAGGTTCCGTAGACTCGGGCCACAGTATTTTGAAAATTGAAATCTTTGAGTAAACAAGTTGCTGCGCTCATTTTTTTAATCAACTGTTCTTTGGTATCTATTTTCCCTTCGGAATTGAATGAAAGGCCATGATCATCAAACATTTGGGAGAGTTGATCGAGGTCAAGTGTTACCCAAGTTTGAAATTTCTTTCGGGTAAGGTCTATCAGACTGGATTCAGTTAGCATAGGTGTTAATAAGTAGGGTGATAAGCAATGGGTTTACCTGCTATTTACAAATCTTAGACCGAAATGAAAAAAGAATAAAACAGAAGGATAAGTATTGATAATTAACTATAGATAAGAGTGTTACTAAATTGGTGATAGTAAAAGGACAAAACAGAATAGTATGAGTAAAAAAAAGACCTTTGGATCTTATCCAAAGGTCTTTTTCGCAATTTTTCAAATCGAAAAGATTAACAATCCCCTCCTATCTCGCAGGAAGCATCGTCAACGCTATTCATAATTTCGAGAGATGGATTTTCTTTTTGGTATGCTGTCCAAGCTTTTTCCAGCGTCTCAGTAAACACTTTATCGGGCTGAGCGCCAGAAATCCCAAACTTCCTATCCAACACAAAGAATGGGACACCCCGGACGTCTAACTGTCGGGACTCATAGATATCCTGATCTACATCTTCATCAAAAGCTCCTGATTCCAACGCTTTTTTTACAGCTTCTTCATCTAAACCAACTTCTTTTCCCAAAGCAATAAGAGTTGGGAAATCATCTACGTTTTTCCCCTCGGAGAAATATGCTAAAAGTAATCGCTCCTTCATTGCATCACCTTTGCCAAAAGATTGTGCAAAATGGATTAGTCGATGTGCATTTCGAGTATTGGCCACCACCGCTTGCTCAAAATCAAAGTCTAAGCCTTCGGCTTTCGCCAGATCAATGACATTAGAGGTGATTTCTTTGGTTTGCTCCATGGTCCAACCTTTGGAGGTGGCTAAATGATCCAGCGTGCTGATTGAGGGATTCGTTCGTTGATCTGGATTGAGCTGGAAGCTTTTCCATTCGATTTCAATTGAATTTTTGTGTGGAAATTTAGCTAAAGCCTTTTCCATTTTTCGTTTTCCGATGTAGCAGAAAGGACAAACTACATCTGACCATATTTCTATTTTCATTGCATTTTCATTTACTTGGTAAGAAATAGATTTTTCCGACAAAGAGTTCAAACCTGATTAATTTGAAAACGAAAGAATGCCCCTCTTGTGCGATGGAGATAGATGGTAAGTCCGTCATTTGCCCGATCTGTCAGTTTGAGTTCCCCAAGCGTTCACCGTGGATTACTTGGTTGGCACTCTTTCTTTTAATCGTGTTTTTGTTAAGTTATATTTTGTGATTTAAAACCCCACCCTATGAATAAGCGAAAATTTATCAAATCACTGGCAGCTTTAGGATTTACTGCTCCTCTATTTTCATCCGAAACAGCTGCTCATTCTTGGAAGAGTTTGGATTTTGCTGCTGCAGATTTTTGGGAGCAGATTCGGGCTGGCTATAAACTCAAACCAGATTACATCAATCTGGAAAATGGGTACTACTGTTTCTTACCTGAGCAAACGTTAGAAAAATACATCCAACACATTCGGGATGTAAATTATCAGGCTTCGCATTACATGCGTACAGTCCAATGGGAAAATAAAGCAAAAAGTGCAGCCAAATTAGCCGAATTAGTTGGTGCTAGTCCAGAGGAGATTGTGTTGACACGAAATACCACTGAGTCTTTAGATTTGATTATTTCTGGGTATCCATGGCAGGCTGACGATGAGGCGATCGCATCCAATCAGGATTACGGCAGTATGCTCAGCATGTTTGATTTGCAAGCCAAGCGCAGTGGGATTAAAATAAACCGTATTGATATTCCCATGCATCCAGAAAATGATGCTGAAATTGTCGCTGCTTACGAAAAAGCGATTACCCCAAGAACCAAATTGATGATGATCCCTCATATTGTCAACATCACCGGCCATATTCTTCCGGTAAAGAAAATCGTGGCCATGGCTCATTCTCATGGAGTCGAAGTGATGGTGGATGGAGCGCATGCAGTTGGTCATTATGAGTTTTCAATTTTAGATTTAGGCTGTGATTATTATGGCACGAGTTTGCACAAATGGCTTTCGGTGCCGCTTGGTGCTGGGATGCTTTATGTGAAAAAGGATCGAATTTCGAAATTGGAACCCCTCCTGGCTCCATTTGACCTGAAGTTGGAGAATATTGGATATCTAAACCATATCGGGACGCACCCGGTAGCAACAGACCTGGCAGTGATCGATGCAATAGATTTTCATCAAAATATTGGTGGAAAGCGAAAAGAAGATCGATTACGATACATTCAGCGCTATTGGTCTGATCAAGTTCGTGATTTGCCCGGAATTCAAGTTAATACGCCAAAAGAAATGCAGCGTTCCTGCGGAATTGCCAATGTAGGAGTTGAATCAATGAGTCCTGCAGATATGGCCAAAACACTGATTGAAAAGTATAAAATTTTCACGGTTGCGATTGATAGCGTGGGAGTCAGAGGCTGCAGAATTTCGCCTAATATCTATACAACGGAGAAGGAATTGGATGTTTTTGTGGTGGCTTTAAAAGAAATGTCTGGAAATGCTTAAAACTTTGATTTCAGATTCTATAATTTTAGCCATATAACCAATTGTTATTTTGAGGATTTAGTTGTTCTATGTTCTTTTATTTGTCTAAATCATAAAATATAAGTAGAAAGCTCATTTTTTTTGCAATTTCCCTTGCAATTCCTTTCCAAAGAATTCAAATTTGTTCACGCAATGAAAATGAATACTCAAATAGATTTTAAGACATCGCAGACTTCTCTGAAAGAGGTAGCTGCGCTGAAGTCTATTTTATTTTTTGCTCCCCTGAGGAGGTATAGGTTTTTCTTTAGGGTTTAACCCCTCGCTCTTATTCAGAATTTTCTTAGAGGAAAATTCTTCCCCTTTCATTTCTTGATCCTTTCCAATCACCCGAATCCGTTCGGATTTATACATGCATTTATCCATGGATAATATTTCATTTCAAATAATAGTTGCAAATCCTTCCCATAAGAAATACGCCACCACCATCACCGATGAGATGGAAAACTCTGCTAAAGCGCGGGGAACTGGAATCGCCAAGCGAACGCCGGAGTATGTGGAAACCAAAATGGATGAAGGAAAGGCAGTTATAGCCTTAACTCCAGATGGGACGTGGGCAGGATTCTGCTATATCGAAGCATGGGGACATGGGAAGTACGTGGCAAATTCAGGCTTGATCGTAGCGCCTGAGTTTCGGAAATATGGTTTGGCTCGAAAAATCAAGCGTGAAATCTTCAAGCTGAGCCGTCAGAAATTCCCTGATTCAAAAATCTTTGGCTTGACTACCGGAGCTGCAGTGATGAAAATTAATTCCGAACTAGGCTATATCCCGGTTTCCTATTCTGATTTGACAGATGATGAGGCGTTTTGGAAGGGTTGTCAGAGTTGCGTGAACTATGAGATTTTGATGAGTAAGAGCAGGCAAAACTGCATTTGTACCGCAATGCTATTTGATCCTCAAGCAAAGAAAAACCATACCGAAGACTTAGCACTACGGGATGATTTCAAGAAGGAGATCAATTTGTTTTCCCGCTGGGTTAGTCTAAAGAAATATGTGATGCTTAAATTGACTAAATCAAAAGATTCCATCAATAGCTTCTTTTTATAACATTCTCCCATTCCAAGAGGGACAAAATTAATTAAAATGAAAAAAATCGTTTTGGCTTATAGTGGAGGCCTTGATACCACATTTTGTGCTTTACATCTTTCTAGAGATTTAGGCTATGAGGTGCATGCAGTGATTGTTAACACTGGAGGATTTTCTCAGGAAGAATTGAAAGCGATCGAGACTAGGGCAAATAAGCTAGGCGTTGCTTCTTTTCACATCTTAGATGTCGTGGAAACCTATTACCAAGAGGTGCTCAAGTATTTAGTATTTGGTAATGTATTGAAAAATCAAACCTATCCCCTCTCTGTTTCAGCAGAGCGGATCTTGCAGGCTAAATCCCTTGCAGAATATGCAAAATCGATTGGCGCAAAAGCCGTTGCTCATGGATCAACAGGTGCAGGAAATGATCAGGTTCGTTTTGATATGATTTTCCAAACCATTGTTCCAGATATTGAGATCATCACTCCTATTCGAGATTTGAAGCTTTCCCGTCAGGAAGAAATCGAATACTTGAAAAAGCATGGCGTAGAGATGAATTTCGAAAAAGCAGCTTATTCTATAAACAAAGGAATTTGGGGTACATCAGTTGGTGGAAAAGAAACGCTGACCTCTTCAGATTACCTTCCTGAAGCAGCTTGGCCTACACAAGTAACTGCTCATGATCCAAAGGAATTGACCTTGACTTTCGTCCAAGGTGAGCTAAAAGGGGTGAATGGAAAGAATTACGACACTGCTGTTGCCGCTATTCAGGAAGTACAAGCCTTGGCTGGACCTTATGGAATCGGCCGCGATATACATGTAGGAGACACAATCATTGGAATTAAAGGTCGTGTAGGATTTGAGGCCGCTGCTCCATTGATTATTATCAAAGGGCATCAGCTATTGGAGAAGCATACACTTACCAAATGGCAGCTTTTCTGGAAAAATCAACTATCAGAATTCTACGGAAATCACCTGCACGAAGGTCATTACCTTGATCCAGTGATGCGAAACATGGAGGCATTCCTAGCCGATACCCAGACTTTTGTAAATGGAGATGTTCGTGTTATGCTTCAGCCCTATCGATTTACGCTATTGGGGATTCAATCGGACAATGATCTGATGTCCAATAAGTTTGGAAGCTATGGCGAAATGAATAAAGGCTACACTGCTGCCGATGTCAAAGGTTTTACTCGAATCCTTGGCAATCAAACTTCGATTTTCCACAAAGTAAACCATCCCGATGAAGCGAATTAAAACAGCCATCATCGGTGCAGCGGGATATACTGGAGGCGAATTGCTTCGGTTATTGGTTCATCATCCTGCTTGCGAGTTGGTTTATGTACATAGCAATAGTCAGAAAGGAAAAACAGTCGCGGAAGTTCATCCAGATTTGATTGGGGATTCTGAATTGGTTTTCACTGACCAGGTGCGAACTGAAGGAATTGAAGCCGTTTTTCTAGGATTGCCTCATGGAGAAGCTAACCACTTTTTGGAAAAAAATCGATTTAGCTCCGAGACTGTCATCATTGATCTTTCGACTGATTTCAGAAATGAATCGAATGGTTTTGTTTATGGACTTCCTGAGGTGAACAAATCAAAGATTCAAGGAGCTAAGCGGATTGCAAATCCGGGATGCTTTGCGACAGCAATTCAATTGGGGCTTTTGCCAGCAATTGCCAAAGGCTGGGTGAAAAATCAAATCCATATTTCGGGGATTACCGGAAGTACTGGTGCGGGTAAAAAACTAGCTGAGACTTCTCATTTCAGCTATAGAACTGGCAATACATCAGTTTACAAGTTATTTGATCACCAACATTTAGGGGAGATTTCTCAAACATTCTTTCAGGTCAATTCAAGTTTTGATTCGGAACTACTCTTTGTCCCTTATCGCGGAAACTTTTCACGTGGTATCTGGATTACTAGCTATTTACCTTTTGAGGGTTCTGGTGAAGAAGTTTTAAAAGCATATCAGGAGTTTTATTCTGATGCGGCTTTTACCCATGTTTCTAGCCAGGATATTGATCTGAAGCAAGTGGTGAATACCAATAAGTGCATCATTTATCCTCAAGTCAAAAAAGGTCAGCTTGTGATCTATTCAGCGATTGATAATTTATTGAAAGGAGCTTCTGGGCAAGCAGTTCAGAATTTCAATCTAGCTTTTGGTTTGGATGAAAAAGAAGGGCTAAGGCTTAAAAGCATCGCATTTTAATTCAGAAAGCTAAAGTGAGAAAGTTGAAAGAAGACATCTTATTAGATAATTAAAACTTTGAAATTGAATTACGAGGTTCAGATTGATCCCGTAATTCAAAAATCGTAAATCCTAATTCCTCATGAAATTATTCGACGTATATCCGTTAATGCCTGTCACCATCGTCAAAGCTGCTGGAGCAAAACTTTGGGATGATCAGGGGCAGGAATATTTGGATCTTTATGGAGGACATGCGGTGATCTCGATTGGTCATACACATCCACATTTTGTGAAGCGAATCAAAGATCAATTGGATCAGATCGCTTTTTATTCCAATTCCGTACAGATTCCGATTCAAAAAGAATATGCTTCCAAATTAGCAGAGCTCTCCTGCCTGCATGAGTATCAACTTTTTCTTTGTAATTCTGGAGCTGAAGCAAATGAGAATGCATTGAAAATGGCTTCATTTGCTACTAACAAATCCGGCTTTATCTCCTACTCTGGTGCATTTCATGGGCGAACATCCGCCGCTGTTGCACTTACAGATAATCCAAAGATCATCGCACCGTGTAATTCCCGAGAAGACTTCCATATTCTCCCTTGGGGTGATTTGGAAGCCACTGAAGCAGTTCTCAAATCGGATACCATTGCTGGAATTATCATTGAGGGCATTCAAGGTGTGGGTGGAATTCAAGTTCCCTCAGCTGAGTTTCTAAAAGGAATCGCTGCCTTAGCCAAAAAGTATAATGCCAAATTGATTTTGGATGAAGTTCAGTCAGGATTTGGCCGAACGGGCAGATTCTTCGCTCATCAGTGGGTGGATGGGCTCATGCCTGACCTAATCAGCATGGCAAAGGGTATGGGGAATGGCTATCCTATTGGTGGAATTCTAATTTCTCCAGATTTCAAATCAAGCTATGGAATGCTTGGGACTACCTTTGGAGGAAATCATTTAGCCTGCGCAGCAAGTCTTGCTGTTCTTGAAGTGCTTGAATCAGAAAAACTTATTCCACAAGCTGGTTTGCTTGGCACTAGGCTAATGAATGAGCTGAAGAATATTCCTGGAATTACAGATGTTCGAGGAATTGGATTGATGATCGGAATTGATTTAGATCGTGATGCAGGTCCCGTTCGAACAGAATTGGTTCAGAAATACCATATTTTCACTGGAAGTGCCGCTGGCAAGCAGACCATTCGTCTTCTTCCTCCTTTAAATATCGATTGGAATCAGTTAAATTCGTTTATAGTCGCTATCAAGGAAATTTTAAGTTAATCTTCTTTATTTTATATTAAATGGCAAATATTAGTAAGCCAATTACGCATTTTACCAAATTCGAATCCTACGAGCTAGGTATTCAACTGATAGATCAGGCCCTCCTATATAAGCATGATCCTTTTGTTGATAAACTGAAAGGCGTAGGAAAGCGGATTGGTTGTATTTTTTTAAACCCCTCACTAAGAACTCGAGTTTCTACCCAATTAGCAGCTCTAAATCTTGGAATGGAGCCCATAATTCTAAATATGGACAAGGAAGGCTGGGCACTAGAAATGAATGATGGTGCAGTGATGAATCGTGACAAAGTAGAGCATATCAAAGACGCCGCAGCAGTTTTGGGTTCATATTTCGATATCTTGGCAATTAGAGCATTTCCTTCCTTAACTAATAGAGAGGAAGATCTGGCAGATTTTGTCTTTAACCAATTTGTGACCTACTGCGGTAAGCCAGTGATCAGCTTGGAGTCAGCAATTCGTCATCCACTTCAAAGCTTGGCTGACCAGATTACAATGAAGGAGAACTCAACCAAGACCAAACCAAAAGTAGTGTTGACTTGGGCTCCTCACATCAAAGCGATTCCACATGCTGTGGCAAATAGCTTCTCGGAATGGACTTTAGGAATGAATTATGATTTGACGATTACGCACCCTGTCGGTTATGAATTGGATGAACAATTTACAAAAGGTGCCAAGCTAGAATATGATCAAAATAAAGCATTGGAAGGAGCTGATTTTGTGTATGTTAAAAACTGGTCCTCATTTAATGATTATGGTAAAATCCTACAAGTAGATTCCAATTGGATGCTGACCAATGAGCATTTAAAAGATGCGCCTGACGCAAAAATCATGCACTGCCTACCTGTAAGAAGAAATGTCGAGCTATCAGATGAAATGCTTGACAGCTCCCGATCTCTAGTGCAAGAGCAAGCCAAAAACAGAGTATTTGCGGCTCAGGCGGTTATCAGTCATTTACTCGATTCTTAATCAAACCTTATGAAAATCAGTGTCATAAAAATCGGTGGAAACGTTATCGATTACCCCGAAAAGCTAGATGAGTTTCTAAAGATTTTCGCAAAATTCCCTGGGCACAAAATACTTGTTCACGGTGGAGGTATTATGGCTTCTCGTTTTGGTGAATCCCTCGGTGTGATGCCCGAGATGGTAGATGGCCGTCGGATAACTGATAAAGATACCCTTGACGTAGTGACGATGGTTTATGCGGGATTGATTAATAAAAATATTGTGGCTAAGCTTCAGGCTTTGCAAGTGAATGCGATAGGGATGACTGGTGCAGATGGCAATATTATTCGATCCAATAAAAGACCAATAAAGGAAATTGATTTTGGTTTTGTAGGTGATATCCAAGAGATCAATGTCAAGTTGATTGATCACTTGCTAGCCGGTGAGTTACTTCCAGTAGTGAATGCCATCACGCATGATGGAAAGGGCCAATTACTGAATACCAATGCAGATAGTATTGCGTCCGCGCTTGCTACGAGTTTGGCAGTAGAGCATCAAGTAAATCTTTATTTCTGCTTTAACAAAAGTGGGGTCTTGATTGATGAGAAGAATGAAAATTCGATTATTCCACTGATCAATCAAGATATATACAAGGAATTAAAGCGAGAGAAAGTAATCCACTCTGGGATGATTCCAAAGCTTGATAATGCCTTCGAGGCTCTTCAAAAAGGGGTAAATTACGTTTGGATTGGAAAAGCTGAAAATCTACAATTGGCTGCAAAAGGGAAACTATCAGGTACAATCATCGAGCAGCATCGATATGATCTTTATTGATTGGAAGTCGTGAAAAAATTGAGCCCACTTTATCAGGATGCTATTGATTTACTTTGTCAGTTAATTCAAACACCTTCTTTTTCCACTGAAGAGAGAGCTACATCCGAACTGATTGAGGATTTTTTAATTGCTCGAGACATTGTTGTCGAACGATCGGGAAATAATATTTGGGCTTTTGCAGCTCCTTTTGATCGCAAAAAGCCTACAATCTGGTTGAATTCACATCATGACACGGTGAAGCCTAATGCTGGATATACCGTAGACCCATTTTTCCCTTTAATTGAAAATGGAAAATTGTTTGGTTTAGGAAGTAATGATGCAGGCGGTTGTCTCGTTAGTTTGATTAGCACATTCTGTTATTTCCATGAGCAGGATTTACCATTCAATTTAATCCTAATTGCTTCCGCTGAAGAAGAGATATCAGGCAAAAATGGGATTTCATCAGTCATTGATCAACTTCCCCCCTGCGATTTAGCAATCGTTGGAGAACCCACTTTGATGGATGTAGCTGTAGCAGAAAAGGGACTGATGGTCATTGATGCTAAAACAGTTGGAATAGCTGGTCATGCCGCGCGTGAAGAGGGAGTCAATGCGATCTATCTGGCTTTAGAAGACCTTCAGAAAGTCAAAACATTACAATTTAAGCGAAAATCAGACTTTCTTGGCGATACCAAAGTTTCTGCCACAGTCATTCATGCCGGACAGCAGCATAATGTGGTTCCAGATCTTTGTGAGTTTGTTTTGGATGTCCGAGTGACTGATTCTTATAGCTTAGAAGAAGCACTCGAGGAATTAGGATCAGCCTTGAATGCGACTTTGACACCAAGATCTATGCGCTTACAATCTTCTCGATTGCAACAAGATCATTTAGCTTGGCAGGTGATCACTCAATTGGGACTTAAAATCTATGGAAGTCCTACCCTTTCGGATCAGGCTTTGATTCCATTTCCTTCCCTTAAAATGGGACCAGGGGACTCTGCTCGTTCACATACTGCAGATGAATTTATTTATTTGAATGAGATTCAAGAAGGAATTGATGGCTATATCAATTTTATAAAATCCTATTCTGAATTACTAAAAAACAAGATTTAAGATGAAGCTTTGGCAGAAAGAAGTTGGTAATAAAAAAGAAGTGGAGTCCTTCACGATAGGTCGTGACCCTGAGTTTGATTTGATTTTAGCTCCTTTTGATGTGCTAGGTTCGATGGCGCACGCTCAAATGCTTAGCACAATTGGACTTTTGACCAAGGCGGAAAATGAAACGCTTCAATCCGGATTGAAGGCTATTTATTATGAAATTGAAAAGGGACAATTTGAAATAGCTCCAGGTGTAGAAGATATACATTCACAAGTTGAGTTCCTACTTACGGAACGGTTTGGTGATGTAGGTAAAAAGCTCCATTCTGGGAGAAGCCGCAATGATCAAGTGTTAGTTGACTTGAAGCTTTATTATCGAGCAGCCATCCGTGAATTGGTAGAAGAGACTTCTGTGCTTTTTGATTTATTGCTCAAACTGTCAGAGAAACACAAGGCAGATTTAATGCCTGGATATACCCATACACAGTTGGCTATGCCTTCGTCATTTGGCTTATGGTTTTCTTCTATTGCCGAGGGACTTTCTGAAGATTTAGGACTTCTGAAGGCAGCATTTGAGCTTTCCAATAAAAATCCATTAGGTTCAGCGGCTGGATATGGATCAAGTTTTCCACTGAACCGGACCATGACTACTGCCCTTCTGGGCTTTGCAGATCTCCATCACAATGTGATTAATGCCCAGAATAGTCGGGGGAAAACTGAGCGAACACTTGCGTTTGCCATGTCAGGACTCGCCGCGACACTGAATCGAATGGCGGCTGATATATGCGTCTTCATGAATCAGAATTTTGCTTTTGTCTCTTTCCCAGATGAGTTGACCACTGGAAGTAGCATCATGCCACATAAAAAGAATCCAGATGTATTTGAATTGATTCGAGCTAAAACCAATCAAATTCAAGCAATTCCAAATACCATTAGTCTATTACTTACGAATACGACAACTGGTTACCATCGTGATCTCCAATTGCTTAAAGAAGAGATTTTCCCTGGCTTGGCCACCTTGAAATCCTGCTTGGAAATGAGCGCATTTATGCTCAAATCGATCAAAATCAAGGAAAATATTCTTAAAGATTCATTTTATAAGCATCTTTTCTCAGTTGAAGTGGTGAATGAATTAGTTCTTCAAGGAATTCCTTTCCGTGATGCTTATAAGCAAGTGGGGAATGATATAGAAAATGGAAATTTTGCACCAGACCAAACAAAATTGAATCATACCCATGAGGGTAGCATTGGTAATCTATCCTTAGACGCAATAGATAGTAAAATGAAAAAGGTAATGAAATCATTTGATTTTGAAAGTATCGAAAAGGCAATTAAAGAATTGATTAAATAGATCATCTTTAAATTTTTCTCAATAAAATCTCATTACTTTGTTGAGTCTTGGTTACCTTAAAAGGTATCCTTATTTGAATTTATTGAATGAACAGTCTTTTTGGAAGCAGTTTAAAGTATGATTTAAAAGCTAGTTTAGTCGTTTTTCTAGTAGCGTTGCCACTTTGTCTAGGAATTGCGATTGCAAGTGGAGCTCCACCCATGTCTGGCTTGATAGCCGGGATTATTGGAGGTATTGTAGTTGGAGCATTTTCAGGATCTCATGTTAGCGTTAGTGGACCGGCAGCTGGTTTGACTGTGATTGTTCTTGATTCGATCATTGGAATGGGCTCTTTTCCTCTCTTTTTAGCCACCTTGGTGATTGCCGGGTTGATTCAGGTAGGACTTGGTATAGCAAAAGCCGGAGTGATCGGCTATTATTTTCCTCACTCGGTGATCAAAGGGATGCTTACCGCAATAGGTCTGATATTGATTCTGAAACAGATCCCACATGGTCTTGGTTATGATGTGGATTTGATGGGCGATGCGGCATTTTTACAAACCGATGAGCATAATACCTTTTCTGCTATTTGGTACGCTATCGTTTATTCCAGTCTTGGCGCTATTCCAATTGTATTAGTAGCATTGGGTATTTTGATATTCTTCGAAAGGCCCAAAATCAGTAATCATAAAATTCTTGGTGTTGTCCCAGGCGCCTTATGGGCTGTTATTTCTGGTATTGTCATAAATCATTTATATGGTGTTTTCCTTCCTGATTGGCAGCTAAGGGATGAACATCTCGTCACTATACCTGTCTTAGATCATCTAGGTCAAATAGGTAACTTATTAACTTTCCCTGATTTTTCGATGATTGGGGAAAGTACTTTTTGGGTTATTGCGGTGACTATTGCGATCATTGGTAGTTTGGAAACCTTATTAAGTATTGATGCAGCTGATAAGCTTGACATTCAGAAAAGAAAGACGCCACCGAGCAAAGAATTAGTTGCACAAGGAATTGGGAATACCATTTCCGGTTTACTGGGAGGGCTGCCTGTCACAGCGGTGATCGTGAGAAGTTCTGCAAATATTGCCTCAGGAGGGAGAACCAAAATGTCAGCAATTTTCCACGGAATTTTGTTGATGATATTAGTATTAGTTATCCCTAATATTCTCAATATGATTCCACTAAGCTGCCTAGCAGCTGTTCTATTTGTAGTAGGGTATAAGTTAGCCAAGCCATCCATTTTCATTAATATTTATAAAAATGGATTAGATCAATTTATTCCTTTCATAGTCACCGTAATCGCTATCCTGTTCACAGATTTGTTAATTGGAATAGGAATTGGAATGGTTTTCGGCTTGTTTTTCGTGGTCAAAACCAATTTCGTTCGAGCGGTTACATTGACAGAAATGAATGGAAATTATCTCCTGAAGATGCAAAAAGACGTGTCATTTTTAAATAAAGCATTACTTATGAAGCAACTTGCTGAAATACCTTCAAATAGCATAGTGATCATCAATGCACGGAATGCACAATTTATTGATCATGATATTCAGGAAGTATTAAATGATTTTATCACTACTTGTCCTGAACGAAATATAGATGTGATGGTAGAAGGATATAACTATCAAATTCACGAAAATGCATGAACCCATACGACAAATTATTAATTCAAAACAAAGCCTGGTCTGCCGAACAAATGCAAAACGACGAGGATATTTTTGGAAGATTATCAAAACAGCAAAACCCAAAATTCCTATGGATTGGTTGCTCGGATAGCAGAGTTCCTGCAAATCAAATAACCGGAACTGACCCCGGTGATATATTCGTGCATCGAAATATCGCAAATATGGTGGTACACTCCGACCTGAATATGTTGAGTGTGTTAGAGTATGCAGTCTCTGTCCTGAAAGTAGAACATATCATCGTCTGTGGACATTATGGCTGTGGCGGAATAGAGGCTGCATTAGGCAATAAAAGCTATGGGATTATCAACAAATGGCTAAGAAATACCAAGGAAGTATATAAAATTTACCAAAAAGAGATTGATGCAATAGAAAGTCATGAAGGTAGAGTTAACGCCTTGGTAGAATATAACGTCATCGAACAATGCCAAGATGTTATCAAAACTTCAATCGTTCAGAAAGCTTGGAGAGACAGATCTGGTCCAAAAATTCACGGTTGGGCTTATGGTCTGAATAATGGTTTGATTAAAGAATTAGTAAACATTGAGCCTGATTTTAACAATATTCACCCCATTTTCAGATTCGATTTGGATGAATTAGGGAAATAATACACGATTATCCGTAATGATGGCAGTAACCTCTTATTCTTTGCTTAGCTGGATGGAAGACCCGCCGAGGCGAGGAAGGCCGATGAAGGATGACCTAAGTAGTTTGAATTCAGGCGTTTACTATGAATGAAGTCGTTTTTCGACTTTTACTTCTGTAATTGTGGATTTACAGAAATAATAAACTGCTTTTTACACTTTCAAAGGCTGATTTACATTTAAAAAAAATGGTTTTTTTGAACCCAAGCTAAAAATCATTTTGATTTCTAGCTTGGGTTCTTTTAATTTGTTTTATCCTAACCACTTTTAGTGCTGGGATTTATAAAGAAGAGGCGAGAGACAGGCTCATCGACCCTCTGGCAACCTGGAAAGTCCAAGGTGCCAATTCCTGCCGAATAAGCTAATCTTATTTGGATCTATAAATTCTCTGCAAAATGCACACTGGATTTAAGCCTCTTTTTCTTTATCGATTTTCCCAACCGGATTATAAATTTTCGGCGGTTTTCATGTGCTGAATCTTCATTTAGATGTCATTCTTTGTCAATTCCATTTTAAAATTTCAATCCTCAAACCTCTTTAATTATGTCAAATAACTATCGATTCGAAACTCTTCAGCTGCATGCTGGACAAGAACCAGATCCTACTACAAATTCCCGAGCTGTTCCAATTTATCAGACGACCTCCTATGTGTTCAACTCAGCAGAGCATGGCGCAAATCTTTTTGGGCTCAAGGAATTTGGTAACATCTATACCCGAATCATGAATCCCACTACGGATGTTTTCGAAAAGCGAATTGCAGCTTTGGAAGGTGGAGTGGCTGCCGTAGCAACAAGTTCTGGTCAAGCGGCTCAATTTTTAGCTTTAAATAACATCTTAGAAGCTGGTGATAATCTGATTTCTACGACCTACCTATATGGAGGAACTTATAACCAATTTAAAGTAGCTTTTAAGCGACTCGGCATTGAAGCTCGCTTTGCAAAAGGTCACGAAGCTGATGCTTTCGAAGCGCTGATTGATGATCGTACCAAAGCGATTTATATTGAAACGATTGGTAATCCTGAGTTTAATGTTCCTGATTTTGAAGCGATCGCTGCGGTGGCCAAGAAGCATGATATTCCTCTTGTCGTCGATAATACCTTCGGTGCGGGTGGTTATTTATTTAAGCCATTGGCACATGGAGCAAACATTGTAACCAGTTCTGCTACCAAATGGATAGGTGGTCATGGCACATCGGTTGGTGGAATTATCGTTGATGGAGGCAATTTCAATTGGGGAAATGGAAAGTATAAGCAATTTTCTGAGCCATCAGAAGGCTATCACGGATTGAACTTTTGGGAGGTTTTCGGAGAAAATAACCCTTTGGGATTACCCAATATCGCTTTTGCCATTCGTGCGCGTGTAGAAGGTCTTCGTGATTTCGGACCTGCAATAAGTCCCTTCAATTCATTTCTTCTTTTGCAAGGCGTTGAGACACTTTCACTACGTGTGCAGCGAACAGTAGAAAATGCGCTAGCCTTAGCAAAATGGCTTGAAGCCCATCCAAAAGTTCAGAAAGTGAATTATCCCGGTTTAGAATCATCTCCTTACCATACTTTGGCCAAGAAATATCTTAAAAATGGCTTTGGTGGTGTATTGAGCTTTGAAGTGAAAGGAGATAAAGCTGCTACTTCAAACCTGATCAATAGTCTTCAATTGATCTCTCATCTCGCTAATGTGGGGGATGCAAAAACGTTGATTATCCAGCCTTCGGCAACGACGCATCAGCAACTTTCTGATGAAGAACAAGCCGCTTCGGGAGTGACTCCGAACTTACTTCGAATATCCTGTGGAATCGAGCATATCGAAGATATTAAAGCCGATTTGATCCAAGCTTTCGAAAAACTGTAATCCTAAAAATGAGCCAAAACTCCTATTTTGAGTCTATTTCTATGACCAAAGAGTCGTTTCATTCACACCTCCCTTTGCCACTTGAATCCGGGGAGCTTCTCCCCGAGTTCAACTTGGCTTACACCACATACGGGACCTTGAACGCAGATCGATCCAATGTAATTTGGGTAATTCATGCCTTAACGGGTGATTCAAATGCTGCAGAGTGGTGGAGTGGAATCATTGGGGAAGGAAAATTCTTTGATCCCTCCTCCTATTTTATCATTTGTGCAAATTTGATTGGGTCATGCTATGGCTCTACTAATCCCTTTTCTAAAAATCCCAAAAGTTCAGCACCCTACTACTACGATTTCCCTTCTCTGACAACTCGTGATCATGCGATTGCATTGGAGCGGCTTCGTATTCATCTTCAATTGGAACAGATTGACACCTTGATTGGAGGTTCTCTAGGAGGGCAAGTTGGATTGGAATGGGCTATAATTCTTGGAGATCGATTGGCTCATGTAGTAATTCTAGCATCAACAGCTAAATCTACACCTTGGGTGATTGGATTCAATGAGACACAGCGAATGGCCATTCAGTCTGATTGTACGTGGGGCCAAAAAGATGAGAATGCTGGGAAAAAAGGATTGCAAACTGCTAGAGCGATTGCGATGCTGAGTTACAGGCATCCGGAAGACCTTACGAAAAAGCAAAGTGATTCGGAATCCAAACTGGATAATTTCCGAGCAGCGAGCTACCTACGTTATCAAGGAGAGAAATTAGCAAAGCGTTTTAATGCGCTATCCTACTGGAACTTAAGCAAGAGCATGGATAGTCATGATTTAAGTAGAGGAAGAGAAAGTCTCCCTGCTGCATTGGGAGAAATTAAAGCAAGAGTATTGACTGTGGGCGTGAATTCAGACCTGCTTTTTCTTGCATCCGAATCTCAGTTTATTGCTAAAAATGTAAAAAATGGAAGCTATCAAGAAATCAACTCACTTGCCGGTCACGATGCATTTCTGATTGAATTCGAGCAATTGAGCTTAATCTTGGAATCCTTTTATAAAGAGAACTAAAAAGTAAAACAGGGATGGACTAATCTGGCTTAGTCCATTCGACGGTTTTGCCAACCCAAGAGAATCCGAGGTAGCCTTTTACTTCTAGTATTTCTTTATTTTTGAGTTTCAGTTCGCAGGAATAAGTCTTTCCCGATTCTGGATCGTAGATTTTACCACCTTCCCAAGTTCCATTTTTATAGGATAGATTTTCCAAAATAGTTAAACCCATTATAGGTCTTTTTTGAAGAGATGGGTTAGAATTTTTGCTATCTAATATCGTCTTTGGATCTCTTCCTTTAAGTTCAATCCAACTAATTTTACCAATGTATTTCGAGCCACTTTTCAAGATCTCAATCTTTGCGGATTTTTCAGCATTGAACCATGTCCCCAGAATTGCACCTTCGGATTGTGCTTGAGCAGATTGAAATCCAAACATCATAAAGAAAATAAATACTGGAGCAATTTGACGAGTTTTCATAAAAATTGAGTTTGTAGAATACCTAATCTTTTACCTTTGAGTTTGTTTAGGAAATCAGGAGCAAGATATATTTAATGACTTCGAGTTTAAATTTTGACAATCATCAACTTGAATTGCTTCCGGAAAAAGCAATTTGGGTGCCGAATCTGAATTCAATTTTTACTGCTGACCTTCATTTTGGAAAGGCGGCCCATTTTCGAAAATCAGGAATCCCGATTCCAGAGCAGATTCATGATCATGATTTGGGGTTGATCCGATATTTAGTGCTGAAATATAAGCCAATTGATTTTTATTTTCTAGGAGATCTTTTTCATAGCGATTGGAATGAGCAATGGGACTATTTGAATTTATTTCTAGCGGAGTTTGGGGAGACTACTTTCCATTTGATCAAAGGAAATCATGACATCCTCTCTCCGATCGCATATCAGAAATCATCCTTTAAGATTCATGTTGAACCCATAATCATTGGCAAGTTGTTGCTTTCTCATGAACCGATAGATTTGATTCCAGAAGGCTATTTGAATCTCTGTGGACATATTCATCCGGGAATTAGGCTAGTTGGAAAAGGAAGACAATCATTCCGAATTCCTTGCTTTCATCTTCGGTCAAATCAATTAACCTTACCCGCTTTTGGGGAATTCACCGGGCTTGCTTTAATCAAACCGAAGACTGGAGATCAAATTTTCGGAGTCACTCAAAAAAAAATCATTCAAATCCTTTAACAAGATAAGATTGGCAATGTCCTTGGGGTAAGTTAATTTTGACAGGAAGAAAATTATATATGGCAAGCAATCGGAAGAAAAAAACACTCGGTCACTTCAAATTTGGAAGTGTCTTATTCAGTACTACCCTCTCTCTTTTTATTGTTGGACTCTTTGGTGTTATCCTAATCCAAGCAAAAACGCTAACCAGTTTGATCCGAGAGAATATTGAAGTTCAGGTTTTTTTGGATAAGAATCTTGAAGAAGGCGAGATCAAGGCTATTGAGACGAATCTAGCTCAGCGCGCTTTTATTTTAAGAAAATCGGATACCCTGAGTTTGAAATTTGTGACTGATGAGGAGGCTGCAGCTACTTTTATAGAAAGCACTGGAGAAGATTTCACCAAGTTTCTGGAGGACAATCCCCTCCGGGATAGTTTTGTGATCTCTATCGCTGAAGAATTTCAAACAGGCGAGCAATTAGAGGCTATTGTCAAAGAACTGGAAGAAGTTCCGGGGATTTTTGAGGTTTCTTACATGACTGATCTGGTGGATTCGATCAATAAAAATCTTCTTAAGGTCAGCTTAGTGCTTGGGGGATTTATCCTTATTCTGATTATTACCGTGGTCATGTTGATCAATAATACCATTCGTTTGGCTTTATTTTCCCAGCGGTTTTTGATCCGATCCATGCAGCTTGTCGGAGCCACAAGAAGTTTTATTCGAAAGCCATTTTTAGCTCGAGCATTTATATTTGGAATGATGGCCGGTAGTTTTGCTTCACTCATTCTGTTTGTTTTAGTCAAATACACTCAATCTTCCATCGAAGGATTTGCGATGCTCCAAAACCAAGAGTTATTGTTGGTCTTATTTGGCACATTAATTCTGATCGGTGGAATTCTGTCAGTACTAAGTACCTTGAGAGCTGTAAATAAATATTTAAACATGTCTTTGGACGAACTCTATTAATAATGAGCAAATCATCATTTCCTTTTTCCAGAAAAAATTATAAGCTGATGTTAACCGGTATTGGGTTGATTATTCTTGGTTTCATTTTGATCGGGCTAGATGGTGCTCCTCATGGTAATGGAATTTTAGGATTAACCATTGGTCCGATCGTTACCCTTGCAGGATTCATTTTTGAGTTTTATGCAATTTTTGCAAAGTCAGAATCCAACTAAGTAGCATACATAAAATCTGAGAAGTGAGTTTAGAATCACGGCTCGATCAAATCATGGAAGAAACCCCCTACGGAGAGTTATTTTTAATAAACAAGCCCTATCAATGGACATCTTTTGATGTGGTAAGAAAAGTAAGGAATACCCTAAAAATAAAGAAGGTAGGTCATGCTGGAACTTTAGACCCTTTAGCAACAGGATTGCTTATCGTCTGCGCTGGAAAAATGACTAAGCAGATCGATACTTTTATGGGGCAGGAAAAAGAGTACACCGGTTCTTTTGTTATCGGAGCTACTACTGACTCGTTTGATTTAGAGCAGCCTATTATTCGGGTCGCCGATCCTTCGGGCATTACTTTGGATCAGGTTTTAGTGGCTGTGAGCACACTTACCGGAACGATTCAGCAAGTCCCTCCTACCCATTCTGCTATCAAGGTTGATGGTAAACGAGTTTATGAATCGGCTAGAAAAGGGATTTCTGTTAAAATGGATCCAAGAGAAGTCACCGTGAGTAAATTCGAAATTACCAGATTCGAGCATGCTGAAATTGATTTCCGAATAGTTTGCTCCAAAGGAACCTATATCCGAAGTCTAGCTAGAGATCTTGGGGAGATTCTAGGAGTTGGAGCTTATATGAGTGCGCTTTGCCGAACTCGTATCGGGGATAATCTTTTAGAGAAAAGCTGGGAATTGGGTGAATTGATAGAAGAAATCAAATCAAGGAGCCATGAAGATTTATGAAGGCTTAGCCGATTTTCCAAATCTCCAAGATGCGGTAGTCACTAGTGGTACTTTTGATGGAGTCCATCTTGGACATCAAAAAATCCTTCATCGAATCAAAGAAGTGGCAAAGGCAATCCACGGTGAAACTGTACTAATTACATTTTGGCCACATCCTAGATTGGTTTTATTTCCTAACGAGCATAAGCTTAGATTGCTCAGTACCTTTGAAGAAAAGGCGAAATTGCTCCGCCAATTCGGAATCGATCATTTGGTCACGCTGCCATTTACAAAGGAGTTTTCTGAGCTGAGTTCTCAGGAATTCATCCAATCCATCTTGGTGGATAAGATTCACTGTAAGAAATTAGTAATTGGATACGATCATCGATTCGGCAAGAACCGCGAGGGAAGTTTTGAATTTCTTCAGGCAAATCAATCCAAATTTGGGTTTGAATTAGAAGAAATCTCTAGACAAGATGTTGACGATATCGGAATCTCAAGTACTAAAATCCGAAATTCACTCGAGATAGGTGATGTGAAAACAGCCAGCACCTACTTGGGAAGACTTTATGAATTGAATGGGCTGGTGATCAAAGGCCAACAAATCGGTCGATCGATCGGCTTTCCAACTGCAAATATTCACATCCCCAATGACTATAAACTCATTCCCAAAGATGGCGTATATGCAGTGTACGCAGAAGTCGATGGGGTGTCCTATAAGTCTATGTTAAATATAGGGAACAGACCCACGGTAAACGGAACCAAGAAAACTGTAGAAGCACATTTGTTTGATTTTCAAGGAGACCTTTATGACCGGCAAGTCACGATTTATTTTCAATCATTCCTTCGAGAGGAGCATAAATTTGAAGGTCTTGAAGCATTAAAGGCACAGCTTTACCTAGACCAGCAAAACGCAAAGAATTTATTATAAACCCAAAAGTATGATCAATAAAACCGTAAAAAACGCCACAGAAGCCGTTGCCGACATTCCCAGCAATGCAATGTTGATGATGGGAGGTTTTGGACTTTCTGGAATTCCGGAAAATTGCATTTCAGCCATATTGAAACTTGACATCAAGGATTTGACTATCGTCTCCAATAATGCAGGTGTGGATGATTTCGGAATTGGACTATTACTAAAAAAGCGGATGGTCAAGAAAATGATCTCAAGCTATGTCGGTGAGAATGCTGAATTCGAAAGACAATTGTTAAGTGGAGAATTAGAAGTGGATTTGATTCCACAGGGCACATTGGCCGAGCGAGTGCGCGCTGGTGGAGCGGGAATTCCCGCCTTCTTTACTCCTGCTGGTGTGGGAACAGAAGTAGCGGAGGGAAAAGAAACCAGAGAATTTGATGGAAAAACTTATTTGTTGGAAAGTTGGCTAAAAGCTGATTTCTCTCTTGTAAAAGCCTGGAAAGGGGATACCGCTGGAAATTTGATTTTTAAAGGAACTGCCCGAAACTTTAACCCAATCATGGCCACTGCAGGAAAAATTTGTATTGCAGAAGTTGAAGAACTGGTGCCTGCAGGTGAATTAGATCCAAATCAGATTCATACGCCGGGGATCTACGTACAGCGGATTTTTCAGGGAAAAGATTACGAGAAGCGAATCGAACAGCGAACCATTAGCAAATAAGATAAGATGTTGACTAAAGAACAAATAGCTCAAAGAATAGCCAAAGAGGTAAAAACCGGCCAATACATCAATCTAGGAATTGGGATTCCAACGCTTGTTGCAAATTACATTCCAAGTGATTTGGATGTAGTCTTACAATCCGAAAATGGACTTTTGGGAATTGGACCTTTTCCAAGTGAAGAAGCGGTAGACCCGGATTTGATTAATGCAGGAAAGCAGACGATTACACTGGCCAAAGGCTCCGCACTCTTCAATTCTGCGGAATCCTTTGCGATGATCCGAGGTGGGCATGTTCATTTGACCATTTTGGGTGCTATGGAGGTTTCCGAGAATGGTGACATTGCCAATTGGAAAATCCCTGGAAAAATGGTGAAAGGAATGGGAGGTGCGATGGACCTTGTTGCCTCAGCTGACAACATTATTGTAGCCATGCAGCATTGCTCGAGAAGTGGCGAATCGAAGTTGCTTCCAAACTGTGAGCTGCCAATCACTGGGATCCGATGTGTAAAAAAGATTGTGACTGACCTTGCTGTGCTAGAGATCTCCCCTGAAGGTGGATTTATCCTTAAAGAACGTGCCCCTGGGGTGAGCGTTGAAGAGATTAGAGCTAAAACAGCTGGTAAATTAATCGTCGAAGGAGAAATCCCAGAGATGAAATTTTAAATAAAAGTGAACTTGAAAACCTCCGTTGCCGGTTGAAGGAAAACTGATAAAAGTAGATTAACAATTGATATATGAAAAATTCTGAAATAAAATTCCAAGTTGAACTTGATGAGAAAAGTTTGCCAAAGTCTATTACATGGGATGCATCTGATAAGGAAGGAGAAGGATTAGAGGCTACCAAGAGTATAAGCCTCAATGTTTGGGACAATCTAAATCACAGTACCCTCCGAATTGACCTTTGGACTGAAGAAATGTCAGTGGTGGAGATGAAACGTTTTTACATCGATATATTAGGAGGAATGGCTCAAACTATTCTTAATAGTACGGCTGATGAATATATGTCAGAGGAAATTAAAGAACTCTGCGATCGATTAGTATTGCATATAAATGAGGAAAATAAAAAAGCTTAATGAATCATAAATAATTTAAAAAAAGGACTGAATTAAATCAGTCCTTTTTTTTTTGACATAGATTAAAAAATCATTTCTTGTCTAATCTCTAACAAATCATAGATTTAATTTTGCTTTAACTAATTCTTTGCCTCGAAATTTTTAATATCTCTAAAAAAGGCTGAGAGTTTCCTTAAATTTATTAGTTATAGGTTTTTTGAAAAGCTTCATTTTTTTCAAACAAAAGTTTTTTTGTAGCCTTTTTAGTCTAAATTTCGAGCAAGTACACCCTTTCAATTTCATTTAAACCCTAAAATGTAAAAACGCCTATGAGCAATTTTACCTCAAAACTCAGAGTGTCAGTATTCATAATGACCCTCCTAGTTTCCTTTGTTTCTTTCCGGGCCTTTGCCCAGACAGTTGTTAAGGGGAATATAATTGACGCCGAAACTAAAGAGACACTAGTCGGCGTAAATATCTTGGTTAAAGGTAAAGTTATCGGAACGATCACAGATCTATCTGGTAATTATAACCTTAATGTAAATCAGGATCCGCCATTTACCTTGGTGTTTTCAATGGTAGGTTATGTGACCAAAGAAGTGGAAATCACCAATGGGATGACTACGCTAGATATGGCCCTCACTGAAACATCCATCTTAGGACAAGAAGTGATCGTATCTGCATCAAGAATGGAAGAAGGAATTCTTCAATCTCCAGTATCTATTGAAAAGATGGATATTATTGCAATTCGAGATGCTCCAGCAGCAAGTTTCTACGATGCTCTAAACAACTTAAAAGGCGTCGAAATGAGTACACAATCTTTGACTTTCAAGTCTTTCAATACACGTGGCTTTAATGCTAACGGTAATACAAGAACAGTGCAAATGATTGATGGAATGGATAACCAAGCGCCAGGTTTGAATTTTGCGGTTGGAAATATCGTGGGTATTTCTGAATTAGATTTGGAAAGTGTGGAGTTATTGCCGGGAGCATCGTCAGCACTTTACGGACCAAATGCGATCAACGGTATTCTATTGATGAATTCTAAAAATCCATTTCAATATCAAGGACTTTCTGCAAGTGTTAGAACTGGTGTTATGAATGAGAGTGGTAGAAGTAATCCTGCTACAGGTTTTTATAATTTTTCAGCTCGATATGCAAAAGCGATTAATGATAAGCTTGCCTTCAAAGTAAATGTGGAATATCTAAAAGCGGATGATTGGCAAGCCAATGACTTCAGAGATCAATCTCTTTTGAACGGAAACTCAATTGAAGGTGGATCTAGAGAAAACAATCCTGGATATAATGGAGTGAATACATATGGAGATGAGACGAATGTAAACATGACTAGTGTTGCGCAATCTCTAGTAGCAGCAGGTAGACTTCCAGCCGCAGCTTTGCCTTTGATTCCAAATACATTTGTATCTAGGACGGGTTATTTTGAGCGCGATCTTGCGAATTATGGCACGAAGTCTTTGAAATTGAATGCTGCATTACATTGGAGATTAAATGACCGAGTTGAAGCAATCATTCAGGGTAATTATGGTTTTGGTACTACAGTTTATACTGGTTCTGACCGTTATTCTATAGCAAACTTCAAGCTTGGTCAATATAAGGCAGAGCTTAGAGGTTCAAACTGGTACGTAAGAGCTTATACTACTCAAGAGCGTTCAGGTGATGCCTTTGCGGTTGGTATTGCTGCTCAAGGAGTCAATGAGGCTTGGAAAACAAGCCAACAGTGGTTTGGAGAATATGTTGGGGCTTATGCTCAGGCAGTTTCTGGTGGAGCTAATCCTGCCGCTGCTCACGGACTTGCAAGAGGATTTGCGGATCAAGGTAGATTTCAACCTGGTACCTCTCAATTTGACCAAGCTCTAGCTGGAGTCACTTCAAGACCAATTCCTGGTAATGCCGAAGGAGTGGGTGCTAAATTTGTCGATAAAACAAACTTGTATCACTTCGAGGGTTCTTACAATTTTGCCGAGGAAATCAAATTTGCTGAAATTGTTGTTGGAGCAAACTATAGAATCTATCAGCTTAATTCTGAGAAAACTCTTTTTGCTACAGATGAGAATGGTGCTGAATTTTCTATCGCAGAATTTGGTGGATATGTTCAAGCTTCAAAAAAGCTTTTCAATGATAAATTCAAAATAACAGCTTCTGGACGTTACGATAAGAATGAGAATTTTGCGGGTCAGTTTTCTCCTAGAGTATCCGGCGTATTTACTCAAGGAAACCACAATTTCAGAGCTTCTTATCAGACAGGCTTTAGAATCCCGACTACACAGGATCAGTACATAGATTTAATTACGCCTCAGGCAAGATTGATCGGTGGGCTCCCATTGTTCAGAGATCGTTACAACTTTAACACGAATCCTGTTTATTCACTGGCTACTATTCAGCAATACGGTGGTGCTGTTCTAGCTGGAACTCGGGATCCTGCAGTAATTCAAGCTGCAATTGCTCAAGCTACTCAGATAGTAACTGCTCAAGTTCAAGCTGGAACGATTCCTCCTAGTGCTGCTCCTGGAGCTATCGCGGCTTTGGTTCCTCAGTTGGTTCCAGTGATCGCAGCTCAGAATAGTCAGGGTTTACTTCAGCCATATGAATTGACTGAGTTTAAGCCTGAACGAGTTAAATCATTTGAAGTTGGATACAAAGGCCTTTGGGGCAATAAATTGCTAGTAGATACTTATGCTTATTTTAATAGATATGAAAACTTCATTGGTGGTCAAGTGCTTGTTCAGGATAAAACTCCTAATCCAGCTAACCCAGCTTCTGCCCTAGGTCTAAATCTATTGAGTTCAAATACTAGAAATGTGTTCTCTTTGCCAATCAATACATCTGAGATTATCAATACTTGGGGTTGGGCTTTAGGACTTGATTACAAGCTTCCTAAGAATTATACTATTGGTGGTAACGTTTCTTTCAACACGCTTTCTAACCTAGCAGAATTGGCTGAAAGTGGCTTTCAGCCAAGCTTCAACACGCCTGAGTACCGTTATGTATTGAATTTTGCAAATCGTGAGGTGGTCAAAAACCTAGGCTTTGCAGTTGCATACAGATGGCAGGGCGAGTTTGTTTGGCAGTCTACTTTTGTAGGACAATCAGTTTCTTCTCAGCAACTTTCAGTAATGCCTGCATTTGGAACATTCGATGCTCAGGTTAGCTATAAGTTGAAAAGCTTGAAGTCAATCTTGAAAGTGGGTGGATCTAACCTATTCAATGATGGCTATAGACAAGCTTGGGGTAATCCAACAGTTGGAACCATGTACTTTGTGAGCTTAACATTCGATGAGTTCTTGAATTAAGATTCAAACAATCAACCATGTAAAAGCCATCTCGTAAGAGATGGCTTTTTTTTATGAGTTGATCTTATGATTATCCATTACTCTGCCAGTACAGACATCCAAGCATTTATTAGCTTGGCATAAATTCTTTTTACGTTAAAAATCGAGAGTTTTGGACCAACTCCGTCCCGATAGCTTTCCGGGAGAGCCTTGACATTCTAGAACCCTGTACCGATTGCTATCGCTGTGGTGATACTTTACAATTACACCCCTTAGGAGCTTCTTTCTAGTATTTTTTATCTACCCGCGCCTTCGCCAAGGGTTATAAATAGTTTCAGTCCTTCGGATCTTCCTTATCAAAATAATGGAGGAAACTTCTTAATTGAGTAAGCTCAGAAAATTTGGCTCCTTGCACAAAGGCAGCTATACAAATTTGATTTCTTAAACAGGAATCGTCATCGTACCTCATAGAAATATTCTCGATCAAAAACTCTCGAGTACATCCAAGAAGGAACCTGATCATGATAAGGCATCAAATCTTTCAGGACCTTTTGTTGGCTAGCATGAGATTGCATTACTGCTAGCACTCGCTCAAAATAAGGTTGAGTATAGACCGAAAAACTGGGATAGGGTAAACCCTTGGATTTATCCTTTGGATAATTTTTTTGAAAGCCACTGGATAGTTTCAAGGCAATCTCAATTTGCTTAGGAGAAAGCGTAACCTGAAAGAGTTTTTGGGGAGAAAAGCCTTTTTTACCAAAATTTTCTATAAAAACCTCACCTAATGCTAATCCACTGAGTCGATGATCAGGATGCCCATATAGCCCTACTTCACTGTCATAAGAAATCAAAATATCTGGTTTAATTTCATCTATCCAAGATTTAGCAATCCTTTTCAAGCTATCCATTCCAAGATTTTCTAAGCCGCCATCGGGATAGTCCAATAAGTGTAATTTGGTGACTCCAATTAGTTTGGCAGCTCGGTGCATTTCTTCAGTTCGGAGCTGCACCAACGCAGATTTGCTGTACTGTTCATCTGAATTTCCCGCCTCACCTTTGGTCAAGGTCACTAGGTAAACTTCATTCCCTTGATCCAAAAGTGACATCAAGGTACCTGAGACTTCATCATCTGGATGCGGAAAAAAAGCTAAGACTTTAATTCCTTGATCGTTGATCAAGGAATTTTGATTCGGAATATCAGCATCGTGAAGCTGATTATTTCCAATCCAGATTAAAAAAAAGGGGGAAGCAAAACCAATCGAAAGAATGGCAATTGCTACCCATAAAATCACTCGTTTCATTAATCTCGATTCAAAGTGCTTAGGAAACTCACTAAATCGCGTAGCTCTCGCTTGGATAGTAAAGTCCCCATTGGCGGCATGCTTGACATTGCAGTTTTTGAAGTCTTGATTTCGGATTTAGGAATTGTTTTTTCCGGTTCAGAGCCCACTTTTACTACGACCGAATCTGAGTTGTCAGTCATCAGCGTCCCGCTTACTTTTTCACCAGAATTCAATTCTAAATTGATCATTCCAAATCCTGGGGCAAGCCTTGCGCTGGGTTCCACAAGTGCAATAAGTAATTCCTCTCTACTAAGTTTATTTGCAATCCCTGAAAGTCGTGGGCCGGCATTGCCACCCATATCATCATAAGCATGGCAGCGGATACATTGTGCAGTTTGATTTTCAAAAAAGATTCCTCTACCATTTCTAACGCTGCCTTCTGCTAGAGCTCCTTGATACTGTTTCCAAGGTTCCCCTTTACTTTTCTCTTCTAAAGTTGCTTTGAATTTACTTTCCAACTCACTTGATTTGGTTGCTTTGATCGCTTCTTCCAGCTCTACCCAAGTGGCCTCAGGTAAATTCCCTGACTTAAACTGAGTCAATATCCCCTCCCATTCTTTCAATTTTGAGCTCTCTGACAATCCTCCTAAAGTCAGAAGTGCTGTTTGTTTTTCAGGAATAGATCTTTTCTGAATAATTTCAGAAAGTAAGGATACCTTTTGATCTTGAGGTAAATCTGTTTCTGCTAAATAGGCTAATCCTGCTACCCGGAGCGCCTGATCTTGGTCCACCATCGCACGTGCGATTGCCTTTCCTAAAATGGCCGAATTCATAACTTTTAAGGAATTCAAAGCTGCCACTTTTACAGCGGCTGAAGGGTCTGTTTTTAACTTTTCAAAAAGTAAATCTTCTGCCTCGGTTATAGAAAGCTTACCCAATGCTTTTACAGATTCAAGTCTTAGGTCTTCAGTACTTGAATTCAACTGAGCAACCAATTCCTTTTTTGAAATTTCTCTGATAATGCCCGGGTCGCGATTAATCTCGCCTCGATATCGGCCATCAACTCGATCCACTAAAGACGGTTTGGCCCAAGTCCCCACTGCTGCTATTGCTTCTTTTTTGAGCGGAAGTGGCACGCCTGATTGTGATAAGAAAGCTAATAAATCCATCAGATTCTCATCCGCTCCTACTCGCTGGTTGGCACTTATGATTCTCCGGACAAGTGGCTCATTTCGGAATGGGGTTGTTCCGATTAATTTGGCTAGGGCAGGTAATGCGGTTGGTACAGAAAAATCATCGTGGATCGCAAGTGCCGCTTCCGTGACGATAAATTCATCTGTATCATTTAGAAACTTTGCTAATTCCGGAGATTCTAATCTTCGTAAGGCGATGACAGCGCCGAGACGAACCGCTTTAGAAGGATGTGAAGAAAGAGCTGCCAGTGGTTGAACTTTCCCAATTCTGGAAAGAGCCAAAGTTGCAGCGTGTCTGATGTAGGCATCCTCATCATTATTTTCGTGGAGTAAAGTAATTAGAGGCTCCAGTGATTTCTGTGAGGCAGTTCTTCCCAATGCCTCAGCAGCAAAGAATTGAACGCGTTTGTTGACGTCCTTTAAGTTTGAAATTAACTCGTTCTCGGCTTTGGAATACCGAATATCGCCAAGCCATTTAGCAGCTTGAGCTTTGATCTCAGGATCTTGATCATTTAATAGCGGCACAAGTACTTGTGCATAGGAGATATCCTTAAGCCGGGCCAGTTGGCTTATTCCTACGATTGCATGAATTCGTGCAAGTTGATTACTACGATCTTTTATTACTTCCTGAAATACTTGAAATCCTTCTTTCTCTCGTTTAGCGAGTTCAAATTGGGCCTTGCGCCGAACTCTCATATCTTCGTGATATAGATTTGACTTCAATTCAGTTGCGTTAAGTTTTTTGAAGTCTGCTCTTAATTTTTGCTCTGTATCGGCTTGTATTACTTTTAAATCGGAGTTTTCTTCCTCCAATTTCCATACTCTGCCGTAATTTTTTGTTCCCCATCCGTCGATCCAATCAGCTAAATAAAGTGCTCCATCAGGACCAAAATCCAAACCTGTTGGAAGCACACCTGAAAGTATTTGCTCCGTTTGGGTCAATTCAAAACTTGCTCCCTTATTCTGGAGTTTGAACGCATGAATTCCTGACCTGGCAGGACTTCCAACAAATTCAACCACAAAGAAACTATCCTTCCATTTTGATCCGAGAGCAGTACCTGGGTTATAAACCATACCAGTGGGTCCTGAGACATAATTTTGAATACATGGAGTGATGAAAGCTGCCTGACCTTCCCATCGCGGGAGAAACATTTTTTCATCCATCCAGACTTTGTACGAATTGTTATCAGGGTCTCGGTATTTACCAAATTGCCAATTGGTCCGCCAACCTGAATCTGATCCATTGGTCAAATACACCAAGCGTTCTTTTTCTCCGGGATGATCACCATCATTATCTACTGAGATCAAATTGGTTTGGGCATCAAAAACAAATTCATGCGTATTTCTCACGCCCATTGCAAATATTTCAAAATCACTTCCATCTGGATTAGCACGTGCTATGACTCCCCTATTGGGATATTTCCATTCTTTCCCGTCTGGTCCTGTTCCACTGAATCCTATATCTCCTATTCCCCAGTATACCCTACCATCTGGGCCCATCTCTAATCCAGACATACCGTGCGCGCCAAAACCTATATGAATCCCGTAACCGTGCGAAATGGAGGATTTTTCATCCATGATACCATCGCCATTCTTGTCCACCATACGCCACATATCCGGGCCTACTCCTACATATAAAGCATCTTCACCCATCATTACCGCACCAGCTACGTCTGTTACTTCGTCATTGAAGTCTTCTACCATTAATTGGGATTGATCTGCGTAGCCATCTCCATCGGTATCTTTCAGGCGATAAATTTGTTCTTTCTGAACGGTCATATCTCGCCAGTCATGGGAACCATCTCCATTCAAATCTGCCAGCCAAGTGTTTTCCGAAGATCGCTCAGGGGAAAGCTCAGCATGCAAGAAAGCGCGCTTTTCTTCGATATTTTGTAGGGAAATTGATCTTATTTCCCAGTCTTGATGACCTCTGATATCAAATTCAGAGTCTTTTTGTCGATTGGTACGAGAATAAATGAGCTCACCTTGATCGGTCATCTGGATCGAAATCGGATCATAAACCAGTGAGTCAACTGCCCAAATTGAGAGCTTTAATCCTTCTGTCAAAACAGGAGAAACAGATGCTTCAATAGCTTTAACCTGAGTTTTAACGGTCTCTTGATCCAAAGACTTGATCCGAAGATCTATCTTACTCTCTTGGCAAGAGAAAGTTAAAAGACCTACAAAAAGCAGATAGGGACTGAGTTTATTGGTGAATTTTAATTGGTTCATAGGGTTTGAAAGTTGAAATCAAGCCTTAAGATAATTAAAATCAAAAAGTTGTAAATACCATTTGTAAAATGTAGCTATAAAAACAAAAATCCCGACCAGAGATCGGGATTTTGTAAATTTTAACCACTAACAACCATAAAACAAAAATAATATAAATTCTAAGTTAGAATTATGTAGTCGATACGGGAATCGAACCCGTGTTTTATCCGTGAAAGGGATACGTCCTAACCCCTAGACGAATCGACCATACTGTCAAAAATTCAAATTTTATTGATAAGCGTATGATTATCAATAAGTTATGTAGTCGATACGGGAATCGAACCCGTGTTTTATCCGTGAAAGGGATACGTCCTAACCCCTAGACGAATCGACCATTACATACCCGAAAAGCTTGCTTTTCCGTAAGGTTGTGCAAATATAGAGGCTTAAGATTATAATACCAATTCAGCCACAAAAATTTATTTGGTTTACTATTTAATCGATTGATCCAAAGGAATAAAATTTTACTTCGAGGGGAATAGTAATGAAAAAGCTACTTTTGGGAGAGAATTAGATTAAAGGAATGTTTCAAGGAAAAGAAATTCGGGTGGCCATAAATGGCTTTGGGAGAATTGGTAGATATACAGCCAAATTAATTTTAGAAAAGGCAGAGTTCAACTTGGTTGCCATCAATGATTTAGCAGATCCTACTGCAATTGCTCATTTATTAAAATATGATTCAATCCATGGAAAAGTAGCCCAGAAAATTGGGCTTGAATCCAATATTCTAAGTTACGGAGATCAAGAAATTCAACTTTTCGGAATTTCTGACCCCACCCATTTGCCATGGAAAGAATTAGATATTGATTTAGTGATAGAATGTACAGGAAGATTCACTGATCGGTTAGGAGCGGAAAAACACCTTCAAGCTGGAGCAAAAAAAGTAATTATTTCCGCGCCCTCCCTAGATGAAACGATCAAAATGATAGTGATGGGTGTGAATGACGCAATTCTTACAGGTGCAGAAAGGATTGTTTCCAATGCTTCATGCACCACTAATTGTCTAGCACCTATGGTGCATATCCTAGAAGAGAATTTTGGCATTATTAAGGGTTTTGCTTCAACGGTTCATTCCTATACCAATGATCAGAACCTACATGATGCGCCTCATCGAGATTTGAGAAGAGCCCGAGCTGCAGCTTATTCAATCATCCCAACGACTACTAATGCTGGAAAAGCTTTAGATATCGTTATTCCTGCATTAGCAGGAAAAATCGAAGCTTCTGCCATGCGTGTGCCAGTCCCTGATGGCTCGCTGACGGATTTAATCGTAGAATTAAAACAAACAGTCTCCGCTGAGCAAGTGAATGAAGTTTTTTTCAAGGCAAGTTTAGGCAAATTCAAAGATCTTCTGGAAGTAGAAAATGACCCCATTGTCTCCATGGATATTATTGGGAATCCCCATTCTTGTATTATTGACGCTGCACTTACCTCTACAAAGGGAAATTTGTTGAAATTGGTTGGGTGGTACGATAATGAAGCTGGATATGCAAATCGCTTAGTGGATTTAGCTAGAAAATTATGTGGCTAATTCTGTCCTTTAATCTTTAACCCGATTTAGCGCCAAAGCCTTCAGAATAAAGTTTGGAAGAGTGGTATGGTTTTTACGATTTCTCAAGTTGAGATACCAGCCCATTTTTTCCATAATAGGAATTTTATAGGTCTCTACCATTTCAATCAATGTGCCATCAGGATCTTCAATGTAGGCAAACCGACCTGCGGCATTTCCCATATCAAATTCATTTTCACTGTCTACAGTAAATTCTACTCCTATATCTTTCAAGTTTTGCTTCAGTGAACTCATTTCATTCACGTCAAAACAGACATGGATAAATCCTAAGTCACCCCAATTACGATCCTTAAAAATGATATTTCTGGAAGGATGATCAGTTTCAATCAATTCTATCTGAGGCTGGCAAAGTAGCTTACCTACAGCCCCAGAAGGTTTTGATGATCCTTGTAGGATTACTCTTCTGAAGGCTTGACCATGGACTCCTAATGAATTGAAATCCTCCCAAACCTCAGAAGAATCGGCTAAGATATCTAGTTGCTGAAAATGGTCCTGATAGATTGGGAGGACTTTATCTATAGCGCTCACACCCATAACCACTCCCAGTACTCCTCCGGTCAAATCTTTGTTTTTACTGAACCAAGACTTGTTTTCCACCAATTCGAAAATATTCCCAAAGGGATCTTTTACATAAAAATGCTGATCTCCAGCAGGGTTTTTACTCGGTTTATTCAAAACATCAGCATCTATTGAAAGCAAATGTTCATAGGTCTTTTGGCTATCCTTACATCTGATTTTTACTGCTAAAATCCCTAAATCAGTCCATTGGAGCTTATTTTTTGATCCTAAAGGAGTTTTGGAAGTATACTGCCAAATTTCAAATCCTCCCCCGCCCTGCATATTCATTGCCAGAATAGCATGTCGGCTTTCTACTTTGCCTGCGGTATAGCGAGTCATTAATCTTGCCTCAGCACTGTCTTGAAAAATGGGTACATCCATTTTGAAGGCTTTTCTGTACCATGCCCAAGCTTCAGATGCGTTTTCTACGCCTATTCCGACTTGTTGGATCCCATTAATTTGAACTTGACTCATCTATTTAGCTCTTACTTTAATCTGTTGTAATATAAATTTTTGATCCTTTCGGGTTTTACGCCTAATCTAAAAGCAGTCATTGCAATCAGGTTTGCCCATTGAACAGTGAGCCAGCTGTTAGTCTGATATTTCCGATCGGACACTTTAATCGACTTTTTAATTAATTTGAATTGGGTCAATTTTCTAATCCGTCTTACGAAGTCAAAATCTTCCATGATGGTAAATTTTTCATCATAACCTCCTAACTCTTTAAAAAACGACTTTTCTATAAAAAGTGTTTGATCTCCCCCACCTGAGAATATCCCATTAAACTGGGTAAACCAACTATTAATTCTCAACATCAGACGCTTAGATTCAAATTCATAGGAGAAGCAACCTGCACGATATCCGCTAGCTATTGCACCTAAAATATCCGCTGCTAGACTTTTTAGCGGTAGACTATCTGCATGGACGAAATAAAGGATCGATCCTTTAGCAACCTTCGCTCCTGCATTCAATTGAGCCGCTCTTGAGCAAATTGCGCTTGGGATTACAATTGCCCCATATTGGGATGCAATTGCTCTGGAATTATCTGTACTGCCACCGTCAACCACTAAAATTTCAATGATGATATTTTTTTCTAAAACAGCTAGGAAAGGAATCAACCGTTGGAGGTTGATTGCCTCATTTAAGGTTGGAATAATGATAGATATGGAATCAGACGTTCTCATTTGATTCGCTTGATCACATAGTTTTTGATGGGATTTTCCATTAATGCTTTTTCCATTTCTCCATTTTCATAAAAAAACTTGTTCCGATTTCCATCAATCTCAATCTGATAAACATGAGGTTCTATTTCAGAGATTTTACTAGCCAAACCAAAGGTTTCAGAGATCATAGTTAAGCCATTTTTAGGCTCTTGGAAGTAAAACTTAGCCGTAGAGAAAGGGATCAAATAGGGAATTGACTCTGTATTATCAAATTTATAGGTGTGAGAATCCACCGTATAGGATTTTCCAGTCCACTTTATTATACTATAAAACGATCCTCTATTAGAAATTGACTTAGATTCAGATTTGAGCATCATTCCATCCTTGTAGGTTGATTTTATGGTGAGTTCAACGTTGACCTTCCCAAAGAACCAAAAGCTTACTAGGCTCTCAAGACTGTATTCGATGATGCTTCCTTTTTTATATTCTTCGACTTCCATAGTTCCAATCTGAAAACCCGCAAGGAGAATTTCATACGATTTTTGGGTCACTTGAGCCTGGATGTCAGTCCAAGAAAAACTGGTGATCGTGACAATGAGCAACACAATGATCCAATTTTTTGAATCTACCCTCTCAGAAATTTTTGTCATAAGTTATTTTGCCTAAACCTACTCATAAAAAAGGTTTAGTTAAATTTCATTTTCACTTTATCCCAATCCTCCTCGTGATCAACGTCTGAAAGTGTCTCTATATGGAAATAGGATAAACCTCCTTGCGTTAATCTATTTATAGTTTCTTTCAACACCTCTTCAGTACTCCATTCCATGTCTGCAAAAAGACTTGGAACAAGATTTTTCATACCTAATAAGTAGTATCCTCCGTCCTCCGCAGGACCGATCACAACATCCACCAAATCGAGTTTTTGAATGGCTGTTTGAATATGAATTTGTTCCAAAGTTGCACAATCTGTTCCAATGATTAAGACTTGTTCGTATTCCTTCTTGAAAAGGAATTCAAACGCATTACTCATTCGATCTCCAAGGTCTTTTCCTTCTTGAACTTGTAAATAAAAGCCTGAAGCTTGGGTTTCATAACCCTCTGGAACATAATCAGAGAAAAATATATACGTATCAGCAGCCACAGATTGGATCACTTGATGTGTATGGGCAATCAAAATTTGATAGATTTTAAGAGCCTCTACATTACCGAGAGTGGAAGCCAACCTAGTTTTCACCTTACCTAGAACTTCATTTTTCTGAAAAACTATCAATGCGGTTTTATTCATAACATCATTTGGAAAATTGCATTTAGGAGATGGATTGCGAAGAAAACACAATTGACATTCTTAACCAAACCATAGACCAATCCATCATTTTAAATTTTTTTTTAGTTAAAAAATTAGGTTTAATCTTGAAAAACGGGCGTCAGTCTGAACAAATGATTCGTATCTTTAGTCTACTTAATTTATAGACTTTTAAATTTAATAATTATGGCATTACGACTAGGCGATTTAGCGCCAAACTTTAAAGCAGAGACCTCAATGGGGAAACTTGATTTTTACGAGTATCTGGGTGATAGTTGGGGAATTCTTTTTTCGCATCCAGGTGATTACACACCAGTTTGTACCACTGAATTAGGGACAGTTGCTAAACTTAAAGACGAATTTGCAAAGCGCGATACAAAAGTGATGGCACTAAGTGTCGACGGTTTGGAGAGCCATGAGGGTTGGATCTCAGACATTAATGAAACCCAAGGAACGGAAGTGAATTTTCCGATAATTGCGGATGAAAATCGAAAAGTATCTGACCTCTACGACATGATACACCCGAATTCCAATGAAAACTTTACCGTTCGATCAGTGTTTGTAATTGGAAATGATAAAAAAATTAAATTGATCATCACCTACCCAGCTAGCACTGGTAGAAACTTCGATGAATTGCTTCGGGTCATTGATTCACTTCAATTAACTGCAAACTACTCAGTAGCTACACCAGCCAATTGGAAACAAGGTGAAGATGTGGTGATTTCTCCATCGATTAAGAATGAGGATATCCCAGCGAAATTTCCTAAAGGACACAAGGTGATCAAGCCATACCTTCGAACTACCCCACAACCAGATTTATAATAGTTGCTTTCGAATCTTTAGAGAGGCTTCAAATGGAGCCTCTCTTTTTTATTTTTTGATGTCGTTAATAATTGCCAAAGCTGCTTTTATAGTCTCTCTAATTTCTGAATACGCACCTTTTGCGATAAGTTCTTTTTTGAAAAGCTGAGACCCCATGCCCACACAAAGCACGCCTGCATCAAGCCATTCCTTAATACTCACTGCATTCGGCTCCACTCCTCCTGTTGGGATAATCTCCACGTTTGGAAGTACCGCATGTACCGCTTTAACGAAATCTGGGGTCAACACATTTGCAGGATAAATTTTGACTAACTCAGCACCAAGTTCCTGAGCAAAAAACACTTCAGTAACCGTGCCACAGCCTGGGATCCAAGGTATATTGGCATTTTTACAATATTCACCAAGTTTAGGATTCATTACTGGAGCCACGATGAATTCTGCTCCCAGCTCTAAAAACATCTCTGCTTCCCAAGGGTGATAAATTGTTCCAATACCAAGTGAGAGCCCTGGCATTTGATCAGCCAATTTTCGAATTGCCGGAAAAATGGTAGGAGCTTCTTTCCCTCGGTTTACCATTTCAATTACTCTGATTCCTCCTTCGTAGGCTGCCTCTAATAGTTTTAGACAAATTTTTTCTTCAGGATTGAAAAAAATGGGCATAATGCCTGCTTGATCCATTTTCTGGATGAATGGTGTGGGATTTCTCATTATCGTTTGATTTTGCCTATGGACTCTCCTACTACTAACTCATGAACCTCCGCCATGCTACATAGCAGCACGTCACCTGGGACGCTATGTTTGATCGCTCCTGCAGCAACTGCAAAATCAATGGCTTCCTGAGGCTGTAAATAAAGTAAACCTTGAATCAATCCCCCAGCATAAGCATCACCAGTTCCTACACGATCGACAATATGAGTCAAATCATAAGTCTTTGAAGTAAACCAGTCCTCGGCACTGATCAAATCTCCGATCAAAGTATTATCAGAGGAGCTGTGAGATGTTCGTTCTGTTTTGGAGATGTATTTCAAGTTTGGAAAATTAGTAAACATATGGCCTTTTGCATGGTCAAAATCTTTAAATTTAATATTTAGGCAAGCTGAAAAATCACGTTTTCCAGCGATCATCACTTGAGTGAGCGCCATCAATTCGGGCATCACCTGGTGTGGTTTTTTGCCAAATTGCCATAGGTTACTTCGATAGTTTAAATCACCACTGATCCTAATTCCTCTAGTACTTGCTTCTTGCAAAGCTTTCAGCGTGAGATTCGCAGATTCCTGAGAAATAGCAGGGCTTATCCCTGACCAATGAAGCCACTCGGCACCTTCAAAAACTTTTTCCCAATTCAAATCCGTACCGTCAAAATTTGCAAAGACTGAATTCGTTCGATCATAAATGACTTGCGAACTTCGTTGCATTGCACCTTGTTCCAAGAAGTAAATACCCATTCTTCCTGGATAATACTTTACAAAATCCGTTTTGATCCCATTTCTTCGAAGTCTAGCCGAGGCTGCCCATCCAATTTCTTGATCCGGAAAGGCAGTAAGGTGGTAAACCTCATTTCCCCAAAATGCCAAAGCAGCACCTACATTGGCCTCTGATCCACCAAATTCCACATCATAGCTATTGGTTTGGAAAAAACGATCATTTCCTGGGGGTGAAAGTCGAAGCATTACTTCACCTAGTGTCACAATTTTTTTCATCAGTCAGTATTTTTTTTTCTAATTTGAAACAACTTATAAATGCTCAAGCCCATTTTCATGCGAAATAAAACTTTGGTTCTCCATCCCAATGATAATGTTGGAGTAGCCTTGATAGATTTATCGAAAGGTGAACTTATCAAAGATTCTGAAAATACGATTAAGATTCAAGATGATATTACTGCAAAGCATAAATATGCTTTGCAAAACTTTCTTCCCGGGGATGATATTCTGATGTATGGAACAATCGTGGGCGAAGCCACACAGGCGATTCCTGCAGGTGGGGCTATCACACTGGCTAATATTCGACACAAAACCAGAAAATACCGGAGCACTTCTCAGGACTATTCTTGGACTCCTCCGGAGGTCAAGCAATGGAAAGAAAAGACTTTCCAAGGCTATCTGAGAGCTGATGGCCAAGTTGGGACAGCCAATTATTGGTTGGTATTGCCACTTGTTTTTTGTGAAAATACAAATATCAAATTACTTCAAGAGGCTTTCGAAAATGCACTGGGTTTTTCTAAAATCAATCCTTACGAGCATCAAATTAGAAATCTTATTTCTGGCTTAGCTAGCTCAGCTACTCAAAAAAGTACGGAATCGGTTACGGTGGAACGCCCAGAAGAAAAAAATCGGGTGTTTGAGAATTTGGATGGAATTCGATTCCTAACTCACAATGGTGGCTGCGGTGGAACTAGGAATGATGCCGAAACCCTTTGTGCTTTATTGGCAGGTTACATTCATCATCCAAATGTGGCCGGAGCAACTGTGCTTTCGCTCGGTTGCCAAAATGCTGAGGCAAAGATTCTTCAACAGAAACTTGGAGTCCTCGAAAAGGGTGTTAAAAAACCCGTTATAATCTTCGATCAGCAGCAGGAAGGAACTACAGATGATTATGTTACTAAAGTGATTGCAGAGACCTGGGAGGGTTTGAAACTGGCTAATCAATATACAAGAACGGCTCAGCCAATCAGCAAACTAGTCATCGGACTTGAATGTGGTGGATCGGATGGTTTCTCCGGTATTTCGGCAAACCCAGCCTTAGGACGTGTTTCAGATTTGGTTGTTAGTAGCGGAGGGAGTGCGATTTTGTCTGAATTTCCAGAACTATGTGGTGCCGAGCAAAACTTGATCGATCGGTGTAATACACCTGAAATTTCAGACAAATTTATTCGCTTAATGGAAGAATATTCTGCAGCTGCCGAGCGAGTGGGATCGGGATTTGATATGAATCCGAGCCCGGGAAACATTAAAGATGGTCTTCTAACTGACGCAATCAAATCCTGTGGAGCTGCCAAGAAAGGTGGTATGGCTCCTATTTCTGGAGTTTTAGATTATACTGAATACTTATCTTCACCTGGCTTAAACTTATTGTGTACCCCTGGAAATGACGTGGAAAGTACTACTGGTCTAGCAGGTAGTGGGGCAAATATTATACTATTCACCACGGGCTTGGGTACTCCTACGGGAAACCCCATATGTCCAGTGATTAAAGTAGCTACCAATCATAAACTTAGTAGTAGAATGCCGGATATTATTGATTTTAATGCGGGAAGCATTATTTCTGGCGAGCAGAGTATAGCCGAATGTGGCGATGACTTACTTGAGTTAGTAATTCAAGTAGCAAGTGGTGAGGTACAAGTAAAAGCAGATCAAAAAAGAAATTTTGATTTTATCCCTTGGAAACGTGGAGTATCATTATAATAAAAAGAGCGAATCTGGGTACCAGATCGCTCTTTTTTAAATTGGATATTTTAGGCTCAATATTAATCTTTTTTGTTCTTATCCTTTTTACCTTCTTTTTCTATAGAAGCTAAAGTCACAGACATTCCTTTTCCATTCTGTGGGTTAAAATTTCCTCTCACTATTCCTTCCCCTTCCATTCCCTTAAACTTACCAGTGCCGCCGATAATTTGAATTTCAGCATTGAAAGAAGATAGAGTCTCACTTACAGGTGTGACTACATTCTTGATATTCTTAATCCAAATAGAATTACCTTTTTTATCTAGCGTGATTGAATTTACAACTTCAGGAAGATTGGTAATTCCAGAAAGATTTAATTGATCTTCAAAGAACATGGTCACTGGGGCGCCAATAGTCACTAATTCACCATTTTCGATTTGAGCAAATTGGTTGATAAATGAAGCTACTTTGCCCATTCTTGTTGCGGTTCCCTCTCCTGATCCTGGATAAAATCCTGGTGCAGGACCTCCTTGATATCCTTCGGCAGGCACAAAAAAGAGTTGATTTTGAGAAATCTCAAAGTAATTGTAATCCACTTTCTTTCTTGAATTGACCGAAAACCCAGCTTCAATGTTAAGTTGATCAAAGGCACTCAAGGCCTGCTCCAAGGTTGGATCTGCTAGTTCTTGTTCTGGGATAAATTGTTCTTGATTCAGATCCTGGGAACAGGACCAAAGAAAGGTAAAAGCAATTCCAAGAATTGCTACACGTTGGGTGATTTGTGTTTTTTTCATTTGAATAATTTAAAGGATGATTGTTTTTTTTTAATAATGGATTTTAAGTTAGAAGAATTAAACTAATTAATGCATCAAAATACATATTCATTATTTTGGATTTCATACCAATAAAAGTGCCAAATGTTAAAATTCTATAATAAAAAATTTTGCTGTTGCTGCTTTTTCCCGAATGCTTCTTGCTTTTTCGTACTCCTTGGAATAGTACCAATTCATAGCTGAATTTTTGTCTGGAAATTCAATCATTACTAGGCGGTCATGGTTCCACTCGCCCTCGAGTACTATGATTTCAGCTCCACGAACTAAAAATTTCCCGCCATATGCTTCTACAGTGGCAGGAGTAAGCTTTTTGTATTCTTCATAAATTTCCGCATCGTGGATATCCACCTGCACTAAAGCTATTGCTCCCATATTTATTCTTCAAATCCTAAACCAGCGGCAAATCTTGTTTTGGCAAAGTTTATCCTTCTTTTAGAAACCAAATCGTTAAGGGTCAGTCTTGAACTGAAAAGCGAAACTTCTCTGGCATTCACTAAAAACAAGCTACTCTCTCCTATTTCAAATCTTCTCATTTCGCCTGTGAGCAACATTTCTAAGCTTGTAATATTTTGTGAAAAAATATTGATCTGTGTTCCAACGACCTCAAGGCTATTAATCTCTGCTTCTAATTTTGTTCGCAATTCCACCTCTTTTAGATCCCGGGAATATTGTTTGAAATCAATTTTTGCATTTGCCAAACCAAGTGCCCCTCTACTCTTTCGCCAAAGTAATGGCGTATACACTGAGACACCCCATTTGTAATTGTTTTCGAAAAAGGGAGATTCAAAATTATTCAATGTCTCAGTTAAAAAATTATACTTCAACTTGACCACCGGAAGTATTTGTTGTGACTTCAGTCTTCTCTCAACTCCCAAACTGGCTAATTCAAAATCTGCAATTTCCAATAAAGGATGACTTGCAATTGCTGCTCGCAAATCTTCCTTTTCAAGAATAAGCATGAACTCCTCAAATAAACCTTGGGGAAAAACTCCTTCCTCTAGAAACATCGGTTCACCTTCCTCTCCCCACAGAAAAGTATTGAGAGCCTGAATGGACCCGAAATAAGCATTTTCAGCTGATTGGAGGCTGTATTGACGATTCAGTAATTGTGAAAATGCTTCAACAGTATCAATGGCTGGCAGATCGCCTAGCTGATAGGAAATCTTTACCCCTTCAAATCTAATTTTTGCAAGCTCTACTCCTTCATTCAAAACCTTAACGTTCTCATGGGCTAAGGCCCATTTCCAATAAGCATCTGACGCCTCAAAGTAAAGTCCATTGAGCAATTGCTCCCGCTGAGAAATGGTAGACTCCTGATAGATTTGAGCTTGACGCAAAGCTGCCCTACGCTCATCTATAATTAAACCTTGGCCCAAATTAATAGCCGCCCCAACCGCAAACAAACCATCTGAGGGGACAGAGGCCTCCGGATTGAGGAATTGCCCTGAATTTCGTTCAAAGGTTCCATTGAGCTCCACTCCTGCCCAAGTAGGAATGCTTATTCCTGCCTCCTGACGATCATAATAGCTACTATTCTTGAACTCTTTTCTATCAAGTGTCCCATATATTTTTGGATCAAAACCTCCTCGTGCCTGTCTTACTTCCATATCTCCCATTCGAAGATTGATCTCCGCTTGTGAAGCTACGGGATGATAAGTTCGCACCCAAACTTGAAATGATTCAAAGTCTAACGTATCTAGAGACTGGGACCAAGCAGCTCCGAAAACAAAGAAAAGTAATAAACTAATCGAAAACTTTCGCATCATTTTTTCTTTTGAGCAGCATCTTTTTCCTCCTGAGTATAATAATCTGCAGGGAAGCCATTGAGCTGTCGCCAGATTTCATACCACACAGGCACATCGTTTAATAATGCAATTCCATCAGCTCCAGAGCCCATTCGCAACAAGTCGGGCCATGGCTCTTCCTCTGGATCTTCTCCTACGACCACACGATATTGGTTCGTATCTCCTGCAAACTGATCAATCGCTACCACAACACCACCAAATGTACCATTGGAAAGCTGAGGCCAGCCGGAAAAGACAATTGCGGGCCAGCCGTCAAAGATGAATCGAACTCTGGTACCTAGCTTAACTAATGGAAGATCTACCGGTTGGACATACATTTCTACAGCTAGTTCAGCGTTTGCCGGGACGATATTTAGAATTTGCTCGCCTTCTTTTATAGTCTCTCCAATACCTACTTGAATAGCCGAGGCTAGATAGCCATCCTGGGGAGCCAAAATATGGCGAAATCCTTTTCGGGCTTCATAGTTGGAGTATTGATTTTCAAGCTTTGTTGCAGTGGCTTCCGCATCATACCGAGATGACAATGCCGTATACTTCTCTGATCTAGCCTTAGCAACTTTATCGCGGAAATCATTTTCAATGGCATCCAAATCAATTAATGAGCTAATCTGTGAATTTTGACTACTCAAGTAATCATTTTCCGCTGCAAGAAGCTTCGCCTGCACATCCTGAAATTTTAATCTTCTAGTTTCCAGATCTACCAATGACCTTAATCCTTCCGTAAATAGCTGTTCTGCTCTTGTCAATTGTTCCACTCCAATCTTATAATTGACCTTTGCCTGCTCAAAATAGATACTATCTGACTGTACCTTTAGATTGGCCATATTTAGCTTGTTCTGTGCTTGCTGTAGCTTCAAGATATTGTTTGCTTGTAGGGCTAAGATTTGGGTTTCAAGCTGCCCCACCTTTTCTCTATATGAATCTGCTGAAAGCAATTTTGCATCTACCTGAAGTTGGGTCCTAGGTAAGAGCATGGAGTCAAAGTATTCATCCTTGATCTCCGAGATTTGTAAAATTGTATCGCCTTTTTGAACAAAGGCACCTTCTCGCACATACCATTTTTCTATCCTACCAGCAATGATAGAGTGAATCGTCTGTGGTCTCTGCTCCTGCTTTAATGCAGTGACATATCCTTTGGATCGTATATTCTGTGTCCAAGGCAAGAATAGCATTATAAAAACCACGATCAGAAGCCCCGTCAGGATGCGAACTCTTTTTTTACTTTCCTTAATCGGCAAAGTCATTACCAAGCTTTTAGCACCGCTAAAAGGAATGGATTCTTTTATTTTAACTTTTGAAATATCCAGCATGACCCTTAAGAATTCTTTTCTCTAAATAATTTATAGCCTTCGAAATTTCCGTTATACGAAAGCTTACCCTTATCCATATAAACAACTTGACTAGCTCTTGCCATGACTTTCTCTTCATCGGAAATCAAAACCAAAGTCCAATTACCGCTGAATATGAATTCAGTAACTCTAGTTTTCATAGGTTCTTCCAAATGACTTAGTGAATTTTCCATGATGATTGCTTTTGGATCCCCTAAAAATGCCCTTGCCAAAAGAATACTCTGAGCCAACTTTCTTGAAAGCCCTTTTCCTTCAGGCATTAGTATCGTGTCTAAGTCAGCTGGAAGTTGATAAATGTAATCTTTCAGATCAACCAAGTTTAAGAGATAGTCTAGTTGATCAGAATCGAAGTCCCTACCAACCAAAATATTCTCTTTGATTGAGCCATGGAAAATCTGCTCTGTTTCCAGACAATCCCCAACCATCGCTCTGAATTTTTCAAGCTGGATCATTTCAATTGAAAGGTTATTCACCTTTACTTTTCCTTCATATTCTTCATAGAGTCCAGAGAATAAAGCTAAAAGGGCACTTTTACCACTACCACTGGCCCCATTAATTACTACTTTGCTACCTGGATTAATATTTAAAGAAACATCCGTCAAAATAGGCTTTATAGCGTCCGTAGGTTGAAAGGTTACATTTTCTAAACTAAATTGGAGGCCTTCAGGCTGTGATACCACTACTTTTTCAGTATCTGAATTATGCTCCAATTCGAGATCCATCACATGGCCTAGCTTTTCAACAGAAACTAAAGTGTCATAAACTGTTTCCAATGATAAAATCAATTTTTCAACTGCATTGACCACCAAAATGATAATTACTTCAGCAGCTACAAATTGACCAATACTGATTTGATCATTGATTAAAAGCAAACTTCCAGCAAGCAGTAAACTCGTTACGATCAATACTTTAAATACGATCATTATTTTGTATTGGAAGATCAATACAGAAAAGTGCTTCGTCCTAAATTCCACATATTTCTGAATTAACTTATCCGCTCGAAGAATTGGCAATCTCGTATTACCAACTAGCTTAAATGTATTGAGGGTTCTAGCAACTTCTTCTAGCCAATAAGCAGTTTGATACTTGTAGGTTGACTCTTTAAGAGCAGTCTCCATTCCTTTTGGACTGGTGAAATAAAAGATCAAACCAAGAATACCCGTTAGTCCGAGACCGAATAGGATAAATGTAGGATGGTAAAATGATAACAAAAGCAATCCAAAAAATACCTGAAGAAATGCGGTCGAGAAATCAATTAATATTTTGGAAAGTCCTTTCTGGAGATTCACAATATCAAAGAATCGATTTACAATCTCAGGTGCATGCTCTCCGTGAAGGACTTCAGTTTTTACCCTTGGAAGTCGGTAGGCCATCGCTAGGCCAGCTTTTGAGAAAATTCGCTGCTGTAGCTTCTCCGATATTTGGAGCTGAGAGATTTGTAAGAAACCTCCAAAAGCTACGCCAAGTGCCACTATAATTACCAAAATGATCCAAGATGTAGTGATTCTACCTCCTAGGATAAAGTTTAATATAGCCTGAATTCCCAAAGGCAAGGACAATGTCACAATACCATTTAGTACGGCGTAGAAATAAATTGCATAAACCTGATTTTTTTCCTCTCGAAGTAGGCTGAAAAACCGCTTGACCGGAGACATTCCGTCGTTACTTTTCATGGGTGATGGCATTAATGACTAACTGATGAAAGAATTGATACCTGCCTGCAGAATCCATCGATTTTTCGATCATTCCAGGAAGGTGCTTTGAATTGAAAGTTTGTAAAAGACTCGATTCCATCACAGTAGATACCAATGTTTTGGGATATTCATAAGTTGGATTTATTTCATTGATTATCGATGAGATCCGCTCACCAAACTTATACACCTGCTCAAAAATACCACTCTCATGCTCATCGTCTACCTCTTTTGTAAGGTAACCCTTCAAGGATTCATTGATAACAAGCTGATGCAATTCGAGAGGATTAAGATATTGATTTTTGGTAAAAATGGGTCCATTTACCATTAATTTGATTCCAACACCAAGACGCTCATCAGGATCTGAAAGGTTGGCTGTAGCATAGACTAGATTGATTTCCATCCATCCCCAATACCAAGCAGTAAGATATAAAAGGAGTTTGTGCTTGTTTTCAAAATAACGATAAATAGCTGCTTCGGTACTTCCAATTACGATTGCCAACTTTTTAAATGTAAAGTTTTCCACTCCTAATTCTTGGATTAGCCTGGTGCCTTCCCGCACGATTAAAATACCTAATTCTGAACTAAAAGGCTCCTTAATATATAAATTCCCACTCACCTCGACTTTTGATTTACTGAGTATAGTCTCCATAGTTTATTTCAAAACATCTATATAACGGAGGCTTTTGGAATTGGTTTAGTAATCCTTTGTATTTTGTTAGTAATGTTTACTAAAATAAAATTTTTACTTACTTTTTCCTGATTGAATAGTCTATAAGTATCTCTAAAGGAATGATTTCAAGGGTTTTTTCATTTGTTGCTTCTAAGATTATGCTTGGAGCGACCTTTGATTCGTGAGCTTCAAGCCATCTTCTGGCGCAAAGACACCATTGATCACCAGCTTTTAATCCTGGAAATCCATACGCTGGAATCGGTGTCATGAGATCATTTCCCCGAGATTTTGAAAACTCTAAAAACGCTACAGTCATCACAGCACAGACCGTATGTGTTCCAAGATCATCTGGTCCAGTCTCGCAACAACCAGTTCGATAATATCCAGTCAAAGGATCTTTACTGCAAAGACTAATCTGTTGCCCAAAAACATTAATTCCGTCCATTTTATGTTGTTTTAGTATAAATCCAAGCCCAGAGTAGCAAAATTGGATGAACTACAATCAATCGAACCCAACCACCCCATTTAGGCACACATAGCCCGTCAGGAATGCAGGAATCAATCTGAATAAAGTAGATATGGGCAGGTATAAAAGCGATGAGCATCAAAATGATGCCCCAAGCTGAGATTTTTCGATATTTGGGAAATAATAAGCCAACTGCAAAAGTTACTTCCACTATTCCGGAAAAAATATTTATAAACTCAGGAAAGGGTAAATAGCTTGGAATAAGCGGATAATAGCTTGCCGGATCAATGAAATGATTAAGGCCTGCTATCAAATAAAACGCAGCCATCAGGTACAAACTTATACTTTTGATCATTATAATTTAGTTTATTTTGGTGTTCAAATTGAGAGAAAATAGCTTGATTTGAAATTCACCACTCATTTCTACTCCGTAAGACGCACCCTGTTTTTCTATTTATGAATTCCAAAAATGACTTTTTTAAATTTAATATCAGACCTATAGTTTTTTGGCCGCCATTTGCCCTATTAATTCTGGCAGTTATATCTAGCCTTTTATTTCCCGAATTGTTTCTGAGAAGTATACTTGGAATTCAAAAAGCCATACTAACTAATTTTTCCCTCGGTTTTAGTTGGCTTTCATTTGGAATGACGATTCTAACATTCGTAGTTTTTCTTAGTCCTTTGGGGAAATATCGAATTGGAGGTAAAGATGCTAAACCTAGATTAAACCGAATCAGTTGGTTTGCTATAGTATTATGTACGACGATTGCCGTCGGAATTCTATTCTGGAGTAGTGCTGAGCCGATTTCTCACTTTTTCTATCCTCCTGATTTTCTAAATATATTACCGCAGTCAGAGGCAGCGAAATCTTTTGCTTTGGGTGCTTTATTTTTTCATTGGGGATTTACACCCTATGCGATCTACGCGGTACCAGCTATGGTTTTTGCCCTTTTATTTTACAGGGGAAAGCAAAATTATACTCTTGGAGTAATGCTTCAACCTTTATTTGGGCGTAGCCCTAACAGATATTGGGTAGATGGCTTAGATATGTTGAATTTATTCTCAATGGTTAGCGGAATGGCCGCAGCCTTAGGGGTTGGGATTCTCAGCCTTTCTGGTGGAATCTTAGCCTTCTTTCCTGAATTCAATCCTACTTTGCTCCAAGCTGGTATCACAGCTTTGATACTTTTGACATTTATTATTTCCTCAGCAACGGGAATTGAGAAAGGTATCAAAAACCTCTCTTTGATCAATTTGGCTTTCTTTGGGCTCATTGTTTTCTTATTCTTTGTTTTGGGTACTGCTGGAAATGTGGGCAGTTCATTGAGCGAAGGCTTTGGAATGTATTTGTCGAATTTCCTAGACCTCAGTATTCAGGCCTCAGGCTCAGGCTCTAATTGGACCTATGACTGGTCTACCTTTAATTTTGCTATTTGGATGGCTTGGGCGCCGATTACTGCACTTTTTTTAGGGAAAATAGCCATTGGGAGAACGATTAGAGAATTCCTTTTAATCAATTGGTTCTTACCTGCGCTGTTTTGTTTATTTTGGATGGCGATCTTCGGAGGAAGTACACTGGAGTTGGCTACCTTAAATCCTGAATTATATAAAAACCTATTTGACAACTCAGGCGCAGAATCGATCATCTATCAAGTATTCAGAGATGAAGGATATTTCAATTTATTCGCCCAACTATTCATAGTAGGAATATTCATTTCCTACGTAACTGCAGCAGATTCTAGCACTGATGCAATAGCCAGCATTAGTATGAAAGGAACGAATGAAGATGCTTTTCAGTCTGACACGAATATAAAAGTCCTTTGGGGTGTGTTAATTGGGTTTTTGGCTTGGGTGATGATTACTTTTTCAGGAATAGATGGAGTTCGTATTTTATCCGTGATCGGAGGACTTCCAGCTATGTTTTTCCTCGCTTTAGTATGTGGATCGTTGATTTTAATCCTTATCAATCCTAAAAAATATTTGGACTAAGGTCGATATTTCAGTTTTCCCAACATATAGAGGTAAAGTACTTTTGAATATCGAAGCATCAAGGGAAGTAGTGCAATATTTAAAACTAAGACCATGACGAGGTACATCCAAAGCTCGGGCTTTACCAAAAGCACATTAAGTGCTACTAAAGCGGTAATTACTAAGGCCACAGAAAAGGCATAGCTGATGTACATCGCTCCGTAATAAAAATCGGGTTCTGGATTAAGATTTGCATGACAAACTTTACATGTTGAATTGACTTGAGAAAGTTTTTTATAGCTCATCAATGGACCTGAAAACAAACTTCCTTCTCTACATTGTGGACATTTAGCTCCCAAAATTGCTCCAAATGCACTTTTTTCTTTTTTCATATTTTTTTTAAAATGGTTTCTCTCCTTGCATTGCTAGTGCCTATTGTGGTAAAGAGGTGATTAATCTTCATTTATTTTATTCTGGTGTATTCAAAAAAAAAAGAGGCTTTCACCCCTTTTCAATAGTATAATTCATCCAAATCATAGTCTTTACCCCGACCCCATTGAAGCAATTCTTCGATGGTGTAGTATTCGAGTGTATCAAGATCTTTCACTTGGAAATTAACTCCTCTAAGTCTTGTGATGATTTCTAGTTTACGGATTTCACCTTGATTTATCAGGAGGTATTTTCTTCCTACTCGAAGGTTATCCAATGAGATAGGCATCTTAAGCTTTAGGTTTAATCACAACTCCCCGAGCTTCAAACGTAATCTCACGCTTTGGTTCAGTGATCGCAGCGACTTCTTCAGCGCTCTTTCCTTGATCTTCGGCGAAATGCTGGAGCGTGGCTACATCAGTTTCTGTTAGTGTGGCCACTCCCTCCAGTACTACTGGAAATCCTTGGGAATCGGTAGGAACGAAAAAGCCATAATCCTTAAAGGTTACCCGCATGGACTCTCCGTTAGGAAGATCCATCGTCATCCAGCATCCTTTCTTGGTGCATACTTCTTTGATTTCTCCTGAGATCATTCCTTCGAAAGTCCCGTCAGTTTCTATTTGACTGATCATCTCTGCTGAGTTAGTTACTTCATCCACATTGATGGTTTCACCGTAGTTTCCTGGTATTTCAGTAACATCCTCGCTGAGGATTTCGGCTTCTTTTTCAGTCTTTTGGCAGGAAAAAGTTGATCCAAGCCCAATAATTAAGAGAAATAAATAGCGTTTCTTCATTCTGATTCTTTTTAGTAATTGTAAAAATAAGGCTTAGAAGTCCAATGAAAAAGAATTTTAAAAAAGATTATTAATCTTTTGAAGTCCAGAAGTGGAACAAAGCAATTGTCATTTTTTTGCAAAAAAAGAGATTCAAGAAAAGAATTGAAACAATTTTCGCAATAAAACTTCTAATTTTTTAACAATGCTGTAATTTTACCTTTGAATATTTATTTCAAACCTGCACATGCCTCAAACCACCAAATTCATCATTGATTTCGATAGTACATTTACTCAAGTGGAAGCACTGGATATTTTAGGAGAAATAAGCCTTGCTACTGACCCTGATCGAGACAGGAAACTTCAATCCATCATTGATATCACAGATAAAGGAATGGACGGGACTTTGACATTCCGCGAAAGTCTGGAGCAAAGAGTGCTGATTTTGAATGCGACGAAAAGTCAAATCAGTGATTTAATTGATGCACTGAAGCTGAAAGTGTCCAAGTCATTTGAGCGAAATAAGGAATTTCTTCAAGAGAATGCTGGTAATATTTACATTATCTCCAACGGTTTCAAAGATTTCATCATTCCTATTGTTGCAGATTATGGTATCCAAGAATCTAATGTCTTTGCGAATGAATTCGTTTATGATGAAACTGGAAAAATCATTGATTTTAATCGAGACAACCCACTTTCTAAAAACAATGGGAAAGCTGAAACAATTAGGCGGATCAATCTAGACGGAGATATCTATGTGATCGGAGATGGGTATACTGATTATGAGATTAAGGCCTCAGGTCTAGCGAACAAGTTCTACGCCTTTACGGAGAACGTAAGCCGCCCTCGCGTGACTTCTCAGGCGGATCATATCGCGCCAAGTTTGGATGAAATCCTTTATGTAAATAACCTTAATAAGAAATTTTCCTACCCTAAGAGCCGTATCAAGGTTCTTTTGCTTGAAAATGTCCACCAGATTGGGGTTAATCTTTTCAATGAAGAAGGATATGAAGTTGAGGTAGTTAGCTCTGCAATGAGTGAAGAGGAGCTTTGTGAAAAAATCAAAAATATCTCGATTCTAGGGATTCGTTCTAAAACCAATGTCACCAAGAAGGTTCTTGAAAATGCCAATCGCCTTTTATCCATCGGCGCTTTTTGCATCGGTACCAATCAGATTGACTTGGTGACTTGTCAAGAAAAGGGAATTGCCGTTTTTAATGCCCCTTTTAGCAATACCCGCTCGGTGGTAGAAATGGCTATTGCCGAAATTATTTTTCTTATGAGAAATCTTGTGGACAAGTCAGTAGCAATGCATCAAGGAAAATGGGATAAATCAGCTAGTGGAAGTTTTGAGATACGTGGTAAAAAACTAGGAATCGTGGGTTACGGAAATATTGGTGCGCAGCTTTCTGTTCTGGCAGAAAATATGGGTATGAATGTATTCTATTATGATGTTATCGAACGACTTGCACTAGGCAATTCCACCAAAATAGATTCACTGGATGAGTTGCTAAAGACTTGCGATGTCATTACCCTTCATATAGACGGCAGAAAAGACAATGAAAATCTGATTGACCAATCGAAAATAAACCTGATGAAGAAAGGTGCGATTTTGGTTAACCTGAGCCGTGGTCATGTGGTTGAAATCTCTGCCCTAAAAAATGCCATTCTTTCTGGCCACTTGGCAGGATGTGCAGTAGATGTATTCCCAGAAGAGCCTAAAAATAATTCAGAGCCTTTCGAATCTGAATTGATCGGTTTGCCGAATACCATTCTTACACCTCATATAGGTGGTAGTACGCTTGAGGCTCAGGAAAATATTGCTCGGTTTGTGCCAGGTAAAATCATGGAATATATCAATACCGGTAATACCTACAACTCGGTGAACTTCCCGAATATTCAACTTCCGTTCTTGAAAGATGCGCATCGCTTGATTCACCTCCACCGGAATGAACCAGGAGTGTTAGCGAAAATTAATCAGATTTTAGCGAGCTATGAAGTGAATATTGTGGGTCAATATTTGAAAACAAATGAGAATATTGGCTACGTGATTACAGATATAAATAAAGCCTATTCTCCTGATGCCATCAACGAATTAAAAGAAATACCTGGAACCATCCGATTTAGGATGCTGTATTAACCAAAAAAACCTCGTTCATCGAGGCTTTTTTTGGGTAAGGCTTTTTTAATTATCTAAAAATCGTCTGTGGTAATTGATTTGCCCCAAATGGTAATTCAAATGACCGTAAAGATGAAGCAAGAAAAAGTAGTGGTCCATCTGATGTCCAAAGACTTCCAAAGGATAATTCTCTGAAAGTAAACTGTCATCCATTCCTTCCAGGCTTACTATGACTTGGTTTTTACAAGATTTGATTTCTTCCAATAGCTCGTATCGAGGTACATCTTTTCCTGCAAATTCAAACTCTCGATTTCGTTGATACTCATAGCCTCCTATTTCTTTACCTATAAAATGCTTCAAGTTTCCTATAAGATGTAGCGCAAGGTTTCCTGCTGAATTTGTAATCTGACCAGATGTAGTCCAGAGATTTTTCTCATCTTCATAATTTTCGATTTCTTTCGACAATCGATTTAGATCCCGGTCAAAAAGTGTAATAAGATTTTTCACTTTCATAGTTTTAAAAATTAGGTTGAATATTTTTCATAAGCCTTTGCCATCTTGATGTCGTATTTGTTTTTTGCGTACCCAGGCCCATTGTAACATTTCGCAAATTTGGCCCAATCCTTATTCTTCAAATGTACAAGACAACTGAATGTTGCTATATATTTTCCAAAGGCATCGAGTTGATTACTTTCATGAATATACATTTCATCCACGAAAGCTTGGACAGTTGCATACCCAAGTTTTAAAGCGTGAAAACCCATTATCTGATAGCTTCCCCAAGAGGCTGAGGCTAGTGCGGCTTCTTTTATTCTAGGATCGGTTCCAAGTGCCATTGCTTTTTCTAATCTCGAATATTCTTTCGTACCACCCAGATAATGAGTTTTGGTCCATGATCGATACAAAACATCCTCGTTGCCGGATTTAGAAAGAGGGGCTGGATCGATTTCTCTTTCTTTTAATTGTCTCCAAAAGATGTGACCTTCAAAAAGAATTTTCGGTCTACCATCTACAAAGAATCCTTTTCCGGAGCTTTCGACTTCATTGACGGCCTTGATTGCGGCGAGTTCCACCCCATACTTTTTTGAAAAATCGATCAGATCATTTTCTTCCAGAAATTTGTCTTGGAGAGCCTGAGCTGGTTTTGTTTTTTCGAGTAAGACAGTCCATGTTTTCAAACCAACTTCTCCATCGATTACTAGTCTGTTTTTGGATTGAAAGTCCTTGACGGCTGCCTCTGTCATCGATCCAAAATACTGAGTTATTGGAACATCGTAGCCTACTTTGACTAGTAATTCTTGTAAAAAACTTACTGAAGATCCTCTGGATCTAATTTTTAGATTTTGCATAGGTTAGGATGACTTTAAAAATAAAAAGTACTTCAATGTAATTGAAGTACTTTTAAATAGCAACGATTTTACAATCTCATTCAGGATCAATCACATTTTTTCGAGCTCCAAATTTTCCCTCGTTTTTTGGAGAAGGCTTTGCTGTTTGAGAAGATTCTGAAGTCGTATTTGATGAAGCCGGCCTTGGGCTTTTATCTTGTCGAGGATGCTGAGGCTTATTTTTAGGTTTTTCTCCCTCACGCTTTTTGAAATTCGATTTATTACCTGATTTGAAGTTTCCACCTTCCTTTTTAGCTTCACCTGTGTAGGTGGGGCCTGTTTCCATACCAGCCGGAAGTGGATTCTGTGTAACCTGCATTCCGATCAATTTCTCTATTCGGACAAACTTGTGTTGGTCCTTAGGATTAACAAATGTGATCGCCTCTCCTTCTTTATCCGCTCTTGCAGTTCTTCCAACTCGGTGTACATAGTCTTCAGGATCAGAAGGAGTATCGTAATTAATGATCAATTCAATACCAACAACATCTATACCCCGCGAGATAATATCGGTTCCCACAAGAATCTTAACTGCCCTATTTTTGAAGGAAGCCATGATTTTCTCGCGCTCCACCTGCTCTAAATCAGAGTGAAATGCTTCTACGTCAAATTGCTTTCGAAGGACTTTGAAGAGTGACTTTACCTTTTCCTTAGTTGATGCAAAAATTATTACTGCCTCGTATTCTTTTTGGGAAAGAATATTTTTTACAAGTTCCTCCTTTTGAGTATCATAGACTGAATACATGGATTGAGTCACTCCTTCAGCGGTTTTGCCTAATGCAATGGAGATCTCTACAGGTTTGTTGAGAAACTTCATGCTAAACTGCCGAATCTTAGTTGGCATGGTAGCAGAGAAAAGGATGGTCTGTCTGTCTTTTGGTAAGTAATTGACGATTTTCAAAATATCATCCGAAAACCCCATGTCCATCATTCGATCAGCTTCATCCAAGATCAAATGTTGAAGTGAACTGAGATCCATTTTGCCACCGGCTAGCAATGCAATTAATCGGCCTGGAGTTGCTACTACGATATCTGCTCCTAATTCAAGGGCTTTCTTTTGCTGCTCCCATACGATCCCATCTCCACCTCCATAGATAGGAATGGAGCTGATTCCTAAAAAGTAGGCAAAGCCCTGAATCTGCTGATCGATTTGAATTGCGAGTTCGCGTGTTGGTGCTAAGATTAAAGTATTCAGATTGGATACACCTGACTTACTTATTTTATTCAGTATAGGTAAGATGAAGGCGGCAGTTTTTCCAGTTCCGGTTTGAGCACATGCGATCAAGTCCTTATTATCCATGATCACAGGGATCGCTTTCTCCTGAATAGGGGTTGGTTTTTCATAACCCATAGCATTCAGGCCATCCTGAAGTGAAGGTTCGAAGTTAAATGATGAGAATTCCAAAGTTGAGGTGATTAGGTATTTTTAAAAAAGACAGAAGATTGCTGTCTTTTCAAATATACCTCTGAATCTGATATAAACCCAAATCTTTGAACTTAGCAGGCCTTCTAAATGGCAATTTTATCTCAAAATTGCTTGAATCAGTCAATTGGCTTATATTTAATCACGATCCAATTAAACCAACATTAAATGAAATATAAGCTTTACATCAAACCCTTAGTACTCTTTGTCTTCTGTTTTTTACTCACCTTAACCTTAACTACAGCTCAAAATTTCGAGCTAAAAGGGAGAATTGTTGATTCTGAATCGCAACAGTTTCTGGATGAAGTTAGCGTGACATTGAGAGGTACAGTATTTGGTCAAATGTCTGTGGTAGGAGGAAATTTTAACTTTAAAAACCTTGCTCCGGATCGCTATGTGCTTTCGTTAAATCTTGATGGGTATAATAATTATGAGCAAGTAGTCAAACTAACTCAGGACATTGATCTTGGGAAGATTTATATGGTAAAATACGGAGCCGAAGGTACAGGTGCGGCACTGCAAAAAACTATTAGGGCAACCAATATTACCAATCTGTTCAACGATCGCCCTAATATGCTGGGAGGAAATATGGTTTATGGAATAGCTCCTGAAGCAGCAAAAGTGGAAGGAAATAATTACTTAGATAAAAAATGGAATACTGCCTCCCTCCTACTTTATAGAGATCAAAAGATTTTGGAAGGCTACAGAGTTCGGTACAATATTACCGCAAACCAATTTGAATTGATGGAACCGGAAAACAATAACGTATCTGTGATGATGGGATTGCGAATTCAAAATTTGGTATGGGTTGATTCGGCCTACAAAGTTCCGAGATATTTTGTAAATGGCATGGACTTTCTGGATGAAGGAGTTCCAATATCCGGGTTCTTCGAGGTGCTGGTTGATGGCCAATTGCCATTGATGCGACGAACAGAGGCTATTTTTAAAGAATCAAACTATAATACCGCCCTAATGGTAGGAAATAGAAATCATCAGATCGTAAAGCGCAACACCTATTTTTATTTGGAAGGGAAGAATGTGATTGAAGTTCCATCAAACCGTAAGAAATTGATGGCTTTATTTGGCAATAAAGCCGATGAGATGGAAAAATTCGTGAATGAAAATAGTCTTCCCACTCGCAATCCAAGCTCGCTATTTCAGATATTTACCCATTTCAATTCTCAATTTGACGGCTTTCAACCAATCATAAGCCAACTACTAGACGAAAATTAACGACTCAAAAAAATATAATTATGCTTAAGAAATTTACCCTAGTTGCTTTTCTACTTCTCCCGGCGCTGACCTTTGCGCAACAAACCCAAAAGCCTGTTCTTCATGGTAAGAATTGGGTGGCCATCACTGGGAAACCTCTGGCTGCGACTGCCGGATCTCAGATCTTTCAACAAGGTGGCAATGCAGTAGATGCTGCTTGCGGAATGCTAGCTGCTACGGCTACGATGTGGGATGTTCTTTCTTGGGGCGGTGAAACCCAAGCTCTGATTTATAATCCCAATACCAAAAAAGTAATCGCTATCAATGCGATGGGATACGCGCCAACTGGTGCGACTGTTGATTTTTATAAATCCCAGAATATGGATTATCCACCAGAGTTTGGACCACTGGCAGCGACGACCCCCGGCACACCAGGAGGATTGCTGACCATGCTTGCCGAATACGGCACCATGAGTTTAGCCCAGGTTTTGGCCCCAGCTATGCAGCTTGCCAAAGGGTATCCAATTGAGGAGATGACGGCAAATAATATTGAAAAGGGAAAGGCCAAAATTAAAGATTGGCCATATTCTAAAAAGGTCTTTCTACCACATCTAGGAGAAGAACGAGAAGCGCCTGAGGCAGGTGAGATTTTTATCCAGGAAGATTTATATCAGACTTTAAACAAATTGATTGAAACAGAGAAAACAGCCTTAAAAGCCGGGAAAACCAGAAAAGAAGCTATTTATGCCGCTTATGATCGCTTTTACAAAGGAGATATTGCAAAGGAAATTGTAAGAGGAACCCGAGAGCAAGGTGGACTTTTCACAGAAGCTGACTTGGCTAATTGGAAAGTGAAAATTGAAGAACCCCTTATGGTAAATTACAAAGGGATCGAGGTATACAAACTTCAGGAATGGACCCAAGGTCCTGCCCTACTTCAATCTTTGAATATTCTGGAGAATTTCGATTTGAAAAGCATGGGGTATAATTCAGCGAATTACATCCATACCATTTATCAAGCTATGAGTTTGGCGTTTGCAGATCGTGACTTTTATTATTCTGACCCGGCATTTGACCCAGTAAGTCCAATGAAAGGATTGCTTTCGAAGGAATACGCAAAAGACAGAGCGAAACTAATCAAAGATAAAAATGATCCAACGATCGGGCCAGGTGATCCATATCCTTATCAAGGAGGCACAAATCCTTTTACTAACTTACTCAATCAAAACAAATCTGCAGTATCCATAAATAATCCTGGCCAGCCACTTGGCGGACTTGATGATCCTTTTTTGGAGCAATTTCAACGCGGCACTACTTCTATTGAAGCTGCGGATGCCGAGGGTTGGGTAGTTTCGGTGACCCCGAGCGGAGGTTGGATTCCGGCTGTGATCGCTGGTAACACTGGTGTCGGTTTGAGTCAACGGATGCAAAGCTTTGTCTTGGATGAAAAGTTGAATCCGTACAATCTTGTCGAACCAGGTAAGCGTCCGAGAGTAACGTTGACTCCAAGTTTGGCGCTAAAGGATGGAAAGCCTTTCTTGGCTTTTGCGGTTCAGGGAGGCGATTCGCAGGATCAAAATTTACTTCAGTTTTTCTTGAACATAGTAGAGTTTGATATGAATGTGCAACAAGCTGCCGAGGCTGCCAACATTAATTCTTACCAAATGCAAAGCTCATTCGGAGCACACGAGATCAAACCTGGCGGGATGACCGTAAGAGAAGATACTCCTAGTTGGATACGAGCAGAATTAGCTAAAAGAGGCTATCTGCTAGATTTTTGGGCTAGAACTTCTGGTCCGATCAATGCCATTTGGTTTGATTGGAAGCACGGAAGCTTTTGGGGTGGATCCAGTAACTATGGAGAAGACTACGGAATAGCTTGGTGAGATCAGTTGCCGGTTATCAGTTGTCAGTTGAACAGTTTGTCTAGAGAAAAAATCTAGGTTTACAGTCTGTCTTTTCTGAATTAATTATGGATGCTTTCATTCGTTAAATCTGGATACTTCTTTTATCTGAATAATAATTCAAAATAAAGTTTAAAAAATATATGATCAGGACCAATTCGAAAAACTCACAAAGTTGCCATAAAGCAATTTTGTTGTCAATTCTATTCTTAGGTTTTACAACCCTTTCTTTTTCACAGAAGACGGCCAAGCCAAATCCTTTGAAAGCTAAAGTTCAACAGTCAGTTGATACACGATATGTTGCATTAACAGACTTGAGTGATAAAATCTGGTCTTTTGAAGAAATAGCTTTTCAAGAAACTCAATCTGCCGCAGCGCTTTCCGATTATGCTGAGTCTTTAGGATTCAAGGTGACCCGAGGAGTTGGAGAGATTCCAACGGCTTTTGTAGCGGAATATGGATCCGGAAAACCTATTATCGGAATTATGGGTGAGTTTGATGCCCTTCCGGGACTTTCTCAAAACAAAGTACCTTACAAAGATCCCCTGCACATAGACGCTCCAGGACATGGTTGTGGCCATAATCTTTTTGGTGTGGCCTCATTGGGTGCGGCTGCATCGATCAAAGACCTGATCGAAAAGGGAGAACTGAAGGGCACAATTCGATTTTATGGTACTCCAGCTGAGGAGAAATTCTTCGGGAAACTTTGGATGATCCGCGCCGGACTCTTTAATGATGTAGATGTAATGATGGATTGGCATCCTGCAGATGAGACAAAAGTTAATGCTCAAAAGGGTTTGGCTTTGGTAGATTTTCTTGTGGAATTCAAAGGACAAGCGGCACATGCTTCTGCTGATCCTTGGAACGGAAGAAGCGCATCAGACGCCTTAGAGTTATATGCCAATGGGATCAATTATTATCGTGAGCATATCAAACCTACAGTTCGGATTCATTACCACATTCAAGACGCAGGTCAAGTGGTCAATGTAGTTCCAGACTACAGTAGAATTTGGGTTCGAGTTCGGGATAGCAGTCGAGAAGGCTTGATGCCTGTGTGGCAGCAAGTAGAGAAAATGGCTGAGGGCGCCGCTATTTTAGCTAATGTGGACTATGAAGTAAACCTGATCTCAGGAGTGCATGAAATGCTAATTAACCGAACGGGTTCTGCGGTCTTGCAAAAGAACTTGGAGACATTGGGTCCTATCGCTTACACTCCAGAGGAACAAGTTTTCGCAAAGAAGATCCAAGAAAGTGTTAACAAGCCTCAAATTGGGTTGGTCTCAGAGATTAAGCCCTTGGAAGAGACGTTGGAGCACTCTATGGGCGGTTCTACAGATGTGGGTGATGTGAGTTGGAATGTGCCAGTGATCAGTCTGAGTGCTACCACTGCACCAAACGGAACACCTTGGCATTCTTGGGCAGTCGTAGCTTGCGGAGGAATGTCTATTGGGCACAAAGGAATGGGCTATGCTGCAAAAGCACTAGCCATGACTATGGTGGACTTATATCAAAATCCAGCACTTGTTGAGTCAATCAAAGCTGAATTCAAAACTGAAAAAGGAGACTATAGCTACAAAGGAATTCTTCCAGATGGCCCACCTCCAATCAAGTCAAAATTGCAATAGGAAAATAGTTAATCTTTTATAACCCATTATGGCAAAATTTGACAGGCGTTCATTTTTGAAGTCTTCGGCTCTAGCTGCGATTCCTAGTTTGAGTATAGGTTCCGCATTTGCTAATTCTAAATCAGAATTCACTGAGAATTTTAAAGTGAGTGACCGAGTAGTTTTTAGATTCGACGGAGCACAGCTTAGCCCAATGGAGTATTTGAATAAGCTTCAAAAAATCAATACGGAGTCTCCAATTCAAATGGATAGCTACGGAAAAGGTGGAGTTGTTGAAGCTTTGGAAAAGAAATTCGCAGCAGTCACTGGCAAAGAAAAAGCGATTTACATGCCTACTGGAACACTTGCCAATCAGTTGGCAATCGCAGCATTAAGTGGAAATCAACCTAAAGTAATTGTCCAAGACATCAGCCACATTAATCGTGATGAGGCGGATGCAAACTTGGTTTACAACAAGCAATTAGTCCCCCTGGCAGACAACAAGACCTATTTCACGGCTGCCGAACTTGAGGATAAAATCAAGAGACTTCCCTCTGAAGAATACTTTTATAGTGGAATTGGTGCCGTTTCTATAGAAAATCCCGTCAGGAGAGCTTTTGGAGAATATATTCCTTTCGATGAATTGAAAGCAATTAAGAAAGTTTGCGATGCCCGATCTATTAAAATGCATTTGGACGCCGCACGAATTTACATTGCGTCGGCTTGGTCAGGTGTTTCGATCCAAGAATATTCATCTCTTTTTGATACCGTGTATATCTCGCTTTACAAATATTTGGGAGCAAATGGTGGAGCTATACTTTGTGGAAATGCGGAGCTTATAGATCAATTGCCCCGACAGATCAAAATCCACGGTGGAAACATCCAAGCTAATTGGGAAAATGCTGCAATGTCACTACACTCACTGGATACTATGGAGCAAAAGTGGAAGGATGTGAAGAACAGGTCGGATGAACTTTTGGCTGCATTAGAATCACTTCCGGGAGTAAGTATTCGACCCAAAGAAAATCCGACTAATATTTATTTTCTCCAACTCCCTGAAGATCTGCAGATCGAGAAAATGTCAGCCCGATTATCGGAGGAGTTTAATATTCAAATAAATGCTAACCCGAATTCTAAAGATCTGATGCTGATGATGAATGAGACACTTTTAAACCAGCCTTTAGAGAAAATCATTCTGGCCTTAAAGGCCTCTATTTCTCAATCTTAATTTCAATAATCAAAACAAAATGAAACGAGCTTTTTTATCATCCCTTCTGCTTTTATTGATCACTATTTCCGGCTTTGACAGCCCACAGCAAAAGATTCTGATCGTTGGCGATTCCATTTCTATTGGTTACACACCTTATGTATGGAAGTATTTTCAGGGAAAAGCTATGGTTACTCATAATCCCGGGAATGGACAGCATACTGGAACTGGTCTGGAGAAAATTGAAGAATGGATTGGAGATGAAGATTGGGATTTGATTCAGCTCAATTGGGGACTTTGGGATTTGGTGTATCGCCACCCTGACTCCAAAGCTTATGGAAATCGAGATAAGGTCAACGGCAAGGCCACTTTCACCATTGATGAATATGCTTCGAACTTGGATTCATTAATTACCAAGATCATAGAATTGAGTGATGCAAAATTGATTTTTGTAACAACGTCTTATGTGCCAGAGGAGGAAATAGGTAGATTTTCTTCGGATCCTGAGAAATACAACGCTGCTGCCAAAGCAGTCATGCAAAAGCATGGCGTTGCAGTGAATGACATTTATGAAGATTCAAAAGTAATTCACAAAGCGCATGGAATAGGAAGTAATGATGTCCACTATACTGAAAAAGGAAGTGTAGAACTCGGGAAATTGATTGTGAGCTTTATGGAAAAGGAATTGTATGGAGCAACATCTAATTCTCTTCCAGATTAGAAGCATATTCAAATTCTAATTCAGGACTCCTTCGAACTACTTTTTAAGCTTTTAATAAAGACTTGCCTTTCAACTAAAATATTGAAGTTTTCCTCTTACTGGAGCAAGGAGAGATCTGTGGTAATGAATTCATTCGAAATTATTTCAAACAGGCAAAATGAACACTCCAATCCAAGTTCGAATCAATCTTTTTGAGATTATTTCTACTAAAATAGAAGGCAACAGGGCCTGGGTAGCCTATCAAAATTATGGTACAATCAAAGGAACCGATCAGGAAGGAATTAATCTTCACTGGCTGGAAAGTGCTACGGCAATTCGCACGGCAAAAGGATGGCGACTGGATATGTTGCATTCTACACGAGTAGAATAATTAAAATAATTTTTTTATTTCCAGTTCGTTGGTATGGTTAACCAAATCTTAAGAATCGCTTAAGAGAATCTCAAAGGTTTAGGTTTTAAATTACGTCCGTAAACACCTAAACCAACAGAAATGGAAGAGAAACTATCTAGAAACGCATTTTTAAAATCCCTTGGATTTAAAGGCGCTTCACTCGTCGCAGTCTATTGTGCAATACCAATCTTGAGCAGTTGTATAAATGAGCCCTCACCAAATGATCCTGGAGGAAGTGGTTCGGGAACAGATTTCACATTAGATCTAAATGACTCAGCATATTCTACTTTGAATACAGTGGGAAAATATGTTATCGCCAACAGAATAGTCATTGCCCGAATCTCAGCTACTACTTTTGCCGCAGTGACTCAGGTTTGTTCGCATGAAGGCAAAGTAAAAGTGGTTTATCAAAATGCTGAGTTTTACTGTCCTGAACATGGTGCAAAATTCGATGTCAATGGTCGTGGATTAAATTCCAATGGGAAAAATGGATTGACCGTTTATATGACAGCTTTGAATGGAAGCCTTCTACGAGTCACTTCTTGAAATTAGATGATACGTAATAATTTTATAGCTCTCTTTTCTTTTATAGCCTTTTTCGGTTCTGTAAGTCCTGCGTTTGCCCAAGATGATTTGATGGCACTTTTAGATGATGATTTTGCGAAAAAGCCAACTTACACTTTTGCTACGTTCAAAGCTACTCGACTAATTAATGGGCAGACAGTAGAGACACTTTCTAAAAAGCATCTCAACTTCTGGATTTCTCATCGATTTGGGGCAGTTAACAGTGGCTTCATTAATAATTTCTTCGGTTTGGATGAAGCAAAAATTAGATTGGGTTTGGAATACGGTATTACGGATCGTTTGATGATAGGAGCTGGAAGAAGCTCCATGGAAAAGACGTATGATTTCTATTCCAAATATAAAGTACTTCGTCAATCAAATAAGATTCCGGTTACAGTAACGGCAATGGGGGGCATGGCAATCAATACCATGACTACAGGCTATATCACTGAAACTGGGGCTGAGATGAAGTTTTTTAACAATCTGGAACGGTATTCTTATACCGGGCAAGTATTGATTGCACGTAAGTTCAATGAAAAACTATCTCTTCAACTGATGCCTACAGTTCTTCACCAGAATCGAGTAGAAAGTGCATTAATAGAGAATATGATGCTTTCTATGGGAGGTGGAGGGCGCTATAAGTTGTCCAATAGAATTACGCTTTCTGCCGAGTATTATTACAATGTCGTAGATCGAACAAAATACAAAAACGACACTGGTCTGCCCTATCCATTTCACAATTCCCTTTCATTAGGTGTAGACATCGAAACTGGAGGACACGTATTCCAGCTTCACTTTACCAATTCAAAAGGCATGATCGAAAAGCAGTTTATTGGACAGACAATCGGGACTTGGGAGAATAAAGATATCTTTTATGGATTCAACATAGCAAGAACATTCAGTCTAGATAAATCAGCTAAAAAGAAAATCAAATGAAAAAGCTAATCTTAATCTTATTGCTAGTCCCTTTTCATTTTCTGATTTCTATTGGAAATGCTCAGACACTCTTTTCTACTTCTACTGGAGAAATCTCATTTTACTCCTATACTCCTGTAGAAGATATTAATGCAGTCAACAAGAAGATTGGAAGTATTATTAATTCTGAAACCCGAGAGGTTGCGGTTCAGATGCGCATGACAGATTTTTCATTTCCTAATAAATTGATGCAAGAGCATTTCAATGAAAATTATTTGGAGAGTGAGAAATATCCAACCGCTACATTTCGAGGAAAAATCTCAGGAAATGAAGATTTTACGTTACCAGGAAATCATCCCGTAAAAGCTACTGGAACAATGAAAATCCATGGTGTTGAAAAACCAATGGATTTGGTAGGTCAAATCAATTCTGATGGGAAAGTCTTGAAATTGAAACTCGAATTTTTGATCAAACTTGCTGATTATAATATTGAAATCCCTACGCTGGTATTCGCTAAGATTGCTGAAGAAATTCAAGTAAAGGGCTTACTAGACTTGGTGAAAAAGTAGATTTACCTTTAGTTTACCTCTTTTAATTTTACAAAAAAAATCCTTTGAGGTGTAAGCTTCAAAGGTTTTTTTTGTACCACCAAAAATTGATTTTTAAGAGAATAGCTTTTCCAAAATCTTATAAGTGATCAAATAAGTAGGCCTTACACCTTCCATACCTAACGCTCCAGAAGCCAAAGTGCTTCCCGTCTCCAAAGGATTATCCGAAGCATAATATGCATACAATACTTTTACATTTGAGCGAATACTTCGACGGATCTTAGAGGCAGACTGTATCGCTTTCTGATAATGCGCACCTTCCATTTCCAAACCAACAGCATGCCAAGAAGACTCCATAAAATAGGTTAAGATGTCCTTATTCTGAAGGGAAGTTCCCAGTACAGTGACCATCGACCCAGAATAGACTCCTAAGCCATAGCCTTCAAAATCCGACTTCTTAAATTCATTTTTGAACGGATAATTATCTGCAGTTCCCTCAAATACATGCGAATTCGGAATCATAAGATCGCCTTTTCCGCCATATAGAATTCCCGCCTTGCCCATGATTGAAGTAGAAACTACATCAAGCGCAGTAGTTTTTTCTCCTCGTTGATATGGCTTCAAGAGCTCATCAAAACATTCATAAGCCTGCTCTCCAAAGGCATAATCCATCACCACGAATACCGGTCTTTTATTTTTATCAGTTGGTAATTGAACGCCTGGAATCAATTCATCTTTTTCTAATAGCGCAGTATCTATAATTTGAGCACCGATATTTGTTCCTGATTCATCCGGAAGATTGATAAAACCATGTGCCAATGCGTACTCTTCGATTGCTTTTCCCTGGTGACCTTTGGAATTGGTGCTGATAGCCATGACTACATCTTCCAAGGCTTGGTAATCATTGAGTTTTAGTAATTGAAACCCATAAACAGTATTCAAGACTGAATGTAGATTGGCTGATATGATATGAATCGGACGCTTTAATAACCCCTTTTCGTCTAAGGTTTCCTTGATTCGTTTAGCCCATAGCTCTCCATAGACGTGATGCCCTACTCTTTCCCGAAGGGTAGCCGAAAACGAAATCTCACGATCTAGGCTATGAATTGATTCGTCATATGCTAATTTGCCCAAATGGTAGATAATAGAAAACAAACTATTTGAATTGCTGCTTTGCTCAAATTTATCCACTGCAGCTAGGGTTTCTTCAAAAGTTCGCCCGATCAAATGACTTAAGTAGGCACTTGCCGCTTCCTTATTAAACTCTTCACCAGTTTTCTCTTTGGCAACTATTTCATCGAGCATCCGCCAGTTGGTATTGATTTTACCTTTTGCGTCAGTACTATTTTGGAAAATCTTATTGGACTCAAGGTTTAAGAAAGTCAGGTGAGTCAAGATGTCATAAATATCAGAGCGACCTCGAGTCATCTCCACATACATAATCTGCTCATCCAATCTATAGCAATTTCGCTTTCGCTTGGGAGGTACTATTGCAGTCAAGTTTGAAGTTTCATAGCCCTCTCGACTGATCAATCGCACATAGCGACATTCTTCTATTCCGCGAGGTAAACGCTCCATCACATAAAGTAATCCGTCCAATTCAATTTTTTCAGGATCGGTGATGGTTCCGTAGATTTCCGGACTCAGAGTCCGAAGTGCTTCTACCAAAGTTTCACCTGATACACCATTGGGCTTGTAGACACCCCTAGTGAATAAGTGCCTCATGGTAATATATAGTCGCTCTATTGCGGCGCGGGATTCTTGTGCTCTAGTTCTTTTCATTTTTGCAAATTAGTTTTGCAGAACAAAAATAGGAAATCCTATTTTAATCGATCACTAAAAAATTTCTTGAGCTTATCTACTTTTGGTTTCACCACGAATTGACAATAAGGCTGCGAACCATTTTGATTGTAATAATCTTGATGGTCAATCTCCGCCGCATAGAAATTTGAAAATGCAGTTATTTCTGTGACTATAGGTGAATTAAATACTTTTTGCGCATTAAGTTCCTTCTTCAAACCGTTGGCAATCTCCTCTTGCGTAGCATTATTGTAAAATATCGCTGATCGGTATTGAGGTCCCATATCTGCTCCCTGACGATTGAGGGTTGTAGGATCATGTGTCATCCAGAATACTTCCAAGATCTCGGTTAGGCTGATCACTTTTGGATCAAAATAAACCTCGATTACTTCCGCATGACCGGTAGTTGCATTGCAGACATCACGATAACTTGGGTCTGTCACAAATCCCCCTGAATATCCAGAGACAACTTTTTTCACACCTTTTAAGCGCTGGAAAACAGCTTCTGTACACCAAAAGCAGCCCGCACCAAGGGTGATGAGTTCCAAACCTTCCGGAATAGAAATGGATGTTTTTGGGAGTTGAAGTTCTTCTGACATAATTTTTAGCTGATTTGCTATCAAAACTTCATTTACCTCAGATTAGTTTGCTTGGCTGATGGATTTTCAGGATTTTGAAGTTCTCTGGAGTTGGTATCACCGACTTTCTGTCAATCATTAAATCCACCAAGCCAGCTTGATGCAGCGCGATTATTGTTACATAGAGTTCGGGTAAAAATACTTCCCAATCCTCAGGAAAAAGTTGCTGGACCACCTCTGCTGCCAAAAAACCTTCTTTTTCTCGCCGATGCATCAGTTGAAAAATAGCAGTTCGAAGCACCTCCATGATTTTTGGTTTAGTTGCAGACCATCACAAAGGCTGGAGGGAGATTTTTTAAAGTAAAGCTGGTTTTAACTTTACCAAAATACTTCTTGAAAAGACTCTTCAACAAATAGGAATAACAAATCTGAATAAAAAACCCCGTTGGGTTAAGTGCAGCTTTGGTAGCTTCCAAAATTTGATCTTTGACCTCCATAGAGATCAGACTGAAAGGTAAAGAGGAAAGAACATAATCTACTTTTTCACCATTAAGATATTGATTGATATTCGCCGCAGAATCATTGATTATGATCACATTTTTCTGCGGGAAAAGCTTCTCCATCGAATCGCAGAACGACTTATTTATTTCAAATACATAAAGCTTAGCTTCCGGAGCCATCTGGTTTATTATTCCTTGGGAAATACTTCCATCGCCCCCACCTAACTCGACAATTATTCGGGCATTTGGAATATCTGCATGAGACAACATTTTAGCTACCAAAGCCTTAGAACTGAATGTCAAGGCACCAGTCGTACTTAAGTTGGATGAAAGCTCCACCCACAAATCTGATTTATTCATAAATTTTTTTTCAGGGCTTGAAGATATTCTATTTTGCCCTATCTTTTCACTACTATTGCCAAAGAAATCGCATAAATATGGCCCAAAAGGCTGAAATTCATTCAAGTTTACCTATAAAAATTCAAGCCACCCTTAAGAATTTTTGGGGTATGTCGCTGATCTTTCTCGTTCTAATGATCAGTTTTCGGCTATTAGAGTTGAAACTGGTTTTTGATGCTCATGTGCTCCCATTTGAGTTAGACGAGGTTTTGATTTTTAGTCTATTAGATGACTTCAGTTGGTATTTATATTTGGTAGGACTCTTGTTGATTATTCACAGTATTCTCACCATGTTCTCGTTGAGAATAGCCAAATGGTTTAGTCAATTGATTTTTTCATTGGCATTGTTGATTCAGTTGGCATTAACCTTCTATTTTTCAAAAACCCTAATTCCGCTGGGTAAAGATCTCTTTGCTTACAGCAGTAAGGATCTGGTCTTGACGCTTGAGGCTTCGGGACAATTAAATAACACTAATCTGATTTTGATTGGGGTTTTCTTTTTCGGGCTTCTGTTTCTACTCCAGTTAGGAATCTGGTTAATGAGATTGCCTTTGAAAGCATATTTCTATATTTCAGGTTTTTGCTATGTGTTTTTGTTAGCACTGCTTGTCAATCCACTCTTGAACCCTCCTTATCCTGATGAAACCAAACAAAATATCAAGCGGAACAAATCAAGCTACTTGGCATTTCAGACCTTTGATTATTTCATGTTTACCAATGAGTATTATTTCGATTTCTACCTAAGATCGGCCAATGAAGGCCTTACGGTGATTAAGGAATACTTTGATTCTTCCTACCCATTTGCATTCAAGGCAACTTATCCAGATGTCCTTGGCCCCTATTTTGACAGCTTAGAAACAGCACCGGATATTGTATTTGTCTTAATCGAAAGTATGGGGAAAGCATACTCAGGGAAGGACGCTTATTTGGGCAGCTTCACTCCTTTCTTAGATTCTCTCGAACAGCATAGCTTAGTTTGGCTCAATAACATCTCATCTACAGGCAGAACTTTCGGGATTCTACCGGGTATATTTTCAGGTTTACCTTATGGTGAGAAAGGGTTTTTGGAGCTTTATCAGGATTTCCCTAAACATGAATCTCTGTTAAGTGTGCTCAAGCAGAATGACTATGAAGTCCGATATTTTATCGGCGCGGACCGAAACTTTGATCATCAGGGAAATTTTCTTGACTATCAAAAAGTGGATCAATTGGTCGATATTTTAGGCTTTGATCCGAAGTATGAAAAGGCACCCTCAAATACTGGCTTTTCTTGGGGTTATTCTGACAAAGAGTTGTTTCGAAACGGGTTAGAAAAGCTGCCTGCAAACAGTACTCGACCTCAATTGAGAATCTTTCAAACCCAGACTTCGCACGATCCATATATCGTACCAGAGCGAGCGACCTATCAAGCCAAATTGAGGAATCATTTGCGTGATAATTTAGGCTTGAATGATGCGCAAACTGCCGATTACTTATCGTACGAAGATATTTATATGACGCTCTTGTATGCGGATGATGCGGTAAAGGAGTTTATTAATGCTTATTCCAAACGACCGGAATTTGAAAATACCATTTTCGTATTTACCGGTGATCACCGACTTCCTGAGATTCCTATGTCTTCGCGGCTGGATCGATTTCATGTCCCGTTGATCATTTACTCCCCATTGCTTGAGCGCACAGCTTATTTCAGAGGGATGAGTAGTCATTTTGAAGTGACGCCTTCTATTCTTGCCTTTTTGAGGGAAAATGCTGGTTTGAAAATCCCAGAAATCGCAGCTTGGGAAGGTCAGGTTTTGGATACAGCTCGAATATTTCAAGGAAACTTATCTATGCCCTTGATGCGAAATAAAAATCAACTTTTGGATTACCTCGACGGGGAGTTTTTTCTTTCTGATGGTCAGTTATTTAAGATTTCTGACAATCTTAATATAGATTTGATAAGTGATGGTGACCTAACGAATAAACTTAACGGACAATTTGAGGATTTCAAAAATAAGAATAACTACGTAGTCCAAACTCGAAAACTCCTTCCTGAGCTACCAATCATTCAGTAATTCTGTCTTCAGCTTTCTGGAGAATTTGAGACATTAAGGGGAAATAATAATTCCAATAAAACCCTTCTCGATCTTTGTAATCAGATACTAAATGAAACCCTCTCCACAAGGTAGGCAAGCCTGTAAATCGAGGAGAACCTAGCTCAAATCTCATATCTGAAAAATCTCCTGCTAGGTAATAAAACTGGCCTTTATCAGAATTTTTTACTACCGTCGCAGGAAAAAAACGAGGCAAATTCATTCCTTTTAGTTTTTCTATGCCCTCGGCTGTCGGACCAATATCGAAGTAGGAAATCACCTCATAACCTCGGTCTATCAACACAATGTCAAACCAATCTGGGTATGGAACCAGCTCCGGAAGCTTGAAATCAGATTTGTTGAAGTATTGTGTTCGTATTTCAGGTATGCGTGACTGATAATCGAGACCATAGGAAAGCGCTTCCACTTTACCATCCTCATGTACAAATACGATTCCGGGACCCACTCCTACCCATTGATTATCGTGCTGTTCTAGATAGTTACTAATAAGCCATTTAGGCAAGTCTTTATTTCCAGTGGTATCCAATTCATTGAAATATCGTGCAATCCATCCCGTCCATTTAATACCCAACTCATTCTCAAATTCTGTGCGGTTGAACTTTGTCGTAGGTGTATCAAATGAATTGAACTCTACAATGATTGTTTTATTCTGCTTAGCGGCTTCACGAACAAGCTTAATTTCACCTTGATTAAGACCGCCATAAATTTTTGAAGAACGTTCATTCAAGTCCATTTTTGAAAGATCATTTTTATAAACACCATAAGTGTCCGCTATAAAAATCACATCGAGCGCCTTGATTTTAGTTGAAATTTCCACTTCGGTAAGGTTTGAGAAGTCATCCCCATAGCCAATCTCATCTGCCCCATTCCCTAAATGGTAACCAGAATAATCCTTGGTAAAGTCGTAGAAATCACCACTTTTATTTTGAATTTTCTGATACTCAAGTAGCCAGAAAAATGATTGATGCTCATTGTATTTATCATTTGTCACTGACTTATCAATGACTAATATCTCAAGCTGATGCACTGGATAAAGCAACCAAATCAAATAGCTGACTAATGGAATCAGAATAAAAACCAAAATTATTGGCAAATACTTCCTAAATACTAATTTGAACTCCTCATTAAACATAAGATTCTATTAAAATCGGTATTCTGCCCCGATTGAGATATTCAAATTGTTTCTAAATCGATTGGTGCTTAGCTCATTTCGGCTATAACCGCTGTAGCCAAAAATCATCACCCTTGGTGAGATCAATTGCTGATATCCAATGCCAGCACGATACGAATTCAATAGCTGAGAAGGATCTCTACTTTCCTCGTCTGGTGAGATACCGGAACTAATTTGGATACTGAAAAAATCCTCTGCAGTCTTGAAGTAATAGCGAGCTTGGATATTACCAGAAGTACCCACTCCAGTCTCCTGTGGGATTACATTGAATCGAAAATTAATCCACCAGTTGCCCACATATTTACCTATTGAACCAGTGTAAATAGTGGTCACTTCTGTGAATTTTAAGTATCGGAAGCCAGCATCAATCTCCCAAGCCTTAGGTAAATTATAATAAATAGAGGTACCGAAACGGTAGTTTGGAAAAAAGCTCGCTCCTGATCCTCCAATATTGACATACGCGTAGGCATTTTTACCTAGTGATGGATAAGCATCCAATTCAAAAAGTGTACCTGAACCATCAAACCGGTAAGCTTGAGTCACTCTAGCGATCAGAGAACCAGTGAGCTTGGTACGAGTTCTTCCATATAGTGAAAAAGTGTTCCAAGGACTGATATCACCATAATACGTGTCATAGTCATAGGTCATCCCTACCGCATTCGTTCTTCTCAGTCGTTGTATATTTCGAAGGTACCCTAAAAACCCTTCCTGCTTGAATTCCTTTTTAAAAAGCTCATCGGCTATATCGTAAGCCGTATCATAATCTTCTTGATTGTAGTATAATCTGGATTCTCGATAGGATAATTCCGGAGGCATTGCAGTACCGAAATTAGTTTTTGCCCGCTCCACAACCTTAAAACCCTCACCATAAGCGCCTGACCAAGTCAAATTGTCAAGATAAGCAGCGTAACCATCTGCATAGGTTGGGGAGGCCACTATCGCTCGTTCCAAATAAATGGAAGCAGAATCATTTTTGCCTTCCCAGGCATAGCTTCTTCCAACTAAAATCAAAATATCAGCGTAGCTTGGGTACTTTGCTAAAGCCCTAAAAGCAATTTTCCGTCCTTCAATATAGCTTCCATCTAGGATTAATGTACGCGCTTCTACAAGTAAGACATCGGGGTCAAAGGAGTCTTGAGCGCTTGCAGAATAGTTTATTCCGAGTGCTAGACCTATGAAGATTAAGAGTATCCGATTTCTCATGAAGTAAGAGTTGATTCAATATTCTTTTTGTCCTCAGATTTTTTAAAGCCCATCCTGATCATCTTTCCCCAGCCGCCTTTGCCTTTGATAAAGTCCCAATGACCTGACAATCCCCACCATACGATCTTTGGATGAACCAAGAAAGGCTCTATTAAAATAGTTAAAATCAAACGATTTAAGTCCTTTTTATCCTTATAATTGTTAAAGGCAATTTGCTCATAAAGTATACTAAAAGAAGAAACCAGAATCGTCAGCAGATACATCACGAAAAACAAGGCGATAAAATAAAATGCGCTGAAATCTCCAATAGCGATAAGTACCACTGTGTAAAGTAATCCTAAAGCCTCTAATATAGGAGCCATTTTTTCAAACATGGACCAATAAGGATAAGATACTAATCCCATAATGCCGTAAGCGGGATTCAGGCGAATCTTTTGATGGAGCTGAAGTGTTTCAATTGATCCTCTGATCCAGCGGTTACGTTGTTTGGAAAGGACCTCCTCTTCCTCCGGAACCTCAGTCCAGCAAAGAGGGTCCGGTACAAAACTCACGCGATAAGGTATCTTTTTCTCCTCCATATAGCGTCTCATTCGTACCACTAGTTCCATATCTTCACCGACTGTTTTAGTGAAATATCCTCCAACAGCAACTACAAGTTCTCTTCTGAAAAAACCAAAGGCTCCTGAAATAAGCAATAGCCCATTGATCCGAGTCCAAGCCATTCTTCCCATCAAAAAAGCCCGGAAGTATTCGATTACTTGAAATCTTCCGAATAATGTTTTTGGGATGCGATAGGTAGTTACGGTTCCGTCTGTTATGTCACAGTTATTAGCAATTCCGATTACTCCTCCTACAGCTATTACTTTTCTGTTCGTCTCCTCCATAAATGGCCTTACCATTTTCGAGATAGCGTCTTGTGAAAGAATACAGTCTACGTCGATACAGGCTAGTATTTCAAAAGATGCTATATTAATCCCCGCATTCAAGGCATCTGCCTTCCCTCCATTTTCTTTATCGATCACCATGAGCTTAGCATAGGATCTGTTTCTTGATTTATAGATCCCCCTTACAGGTTTGGTAGGGATTTCTGGGCGAAATGCATATTGAGTTTTTTCCAAATGGAAAGCCTCAATGAGATTATCTAATGTATCATCATTGGAACCGTCATTGATAATGATCACTTCAGTTTTGCCATAGTGGAGTGAAAGTAAGCTCTTGGCATTTTGAACGATCGATTTCCCCTCATTATAAGCAGGTGCTAGAATCGAAACTCCAGGTGCAATCGGCGAGGTAATGATATCGTCATAGTCGACAAATCTGTTTTTTTTCCGATGGTCTCGCATTTCGAGCGAACTCAGCACCATTATAGTCAGGTAAATAAAAATGACAGAAAAACTCAGCACCAAAAATAGGACACCAAGAATTTCAAGAATCAAATAGAATAAAAAGCTATACATGACTTAATAATGGGTCTGTAAGGTGATTATAGATTTCTTTTGCTTCCGGATCTTGGCTAGTTGCTACAAGTGCTTCAAATGAATTAGTATCAATATTTTTTAATCCTTCCAGAAGTGCCATTTTCATTTTGAAATCTGGATTGGCGTTGAGTAAGTCAAGAATAATTGCTTCTGAACTTTTATCACCAAGACTTCCAGCTACTTTTATAGCGCGAATCGCTAGTTTGGCATTAGTAGATTTCATCGAAGAATTGATTAGGCCTGTATAACCCATTACTCCGATTGCCTCAATAGTTTTTAGGATTTCAATTTTTTCCTCCTCAGAAGCTTTTTCGGCAATGCTTCCTAAATTTTCTACCAAATCGACTCTACCAACCATCCTGACGAGCTTATATCCAAAAAGCCGAACGGTAAGGTTCTTAGATTCCAATAGTCCTGCCATCAAAAGGTTTCGAGTTGGGTAGAGGAATTTGATGATCCTCAGATAATTCATCTGTTGCCAATTCGAAAGCGGATATCTTAGATTTTTAAGAAATGTCAGGTCTACTTCTCTTGATAGATTAAGAAAAGTAGCGGTTGCATTGCTTCTTACATGAAAATTCGGAGAGTATAGCTGTTTCCTGACCAGAGGTAAATATTCTTCTAAATCCATTTCATTGATTTCCACCATTCCAGTTACAATTGAATCCCATTTTTTTCTTTTTATTTTCGATTCTGAGATTTTATCTAGTTCTAATCGTCTATACAGCGCTTTTAATTTGTCTTTGAATTCACCCTTCATCTTTTTGTTAAGTGAAATGATGCTCTCAATTAACACCTCATTATAGAGTTTTTTACCCCGAAGCGCACTTGGGAAATAGCTTTCAAGTTCTTCATCTGACATTGACTTGACTTCTTGTAAGGTCTTTTCGAATAAGATTTGAGATAAAGGAGTTGTGATTGATTTTGCAAACTCTTTCTTAAGTAATTCTCTTTTATTCCGCTTTGATTTGAAAATTATCATGAAAAAAATCATGCCTCCAGCAGTAACAATAAAAACGAAGATGATCGTGGTGATCATGAATATTTTGAAATCTGAGAAATAGCCAAATCCAACATCAAATCCAGGTTCGAATGGGGAATTTTGTGCTAAAAGCACTAAATCTTCCGCGCTACTCCTTCTTTTCTCCAAGGGAAAAATATCATTACTTCTCAATAAAGCTGAGACAAAATCTGAAGCTGCATCAAAATCTGCCGGTTCATCATAGATTAAATATTCGAATGAAGCCTTTGCTGTGCTAGTAGAATCTAAAAGTGTTTGGAATCGATTGATTTGAGCAACAGAATCCATGGAGTTTCCAAACCAAACTCCTGTTTCTCCTTGTTTCCAAAGGAGTGTATCTTCTTCTAAAAATTTAAAATCTGCGGGAAGTGTAAATCGAAACTTAAGACCGGGAACTTGCTCCTGATTGATGAGGAAATCAAAAAAGGCGACAGAGTCAGAAAAATAGGTTTTCTCCTGAGAAAAAGCCATCTGTGAACCCAACATTAGAACGACCAGCAATCCAAGCAGTTTTTGCTTAGCAGTGTCCATTTTATTTATTGGAGTATTCGTTTGACCCGAATAGCGAGCTCATTCGGATTAAATGGTTTAGGAATAAAATCAGAAACTCCAAGGTTGAATGCCTCAAGTACGACGGCTTCCTCCTCACCCAGTGAACTCAATACGATAATGGGAGTATTGGGTTTTTCTTTGCGGGCATGATGAATTACCTCAATCCCATTTTTAAATGGAATCATTACATCGGTGATAATTAGGTCAAGGTTGTAGGTATTGATCGCATGAATTCCTTCATTACCATCTTTGACCAAAATAGTTTCATAACCCTCTTTATTCAACCGAAATTCGACCAAACTTGAGATAAGCAAATCATCTTCAATGAGTAATATTTTTTTCATAGGATAGCTAATCGTATCACTAAAGATAGTATCTCTAGGACAAATCAAACACTATTTTACCAGCCAAATAAATTTGGAAAATGGCCCTAGGCTTTCCTATTAATCAAAGTGTTGTTTGTCTAATCAAAGATGCCATTGATCAAAAAATGTGCACAAAAAAATAAATCATAAAGGATTCCGAATTCTCATGTATTAGCTTGCTTACCTATAAAAAACTAATCAAATCAATAAAATATTTCAATCGAAAGAGTTCAACTAATCACTTTTCAATAGTCTTATTTTATTAAATTATCATTAACCTAATCATTACTTATGAAAAGAACGCTACTCAAAGCAAGTGTGATTTGCATGATGCTTGGTGGCTGGATGATTTCCTCGGTAGGCTTTGCCCAAAGTGATCCCACCGGTAAGAAAAGAATCACCAGCTCTTATGCAATTACCAACGCTACAGTCTTCGCAGGACCTGGAAAAGCTGGTGTAAAATCAACCATTCTGATCCAAGATGGAGTCATCGCCGGAATAGGTACAAATCTCAGTATTCCTAAAGAGGCAAAGCTTATTGCCGGAGACTCCTTGTTTATATATCCTGGATTTATTGACGGAGCTAGTACTGCCGGGATCACCAAGCCTAAAGATCCTGAAAGACCTGAAAACTTTGTTTCTTCTAATCCACCTGATGAAATCGCTGGGATTACTCCATGGAGATCAGCGGCGGACCAATTTGCTATGGATAGCAAAGTAGAAGATATCCGTAAAAGTGGATTCACTGTACTCCAAATTATTCCTGAAGGCGGAATGATAGCTGGTAAAGCTGCAATTGTGGTTTTAGGGCACGAGACTTCTTCCAATTTAATCAAGGAAAATACTGCGTTGGCCGCCAGTTTTAGAGGTAGTCGCGGAATGTATCCAGGTACCGCTGCCGGCGTAATGGCAAAGTTTCGAGATGTCTACAAAAATGCAGAACTGACCAAAACCAATTCGGATAAATATGCTTCATCCCCTGGAGTCAAAAGACCTGATATCGATGATACCTTTTTGGGAATGAAGGATGTGATTTCTAAATCCACTCCTGTGATGTTCTCAGCATCCTCAGAATTAGAAATAAGAAGAGCATTGAAGCTTCAAAAAGAACTAGGTTTCAATCTTATCCTGACTGACTTAGAAAACTATGAAGGAGTGATCCCTGAAATGAAGGCTTCTGGTGTGAAAGTTTTAATCAAAGCTGAAGTTCCAGATGACAAAGCGATAAAAGCTCAAAAGGAAGATGCATCGGAAGATGTAAAAGCTCAATACCTACGCGTTAAAGAATCTTTTGATAAAGCGATCGCCCAAGCTGGTAAGTTAGAAGCCGCAGGTATCCCATTTGCATTCACTACTGCTGGTGTAAAGGCAGGTGATATTGGTAAATCGTTGAAGACAATGATTGATAATGGACTATCTGAAACCGCAGCTTTAGCCGCTCTCACTACCAATCCTGCAGCTATGATGGGAATGAGTAGAGAATTAGGTACCATCGAAAAGGGTAAAATGGCCAATTTGGTCTTGACCACAGACACGCTTTTCAAAGAAGATTCCCAGATCAAGCACGTCATAGCTGATGGTTACATTTTCGACTATGAAACCAAGTCTAAGAAAAAAGCAACCGAAGGTGGAGATGCTACTGCTGGAGTTAAAATTGCAGGAAATTGGGATTATACCACTGAAAGCCCTGCCGGTAGCGGTGGCGGAGTCTTGACGATCAAAAAAGAGGGGAAAGACTACTCTGGAACAATTTCTTATGATGATCCAGGAGGATCAGGTAAGCTAACTACCCCAATTAAAGATGTGAAGTTGGACGATAATTCACTTTCCTTTTCATTTGATGTAAACGCTCAAGGAATGGCTATCGTAGTCGAAATCTCCGGAACTATAGATGGAAATTCCATGGATGGAACGATGTCCATCGGACAATTTGGTTCATTTCCTTTCGAAGCTACACTCACCCCAACTCTAACTGCAAAACTGTAAAGACATGAAAAAGATAAATTATTTTCTGGCGGCACTGTTGGGACTGAGTTTTTCATTTGCCTCAGCTCAAACACCAAAAGGCAGTGTATTAATTAAGAACGCAACAGTACTTACTGTGACTAAAGGAACCCTTCAGAATACAGATGTATTGGTTCAAAATGGAATTATTAAAAAAGTAGGATCAAACCTATCCGCACCATCTGGAGTGGAGACTATAGATGCTACAGGCAAATATTTGATGCCGGGGATTATTGATGCACACTCTCACGTCGGACTTGATGTGGTCAATGAGGCTACCTCGCCGATCACGTCAGAAGTTCAGATGAAAGATGTGGTCAACCCGACTGAAATTGGAATCTACCGCGCTTTAGCTGGTGGAGTTACCGTTTCACATGCAATGCATGGTTCTGCCAATGTAATTGGAGGACAGAATGCAACCTTGAAACATCGCTGGGGTACCAAGAATCCAAATGATATCATCATGATGGATGCTCCTCGAACGATCAAATTTGCATTGGGTGAAAACCCAACCCGTGTTCACGGACGAGGGAATGGCATTCAGCCAAGTAGCAGAATGGGCGTAGAAGCTGTAATTCGAAATGGATTTAACGAAGCAATCCAATATCAAAAAGCTTGGGCAGATTACAATTCTGCATCTGCTCAAAAAGGGAATACTGCAACTTCACCAAAATACAATGAGCGTCTTCAAACCCTTGCGGATATTTTGGATGGAAAAATCATCATTCACTGTCACTCCTATCGTGCAGATGAAATTTATATGTTGATCAATGTGGCTCGGGATTTCAACATCACCAAACTCGTATTTCAGCATACCAATGAAGGCTTCAAAGTAGCTCCAGAAATCGCAAAATATACCATGGGTGCATCGGTCTTCGCAGACTGGTGGGCTTACAAATTCGAAGTGTATTATTCTACCGCTTTCAATGCAGCCATCTTGAATGCAAATGGTGCAATCACTTCTATCAATTCTGATTCTGCTGAGTTGATTCGTCACCTGTATCATGAAGCTGCTAAAACGCAGCGCTATGGGGGAATGACTGATGATGAGTCTTTAGCGATGATCACGATTAACCCAGCGCGTCAACTTGGAATCTCTGAATTGGTAGGATCAATTGAAGAAGGAAAGCAAGGTGATTTGGTGATTTTTGATACACATCCCCTTTCTGTTTATACAGTCCCTCAAATGACTTTCGTGGATGGCGTGAAATACTTTGATATCAAAGAAGATAAGAATGATCAGCGCTTGACAATAAGTCCTACAGAAATGGTAGAGGATGTTTACCTCCGACAGCAAACTGAGCGGTGCATGCAGGATACGGAGCATCTATTTGAGATGGCCGGCACTTTATTCAATCAAAATTAATCACCCCGAAAAAACGAAGACATGAAAAGACTAACAAAAACCTTTTTCGCCTTCTTGATCGCGCTAGTGCCGATGATGGCTATGGCACAGATCGACGGGGAGTTTATCAAACCCCGAACAGGCAAATTCTTATTAAAAAATGCAACAGTGGTGACCATCACCAAAGGTGTATTAACAAATACTTCTGTACTTGTCGCTGATGGCAAGATCATGGAGATCGGAGCTTCTATCGCCGCAAATGGCGCAGAAGAAATCGACTGTACTGGTTTATTTATTTATCCAGGAATGATTGATAGCGGTACGCGACTTGGACTTGCTGAAGTGAGTTCCGTTGCCGAGACAGTCGACTTCTCTGAGGTTGGAAATTTCACTCCGAATATGCAAGCATTAACTGCTGTGAATCCTAACTCTGAAGCTATTCCTGTCACTCGAGTTTCTGGTGTGACTACGGTGTTGACGGTTCCTTCAGGAGGTTTATTTCCAGGTACTGCTGCACTCATTAATTTGAATGGCTACACACCTGATCAGATGTTTGCGGGTTTCAAAGCAGTAGTGATGAACTTCCCTAGCTCTGGCAGAAGAGGAAGATTTGATCGCCGAACTGATGATGATATCAAGAAGGCCAATGAAAAAGCCCTAAAAGAGGCCAATGAAATGTGGGATAATGCCATTTCCTATAACAGTATGAAAAAGGCTGGCGCTACTTTGGAATTTTATCCGGAAATGGACCAATTGGCTAAAGTAATTAGTAAGGAACTTCCTCTTTTAGTACAAGTGGACGCGGCTTCTGATATCCAAAATGCCTTGAAATGGCTAGAAGGAAAAGATGTAAACGTAATCCTGAGTGGTGTAGCTGAAGGCTGGAGAGTCGCTGATGAAATAGCCAAAGCTGGATTTCCTGTGATCACAGGGCCTGTCCAAGCGCTCCCTACTCGGGAATCGGATCGTTACGATACCCCTTATGCGAATGCTGGTAAAATGGCAAAAGCTGGAGTGAAAGTTGCAATCCGTACTTCAGAGATCGAAAATGTCCGAAATCTACCTTTTCATGCTGCCTATGCTGCAGCTTATGGTTTAGGAAAAGAAGAAGCCTGGAAAGCGGTGACGATCAATGCTGCCGAGATATTCGGTGTTGCTGATAAGTATGGTTCAGTAGAAAAGGGAAAAGTAGCCAATCTTATCGTGGCTACTGGTGATCCATTTGAGACTCGCGCGCAAATTATGCACGTGTTTATCGATGGCTATCGAATTCCGCTTTCGAACAGACATATCCGACTATATCAGGAATTCTTAGAGCGATCTCCAGGATTGGAGTCTAAGTAATTTTCTAAGGATTATAAACCACAAGAATTGCTTTCTTTTGAAAGTCCTTCTTGTGGTTTTCTTATTTTACCAGTCTATGAAAAAATCAACCCTATTCTTTGTCTTTTGTCTCTTAATAGCTTTTTCCTGCAAATCCCCAAAGAGGAATGAAGAAGTGATAAAGTTGATTGAAGAGTTGAAGGCTAACTATGCTCCAGATAAACGCGTAGCACTTTGGAGTCTGAACTTCGAAAATGATTCCTTGAAAGGGGAAACTAATCTTCCAGAAGCTTATCAGGAATTGATGGCAGAATTGGAGAAGCGAGAAATCATTTTTATCGATGCTGTAAAGAAATTGCCAGATTCAGCACTGGGCGAGCAGACTAAAGCGCTTGTTACGATCTCCGTGGTTAATATCCGAAGTCAACCAAAGCATTCAGCCGAATTAGCTACACAAGCTTTGATGGGCACACCATTAAATGTATTGAAAGAAGATGATGGCTGGTTTTTGGTTCAAACCCCAGATCAATATTTAGCCTGGGTAGATCGTGCCGGAATCCAATTAATGACAGAAGATGAATTGGAATCTTGGTATCGAGCACCAAAATTGGTCTTCACTGACTTGGTGGGCTATGTCTGGAAAACTGCGGAAGGAAAAGAAATGGTTTCAGATCTTGTTGCAGGAGATTTGCTGACTATTGAGAATGAAAGCAGTTCACACTATTTCATTTCCCTGCCTGACAAAAGAAAAGGCTGGGTCTCCAAGAGTCAATCCCAACTTTGGGAAAACTGGATCGCTACTCGAAATACAAATCCTGAAACTTTGATTAACACTGCAAAGCTAATGATGGGTACGCCCTATTTATGGGGAGGAACTTCCATCAAAGGAATGGATTGCAGCGGTTTTACTAAAACCATTTTTTACCTCAATGGACAGATTATTCCCCGTGATGCTTCGCAGCAGATTAATGAAGGGGAATTGATTGATGTGGACAAAAACTGGGAAAAACTTCAGGTCGGTGATCTTCTTTTCTTTGGTGAAAAAGCCACTGAAGAAAAGAAAGAACGCGTAGTCCACGTAGGCATGTGGATCGGCAATGGAGAGTTTATCCATTCCAGAGGCTTAGTGAGAATCTCCAGCTTTGATCCTGAAAACCCAAATTATGATGAATACGAATTTAATCGCTACCTCCGTACCAAACGAATCGTAAATGTGCCCTCAGAAAATATACTTTCGGTAGCTAACCTTTTAACTAAAAATTAACCATGAAACTAAGTAAATCACTGCTTTCATTAGGCCTATTGGCAGCATTTGCATTTAATGCAGATGCACAACAATTAGATGGCTTTTTCCAAAAAAGTCAAGCCGAGGAGAAATCCATCGAAGCGAATTATCTGAAAGCGGTTCAATTTGACCGATTCAAAGTTCACCTGAAAGAACTCACCAAAGCACCTCATATCGCTGGAACCCCCGAAAATGAAGCTGTTGCAGAATACATGTCCAAAGTGATGCGCGAGGCGGGAATGAATGTGAAAATTCATCCTTACGATGTTTACCTTCCAAATGATCCAGGTGAATCTATTCTTCAGATCATCAGTCCTGTGACTATGACTCTTTCGCAGCAGGAAGGCCCCGTAGAAGGCGATCCTTTTTCTACAGATCCACGATTACACAAAGGTTTTAATGCCTTTTCCGGTTCCGGAGACGTAACTGCAGAGGTGATCTATGCGAATTATGGCACGAAGGCCGACTTTGAGAAGTTGGCGGAAATGGGCGTGGATTTGAAAGGCAAAGTGGTGATCGCTCGTTATGGAGGAAACTTCAGGGGCTTTAAAGCCAAATTTGCTGAAGCAGCAGGAGCCGCAGCATTAATCATCTACACCGATCCGGAAGACTCTGGTTCTGGTAAAGGTGACGTGTATCCGGATGGCCCTTTTTTCAATGAGACCACCATTCAGCGTGGTTCTTTGCTGACCTTGGATTACACAGGTGATCCGTTGACTCCTTTTGAGCCAGCGCTCCCAAGAGATGGTAAAGTTCAAGCGAAGCGTTTGGACCCATCGGAGGTAGATTTTCATACTATTCCAGTTTCCCCGATTGGATATGGTGCTGCCAAAGAAATTTTGAGCAGAATGAAAGGTGCAGCAGTACCTGAGGCTTGGCAAGGCGGCTTGCCATTTGACTACAAAATCACTGGAGGATCTGACTTGAAAGTCCGCGTGATGGTCGATCAGAAATCAGATTTTATCAGAGCTAATAATGTAATCGGAACATTCGTGGGCAGTAAATATCCTGACGAGTGGATCATTCTTGGGAGTCATTATGATGCATGGAGCTTTGGGGCTACGGACCCAAATTCAGGTACGGCAATGATGCTGACCCTTGCTGAGGCAGTCGGTGAATTAGTGAAAAATGGGGAAGCTCCTGCTCGATCGATTATGATTGGTCATTGGGATGCTGAAGAGCAAGGCGTGATCGGTTCTACCGAATGGGTAGAGCAATATCAAGAAGAATTGGGAGCAAAAGCAGTAACCTATATGAATTTTGACGGTGGCGTATCTGGAAGAAACTTCGGAGTATCCTCTGCTCCTACCTTGAAGAATTTGATTATCGAAGCATCCAAGGAAGTTGCCTATCCAGATTCAGCTAAGACCGTATTTCAAGTTTGGGCAGGTAAAAATGACGAACCTAAAATCGGTAATCTCGGTGGTGGATCGGATCATATTGCATTCTACATGCATGTGGGCGTACCAAGTTTGAGTGGTGGAGTTGGTGGGCCAACAGCTTACCATTCTAATTATGACAACTTCAACTATTACAGCAAATTCGTAGACCCAAGCTTTAAGATGGGCGGAACAGTTGCTCAAGTGATCGGAATCTTGACGCTAAGATTGGCAAACGCTGAAGTGATTCCTTATGATGTGCCTCGCTATGCGCAGGATCTTCGCGGGCATTTCGATAACGCGGTGAAAAACGTGAAAACCATAGCTCCTGACTTTAGCACATTTGATCAAGTGGATACTGCAATTAAGAAATTGGAAGTAAGTTCTGCTTCTTTTGAAAAAGCAAGAAATACTGCCCTTTTAAGCGATAAACTAAGCAAGGGCAAAATCAAGAAAATCAATAAAGGTTTATTGGCTTTGGAGAAAAGCTGGATAGATCCAAAGGGAATGTATTATGGAAGCTGGTATCGCTCGCTTTATGTAAGTACCGATCCATTCTCTGGCTATGCGTCTTGGATTCTGCCGGGGATTCAATATGAAGTAGAAATCAAATCCACAGACCGCCTTGAAGAATGGGATACCCGTTATGCCAATGCGATTCTTGATCTAAGCAAAAAGGTGGATAAGTTGACGAAGACGATCAAGTAAAATCTGTAGTCTGAAATCAGGATTTTCAAAAGTAAGGGCGAAAAATTTTTCGCCCTTCTTTTTGTAAATCCCCCTAACCCCCTTGTCAAGGGGGAATTTGATCCTGCTAGTATCTAATTATTGATTAAAAAATCAAATTTCAATTCTTAAGAGTTCTTGAATTAGTGATGTAATGATTGAAGTTCATAGGATGTGAATCCCCCTTTCCCAAAGGGGGTTAGGGGGATTATTTTAAATAAAATAAGTTTTTTCAAAGCTATTTTTTTCTTCAAAATTATCGGTAAAACTATTTATATCTTCCATTACTGAACCCATTTTTCTCTTTACATCAAGATCAGAAAATCTCAAAAAAGAAAGTCCAAAGCCTTGAAGTATTATTTGCCTTTCTTGGTCCTTTATTGAAACTAACTCGTTGTCATGTGACTCTCCATCAATTTCTATGACGAGGTTTAATTTTTTACAATAAAAATCTACGATGTATTGATCTAAAGGCTTTTGACGATTAAATCCATATCCTCTAAATTGACTCGCGCGTAACTTCTGCCAAAGCAAAACTTCTGAAATGGTGCTATGATTCCGTAGCTCCTTCGAGAATTCTTTAAGTGATTTATTGTAGTGGATGAAGTACATTCTTCAATTTAGAAAATAATCTATTTAATCCCCCTAACCCTCTTGTCAAGGGGGAATTTGATCCTGCTAGTATCTAATTATTGATTAAAAAATCAAATTTCAATTCTTAAGAGTTCTTGAATTAGTGATGTAATGATTGAAGTTCATAGGATGTGAATCCCCCTTTCCCAAAGGGGGTTAGGGGGATTCGATTCTAAAAATTCGAACGCAAAAGCTGCTCATTTAAATAGTCCTTTAATTCCACCCCCTCTTCGACTGTCACTTCGCCAGGTAGTCCTAAAATAAAGCGTGCCAATCCTGGAAGCTGTGGGATTTCCCCGTTGAAAAAGTATTGATTCCTGTTTTTGATGAACATAAATGGCCTTGCATTTGGATGCTCTTCCATCATTAATTGATAGGCTTTTTTGCTCAATTTTAGCTTTACCAGAAATTTATTTTTTCCCGTAAATCCAAATAGTTGTCTTCCGGGAATTACATGCTTTGATTCCGATGCCCAATTCTTTTGACTTAATATCACCTCGCCAATCCGCTCGATCTTAAAGACTTTCATACTCATACTTTCGAGTTCAAAAGCGTGAATCGATTCATAATTATAAGAGAAGGCAACGGGCTCCACTAATCGATCACTGGTTGTGTCCGAACTCAATGAATAATAGTCCTTTAGCCAGACCTGAACTTTCTCTTGGATTCCTTTGCCGATTTCATCCACCAATCTGCCCAAATTAGCCTTGAATAATTCCTCAGTTACTTTCTTCACCTCAGATCGTACTGCCAGCTTTTTCAAGATCGAATCATGCAAAAGATTTTGCTTGCCTTGACTCTCGATCATACTTCGCAACCAATTGCTTTCTTCAGCAGAAAAAGTCCCGTAATTCAGCGTTTGATCCATTCCTGGCTTCTGCTGGATCTTATACTTGCTAAACTCTTTGATAACCTCAAAACCCAAAGCTTCCAGTAATTTGAAATACCTGTAGATCGTCCGCTCGTCTGTTTCCAGTAGTTCGGCCAAGCGATGAACAGGTTTCCCGATCGTACTTTGCAAGAGATTAATCATTTTGAATACCCGAAGTATTTTCTGCTGTTCGATTTTTGAAGCTTGTGCCATAGTGATCCGATTTGAGGTTCCAAATTACAGAATGAATTGATGGATCGGAAAAGTATTGACGCTTATTGTCATTAATAATCCTCTTGCAGAATCAATATTTTTAGGTGCTTTGAGCTATTCCGATCTTTAGTTTTGATACTAGGTAGGAAGACCGATGACCGGAGACCTAATGACCATTCCTAGTTTTTGTCGTCTCTGTTCTGTAAAGTGTCCTGACAAAAACAGGATATTGATTTCGTTTTTTAATATCTCAAAACTCAAATTCCTTTTCGACCGCCCGCAATTTGCTTTGAATTTTATACCTGATGCAATGCTGGATTTAATTGACTTTGTTTTCTATAATAACCTCGGGTGCATCTCGAGCTATTAAAAGCTCCACCCCCGCCACATCAAGCAGGCATTTTAGGACTATTACAAATCAAAAACGCAAAATCCAGCACTTGATACTGGTACCTTTTAATTTGTACTCAAATCTTGTCTAGGCTTAAATTTTCAGAAATTGAATCATCATGCACGTTGCTAATAATCATTAATGCTATTTTTGAGAAATGCCTAAAACCAGCAACGAAGTCCGGGAACTAGTACTGCGAAATCAGATCTCCTTCTATGCAGTATTTTTCTTGATGACTTATTGGCTGGTTGGTTTTGATGGAATCACATTTAGCGATGACGTTTATTACTTGGTTGCCGGGGACAGCTTCTGGCAGGGAACCATGGTATTCTCGGATTATCATTTTAGCACGCGCTGGGGGGCTTATATCCCTGCTGGATTAATCGGTTTTATTTTTGGAAATGATCCTCATACTGTTTCAGCCATATCCTTAATCAGTTATTTAGGCACATATCTCCTACTTCTGCGGATTACCAAAGGAACAAATGCCTTGATTGTGCTCAGTCTCTGGTTTTGTACACAGGTGTATTTCCTCCATTTCTTGACTAAAGTTTATCCAGATTCTGTCTTGATATTTTGGGTTTGCCTTGTTCCATTTGCAGCGATCTATCGAAATCAGCATGGAATTCTGGCAGGACTATTTCTCGTTATCGGCTTATTCGCAGGCTTTCTGACCAAAGAGACTATTATCTTTTTAGCACCATTCCCTATCCTACTTGCCTACTTCGACTACAAGTCAAACCAGCTTAATTGGAGATTTTATGGGGCGGTTTTGAGCTCAGGTTTGATCCTTGGAATAGGCTATTTGTCGTATTTCTGGATCGCTTTTGGAGATCCGCTCTATCGAGTCAGCTCCATTAATGCCGGCCATTACATTTCCGAATTTACCTATGCTGACAAAGGCTTCTGGTCTATTTTGAAGCGATTGACCATTCTTCCATTTCAGACTTTCGTGGAGCGAGCCTATTGGCCATGGTTGGTTTTTGCGCTTCCGGGATTAGTGTTCGGTTTGAAAAATAGGGGCTCCAAATCTTTCAGCTTCAGTATGGCGTTAATCTGCCTGATGCTTGGCTTTTGGGTTATGAGTTCCACTTTAGCATTTTACAACCCTATTTACCTCAATCCCCGCCACCTAATCATCCTAGTTCCAATTCTCGCGTATTTGATCGCATCGGGCTGGGAAAAATGGCAGGATAACAAAGCTTGGCAGATTCGAATCATTGGAGTTTTACTGTTTGGAGTAGTCATCGCATTGCTGATTCAGGATTGGAAAATGGCCGGTTTCAATGCACTTTTGACGGTTCCAATCTTCTTGAAGAATCAAAAATTTAGAATGATTGTCTTAGGGCTTCTTTTGCTTATTCCGGCGATGTATTCGATTAAATATCAGACTAATTTGAAGCAATACGATTCTTTAATTGAAACCTTAAGTACAGAAACACAAGTCACTGATCTTAATACTCCTATATACACGCATAGCTTTCTTGATTTTAGTAAAAAAGTATTGCTTCCAAACGATTCTCTAGCTCAGGAACTCCTGATCCCACTGTATCAATTCCCAAAGGTTGAGAGTGAATTCCCACAAAAACTGAAAGTCTTGATCTACGATTATTATCAGCATGCCTACCCCGATGAGCAAGTGGATATGGATGCGATTTCGGAATGGCTGGACGAAAGGTATAGGCTGACTTCTGAGAGAAAAGTCGGGAATGTCTCGCTGTTTGAGTATGAGAGGAAGTGAGTTAAAATTTACGTCTTACCAACCCTGATGGATCAACACTTGGAACGTGAATCAGGACTTTTACCATCGAGCACTATTCTCTTATTCCTTTCCTCTAAACCTACAATCCCCCTAATCCCCTTTATAAAAATTCAATATCTAAATAGCTTCTGAATTCAAGGGAGAGATTGATTCATTTCTACTCAAGAAATTCTATTCGAATTATTAGTTCTCCAGTATCTAATCTCCAGTCTCTAATTTTTACTTCCTCTTCTGACCAGTTGCAAAAATCCGGTTCACATTGAATCCTAATCGAAACTCATCACCAATGGTACCATTTCCTCCAGCCAAAAGGTACTGCTCGTTAAGAGCTTGTGAAGTGACAAAGTACATTTGAAATACGTGACCTCCCGCCTCTACATCCCAACCTATTCCAAAGTTATTGCGCAAGTCTGTGTTTAGATTTGGAATATATTGTAGCGACAGCGAAGAGCGATCGGTGACTTTAAATTTACCACTAAATCCAAGTGCTAAGTAAAACTGCTCAGTTCCTTCGATCTGGTAAATAGGTCTCGGATCCGTGAAATAGGCCATCATCGGGGTGAGCTGAAAACTGATTTTCGGAGAAAACTTTCGAGCAAGCATCACTTGTCCAAAATAACTTGTCCGCTCTCCAAATGTTGGTGCTCGCTCTGGCAAAAAGCTATAATTAGAGGTATTCACTCCAGCTCCACCCGCCAAACTCAAAGAAAAAGGCTTGCTTCCATTCTGCGTTTGCTGAAAGATATGATAGCGTCCAAAGGCATTATATACTTTATCGCGACTGCTTCTGGAAGCAGCAAGCGAGAATTTCTCGTTCAGGGCAAATTCAAAACTAAACTGAATATTCGCTCCATTATCCAAGCCAAAAAGATTTTGGATTCCTCCATCCAGAGTGCCAAAGGTGTGCATGATGGCAAAGTGCATGGATTTCTTACTTAGCGGCTCAACAGTCAATAAATTGATGTGACGTGGGGCGTGAAAGATGAGCTCTACAGGTTGGTTTGCATTAGCAAGCTTTCGCTCCAACTGTGCAAAAAGCGAAAGTGGAAAAATTCCGAAAAGGACTAGGAGTACAATTCTATTCATTATTTTTTGGGTTTTAAAGTTGCTTTGATAGTGACAGTCTGATTCTCGGCCAATTCATAAAATACGAGTTTTGGCACAGGAATTTTATAGTCCGAAAGCAGCACTTCAAAGCCTGCCTCTAATTCCAATTCACCTTTAGCGTTTTTTGAAAGAGTTCCTTTTACTTGAATCTGTCGCTCCACCCCATGAATTTTAAATTTACCAATAGCGGTAACAGGCGTTTTCGAACCAATAGTTAGTGCCGGAATGAAATTAAACTTTCCAGTAAACTCAGCGAAAGGATATTTTTCAGTTTCCAGGTAATTATCTCGCATGTGCTTATCTCGTAGACCAATACCAGTATCTAATGTATTGAGGTCTACAAAGAAGTCCAGCACGTTTCCCGAGAGATCAATCAAGCCATTAAGCGTGTCCGATACTCCATTAAACTCACTTAAAGGTGCTTTGGAGAGAAAATCAACATTCCCAGACTCCGTTAGAAAAGTCTGAGCTACACCGACATTGGTGATGAAAAAGAAGAAAAGAACGAGCCGTTTCATTACTTAGTTACCGTCAAAACTGTTCCATTCAATCCAGTAGTATAAGCTCTTAAAGGTTGATTTGCGGGGCCTTGTAGGACATTTCCAGAAGTGTCAAACTCTGAACCATGACAGGTGCAGGTAAACTTGCTATTGGCGAAAGTCCAATTCCGATCACATGCTGAATGGGTACAAACTGAAGTCATTGCACGGTAAGCGCCGCCCACATTTACTACTAACGTTTGAGCATCAATCACCAAAAGCCATCCTCCAGTTACTGCAAGCGCTGCTTGTGATGTTAAATCAATACGAATAGTATTTCCTGATACAGTCACACCATTCGAACCAGTTGGTGGTGGTGTATTAGGTTGATTGGGGGATTCTGATTCAGAACATGCTGTAAAAAATGAAAGTCCGAATGTGGACATCACCGCTGTCATTCCCGCCCGCTCGATAAATTCTCTTCTTGAGTTGGTTAATTTCCCTGTCTTTGATTTGATCTGTTCCATGATTCCCGTTTGTGGTTAAATACGAGTTTAGAACTTGGTTTGGATTGAGATGTTTTGGTCTTAGGTCATTTTTTCGAATCATTAATTAGTCGATGAGTTAGTATTCAACTTTCTGACTTTGATCTACAAATGAAGAAGAAGGATCTATAAAGTGCGAGATTGTCAAAGGCTCGAGGTTTTTAAGGGACGATTTACGAACGACAAGCTTGCTGAAGGATCGAGGCTTGGAATTTGAATTTGAACTTTAAACTCTATTCTCTTTAACCAAAAAAAACCTTCAATTAAGATCCGATTTCTAAAAGTATTTTGGAATGAAGGGGTAATTTGATCCATCGCCATCCCTAGGACAAACCGCTCGATTCAAACCGACAACTGCCTTAACCTATTATGGAGTGAGCACTTGATAAATTTTCAATTACCACAAAACCTACATGAATCTACAGATCTCAGCAAACCGACAACAGCAAACCGACAACTGCCTTAAGCTATAATGGAGTGAGTACTTGATAAATTTTCAATTACCACAAAACCTACCCGAATCTACAGATCTCAGCAAACCGACAACAGCAAACCGACAACTGCCTTAAGCTATAATGGAGTGAGTACTTGATAAATTTTCAATTACCACAAAACCTACCCGAATCTACAGATCTCAGCAAACCGACAACAGCAAACCGACAACTGCCTTAAGCTATAATGGAGTGAGTACTTGATAAATTTTCAATTACCACAAAACCTATTCGAATCTACAGATCTCAGCAAACCGACAACAGCAAACCGACAACAGCAAACCGACAACAGCAAACCGACAACTGCCTTAAGCTATAATGGAGTGAGCACTTGATAAATTTTCAATTACCACAAAACCTACTCGAATCTACAGATCTCAGCAAACCGACAACAGCTAACCGACAACCGAGGACCAACATCTAAAAATTCTTCTTCGCCAAAATCTCAGTCAACACGATCACATCACGAACTGAACTTGGGTTTCTGAGTAGCTGAGCGTAAGGGTTTGTTTTCTTGGATTTCACATTCATTCGTCCTATTTCCAAAGTAGGGATGTCCGGAATAGAAGCTAAGTCGCTCGCTCGTGCATGTACTTTTTTCTCATAGGCACCTTCGTAGTAAGAAATCTCATCATCATCGGGCCGCACGGTCTCTTTCCAAGCCTTCCGCTGATCGTAAATACTTACAGGTTTTTCATAGGTGCTTACAGGCTTGCCATAAGTACTTATAGGCTTTCCATAGGTACTGGCAGGCTTTTCATAGGAAGAGACAGGCTTTTGGTAAGTGGATTCTCTAGGAGCGTAAGAGGATTGAGGTTTATGATAACTGCTATCAGACTTAGGTTTTTCGTAAGTAGATTCAAAATTCCGCGAGGTTGTAGCCTGCTCGGGGATAGGCTTCGGAAGCTCAGGAGTAGGTTTTTGGCTTTGTTCACCCCGAATTTCTTTAAGTAAATCCTCAAAAGATGCCGGTCGCTGCGTAGGCTCAGGTGTATCCATAGAATCCTGCTGTGCCTGCTTTTTCTTTTTGTTTTGCGTAGCCTGGTAGATAAAATAAGCAAAAACAGCTACGATGTAAACGATATTTCCCAAATCCATAGGCTCAAGATAAAAGTTTCTCCCCAGTATTGGTGAATTCAGCGTCCATTATTTAATAGAGTTACCGGTTGTCGGTTGTCGGTTATCAGTTGCCGGTTCTCAGTTGCCGGTTCTCAGTTATCAGTTTTCGGTTGTTGGATCTCAGTTATCGGATCTCAGTTCTCGGTACTTTATAGAACAAAGCTTCTCTAATTAGTCAGTTCCCGTAGAATATCGAAACCCAACCGACAACCCACAACCCACAACTCACAACCCACAACCGATAATTCAACGATATTTCCGAAATCCTTTGACAATCTCCCAATTGGACTTATTTTGTTTTTTTATTCGCAAGGGAAAATACGCATGCTGCTCAGTAAACTGGAAATCAAAGGCTTCAAGAGTTTTGGAGATAAAATGGTCATCAACTTCGACAAAGGGATCACCGGTGTCGTCGGTCCAAATGGCTGTGGTAAATCCAATGTAGTCGATGCCATTCGCTGGGTGCTCGGGGAGCAAAAGACTCGGATGCTCCGCTCGGATAAGATGGAGAACGTGATTTTCAACGGCACCAAAACCCGTAAGCCTTCCAATCTGGCTGAGGTCTCCCTGACTTTTGAAAATACAAAAAACCTCCTTCCAACTGAATATACCTACGTCACCATCACCCGTCGCTATTACCGATCCGGAGATAGTGAATACCAAATCAATGGCGTCACCTGCCGATTGAAGGATATCACGAACCTGTTTATGGATACGGGGATCAACTCGAATAGCTATGCGATCATCGAGTTGAAAATGATCGATGAACTCCTCAATGATAAGAATAACTCCCGTCGGGAGCTCTTCGAAGAGGCTGCGGGAATCTCCAAATTCAAAAATCGAAAGCGCGAGACCCTCCGTAAGTTGGAAGATACCGATGGGGACCTTGCCCGAGTGGAAGACTTGCTCTATGAGATCGATAAGAACCTTAAAAGTCTCGAGAAACAAGCCAAGCAAGCATCCAAGTATTTTGAGATCAAAACGGAATACCGTGAAGCTAGCATCAACCTCGCCAAGAAAAGCATTGAGAAGTATACCAATTCTCTTTTGAATACAAGTCAGAAGATCAATGCGGAAAGCGATCGTAAGCTCCAATTCCAAACTCAAATAAGCGATAAAGAAGCCTTACTCGCGCAGCTTAAGGCTGATCTGATCGGAAAGGAAAAACTCCTCGCCTCTCGGCAAAAAGCACTCAATGAGCATGTAAATAAGATTCGGGCCTTTGAATCCGAAAAAAAAATCAAAAACGAACGCCTCCGATTCCTTGAAGACCGTTCCCAGAAATTGCGTGAGCAGATCGACGCGGATCGTAAGTCCAACGACCGAGCAGGATTCAGTATTCGCTCGCTAGAGCAAGAGAAAGAATCCGCAGCTAAAATGCTGGCAGAAAAGGAAGTGGTGATCTCCGAGCTTCGGGAAGCATTTGATGCGCAGAAACTCATCCAATCCGAAAAGCAACAAGCCCAGAAAGCACTGAGCCAAGCTTTTGAGCAACTCAAGGAAAAAGTCTACCAGCTCAGCAAAGACCTCGAGATCAAGCAAATTCAACTTTCTACCCTCAAGCAGGAACTGGAGCGGACTTCCTCGGATGACTCGTCGCAGGAAGCTAGTTTGGTCGATTTTGAATCGAAAATCATCGAACTCAAAACCGAACTCGATGAATCCATGGATGGCTTCCAAAAGCTCAAGGCCAAGCAGGAAGACCTAGATCAAAAGATCGAAGAAACTAACCGAGTGATCGAAATGATCCGCGAGGAGTTGACTACTTCTTCCCGTAAACTCGACTCCAAAACCAACGAATACAACCTCACCAAGTCGCTGGTCGAGAATCTGGAAGGTTTCCCCGAAGCCATCAAATTTCTCAAGAAAAACCCAAGTTGGGGGAAGGATATTCCGCTCCTCTCCGACCTATTGACTACGGATGAAAAATTCCGCGTTACGATAGAAAACTTCCTTGATGGCTACATGAATCATTATGTGGTCGAGACCGAGGCACAAGCCATTGCAGCGATCCAGCTCCTTTCGGATTCCGCCCGAGGCAAAGCCAATTTCTTTGTCCTGGCGCATTTCGAGAAATTCAAATCCAGCCAAAGTCAGCTTTTTCCCAATGCCATTGCCGCCACGGAAATCATCGAATACGATGTGAAGTATTCCCGACTGATCAATTTCATTCTGGACAATGTCTACATCGTCTCTGGCGAATACCGGGATTTCCCGACCGACACGGATGCGATTTTCATCTCCGAAAACGGAAAATATACCAAGCGTAAATTCTCCATTTCGGGAGGTTCGGTGGGTCTTTTCGAAGGAAAGCGAATCGGTAGAGCCAAAAACCTCGAGAAGCTGGACAAGGAAATCAAAGAGCTCAGCAAAAAAGTCAGCAGTACCCGAAATAATCTCGATCAGAAGCTTTCGGACCTGATGAAACTAAAGGAGAAAAACTACCGCAAGGAGCTCGAAGACTGGCAAAATCGCATCAATGAGACGAATCAAAACTATGTCTCCATCCGCACCAAAAAGGAACAGCTTGCCGAGCTGCTTTCCAGCAACGCCAACAAGCGAGAGGATATCCTCGACCGCATTGTTTCCCTGGAAGATAGTCTCGCCAGCATTCAGCCGGAATTGGATGAGCAGCGCATGACCTTTGAGGCGATGCAACTGGAGCTGGAGGATCAGACCGACAGCCTAGAAAAGGAATCTACCCTCCTGGCGGAAAAGTCGCAGGCCTTCAACGCCGAAAACATCACCTATCACCAGCACCTCAATCGCGTAGGAAGCTTGGATCAGGAGATCGAATTCAAGCAATCTGCCTACGAAGGATCCAAAGAGCGGATCGAAAAGTCCCAGGCCGAACTTGCCCAGTTGGACTCCGAGATCCGAGGACTACTGGATAATAATGAACTCAAAGACGATGAGTTGATCGAGCTGTATGCCGAAAAAGAAGGCATCGAAGGCGGCGTGACCGAGGCAGAAAAGGATTATTACGGCAGTCGTGGACTGATCGATGAGACGGACCAGCAGATTCGGAGTTTTCAGAAAGCCAAGGAAGCGCATGATCAGGAGATCCACGCACTGGAAAACCAGCTCAACGAGATCAAGCTGAAAATGACTGGAATGAAAGAGCGCCTCAGCGTGGAATTCGAACTTGACCTAGACCAGTTGATGGAAGATAACCCAGCTCTGGCACCCGAATTTGAAACATTCGCTGAAGATGAACTCCGAGAACTGGTGCGCAAGCAAAAGGAAAAACTCGAAAAAATCGGCCCGATCAACCCGATGGCAATGGAAGCCTACGATGAGATCAAGGCGCGCTATGACTTTATCAACAGTCAGAAAGAAGATCTGATCAAAGCCAAGGAATCCCTCCTCTCCACGATCAGCGAGATCGATCAGGTGGCCAAAGAGACTTTTCTGGATGCCTTTGCTAAGATCAAGGAGAATTTCGTCAAAGTCTTCCGTTCCCTCTTTACCGAGCAGGATGATTGTGACTTGATCCTCGTCGATCCGGATAATCCCTTGGAATCTGCCATCGAGATCATCGCCAAGCCGAAGGGCAAACGACCGCTGACCATCAACCAACTTTCAGGTGGGGAGAAGACTCTGACTGCCACTTCCCTGCTCTTCTCTATCTACCTGCTGAAACCTGCGCCTTTCTGTATTTTTGACGAGGTGGATGCTCCGCTGGACGATGCGAATATTGATAAGTTCAACCAGATCATCCAGCAATTCAGTGGCGAGAGCCAGTTTATCATCGTGACCCACAACAAGCGCACCATGGCCAGCACAGATATTATTTATGGCATTACCATGATAGAGGCTGGAATCAGCAGGGTTGTTCCAGTGGATTTGAGGGAGTTGGTTTGATATTTTCCCTCCAGCTAAAGCAGGAGGGAATTCAATGGCATAAGGTTGAATTGGAATGCCATTGAATTGGAATGGGGTTTAGCCCATTCCCAAGAATATTGTAAATTGTTTTTCAAGGCTTTAGCCCAATTGTTTTATTTGCCTCTAGCTAAGCAAGAGGCAATTGAATTATTTCAGGAATTGAATTGAATTTTATTTAAAATTGAATAGGAATGTGGCTTTAGCCCATTCCTAATATAATTCACAACAACAATCAGGGCTTTAGCCCAACATTTTTATCCTAAATTTTTCAATCATGCCATTCGTTAAAATCTACATCCACCTCGTGTGGAGCACCAAAAACCGGGTACCATTTTTAGCTTCCAAAGAACTCAGATTAAAAGTCTGGAATCATATCCGTGAAAACGCACATAGCAAAGGGATCTTCGTGGATTTCATCAATGGGTATTCCGATCATTGCCATTGTTTGATTTCTTTGGGGGTAAGTCAAACTATAGAAAAGACAGTTATGCTTATAAAAGGCGAGTCTTCCTTTTGGATTAATCAAAATAAATTTACCAAGGAGAAATTTGAATGGCAGGATGAATATTTTGCCGTTTCTGTATCAGAATCTGTGATCAACAAGGTTCGGGATTATATCAAAAATCAGGAAGAGCATCATAGAAAGAAGACATTTCAGGAGGAATATGAGGAGTTTATTTTGAAATATGGGTTTGAGAAATTAAAGGATGAATTGGGCTAAAGCCCAGAATTGATATCAATCTTTTTTGCCTTGGGCTAAAGCCCAAGGCAATTCAAAAACAAGGATAAAAATCGATTTCTTAAAAATTCAATAGGAATGTGGCTTTAGCTCATTCCATGAAATAGAAAGCCATATATATGCGGCTTTAGCCAAAATTGTTTAATCAAAAGCAGAAGGTAATTATTATCTAATCCCATTGATTAGGAATTCGGCTTTAGCCCTTTCCTATTCATGGAAATCAAATTGAATCTTTGTGAATTGGGATATTTGAATTGCCTTGGGCTTTAGCCCAAGGCATAGGAATGAAATAATTTATAAAAAGGGCTTTAGCCCAATCCTATCGTCCATTTATTTAGACAACATTTAAAGAAATCCCCCTATCTTAAATAAAAATTCATTCACCCTATGCGAAGCCTCCTTCCCTCTCTCCTTCTCCTTGTTTTACTTTTTACTGGATGTGATAAACCAATTGAAACCTCCCCTTCACTCGATGAGGACACCCAAGCTTGGTGGGAAACTACCACGGTACTTTCCAGCGATGCCATGGAAGGACGGGACACAGGTTCTCCAGGCTATGCGCGGGCTGCGGCTGTGGTGGCAGAGCGATTTGCTGCCGCTGGTCTCGAACCGCTGGGTGAAAATGGCACCTATTTTCAGGAGGTACCGATGGAAGAAGTGGCAATCACTCAAGCCACATTCACCGTGGGCGGACGAGAGCTCAGATTTTTGCATGATATCCAAACCTCGCCTAGTAGCGCTACCGAACTAGTCGATGCACCAATTATCTATTGTGGCTACTGTGATTCCACAAGCACAAGCCTGGTGAAGGATAAGTTGGTGATCTGTCATGGCACACGACGCGAAGAACTACCTAGCAATTCCGACCGGATCAAAAACATGAGCGAAGCCGGTGCCTTAGGAATCATCTTCATCGCAGATCCCGGTTTTACGATAGAGCCACCAAGATGGCCCTTTGCCTATAGTCGAAGCGTGAGACTGTCAGGTGGTGATCCTCCTTCCCCATCTACCTTCCCAACCTTCGGTATCAATGCTGGTTCGGATGCATTAGACAAACTCATCGAAGGCAGTGGACAAAACGCAAAAGAACTGATTGATTTGGGGAGTCAGGGCAAGCCACTTCCTGTATTTGAGGTGCCAGACCGCTTGAGTGCGAGTTTCACCCTAGCTAGCCGAACGTTACAATCCTCAAACATCCTTGCTCGCCTGCCGGGCACAGATCCGAGCCTTGCTGATCAGGCTATTGTGCTCACCGCACACTTGGATGGCTATGGCTATGGCACAGCTGTCGATGGAGACAGTTTGTATAATGGTACGCTGGATGATGCGGCATATGTGGCCCTGCTCATTCAATTGGCAGAAAAACAGGCTGGTAAGGGATTCGCAAGGCCCTTGATTTTTGCGATCGTGACGGGGGAAGAGAAAGGATTGCTTGGCTCACGCTATCTGATGCAACACCTTCCCGTTCTCAAAGAAAGCATCGCCGCAAATATCAACTTGGATCAACTTCGTCCCCTATTTCCACTGGAGATCTTGACCGTTCATGCACTCGATGAAACTACCCTTGGGGACGATGCCGCTGCTGTGGCGGCGAGTATGCAGATTAAGGTTCAGAATGACCCCGAACCCGAACGTAACCTGATCCGCCGCTCTGATCAATGGGTCTTTATCGAAGCCGGAATTCCTGCCATCAATTTCGTCTTTGGCTTTGCACCTGGATCTGAGAGCGAACGAATCTACCGACAATGGTACCGTGAAGGCTATCATACCCCCAAGGATGATCTAGAGCAAAAGATCAACTGGGAAGCTGCAGCCAAGTTCAATAGGTTTTTTTATGGACTGGTAGAAAAGGTGGCCGATGGCGAAACAAAACCAGCTTGGAAAGCGGGGAGCAAACTAAGGGCTGACAATCCTTAGCATGACCCAGAATGGGTCTAATGTTTATAGCTATGGTATTATGAAATAGGTGCGACCCCCTCGGGGTCGAATAAATCCTTCTTTTACCATTTGCTATAAACATGAAATCCCTTCGGGATTGAAAAACCTGAAAAAGCAGCTAATACCTCCAGAATCAACCTTTAAATTCTTATTTTTAAATCATCAGCTGAATTCTTTAACCTAATTTTTATATGATGAGTAAAGACCTTCTCCTATCCAACCAAGAGATTGAAAATCGAATTTTCACCATTCGTGGTCTTCAAGTTATGATTGACCGAGATTTGGCTGAATTATATGGAGTAGAAACTAAGGTTTTGAATCAAGCTGTTAAACGAAATGCTATTAGATTCCCCAAAGAATTTCGATTTCAGATTGATAATTTGGAAAAAGATAAACTGGTCACAAATTGTGACCGGTTCCAGATTTTAAAATATTCCAGTTCTAATCCTTTTGCCTTTACCGAACAAGGCGTAGCTATGCTCTCCGCAGTTCTCAGAAGTGAAATTGCAGTTAAAGTAAGCATCCAAATTATTAAGGCTTTTGTATCCATGCGCAAGTTGGTGCAGGATAATCAATTGATTATATCAAGATTAGACAGAATTGAATTCATGCAATTCGAATCTGATCAAAAATTCGACAAGATCTTCAAAGCCTTGGAGAGTAAGGATCATATTCCTTCCCAAGGTGTCTTTTTCGATGGGCAGGTCTTTGATGCATACGAGTTGGCATCCCGCATCATCCGCTCAGCCAAGACCAGCATTATCCTAATAGACAATTACATCAATGAGTCAACGCTAACTCACTTGGCAAAGAAAAAACGAGGGGTGAAAGCAATCCTGCTCACCAAATCCAACTCCAAACAACTCGAATTGGATATCGAAAAAGCGAATGAGCAATACGGGGATTTTGAAATAAAGTCTTTCGACAAAAGCCATGATCGATTTCTGATTATTGACAGCCAAGAGATTTATCATTTAGGTGCTTCGCTAAAGGACTTAGGGAAAAAATGGTTTGCTTTCTCAAAGATTCACGAAAGTTCGATCAAGAGTGTCATTGATTTAATCCCTAATTGAAAAGCTGATTCATGAGAAAGAAACAAAGTCCTGTTGATAGATCAAGGCATCGCTCAATAGGATAGATTGATCCAGCTGAACCTATAGACAATTATCCAAATGAAATCTCTGGTTCAGCATAAAAAAGCACTTAATCAATTAAATAAATGACTCTTGAAGCTATTGATTATCTTCCTCCAAAAACAAGCGCACTAGGATCAGCAAGGATATTATCTAGGAGATCACGATGATCGAAGCGGGAATCAGCCGAGTTGGATCTTTTGGATTTAAGGGAGATGGCTCAAGAAATTATTTTTATTTTTAGAAAAGAGTAAAATAACCCAATAGAACTACTAATTTAAAGCAATCATTTTTTTAAAAAGAGATTTATTAGAACTTTCCTTTTCATGACCAAAGAATTTCAAATTGAAGAATATCTAATTGAGCAACTTAAAGGGTTGAAATACACGGCTCAACCTAATATCACAGATCGAAAATCGCTTGAGCAGAATTTCAGAACCAAATTTGAGGCATTAAATCGGGTTCGGCTTTCAGATAATGAATTCCTGCGATTGAGAGAAGATATCATAGAACCGGATGTTTTTGTAGCCTCCAAAAAACTTCGAGAAAGACAGTATTTCCAGAGAGAAGATGGTACTCCCCTACAATACACTTTGGTAAATATCAAAGACTGGTGCAAAAATGAATTTGAGGTCATCAGCCAGTTGAGGATAAATACAGAAAATAGCAATCATCGCTATGACGTAATTCTTCTTATAAATGGCTTGCCAGTGGTTCAGATTGAGTTGAAGAAACTAGATATTTCTCCCCGAAAAGCCATGCAGCAAATTGTGGAGTATAAAACAGAACCTGGCAATGGCTATGGTAATTCTTTGATGTGCTTTATACAATTGTTCATTGTAAGTAACCGGAGTAATACCTATTACTTCGCTAATAATAAAATCCAACATTTTCAATTTAATGCGGATGAACAGTTCTTGCCAATCTATCAATTGGCAGATGAAAACAATAAAAAGATAACTCACCTCGAATCATTCTCAGAGAGGTTCTTATCCAAATGTACCCTAGGAGAAATGATCAGCAAGTACATGGTGCTGGTGGAGAGCGAGCAAAAATTGCTAGTAATGCGCCCTTACCAAATCTATGCAGTTAAGGCCATCGTAGATAGCATTCATCAAAATAGAGGAAATGGATATATCTGGCACACCACCGGAAGTGGAAAAACCTTAACGTCGTTCAAAGCTTCTACCCTACTAAAAAACAATCCTGATATTGAAAAATGTTTGTTTGTGGTGGATCGAAAAGATCTCGATCGACAAACTCGTGAAGAGTTCAATAAATTTCAAGAAGGCAGTGTAGAAGAAAACACCAATACCGAAACCTTGGTCAGGCGACTATTGTCAACGGACTATGCGGATAAAGTAATCGTAACCACCATCCAAAAATTAGGATTGGCTTTGGATGGCACCTATAAAAGAAACTACAAGGAGCGATTAGAACCATTGAGTGACAAGCGCATGGTCTTTATATTTGATGAGTGCCATCGGTCGCAGTTTGGAGAAAATCACAAAGCCATCAAAGAGTTCTTTCCCAATGCGCAATTATTTGGTTTCACAGGTACCCCAATTTTTGCTGAAAATGCATCCTATACCCAAATAGATGGGCAGGAAAAAACGCTTAAAACCACTAGAGATATCTTCCAGCATGAGCTTCCAAAATACACAATTACGCATGCCATAGAAGATAGAAATGTACTGCGATTCCATATTGACTATTTTAAAGGAAAGGGCGATTTAAGTCCAAAACCTGGTGAAGCTATATCCCAAAAAGCGGTTGTAGGTGCAATTATTGAAAAACACAATGCGGCTACGAATCAACGGAAGTTCAACGCCATTTTAGCAACTTCCTCTATCAATGATGCCATTGCCTATTATAATTTATTCAAGCAGATTCAGAATGAAAAAATAGCGGGAGATCCCAATTATGTTCCTTTAAATATCGCTTGTGTTTTTTCCCCTCCTTCTCAATTGATCGCAAAGGAAGGAGACCAGCAAAGCCAGAAGAATGCTGCAGATATTAAGCAACTTCAGGAAGATTTGGAACAGGAGAAAGAAGACAACAAGAAAAATCCCGAAGAGAAGAAAAAGGCCTTGACGGAGATTATTAGTGAATTCAACAATCAGTATGGTACCAGTCACGACATCAACAATTTTGATCTTTACTATCAGGATATTCAAAGACGAATCAAAGACCAAAAATTTAGCAACAAGGATTACCCACGTAAGAACAAGATAGATATCACCATTGTGGTAGATATGCTTCTTACGGGTTTTGATTCGAAGTACTTAAATACATTGTATGTGGACAAGAAGTTAAAATACCATGGATTGATTCAGGCGTTTTCGCGGACCAATCGTGTGCTAAATGATAGCAAGCCTTATGGGAATATATTGGATTTCCGTTCGCAGCAGGAAGCGGTAAACCAAGCTATAACCTTGTTTTCTGGAGAAGAAGGAAATAACGCCAAAGAAATTTGGATGGTAGATCCTGCACCTGTGGTGATAGACCAATACCAAAAAGCCGTTGAAGCTTTGGGCGATTTTATGAAAGAACACAACTTGGTAAACGAACCTCAGGAAGTGTATAACTTGCGTGGTGATGCTGCGAAGATTGGTTTTGTGAAAAATTTTAAGGAAGTGCAACGACTTAAAACCCAACTCGACCAATACACCGATTTGGATGAAGCGCAGCAAGAAACCATTGAAGCCATTCTGCCCAAAGACAACTTACAGGAGTTTAGAAGCTCGTACTTAGAAACTGCCAAGCAACTGCGGAAAATACAGCAAAAAGAAGGGGATGATGCACCAGAAGACATTCAGCAACTCGATTTTGAGTTTGTGCTTTTTGCCTCTGCGGTGATTGATTACGATTACATCATGAGCTTGATTGCCGATAGCACGCAGCAAAAGCCTTCAAAGCAGAGAATGACCCAAAGCCAGGTGATTAGTTTGCTTAAGTCAAACTCAAATCTGATGGAAGAAGAAGATGACTTGACTGAATATATCAAACAAGTAGATTGGAGCGTAGGCCAGACCTCTGATGAACTGAAACAGAACTTTGAAACCTTTAGGGTCGAGAAGTATGACAAAGAACTTGCAGAAATTGCCAATAACCATGGTTTGCAAACCGCAGACTTAAAAACTTTTGTAGAAAAGATAATGAACCGAATGATTTTTGACGGAGAAAAACTCACAGACCTCATGGAACCCCTGGAACTGGGATGGAAACAACGCAGTAAAGCCGAATCCGCTTTGATGAACGACTTGGTGCCCCAATTAAAAAAACTAGCCCAAGGGCGTGAAATTTCAGGATTAGCAGCTTATGAGTAAAGAGATAAAATTAATACCTGAATTGCGTTTCTCTGAGTTTGATGTTGATGGAGAATGGTCTTTAATGCCACTAATTGAAACGGCAGATATAAATATCAAATGGAGTTTTACTGGTGGACCTTTTGGTTCAAACCTGAAAGCAAGCGACTATGCTGAAAGCGGATTTAGGATAATCCAATTGCAAAATATTGGAGATGGTGAATTCCACGATGAATACAAAATCTACACATCTAAGAAAAAAGCAGATGAATTATTGAGTTGTAACATTTATGCTGGGGACATAATTCTTTCAAAAATGGGCGACCCAGTTGGTCGAGCTTGTTTGATACCAAACCACCTAGAAAGATGTGTCATGGCATCAGATGGAATTAGATTAGCTGTAGATGAAAAACAGTTTTCAAAGTATTTCATTTACTCTTTAATTAATTCAAAATCAATTCGGAAATCAATTGAAGGAAAGTCTACAGGTTCAACACGAAAGAGAATTGGATTAAGTGAATTAAAAGAAATTAAGTTGACTGTTCCTAAGAAAATTAAGGAACAACAAAAAATCGCCTCCTGCCTTTCTTCGTTAGATGAGTTGTTAGCTGTCCACAGCGATAAGCTGGACGCCCTCAAAGGCCACAAAAAAGGCTTGATGCAAAACCTTTTCCCGCAGGAAGGCGAAACTGTGCCTAAGGTTCGGTTTAAGGAGTTTGAAAATGATGGGGAGTGGCTCCCAACAACTGTTGAAGACAACTGTCTTGTTAAGGGTCGAATTGGGTATAGAGGATATACAAAACAAGACTTGGTCAAAGAAGGAGAAGGCGTGCTAGTCCTTGGAGGAAAGCATATACAAAATCAATTACTTAATATATTAGACCCAACTTTTCTCAGTTGGGAAAAATATTATGAATCACCTGAAATTATGGTTGAAGTAAATCACATCATTTTTTCTCAAAGAGGAACATTAGGAGATTGTGCAATAATTGATAGAGAAATAGGACCTGCAACCATAAACCCAAGTATGGTTTTAATTAAAAATATAACTTGTGTTGCTAGATTTCTCTATTACATATTAATTGGAGATTGCATTCAAGAGGAAGTTCGAAAAAATAGGTCAAACGGTGCAATTCCTATGCTTTCTCAAAAGCAAATCAAGGAATTTTCTTTCCTAATTCCTAAACCTCAAGAACAACAAAAAATAGCTTCCTGTCTTTCGGCTTTAGATGAATTAATCAATGCCCAAGCAGATAAAATCGAACAATTGCAGCAGCATAAAAAAGGCTTGATGCAGGGTTTATTTCCAAAAATTGAGAGTTAAGAGATGGCAGATATAGAGAATTATTCATTTTCAACTTTAGGAGATTTTGTGACACACTTAAGAGTGCAAAACAAAATGGTTCATCTACTTTTTGCTTACAATGGAACAGGGAAAACTCGCCTTTCAATGGATTTTAGGCAAGCAGGAAAAGTCTTTGATGAAGATGGAATTGTCCAGGAGAGAGATACTTTATATTTCAATGCTTTTACTGAAGATTTATTCTTTTGGGACAATGATCTAGAAAACGACGCCGAACGTGTGCTGAAAATCAACAAAGACTCAAAGTTTTTTAAAGGTCTATCTGAATTGGAGATGGAAAACAGAATCCGACCCTTATTAAGGCTGTATTCAGATTTTGATTTTTTCATTGATTATACCAACTGGCATGTGATGTTCATACGAGAAGACAGAATAGATGAAGAAACAATCAGGCACGAATACATCAAAGTATCTCGTGGAGAAGAACGATTATTTATTTGGTGCTTCTTTCTAGCGATCATGCAATTGGCTATTGACAATCAGGAATCATATGACTGGGTTAAATATGTTTACATAGATGACCCAATTTCTTCAATGGATGACCATAATGCTATTTCTGTAGCGCACCATTTAGCCCAAATGCTAAAGACAGAAGGAAATGAAATCAAAGCAATCATTTCAACGCATCATGCCTTATTCTTTAATGTCCTTTGCAACGAATTTGGGAATGCAAAGAAGTTTTTCATAAAGAAAATGAATAATGGTTATTCCCTAAAAACGACAAAAGATTCACCGTTTATTTATCATGTCTCCTTAATTCAGACTTTGAAAAAAGCCATAAACGAAGACAGACTTTTCACTTTTCATTTTAACATATTAAGAACCATTCTTGAAAAAGCGGCCAATTTTCATGGCTATTCCAAATTCTCTGACTGCATGGAAATTGATGGAGATGATGAAGAAAGAACCTTACATTCAAGGTTAGTGAATATTATGAGTCACGGTGCTTACTCCTTATTTGAACCGACAGAAATGGGTGAAGAAAATAAAGAGTATTTCAGAAGTATTTACAACAATTATTTAAGCAATTACAAATTCAACGAATTGTTATTCGCTGAAGAAAATCCAGAACCATTAGTATGACACAAAAAGAAAATGACCTACTAGGCTCGACCCTTTGGAAAATAGCAGACAAACTTCGAGGCTCAATGAATGCGGATGATTTCCGAGATTACATGCTCTCGTTTTTGTTTTTACGCTACCTCTCGCACAACTACGAAGAATCGGCAAAAAAAGAATTGGGCTCTGATTACCCGGACGAAACTCCAAAAGATGTAATGGATAAACTGGGGCAATCTACTCCTCTAGGAATTTGGTATGCAGAGAACCCAGATGATGTTTCAGAGTTTGAAAAGCAGATGCGTAGAAAAGTACATTATGTGATCAAACCTGACCATTTGTGGAGTAATATTTCTGAAATGGCTCGAACCCAAAATAGTGAATTACTAGTGACCCTTGAGGAAGGTTTTCGCTATATAGAAAATGAATCCTTCGACAATTCATTTCAAGGCTTGTTCTCTGAAATAAATCTGAATTCAGAAAAGTTGGGCAGAACACCTACTGACAGAAATAAAAAGCTTTGTACGATAATTCAGAAAATTTCGGAAGGTATTGCAGACTTTTCTTCTGATACAGATACGCTGGGTGATGCCTATGAATATTTAATTGGTCAGTTTGCCGCAGGTTCAGGTAAGAAAGCCGGAGAGTTTTACACGCCTCAGGAAATCTCAACCATACTTTCTAAGATAGTAACTCTCGATAGCCAAGATCCATCAACTGGTCCAAAATATAAGTTGGATAAAGTACTGGATTTTGCTTGTGGTTCAGGTTCACTTTTAATTAATGTTCGCACTCAATTGAAAGAGCAAACAGACGGAAAGGGTACTATTGGTAAAATCTACGGACAGGAAAACAACATCACCACCTATAACTTGGCAAGAATGAACATGCTTTTGCATGGAATGAAAGATTCTGAATTTGAAATCTATCATGGAGATACCTTGATCAACCATTGGGATGTACTTAATGAAATGAATCCCTCTAAAAAAGTTGAGTTTGATGCGATAGTCGCCAATCCCCCATTCAGTTTGCGTTGGGAACCCAATGATACCATGGTGGAAGATTTCCGCTTTAAAAGTTATGGTTTAGCGCCTAAATCCGCAGCAGACTTTTCGTTCTTATTGCATGGATTTCATTTCTTAAGTAATGAAGGCACCATGGCGATAATTTTACCCCATGGAGTGTTATTCCGTGGTGGAGCAGAAGAACGTATCAGAACCAAACTTCTAAAAGACAATAACATTGATGCCGTGATTGGCTTGCCGTCAAACCTATTCTATTCCACAGGAATCCCCGTTTGTATTCTGGTGTTAAAGAAATGTAAGAAAGAAGATGACATGTTATTTATCAATGCCTCAGAACACTATGATAAAGGGAAAAGGCAAAACACGCTAGATAAGAAGCATATCCAGAAAATAATTGATACCTATAAATTCCGAAAAGAAGAGGTGCGTTATTCTAGTAAAGTCTCAATGGAGGACATCGAAAAGAATGGCTACAACCTGAATATTTCAAGATATGTAAGCACATCTGAAGATGAGGTTCAAATTGATTTAGAAGAAGTAAATGATAAGCTGACTTCCATTAACGAACGAATTGAAAAGAAGACAAAGGAACATAATGCGTTTTTGAGGGAGTTGGGGTTGAGTGAAGTATAAAGTAATAATATGGAAAACTGGATCACAATCGCATTCTCAACAGCCGCATTTGCTATTTCATTATTAGGATATTTTAGAGGAAGAAATATTGACCTTCAAAATCAAGTTTATCTAAAAAAATTAGATGCCTATTCTAGTGTTATAGGAGAATTTTTTAATCTTTTAAATTTACTGGGTAATGTAAGGGATGAAGCTGAAAGGTTGATTTCAGAAAACAATACTTTCACTAATAAACTCGAATTAAATAAGCTTGGAGCAAAAATTGATTTGGAAATAGGTAAGATTCAGCAAGAAATAGCAATAAAATCTATTTTCTTTAGTGAAGAATTAATTGATGAAACAATCACTTATTTAGGAAAATTATATGGTCAAATTGATTCTAAAATGTCACAAGACCCCATTTCAGATTTAAATTCTTATATAGTTTTACAGACTCAAAAACTTGAAGATTTAATAACAAAAATGAGAAACGAATTAGGTTTAGAGGAGATGAATAAAAAATTACTTAAGCGAATAGCAAAAGGAAAGTTTAAGATAGATTTTTAATTTTTTTATGTAAAATCATCTTTTGAAATGTTCATCCCAAATCAAACATATCGCCGTTCCGAAATCCATGATCAATACGGTGGAAACCGTCAAAGTGGAATTTGTCCATCAGCTCAAGGTCCATATATTTTTATTTTTTCAGGTTCTCAAGGCCATCAACATGGCTACAAAGATCAGTGGATGAACGATAAAATCTATTCTTACACGGGTGAAGGGCAAGTTGGAGATATGAAATTTACTAAGGGAAACTTGGCCTTGATGGAACACAGAAATCAAGGGAAGCGAGTTTTTCTTTTTGAATATGTACAGACAGGAACGGTAAGGTTTGTATCTGAATTAGAGTTTTATGACGTTGATTTTTTTGAAACTTCTGATCGTAATGGAGATTTAAGAATTGGAATCAAGTTCTTTTTTAATCCAATCGGAGCAAGGCCAATAATTCGACCAGAACAGATGCAATTGGAATTTGCGGCTGACCTTAACCGCGATAAATACGATATTATTCTCCCAAATTCTACTGAAAGAGAAGGTTTAGTAACCTCCCGCGTTGGCCAAGGAGCCTATAGAAAGGGAATCATTCATCGTTGGAATTACCAATGCGCAGTGACAGAATTTAAAGACCCAAAAATTTTAATCGCTTCCCATATAGTGCCATGGAAGGATTCAACCGATCAAGAACGTCTTGATGTGGATAATGGAATTCTGCTCTCCCCTACTTATGATGCGTTGTTTGATCGACATTTGATCAGTTTTGAGAATTCAGGGGAGATTATCCTTTCAGATCAGATTTCTTGGGAGGATTTTAAGAAAATCGGGGTGACAGGAAAGGAAGTGATTCCTTTTCTAAGCCAAGGGAATAAAAATTACTTAGAGAAGCATAGCGAGAATCTTTTTAACAAATCATAAAGTGTACCTATTTAGTTATTGTATCCATTTTTTGAAGTATTTTTACCTGTAATTTTAATTAAATGGAGGAAATAAACTTAGAAGAAATTTCGGTAAGTGAACTACTAAAAAGATTTGGTGAAGGTAAAGCTGTTCCAGGTTCAGGCAGTGCCGCTGCCCTACAGGCACTTATAAATGCCAAATTAATTTTGACTGTTACCAAGATAACTTTAGAGCCAAAAAGAAAAGAAAAATATGGTAAAGAGTGGAGCACTATGCTCAAGTTGAAAGAAAAAATTGAAAACCAAACTATTCCAAAGCTTATAGAACTTTTTCATGAAGATTACAAAGCCTTTGATGGTGTAATATTGAATAGAACATCAAGGGATAATTATAGAAATTCAATGGAAGATGGGTCAGCTGAAAAATTCTTAGAATCAACATTTAAAGTAGAAAGGGACCTTTTTTTGGCTACTAAAATTGCAATGGAAATTGCAAAAGAAGCTCATCAATTGGTAATTGATGGAATGTATGTTTTTCAAAAGGGTTATAAAGCGGTTCGAGGAGATTCAGGTATGGCAACTAAAGGATCACTAGCAGTTATGAGTGGAGCTATTCATATTGCAGAATTAAACTTGAAAGGTCTGATTGATCATGAACAATTTGAAAAACTTGAGTTGGATTTAGATAAAGTTCGGTTCGATTACTCAAAGGCCAATTCTGAAGCCACTAAATCACTTATGAGCCTTCAAAAGGATTTAGAAAAAGTAAAAACTTCGCGACAGCAAATCAATCAAATTTTAAATAATACATCAATCTCTGGTATTGAAAAAACAGTACGGTCTTTCCAAACTGAGTTGTATAATAAATCCACAGAAAAAGACTTTGATTCGGTAGTAAACCTTGAAAAAGCATTTTCATTTTTAGGCTACGAAATAAAGAGAGATCCCAGCCTTGGAACATTTGATGAATTGGGAGGAGAAGTTGAGACAGCTGGGACAGTTGATAATATTAAAAAGGTTGTGAGAATTTCGACAAAATATAGGCCATCCATACAGCGATTTACATTAGCACATGAACTTGGTCATGCAATTCTTCACCATAAAACAATGGCTACTCTTCATAGGGATAAAGCATTGGAATTTCGGATTGAGGATAAAAAAAGAATTCCAATTGAAGCACAAGCAGATAAGTTTGCAGCTTTTTTTCTTATGCCAAAGCTTGAAATGAAAAAACAGTTTATGACAAGGTTCTACTTAGATAATCTTAAAATTGAAGAAAATGTTGCATTTCAAATTTTAGGAAAAAGTTTAGGTGAGTTAAAAAAGAAGCATAAGAAGAAACGTGAGCTTTCAAGACTATTTGCTTCTACCACGTTTTTTGCTGGTAATTCTTTTGTATCACTTTCCGAACATTTTAAAGTTTCAGTCGAAGCTATGGCTATACGAATTGAAGAATTGGAACTTATCGATTTCAAATCGATTGGCTATTAAAATGGAATTTTCTTCTCATTCCACTATTCCTCCATTCCTCTATCAAGCATCTGCAAAGCTTTCGGTCGGTTGATTCGGGATTTAATAATCACTTAGCTTGCAGTTATCGACCTAATCCCCCCTTCAAATCATATCCAACTTAATTAAAAGTTCATTGATTACCTTTTTCCAGTTTCTATCATTTTCAGGTGTTTCGATGGTCAGAATATTCTTACCTGTCTCGGCAGAATTGTCTGTTTGCTGAAAATTGGCGAGCTCCGTTTTATCCCAGCTGCAAGGCAGCAATTCTATAAAAAACAGCTTCTTTGTGGTTCCGAATTTTTTCAGCGCCAAGGGCACTTCCACCTTCATGATATACTCTGTAGCCAAAAAATCAGGGCTTAGCATAAAAATAATCAAATCCGACCTGTTCATTTCCTCTTTGATGGCATCATCCCACCGGGTCCCGGATTCTATCTTTCTATCGTACCAAGGATCCAAATCTCCATTGGACTTCAGTATTTCCAGATGGGTATTAAACCGCTTCACAAAATCTGAGTTTTTGGAACTGTAGGAGATAAACAATTTCTTAGGCAGCTTTTCGAAGTTTTCTATTTCCTTAAAGTCATTTACAGAAAACACCCGCTGCGGAGGATCTTGAGGTTCTAAGATATTGAGCTTTGACTCCCACTCTTTCCAGACCTCCAGATCGCAATTGTCATACGCCAAGGTATGTGTGAAGGAAAACTGTTTGTTACTGGCTTGATCCTTTACTCTATCCACCGAGAAAAAATGTGTGTTATCCGGAGACATCTGCTTCTCCACACTCCAATCATGATTGAGCTCGTCCAGCGTATCCATAATTTCCTTTTCCAAGCCGTTTTTGTTGTAGGGTCTCATGGTCTTGATATTGACCAATCCAAACTTTTCATTTTTAGAAAACTCCACAAAAACCATTTCCAGAGGGCTGGTTTTTCCATCTCCCTTTTTTACGATTATTCCATTTCTCCAGAAGGGAAAGCTTTTTACACCCAGGGTGGTATCTATATTTTCCTTTTGCAAAAACTTTGAAAATAAATTAAGCATCAGCGTTTTATGGAAAAATGCTTTGTACACAAATCTTACCTGAGTATAGGTAAAGCCGGTAAGGAAAAATTTGATCGAGGCATCTGGTGTCACTGGAAGGAACTGAGGCGCCAGAAACTCACGTTCATTGATCTCAATGATGGAATTGTTCCGCTTCAATAGACCGATGACTTCTTGGTAGTGTTTGATTTCTTTGACCTGCTCCACGGTGAAGATCCCTTTTTGATTTCCCTCCCGTGCCAATTCCATCACCTGCTTCACAAGCTCATTCAGTTCTCGGATATTGGTATAAATCCAGCCAGTTTTTTCATCAATTTTTTCAAACAAAATCATACCCGAATTACTCAGAATCTGAGCTAGGATAATGGCATTGTCTAGGTTGAAATCTATAGTGGAATCATCTATGATTTTAACACAAAGCTTAAAGAATTGCGCTAGGGAAAAGATTTCCAAGGCTTCGGATGTCTTCAAAAAATGGTTGATGACCTTCATTTCGTAATTGAGCAAGGTTCTGCCAGAAAGATTCAAAGCCGTGAAATAATCGCTCAAAAGCTCATTCAGCACAGCGGTTCGTTTTCCTTTAGTCAACGACATATTGAAAAACCCCCAGATCATGGGATAATTCGATCCCATTGCCTGTTGGTCCAGCTTTCCTTCCCCAAGGTCAATTTTATTTTGAAGGATTAGGACAGGGGGAATAATCCGGTCCCGCTTTTCTTTGCGGGTTTGTCCGGACTCATCTTTATACATCGATTGGGATTTATCCCTGAGATTATAGCGGATGGATTCAAGCCAGTATTCCAATGGGAAATTTTCAAATTGCAGGGCTACACCTGAATCCGTTGGAGTATCTGTTACTTCTGAGTATTTGTTCGTGAGGGTATCCCAAAGTAGCACATAAGCGGTATCGTGGCTGTAGTAGAGTCTGTGGGAATCATGGTAATAATCTTGCCCGCCAAAATCAAAAATTGACACTCGAGTAATGGTTTCATTTTCTGATTTCAGAAAAGGTGCATCCCAGTACTGAATATCTAGCAATTCAGTACTTTTACTAGCTGTTTCTATTTCTCCGGTACGTAAAAACTGACTGAAGTTAGTCTTCCCTACTCTACTGTTTCCTACAAATACCATTTTCACCAATTCCAGTTTTTGTACGCCATACTCATCTGCATCAGTAAAATACTTGAGAATTGCCTCCCTTCCCATTTGAATCGTCTCTAATGAGGGTTCTGCCAGTGTGGTATTGTCTTTTAAGAATAGCCCATTGTTATTTTCATTAAAATCATATTCGTAGGCCACATTTAGGCCCTTTTTGATGTGCTGCAAGAGGGGTTTGACAGATACTATTTGATTGCTAGTCAAAATAATCCTTCGAAGATTTGTCAGACTTTTGAGTGCATCGATTTCTTGGATCTTGTTGTAGGAGGAATAAAGGACTTTGAGGTTTTTTAGCTTTTCGATTCCTTTCAAGCTTGTAAGTTGGTTATTTGAAACTCCAAGAATCTCCAAACTATCTGCTGAACCAAGCCCTGTCAAGTCCTCAATCATGTTTTGTCTTAATTCCAGCCTATTTAGAGATTTAAGGGTATCGAGATTCTCAATTTTACTGATTTGATTTTGAGTCAAATTCAAAATTTCTAATTGAGTAAGGTGATCAAGATTTTCAATTTTAGTAAGCTTATTCTTTTCAGCTGATAGTTTGTTTAGGTTGGTAAGCTTATCCAAATATTCCAATCGGCTAATTTGGTTTTTGTCAAGTACCAAAACTTTCAACCAAGACATACTGTGAATATCAATAGGTATATAATTCAAGTTTTGGTCAGAAAGATCAAGATATTCCGTTCTGCCTGATTCATTTGCTGACAATTGTTCCTGTATGATTTCATTCGCCCGTGGATTAGCCATGATATCCAAAACAGATCGTGTGGCTGAAATTATTTCTTCCAAGGCCTCAGCAATAGTAGCGAAGGTTGATAGAGGCTTTTGGCTAAGAGGCAGAATTAAAAATGGCGCAAAACTAGAATTCTGCCATGGGCATTCATCAATTAAGATAGGGATAACTCTTTTCCCCTTATTGCTGATTTTATCAAGCGTACCCATCAGGTCATATGCAGCGGAGTTTTTAGAATTACTCGATTTTGAGAATTGGCTGCTTAATTCAAGGGCTTCAAAATATGCCTTGCTCAATAATACAAAAATCAAATCTGCTTGGGACGCCCAATCCTGAAAGACCGACAATTCAGCTCCCGGACTTGTCCTTGTATCTCCTATTATTTGAATTTCGCTTGATAGATTGACTTGAAGAGTTCTGATAAGTTCATATTTGATTTTCTCATCGGCGAGCGTAAATGAAATAAAGATGGAGTGTTGCATGTTCATCATATCCAATGAATTTATACGTGTAGAAACCCAGTTAAAAAATTAGCCATTACTAAGATACAAAACCAGTATTTATTTCAATCCTAAAAATGAACTAGATATGCTAATACGTGCTGAAATCAAAAATCCCTAGGCCTACTTTTCTTTGCAAGAGAGAAAAAACAAAAACAAGCTAAAAACCCCATGGGCTATATGTTTTTAGGGGAAGGAAACCTTCATGATCATTTTGGTTCGAAGCCAATGAATGTCAATTGGGAGTTGAATGAGCCAATTCCTCCTTTTCTCTATCAGGCTTCGGCGAAGCTGTCTGTGGGTTGATTTGTAGATAAAAAAAAATCAAAGTAAAACATGTGTAATTTCTCATTCTTCATCCTCACGCACATTTTCACGGCATTTTAACAAGCCTTAGGGATGAGATTGCTTCGCTAGGCTGGCGATGACGAACCGGACTTGTTGAGATTGCTTCGCTGCGCTTGCAATGAGGATTCTCTGGAAGAGACCTCAGGTTATTTTGTTGGATTTCCCTTTAATTTTCAATAGTTTATAGAAATACCAAACCCAAAAAAAATCATGAAAAAAATACAGTTATCCGCCACATTTAAAATTCATCAAGGAAAAGAAGCAGCATTTAAAGACTTGGTTCCCCAATGTATTTCTCGGGTAAAAGCCAATGAAACTGGTGCAGAGCGATACGAATGGTATTTTAATTCAGAGGGAACTGTTTGCCACGTTTTAGAAACCTATGCTGACTCTAAGGCTGTTTTAGCGCATGTCGCCAATGTGGGCGAGCTACTAGGCAAGGCTTTTGCCATCTCTGATTTTGAAGGAGATATGTATGGAACTTTGTCCGAGGAATTGAAAGAAGCTATTAGCACTCTACCCATTACGTGCTATTCCCTTTATCAAGCATTGTAATTCCCACCATTTTTTGGATCGAAGAATTTTAGCATCAAAAAGCCAAGACAAATTCATGTCTTGGCTTTTTGATTGTTTATAGGTTGTCAGGTTTAGTAAACGGATAGCGTCTTGGAATTAACTCCCGCTCCGCTACTCAATTTGCAGCAATGAACTTTTCCCTGAGCTTACTTAGCAGCAATAAACTTATTGACATCCAGCCAGTGGATGAATGCATCAAACCAACTATTGCTGGTTCTGTTAGGGTTGCCCAATCCAAATCCGTGTCCCCCGTTTTGGTATAGGTGAAACTCGACGGGAATTCCAGCTTTGAACCAAGAATCGATCACCCCAAACTGGCCACGAAAAAGAAAATCATCCGTAGCGATTACATTAAACATGGGCGGAGCATTTTTGGGAACATCTACCGATCCCATGCCTCCATAGATCGGACCGATAAAGGCCAGCTTCATTGTTTTGGAATGGAGTGTAGCATGCATGGTCAGTCCGGCACCTGCCGAAAAACCAATCATGCCTATCTTGGAAGGATCCACGCCCCATTCGGCTGCCCGATTGACAATCATCGCATAAGCAGCCTCGGCGTCCTCAAGTTGGTTGGAAAGGTCTCGTTGTAAGGGAGAAGGTGCAGCTGTAGCGGGCTGTCCGTCGCTGGCAGGAGCTGGAGCAGGTCTGGGGCGATTCATCCAAGCAGAAAAATCATCGAGTGTCTCAGGCGTCGGGTAAAGTCTGTATTTCAGTACAAAGGCAGTAATTCCCTGCTTTGCCAGTGCCTCCGCTACTTCCCAGCCTTCATTCCCCATAGACAGCCAACTGAACCCGCCTCCCGGTGCTACGATGACGGCTGTTCCATTCCCTTTGCCAGGTTCTGGAAGGAAAGGAGTAAGTGTTGCGATGGAGATGTTTCTGGCCATCGGATCACCCCACTGTCGAAACCAGGTCTCTGGGGCGGGTTGATCTTCTACCCCGCCTGTTCCGAGTAAGATTGCTTTTGGCTCCATTGGGTTTTCGAGGGGATAAATGGTCCCGTCTTGTGCGATAGCTTGGGCGCCAAAGAAAAGGCAGCTGAGCAATAAAGCGGTTTTAGATAGGGAATTGAATAGGTTCTGCATGAGCTTTTGGGTGTAGGATATAATGTCAATAGGTTATGCGACTGAAATTACAACAATCAAGGTTCAAATTTCAGTGATTTAGAAAAGGACTTAGTCTGGGTTCTCTCCTTTCCTGCTTGCCAAGACCTTTGCTCCTGCTATGTACCAATGATTCGCTAGCTCAATAACTTTAGATTATAATCCGGGGGGGCTACGTCACGGTAGACGGATCTAAGGTAAACGAAGCATCAGTGCACCACCTACTTTCAATTATTCGGCGTCTTGTAAAGCCTTGATATTATTATCGTCATAGTATTTATCTCGATAAGCCTGAAATTCTTCTTCCAATGCAGAGACTAAATTCAGATTGCTATCTACATTCTGCCACATTTCAGGTAGTTTTTTCTCCAGAAGCCCCACACCTAGATTGATATTATCGGCTTCTATCTTGGATATTTTTTTCAAGACAGAGGTTTGGCTGTTTCTCAAATCTTCAAATTCATTTAGAATTTTATCCATTAATTCAACTTTTTCTAATTTATCCATGGTTCAGTTTTTTTAAGATTATAAGATTTAACTACGCATATAAGATACAAAAATTATTGGCTACATAGAAATTTGAATGACTGACTTTCTAAAAACTGTGAACCATAATCTCCAGATTCTAAACTTGTTTTTGGATTTTGTGCTGCCATTTTCACATACATTCAATTTAAAAATCAGTTGATATGAATAGTGTTGGAGACACACTAATTATCAATTGGAATCCTTCAGGCCAGAACAAAACCAGATTAACACCCGAGTCTATAAAATGAGCACAGCTGCATAAAAAGAAATCCCCCTTGCCCTTCGCCGCGGCGAAGAGAGTTTGATCTAAGCAAATTCAAGTACGCTAAGCCGACTGATTCTCAAAAAGCAGTAGATTAATTTTGACAGGCGCTGAGGGTTAATTGGTAGCGGGGTGGCACTTGGCATGTGCGGAGGAAGAATTGCCACTTCTTGACATTTATGCTTGGCCCTTTGCTATATAATAAATGTCTACAGGGAATTTGCCTCACGTAGGCCCTCCTGTTGGGCTAATCCAAAAGAACATGAAGAAATATGGGTAAAATATTTGACAGTAATTTTTCATGATCTTAGAATTTTCTTCCTGCGGAAAAAAAATATTTTCCTCTTCGTGCAAATTCGTTTGTTTTCCAGATGGGAATTTTGGGTGGCAGCGAAAAGAGTTGTGTTTCAGACTTAATATGATTTTTATAGCTTTTATGGGCTTAAACTCTACCCATTCTTAACAATGATTTTCCTGTTTGTGAAATCTATAAAATCCATTTCAACCCTATTAATCTGTCATTCAAGTACTGAAAATTTTTTTTTAAAAAAAAAATCGTTAAATTATTTACATAAATCAGAATGTTGATTTCACTTACCAATAGGAGATTACTTATTTATCAGTGCGAGTAAACCAACAAAGTTTAATATCTCAGTTGAATTTAATTTTTCAAATTTTTCACTAAAAACCAAAATGATGAACATTAAAAAAACCAGATTATCACATCTAGTTGTGGTGACAATCTTACTGTTTGCTGGATGTGACAGTAGTATGATGCAAGTTGATGATCCCATCGACGCGCAAGCTCTGAAAGAGCAAGCCAATTCGAGTAATTTCAATCTTAGTGAGTTAAAAGAAATAACCGATTTCTCCAATTTAAGGCAGGGAGATTACACAGGTAGATTTTTGATTATTAGTAAAGGCCAAAATCTATCGAATAACCTAGCTAGTAACATTAAAAAAGCAGGTGGCGAAATAGTTAAAACCTATCCAGAAATCGGTGTGGCAGTGGCAGTTTCCAGATCAAGTGATTTTTATGCAAAAGCACAAGCTATCAAGGAAATTGAATCCATTACCGCGGATATGATTTTACAATACACCGAAGAGCCTGAGGCCATCGGAGGTGAGAGTTCCTTTGAGGCTACTGCGATAGGTACCCCGTTTAACTATCAGGACGCATTTTTTGATGGGTTTCAATGGGCTCCTGCTTCTATCGATGCTCCTGCAGCATGGGATGCAGGATATACCGGAGAGGGTGTCAGAGTCGCTGTCATTGATGGTGGATTTCATTCAGTCCATCAAGATTTAGCGCCTAATATGGATATAGCCAGCTCTAGATCAACAGTTCCCGGTTTTGCCTTCAATCAAGATGTAGGTACATTTTGGCATGGAACCCATGTGGCAGGTATTGTTGCTGCTGCAGGAAATGGTATTGTTGGTATTGCCCCAGAAGCTACCATTATTGGCGTCAAGTCGCTTCATAATGGATCAGGGGCATTTGAATGGATCTTAGATGGAATCCTATATGCTGCTACTCCTCAATCGCAAGGAGGAGCTGGTGCCCAAATCATCAATATGAGCTTAGGTGCAACTATTGATTACAGAAATAACTGGGGAGATAAGGATTTCAGAGATGCATTTAGAGACTTACAGAAAATCTATGACAGAGCTACCCGATATGCGTATCAAAATGGGGTGACGGTAATTGCGTCAGCTGGTAATGGTGGAAATAATTATGATGATGCTAAGGAATTGTTTCAACTACCGGCACAAAATCAGCATGTATTATCAATCAGCTCTACTGGTCCTACGGGTTTTGTATTAGGAAATACTAACTTTTCTCAACCAGCATATTACACAGATCATGGTAAATCTCTAGTTGATTTTGCCGCTCCGGGTGGATCAGTAGGCCTTGCTGTGGTAGAAGGTAATTTTGACCCATGCACCTTGATAGGTACAAATAGGTCTATTAGCACTACTTGTGCAGTTTTTGACCAGGTTTTAAGTTCTTCCAGAGGCTCAGGCGCATCAAGGAGTAGTTATCAATGGGCTCAAGGAACTTCAATGGCTGCACCAGCTGCAGCAGGGGTAGCGGCATTGATCATACAAGCTAATGGCGGCCAAATGAATCCTGCTCAGGTGAAGGCTAAGATGAGCCAATCGGCCACTGATCTTGGCAAACCTGGACAAGATGAGTTTTATGGAAACGGTTTTGTAAATGCTGCTAAAGCAGTAGGAGTTAATTAATCTATGTAACTGTTTTTGACTAGTTGGAAATTCACTTTTGATCTTAATTTTAAAAAGCCTTCGGTTGCAAAATCGAAGGCTTTTTTAATTTAGATATTTGTCCTTTTCTCAAATAGGCTTAACCAAAATAAATTTTATGAATGACGAGTCGATTTATGTTTATTAACAATGAAAAACCGCATCGGGGCTTTTAGAAGTAACTGCCAAACTAAATGGATCTGCAAAGCAGCATCAAGATTAGATTATCCAAAAACTAAAATAGCATCGAGCCGAAACCCAATGCTATCTAAATTTATCTCTTAAAAATATGCTGTCTATTCAGGGGTGGTTACTCTTTTTCCTGCAAAGCCTTGATATTATTGTCAGTGTAGAATTTATCTCGATGGGCTTGAAATTCTTCTTCCAGCGCGGCGACTAGCTCCAAGTTACTGTTTACATTCGTCCACATTTCAGGTAATTTCTTTTCCAGAAGCCCAACACCTAGGTTGATATTATCGGCTTCTATCTTGGTTTTTTTTTCAAGACGGAGGTTTGACTGTTTCTCAAATCTTCAAATTCATTTAGAATTTTATCCATTGTTTCTAATTTATACATGGTTCGATTTAAATAAGATTATAAGATTTAACTACACACAGAAGACACAAAAATTATTATTTCACTAAGCATTTTCCCTTCTGTCTATACTGCTATCCTACCTGATGGCAGACTGGTGTTCTTCAATTTCCACCGAGCAAAATCATTTCCTTTATTCAATCCTGCGTAAATTCACCTCCATGAAGAATCAACCCGAAGTCTGGCTGAGAGGACCGATTAATAGCTATCCGCCTGAATTACAGCCTGTAGTTCATGCGCTTTTGCAGGCTCAGGAAGAAGTCCATCAATTGATGAAGCCTTTTCCTTCTGATTTACTTTGGGAAAGACCTGCAGGATTGGCTAGTCCAGCTTTCCATCTCCAGCATATTGTCGGTGTACTGGATCGTATGGCTACTTATGCTAAAGCGGAAAGTTTGAGTCTGCTCCAGTTTGACTATTTGGAAAAGGAAGGAGCGATTAATAGTGAGTTGAGCACAGAAATTCTCGTGGAATATTTGGACTGTCAGATCGCTGAATTTTTAAATTTTCTTTCTATGATTGATCCAAGCACGCTGAAAGATTTTCGAGGAGTTGGAAGAGCTCAATTGCCTTCTACAGTTGCTGGATTAGTATTCCATGCTGCCGAGCATACACAGCGACATTTCGGCCAATTGCTAGTTACTGTGAAGGTTTTGCTTCAAGATTGATTGACTCATTGGCAAATAAGGTACTGATCAATGATCCGCTTGGTCCTTGGCTTGTGTCCTACCAGACTTGAAATTTTCTTCGAATTAATCAATTTAAATCAATCTGTTTTGGCGACAGACCAATTCCCGATTGCCATTTCCTACGCCAAAACTCATATACCGGACGACCTTTTTTTCTACAAAGGTGTCGCACCTCTGGTGCTTTATTTGAAAATTTGAAAACTAGGCAGTTTTGTTTTCTATGTGGTAAAAAATATTCGCCGTGAAACCTTCATGCTCTCCTCGGCTCTATGGTAAAAAAACACACTTAACCCGTTTTGGCGGTTGACCAATCCCCGATTACCATTTCCTACGCCAAAACTCATATACCGGACGACCTTTTTTTCTACAAAGGTGTCGCACCTCTGGTGCTTTAATTGAAAATTTGAAAAACTAGGTAACTATGTTGTTTATGTGTTAAAAAATATTCGCTGTGAAACCTCCGTGCTCTCCTCGCCTCTATGGTAAAAAAATGCCCTTAACCCGTTTTGGCGGTTGACCAATCCCCGATTACCATTTCCTACGCCAAAACTCATATACCGGACGACCTTTTTTTCTACAAAGGTGTCGCACCTCTGGTGCTTTATTTGAAAATTTGAAAAACTAGGTAACTATGTTGTTTATGTGTTAAAAAATATTCGCTGTGAAACCTCCGTGCTCTCCTCGGCTCTATGGTAAAAAAACACACTTAACCCGTTTTGGCGGTTGACCATTTGCCGATTGCCATTTCCTACGCCAAAACAAAAAACTGGACGACCTTTTTTTCTACAAAGGTGTCGCACCTCTGGTGTTTTAAAAATTACCACAATCCCCTAGAGTTGTATCCATGTCAGGAATTGTAGCAAGGTCGATTCAGGTAGATCGATCATGGTTAGGATCGCCCTTAAATAAGCTGGTTTCTGGGGTGAAATCCGGGCCGTAAAGAAATTTGCTTAGCTCCTTCGATGAGAAGGAGATCCAGCAAATTTTAGGACAGGATAAGCCCAAGAAATCAAATCGAAAAGAGGGCTTAATTCAATTGAAGAATTTGACGATTTGAAAGCTGATTTAGGGCAAAGGCTTTTGGTTACTTTTGGCCCCAAAAGTGACAGAAAAAGAAAAGTAGGCTCAAATCAATAGTGAATGTCACCCTCATCTAAGCGTAATCAGTTTAGCTTCGGATTTAAAACGCTTTATTATCTTGAGAATTAGCCTTAATTATCTTTCTCCTCGGCTCTATGGTAAAAAAACACACTTAACCCGTTTTGGCGGTTGACCAATTCCCGATTGAAATCAATTCGGGCAAAACCCGGGATATTTATGATTATCATTTCCATTGGCTATGGCCATGGTTGATATATCTCTTGCCGTCAGCGCTTTATCTACATTTAAGCAGATGCTATATTATAGGTGATTAATTATATAACGATGTTTTTTTATGTGGTGAGAAAACATTTTCTGTGAAACTTCCGTCCACGCTTCGTTTCTGCGGTAAAAAATAATCCCTTAACCCCTTTAAGAAGAGGGGATTTAATCCAAACCTAATTAAGCATTCTAGCCAATCAGATTATCAAACTACTTTAATAATAGAACTTACGGACCTTAAGTAATTGCTTGACTGGTTCTCTCGACAATCATCAATCCTGATCGCTTTGTAACTTACCATTTTGATAAATCCATATTTAAAACATAAATTGATTAATAGGGAATTCCGATAATCGAACTGAAATTAAAATAATTACTTATTGGTTTTTATATATAATTGTCAATCCCATTTTTTATTTTAACAAAATTAGTCTCCATTTAACATCTTAAGTCAAATGTTTTTTTCAAGAATCATTTTGTTTGTTTTCGCAGTGATGGCTTCACTTGGCAGTGTATCTGGTCAGGAAAATCTTCAGTCAGTCAAAAATGACACGATCACCTTGGTTCAGGCCTACATGAACCTTTATTTGACTCAAACCTATTTTGATACGCTAAGTAATGACCGGGTTTCAAAAATTCTAGCTTTTGAAAAAGATGAAATAGGCCAAATCGCAGACAGCACATTTGTCACCAAAAATAGTGAACTATACCATTTCACTAAAGCGCTGTTTTTTCACAACCAAACAAAGTTTTTGTTTCAGACTAGAAGGGAATTAAATCGGAATGTCCTCAGAAGATATAAAAGTATTTTTGACCAAGCCATTCAATCTTATAACGTTGCAAATATTGATGATTACCGAACTTTTAAAGAGAGAAGAAATGAGTTATATGAAATGATCAGCTTTGATTCGGAATCTAATTCAAAACTAAGAAATGGGATCTATGTCTTGAAGAACCAATTTAATTCTGTATTTAATGAAGATATCTATTCTGATTTTCAGCGAATTTTCTATAAGGCCCAAAGATCAAATCAATTCGAATTTGATTCCCTAAGCTATTTCGCTAATCTATATGATATGCCATTAAGCATGGCTATACTTAGAAATCAATTAGAACTCGAAAATACTTTTTTCAATAATTCTATTTCTACTTATTATACTGCTGATAATAGATTGGAATTGATTTCCAGATACATGCAGTTAAAATACTTTTCCACTAAGAGAACAAGAAGTCCCCGTAATTTCAGTACTGAAATTCTCTATAGGAGCTATGATGATTTTATGGAACGTCTCGAGTTTGAGGAGGATGAATTTATTAAGAAACAATTCAACCCAGCTGTCTGTGAATTACTGCTCAGGCAGTTAATGAGCAACTATCCGAAAACTGAATCTGAAGAAATCCCTAAGATTCTTTATAATTTAATGGGGGGAGGCGCACCTAAGGAGGAAGATTTTTATTTTTTCCCCAATCCGGCGCCGCTTGGATCAGCAAATTTCATTAAATCTAACTTTAAATCAGAATTAACAACACTAAGTCAAGTGGATCTATTCTTCCGATCTAGTTTGATAAAAACAGGCTATAAAGATCAGCTTCACTACTATTATGATATGGATGGCTTTGCGTTGACAACAAGTTTGGAAAAATTCAACCTAGATGGATCCAAAGTTCCAGCCGATAAAAGGTTTACCGAAAATTTCGGTGAAGATGGGAAGTTTTCATATTATGAAATCTTCAAATCATTGTTTTTCAATATAGAATCAGAATACAGAATGTTTGCATTCATCATTGCATCTAAATCCGCTACGATAAGCAATGAGGTGATGACTGCAGGTTTTGCTGGACAAATCTTGAAAAATAGCTACAATTCGCTTCCTGTAGGTTTGAAAAATATAACTCTTCCAAATAAAACCCTATCAATTATTATCTATCATTTCCATCAAAATGATATAGGTGAGACAGTAGAATTAGACTTAAGTGGAAAACTCTCTGTTAATGATCATTTGATAAATGCAGGATTGATTCAAATCATTCGATAATACCTACACGTGTATTTTATGCTGTTTCAGATTCTACTGAAATGAATTATTTTAGAGAACAGGTTTGACTAAATAGAGCGTATTTTGAAGGATAAAACTAGTTTCATTTGCCCAATCTAATGATTTCAGAATAGACATAATTGAATTAAAAGTCATATATTAAGTTAAAAATCAGATCAAGCTTTTCTTTATTTTTTATCATTAAAAATCAAGGTCCAATGAAATTCCGATTAACTGGATTATTATTTCTTTCCATATTTTTTCTTCTGGGTAAGGTAATAGCCCAAGAAATGCCGCCTCCGGTCAAAAATGACTCCATCACTTTGGCTCAGGCTTACATCAATTTGACGCTAACAAAAGAATATTTTGAAGGCTTAAGTGAAGATCGAATCGGGAAAATTCTCCCATTTGAAATCAAAGAATTGGAATCAATCTCAGACACCACTATTCTAAGTGATATTGCTGGACTTTATAATTTTTCCTGGTCACTTCTTTATTTCAACCAAGCGAAATTTCTCTTTCGAACTCAAAAAAGTCCTGATCGAAAAGAACTTATTGAATGGAAAAATGCACTCGAAAAAGCGATTAATCATTTCAATGTGGCTAAGTCAAAATCAACTTGGAATCAGGAAGTTCCATTCTTTGAGCTCATCAATTATTCACAAAAATCACATTCCACCCTTCACCGAGAACTCTTTACCCTGAAAAGTCTCTTCACTCCCTACTTTAACGAGGATATTTATCCAGATTTCAAGCGAATATTTCTGAAAGCTAAAAACACAAATCGCTTTGAAATAGACTCTCTAGCCTATTTCGCTGGTCTTTATGAGCTGGAGTTTACCACTTCCATTCGTAATAAGGAATACCAGTCTTACAATTATGATTTCGGACCAAATACGCTCCCTTTAGTCTCTGAATATAATCACGAGGAGCGAGATTACGATTATCATCCATATACCGATCCAATAGAAAGTACCTATTTGCTCGATGAAAAACTAGACCTGATTTCCAGATATGTACAATTGAAAAGCTTGGCGTCCAAAACTAATAAAGAAAAGCTTAGCTGGTTTGAAAGCTATAGAATGTTCAATGACTATTACATTTTCAAAGACGCAAGCATTGATAAGTTATTCATCAATAAAATCACCAAAATAGAAGATCCGTTCTTAAAAACAGAGTTGGATATGAAGGAGTTTGATTCGCTTTATGCTGGATTAAGAAAAAACTTCTCCTATGCTTCCTACGCCACGGCACAGGCATTTATCAATCTTTCCCTGACTCAGGCTCAATTTGAAACACAAAGCCCTAGTCAAATCACCTCAGTCTTAGCCGCCAACGAATTAGAATTAAGTGCGGTAAGCGACACGGCGTTTATTGCTCAAAATCCGGAGCTCTACCATTTTACCTATTCACTTTTGTATGAAAATACGGCAAGACTGCTCTACCGAACTCGAAAAAATATAGATCGAAAAAGGCTGGTAGAATGGAAAGAAACACTAGAAAAAGGCATTGACTCCTTCAGCCTATCGAACGATGTAAGCGAAAAATCAGAAGAGGAGGTTCGATTTCTTCGGCACCTCAAATTTAATAGTAAGGATATAGATGTGCAACAAACCAATATCCAAGCTTTAAAAGAAGACTTTACTCCTTATTTTAATGAGCAAATCTACCCAGATTTTCAGCGCATTTTTTACAAAGCTAAAAACTCAGAAATCTATGATTTTGAGGGGTTAAAAGCATTTGCAGGTATTTACAATATCAGACTCGATATGTCTGTGTTGGAAAATACAGCGTACGAGATGGATTATGGATCGTATCGAGATATAAGTCAAGAATATAAGATGCTTCCAAAACTTGATTTAACCTCAAAATTCATCCAATTTAAATTTCTGGCGTCATCCCAATTCACTATTCCTCAATCAGGGTTTGACGTAGATTTCTTGTATGATTCTTATAATATCTTTCTCAATGTACTTGAAGACGAAGAGGATGCATTTATTCTGAGAGAATTAAATGAGGAGGTTATTCAGACTTTATTTGATCAAATACAGGAAAAATTCCCATATAATTTTCAAAGAAGAGGCTCTGATGAAGATGGCGTTCCTGACAAATTAGAAAAATTCCTCGTCAATCCAGGGGTGCTTCCCAACAATAAATATTTCTTCCCCGAATTCGCACCTCTCGCCTCCGCAAGTTTTATAAAAAGTAACTTCAAGCCAGAGTTAGAAACCCTTGGCAAAGTGGATGATTTCTTACGTAAGGAGTTTATTGCGGCAGGCTATAGAGATGAGCTTCATTACTATTATGCCTCGGATGGATTTGCGATTACGACGAGTTTGGAGCGGTTTACGCTTGACGGATCTGCAGTACCGCCGGCAAAGCGTTTTGTGAAAAGCATCACGGATTCGGATAACTTCTCCTATTACGAAACCTTCAAATCCATGTTTATGGACCTGGAGTTCGACTATAGAACATTTGCTTTCATCGTTGGGGCAAAAGCAACTCAAATGAGCAAGAACGCCATGACTCCTGAGTTTGCGGAGCAACTAATTAGAAAAAGTTATGATCGTCTGCCGGCTGATTTGACCAATATTAAACTTGACAATAAGACGTTATCAATTTTTGTCTATCATTTCCATCTCAATCTCAACACAGGAACCGTACAGCTTGACCTCTCAGGCAAACTCTCCACGCAGGATTATTTGAAAAATGCTGGATTACTGAAAATCATTCAGTAGGAATTGCTTCCCAGATTAATTTGAAAGAGGGTTTTCTTCGAAATATTGCTCGAAAGAAAAAGTACGATGTATGGTATCGCCTTGAAATCTAATAATGTCGATTTTCATAGTAGGGCAATATCCAAATCCTAGGTAACCAATAGAAAAAGAGGAGCTCGGATCTGTTGAGATTCGTTTCTGATCGATAAACCCTCTACAGAAATTATACTGAACTTCCTTTATTTCATCTTTTCGTAAAAGTGGAAACTCTAACCACATGGTGTAATTCCGATTGTTGCCACCAGCATTAGAGGGACTGACTGAGGCTTTTATTTCGATCAAACTGTCTAGGGGATAAGTTCTCTCTCTGAAAATAATATCCTCAATCTGCGCATTGGTCAAGTCTTTATATTTCTCACCGCTGCTTCCCAACACCTCATTCAGCAAGTCGATAGATGTCTTATTTGCTCTTTTTGCAGCAGCCTTTTCTAGGTTTGCCTGATCAGCACTTCGCTTAGCTTTTACACTCAAAACGACAAAAAGTCCAGCAATCACCACAAATACACCCACAGCGATTTTCAAAAACATAGACTTTTTACTTTTCACCAAATCATCGTACTTCTGTTTGGCTTCTTTTTGCTTCTCCTGTTTTAGCGCTTCCTTGCTTTTGGCAATCCAGTTGAGCTCCTCTTCTGTTTGCTTAAACTTATCCAGATATGGCTCGATATAGCTCAACTGCTTTTCCGAGAAAAACTCCCTCGCCTCAGCCTTCACTCCTATCTGACTTTTAATCAACCGCTTGATCTCAAGCAAAGCCGTTTCTTCCACGCTTCGCTTCTCCGCAATCGGCTTAGCTAGCGAATCATGGGAAATCTCGTAGGTATCCGTAGACTCATTGTAGCGGAGAAGTCGGCTGTTGGAAAAAGCTTCCACCACTTCATCGACCATCTGATGAGCTAGATCCGGTAGACGCTCGTATAGCTCTTTTTTAGTAATCGGGTCTTTCGTTCCGTCTAGTGTGGCAAAGGGCGAGAGAATTTTCCAGGTAAGCTCAGAGCCTAGATTCGAGTATTTTTGGTTCAATTCCTTCGAAATATCCGCCACTTGCTCTTCTAGAAAATTGCTTAAAATATCTCCAATCTCTCCCATTTCATTCACTTTGTCCAGCGTAAACTCAGCGGGCTTCTCGCGTTTTTTGTCTCCAGTGATAGTCAGATAGAGCTTGTCGAGAAATACCTGCAAAAAGGGCAACTGGATCGTGAGTGACTTCTTTCCTCCTTTGATCTTGTGAAATATACTTTCTGCCACGGCATCTTCTTCGCCGGCTTTGATGCTGATGTTAGATGACTCATAAGCCGCCGCGCCCTTGATGACCATTTTCACCTTTTCCAAGTTCATCGGCTCCACGCGTAGCTTTTTGCGAAGCAAGCTTGGGAGGACGCGTTCGAACTCGAAAAGGTGGCCTAGGTACTCTTCACGGATCGAAAAAATCAACTTCACCGGTAGCTCTGACCGCAAAACCCCTTGGATGGTCTCAATAAAAACCTGTTGCTCTGCGACTGTTCCCAGAATGAAAAGCTCTTCAAACTGGTCAAAGATCAAATAGACCGGCCGAAAAGCCCTTTGATAGACTGCCTTGATGGATCGGGCCGTTGGGGTCAGTTCTTCAGCGGGTTTTCCAGGCTCGTCTTCCCATTCGTCCAGCCATTTGGACTCGATCGATTTGGAATCCACTTTCCCTCCTGCCTGCTCCAGGGCCGCGGCCAAGGAGTCGTTGATATTGTTACCTCTTCGGATCATCAAATCCAGCCAATCGTGCGACTGGAATTTTCCCGCCAGTCCGCAATTGATCAAACTGGTTTTCCCGGTGCCGGAGGCGCCATAGACCAGCACGATTGCCGACTGAAACACCATCTCGTACAGGGCGTTGATCTCCTCGTCTCTCCCAAAAAATACCCCTCGATCTTCTCGCTGGTAGGAATCTAGAAATTTGAAAGGATAGGTTTTCATAGTAATCTATTTTTGGAACTGGAGGATTTTGGGACTTGGGAAAAATTAGAAGGAGTCTTCCGTGGCTTCTTCTTCGATTCCTGTGAGGATCTTTTTTGCTTGAAAAAACAAGCTGTAAACCTTGTCGAAGTTCATGTCTTTGCGATTTTCCTTTTTCGACAACCAGCTATTGAGGGAATTCAGGTTGGATACATCGGGCTTAGGGTTGTCTGATTTTCTGACGATTTCCATGCTGTTGTCTTCGATAAAACTAAAGTTGAGATCCAGGTTGCCGAAGGTGTTGCAGTGGGAATAGAAGCAGATTTTTGAGCCGCCGTAAAGCGCCAATCCATTGAAGTCAATGATAAACGGATCGAGATTGATGTTCTGTCGATAGTTGTCTTTGAACAGGATGACCGCGTGAGAAATCACCGGTGAGGACTCACGACGAACCTTGCTTTGGCTGGTCGTAGAGTTTTGGCTTTCGCCTACCAGTAGGGTGTAATTGTGCAGATACAAGCCTTCGCTGTCGTATCGCTGCTGATTGTAGTCGATCTCGTTGATAGAGATCATGCGGTATTCGGCCAAGAAGGCCAAGTTTTCTAATAGAATCGTAAGGCTCGTCTCGGCGGCTAGGCATTCTTCCAACTGAAATTCCGGACTTTTCATCCGCTGAGGAATCTCGTTTAACTGTTTACAGGCTTGGAAAAATTCATTTTCTGGGGTGAGTTTCGGAAGGAGTCCTGGAGCTTCGGGAATCAGGAAATCCAAATTGTTGGCAGCGAAAGCTTCAAGGAGATTTTTCAACAAAGCTGCAAATCCAAGCAAATCCTCTTCGGCAGCATTTCGAAAGAATTTCACTAAGGCCCCAGATTGGGCAGGGGAAAATTTCACTTTTTTCGAAAGCTGATGATCCCACAGAGTCGAGATCAAACTGTAACAAATCAGCTGCAAGCTCCTTTTTGCTGTAGCATAACTGTTTTCCAAGTATCGCTTCATCTTGCTTTCAGAGTAGTCCTGCTCTCCGATGGACATTAGTTTCCGGATTTGACCACCGATGACGCCGACATAGCCGTTGATGATAATTTGCTTCGCAGTTCGGGTCAATGCTACATTTTCCGCCCAGTCCGGATTGGAGGCCAAAAAATCTCCAGCCATTCTGTTGTGGTTGCTGATGGCAAGCAGCACCCTGACTGTGAGTAAGTCATTAAATGTATTTTTTACTGCAATTTTAACTTTCCCTCCAGGTTCGACCCCCGCTTCCGCAGTTGAGCCAGATGCAGCTTCTGCCTCAAAAGCCGGCATAATCTCGTCCATTTGGCTGCGATACCGATTGATCAGATTGTCGGTATTGGAATACTCGGTAAAGAAATGACCGAGGCCACCAATCTTCTTTTTGAACTCCAAAAGTGTGTTGATCTCATCGGTGATCGCACCGGTTTTGATATCTGCATTCTTAAAGTAAGTCCAAATACGTGGCTTTCCTTGGTCTTTGAAAGTCTCATATGCAGTATCAAATTCCTCTGCGGTATATTTTCCAACTTTGGTAAAAAAGAGACATAGGACGATGTCGCAACTCCTAATCGCGTTGTTGTACTCACCCTGTAGGCGAGTGTCGGAGATCGCATCCAAAAAATATTCCCATTGCACCAGCTCCAGGTAGATGTTCTTTTTGTGTTTGATCAGGCGATCATTTTCGGTGCTTATAAAATTTCTGAATTTATCCCTGTCCTCTTTCAATTCTGAGGAAGAAGCAATAAAGATCCGAATCGTTTTCATAGGTTAACTAATTGACTTCAAACTAATTCTATTAAGGTTTAATTGTTGAATATTCCAAATTAAAGATTTTTGTGGTAATACGCCCTACTAATCACACTATTCACCTCCTCTGAATACTGGGGAGTTGAAGACTGATGGGGAGCTTCATTTTCATGTAGGTTGTAATAGGATCTCCTGGTCGACCACAAAAGAGCAACTCTGGTACTTAATAAAAATCAACGTGAAACCTTCGCTCCTTCCATTTCTGCTATGTAGTGAAATAATATGTCATTTAATTTTCTTAAAACTAGCATCCATCAACACCCAATTAGTTGGATCCAAAATGATCTCTTCAGGTTCGGAATCTACTTTCAGAGTAAACTCATTATTCCTTTCATTTACGGTAAGCAATTTAATCTGAGTCTTCCCGTCTTTGAAATGAAGCGCAACCTCCAATGGCATTTTGAATAAACTCCCATCTTGTTGAACCTGATTCAAGGTGATTTTAACTTCCTGATTTTGTGCATTGTATTTCCAATTCCCTTCATAGACTAAAGCACCTGACTTGTATAGCCATTGCTCAAAAAACTGTCTTAAGTCCAGACCTGAAGCTTCTTCCATTTCTATTCGAAAATCAGCTGTACTTGCATTCATATTTTGGTACTTGGCGTAATAGGCTCGGATTCCTTTCCAGAAATTATCCGTGCCCATCACCCCTCTCAGCATATGCAAGGTCCAGCTTCCCTTTTGGTACGTTTGGGAGCTGACCACCTTTTCCATATCGGTAAGGCTATCATGGACAATTCTATACTCCGGATTTTTTTCATAGAAATCAGCCACTCTCTTTTTGCTGGAAGCAAGTCCCTCCATAAAAGCATCGTGTCCATATGCATGCTCGATATAGAGCAAGGTGAAATAAGTAGCAAAGCCTTCACTTAACCAGACATCATCCCAATCATACTCGGTCACAGAATTACCAAACCATTGATGTGCAATCTCATGGATCACCACATTGCGCCAGCGCTCATTACGATCGCCTACCACGGAATTTTCACTGTAGAATATGGCAGAGGCCGATTCCATCCCGCCGCTTACACTGTTGGATTGAATATTAGCCAATTTTTCGTAAGAAAAAGGGCCGATGTAATCACTGTAAAACTCCAGTACCTTTTTCGTGGGTTCGGCAAAATCATAAAAACCCTTTTCCCGGTCTTGATAATACACCCATGTTTGGATTGACTTATGGTCAAACTGCTCGACTTCCTGAACTGCAAATCGAGCAACACCTAGCGTATTTAACCAAGAGGCGATCGGCACAGATTGCTTCCAGTGGGTCAGGCGGTTTCCATTTGCCAAGTCTGTTTCCTCAATTTTAAGGCCGTTGGAAACTACCTGATAGTGAGCAGGTGCTTCCACCACAAATTCAGAAGTGGCTTTATCGTAAGGATGATCGATCACAGAAAGCCAATTTCTACCTTTGTCAGGCCAGTTGTCGCTAAAGAAAGTCCGGTCACCATATTTGTTATCGGCAATCTTAAGCCCTGATGCCGGTACACCAGAATAGTTGATGGTGTACTGAGTTCGTTGATTGATTTTTGAGGAGGTCGGAAGCTTGATCTTTAGCTCATCACCTTCGTGGCTATAGTCCAACCTTTTTCCATCAGAAAGAATCCCGCTGACGGTCATCCCTTTATTTCCCAAGGTTTCGGATGCTTTGACCAAATCCAATCTTAGACTTTCTATTCCATCGCCTAGGTATCGTACATCGATGGTTACTTCACATTTGATTTCATCCGTAGCATCCGAAAGCTCGATTTTGAACTGATAGTTCAGAACATCTATCTTAGAGTTTTTGGGATAAGTATCGGTGAAGGCAAAGCTGCTATGAACCAATAATGTGAGTAGCGAGATTAACATTAACCAATTTTTCATAGTAGATTTTTGAAAAAGAGCTGAGGATTTAATTAGTTTTTAATGGAGCTGATGTCGATGGCAGATCTAAATTCGATGATCCCTTTTTCCTTGATAGTGGCTTCTACCTCTTCTAAAGTAGATGGAACAAAACTGCTTAGATTTTCCACTCCATTTTCAGTTACTAAAGCCACATCCTCGATGCGGATATAAAGCCGCTCTTCATGCAACCAGATCATTGGATCAATGGTGAATACCATTCCAGCTTCCAACGGAATTCCTCGTACCCTGCCTACATCATGAACAGCCATTCCCACGGGATGCTGGAAATGACCCCGGAATTTCAATGCCTCCTGCACGGCTTTCAAATGGCTTTCTTTCACAAAGGTTTTATCCTTCAGATATTCTTTCATGTCGGCGGCAGCATTGTCTAGGACTTCATCAGCGGTGACACCGGGTTTGATGTATTTGAAAAGTGCATCTCTATAAGCTACAATGAAATTATACAGCTGCTTCTGTGCTTCGCTGAATTTGCCATTGACAGGCCAGATTCTTGTGACATCGCTGGTATAAAATTCATAGTCTGGTGCGTAGTCCATTAGTACCAGATCGCCATCTTTTAGCGGATCTGTCTTATGGAAATAATGCCCCATATAGGCATTCGTCCCTCCACCTATAATCGATGGATAGCCATCCCCCTGTGCCCCATACAGGTAGAAAATGTATTTGGCAGCGGCATCTAATTGATACTCATAAACACCTGGGTTGGTGGATCTCATTGCCTCAATAATTGCCAATCCAGCGATATTTGTGGCTTTTTTGAGTACTGCGATTTCCTCGGCACTTTTGATTAAGCGCATGCCATCTAGTGTTGGAGTGAGATCACGGATTTCAAATTGAGGGAATCGGCCCCTTAGTTTAGCTATAAATTCAGCTTCCCGGGTTGTCCCTCCGTCCCATGGATCAGCCGCATTTCGTGCTTGCCCAAAAAGTATTTCGTCACGGCTATCATTCCCGATCTCTGCTGGGCTGAATTCCGTGTAAAGGACCGGTCCAGGAGGTTTGATTAATCCTGATCCAACCAAATCAGCAGCTAAAAACTCAATGCCTTTTACTTGATCTATTCCTGTAAGTTCCTTGACCAACTCAGCATCTTCAGCTGATAAGACTTTGCCCTGATTGCTTTCCATTCCTTCATCTCGATGCGGAAGGTATAGGGTAGATCGTTTGTTTTTGCCGTTAATGATCAGGTAAGAACGAGCTGTTTCCAAGCCACTGAGAAAGAAAAAGGTATTGGATTGTCGGAATACACTAAATCCAGGGATTCCACTTGCTCCTTGAATTACGGCTATGGCATTGTCACCAATCTCATCATAGATCCGATTCCTTCTTTTGGCGAATTCCTCTTTCGAAAATTCTTTCTGAAAATAGTGCTTGTCTTGAGCCTGCGAAGAAAAAGTAAATGCAACAAGAAAAATGATAATTGGGTAAAGCTTTTTCATAGCGATTTTAATTTGCAAGAAGATAATTAAGATTCTTGAATTAGTCCCAAGATTTGGCTTTTGTGAAGCTGGATTTTAAAGGGTTTTAGGAGAAATAATTGTCTATTTATGCCAAAGAAAGACTAAGCAAGGTCCACGAATTCAAAGAACGGAATTTCTCGGAGCATTCATCAACAATGACCAATTGAAACCCAATTACTAGGGTGTCATACCAAATCCCGATAGCGACCCCCTACCCTAAAACGGAATACCTAAAATTGCCTATTTACCGCCGTCTCGAAAACCGTCGGGGATATCAGGACTAAAGTAAAACCCCGTCCCTAGTGCTTAAAAAAATACCATCTTTTTCAGGGCGAGCTTGATCTAATCCTATTTCAGGTACTCTAGGCCAATAGATTGTAAAACTGGCAGAATATTTAATTAAATAGGCACGGTAAGTGCAAGTTGAAATGGGATGTCGATGGGTCGTGGGGGGAAAGTCCCAATGGCAACTGGGACAGTCGCTTGACACTACCCAAATAGCTAGCGTTTCGTTAGAAATTCACAAAAAGGTCTTTTCATTAACGATTAGATCGCCAATTGGGCTCTTTAGCTAAAATAGTTCCTTGATAAGGGGGAAAGGAGTTTTACTAGTAACTATTCTCGTTTCAAATCTACGCTGCAGCTCTTTCTAGAGCGAGGTAGTGAGTAATCACGCGATTAGAATCAACCAATGGTATAATGGTGATATGACATTCATATGGATTGCCATTCTTCTTATAATTTGTGATTGTTTCTGAAATTCGGCCTCCATTTATCAGCTTTTTACGAATCCTGTCTTTTACTATTTCGGAGGTATTTGGACCCTGAAGAAATGCTGGCTTCTTCCCAATGGCGTAATCTGGATCATATCCAGTCATTGACTGAAATCCATCATTTACCCATAAGATTGTCTGCTGCAAATCTGTCAATACTAGCGTCTGATAGCTAATTGACAATTCTTTCATGAAATCAACGTCCCAATTATTTACAACAGATATACTGTTGAGCGCTTCAAGATCTACAGATCTTTTGTCTACTAAGTTGTAATTTGGATTAGAAATATCCCAACTCATTAAGGGATTTGACAAAAATTTTAAACCCATTTTACTTCTCATAATATTAATTTGTTGAGACAATTTAATTGACTCATTTTGCGCAATATAGCTTTTAACTCCCAAAAGGAATATTTGTTAGAGGAATTAGGAGAAACCTTAAAAATCTTTTGGTCATTAATAATGCCAGAAAATTGCCACAGGGGACGAATTTCATCAATTCAAAAACTCTTACCTACTCGTAAGTCCAAAAAACAATACAAACTAACTTTTTCCAACCATCTCAAAATGCTCAATGCCAGTTAAGTTATAAACCAGGGATATGGACGCCAAATCCAGATTATTCTTCACTTGAAGGTCCACTCTAGAGGATCGCTATTAGCTCCTAAGCTTTGGTCAATACTTCCTCCACTTGTCTCTATTCCGAGCCTTCAAAGTTTTTTCATAGTAATTCTAGCCGGAAGAGAGAATCTTAAAGAAGATTGTCTTTAAATGGTAATCATTCCCAAAATATTTCCGTCACAATCATATTTTTTATAAATTCATATACTTTTAAAAAATTGATTTTGAACCATTTACCCATTAATGTTATGAAAAATCTAGTTTTACTACTCCTCCTTCTTTCCCTCCTAATTTCATGCAAAAACGATAATAACGGCAGTGAATTGACTGGTGAGAAGTCCTATACAGAAGACCCTTTAAATTCATTAGGTGTAGATTCTGCTCAACTTATTTCTGGTTCGTATGTGTTTTTTTTAGATGAAGAAAAATTTCCTCCTGTCATCACGGAAACATTCAACTACCAAAACATGGAAATCGATCAGGGTGTAGTAGATCAAAAAATACAATCCATTCTTGATTTTTTTGAAAACAAGGTCAAGTACATGGTCAGCAAAGAAGATGTGTTTGTGGAAAGTTTTTCTGCTATTCAAATTGAAGGATTGACCAGAGCCGAAGCCGAAGCAATCTTAGCAGTAAATGAGGTAGAAAGCGGACAGCAGAACTTCACTTTCCAAAATATCCGGGCAAGAATGCAAGGCGAAGGACCAGTCGAGCAAAATGTTAGAGCCCGAATGCAAGAGTGGCAATATGATTCCTCAACTCATACCAGCACTAATATCAACTTTGTCAACCCTAATTCTGTGGAGACTGAAAGCACCAGTAAAATTTGGATGGTGGATTCAGGAATTTCAAATCATCAGGATTTGAACGTGATAAATGATCCAAATTTGGCCAAATCATTCGTCCAATTTGATCCAAATCCATTATTGGATTTGATAGGACATGGAACCCACTGTGCCGGTATCGCCGCAGGGAGAGCTCACAATGAGTCTAATTCAAATATGCTGGGAATGAATGGTGTCTCGCCAGGCGCCCAGTTAATCCCCATTAAAGTGCTGGATTGGAATGGAGAAGGGAAATGGACAAGTATTTTGAAAGCCATGCGTCATATCCTCAAAAAGGCTTCATCAGGGGATATCGTTAATCTAAGTATCGGATCTTATTTACCTGAGTTGGCAAATAACCGCCAATGCAGACCAGAATCAATTAAAAAATATAGAGGAATCTTAAAACAAATACGCAATCTGGCAAATAAAGGAGTATATGTGGTTATGGCAAGTGGGAATGTTCATGACGATTCTGAATTGTTTTTTCCCGGCTGTTTTGATTATAATGATCACGTTATTACTGTTGCATCAATGGGCATCAGCTATGATTTTATGTCAGGTACTTATTCAGTCCCCGTGTACTCTGATTTTTCCACATTCGGGAGTCCTTCCATAGATTTTGTTGCCCCTGGAGAAATGATGTTTTCTACATTTCCGGAAGATAGCTACGCAGTGCTAACAGGGACTTCCATGGCTACAGCCCTAGTTTCTGGGATTATTCATGTGAATGGAGGCCTACCAAACGGCTCACAGACGATGACTGGTCCTCCATCAAATACCACTTATCCGATAGCAAAAGTAAATTAACGGGTTTGCTAGAACTGCTTATTTATTGTTGGCGATTGAGGGGCGGAGCGGTAGTCAATAACCGCTTCTCTTCCTCAATTTTTTCTTTTACCTGTTCGATAATATTCAAATAAGTAGGGTTCTTTTTTAGGGATAAGAAAATTGGATTGAATTCTACAAAAAACAAATCTCGCCATCCTAGTTCAAAAGCTCCTTGAAGGTATTCTAAAGCTTCGCGATCTTGATGTTTCACTACCATTGCTGCTGCTAGATCAAGTTTAATATTATAATCTTCTTGTCCCTTCAAGACCTCTTTCTCTCTGATTTTTATAGCATTGTCCAAAAGACTATCTGCGATTTCTTTTTGACCAGATTTGAGGAGTAAAAATGAATAGTTTATGGGTACTATAAAAAAATAATCAGATTCAAAACCATCATAAGCTAAGATTGATTTTTCGTAATATTCCTGTGCATCATCTAGTCTTCCTGAAAAGAAACTGATTAACCCCGCCGATTCAAAATTGCCAACAGCTAGTGTTTTGGAAAGCAAGTCTTCGCATTCTTTGATTTTATGTTGACTCAGATAAAGTGTAGCCATCAAACTGTAGGTATTTGGACTATTGCCAATCTCAAGAGCTTTAGTAAACCAAGCTAGTGCCTCTTCGTCCTGATTCAGGATTTTGTAAATCCAACCTAAAGTTTCATATGGAATTGGGTTATTGGGATTTAAAGAAGCAGATTTTTTCTGTCCTTCGATGGCAGCTGCAAGCATACCTTGGGAGAAATTGATGGTCGCCAAGTTTCCAATAGCCTGACTGTAGTTTGGCTTGAGCGAAAGTGCTGTTTCAAAGGATCTTCGGGCATTGTCAAGCTGGCCTTTGTTGTAATACAGGTTTCCTCGAGATTTATACAACTCGGCATTATTGGGGTCAATTTGCAACCCAGCGGCACTGATCGCCAAACTGCTATCATACCAAGTTAGAGGACTTCCATTGGCAGGAAGCTGAGCGTAGACATCAGATAGCCCAGCGTATGCAGCAGTAAAATTAGGATCAATGTCAATTGCTTTTTTGAAATATTCTGCAGAAGTAATAAAATGTTCAGGATCATAATAAGAGTATTCCTCTTTTGCTTTGATAAACCAATCAAATGCTTTGGGACTAGAAGTGATCACCTTACCAATCTCTGCTTCTTCCTTTGCAGAAAGAGAAATACCCAAAATCCTTGAAATTTCTTTGGCTATTGCACTTTGGATTTTCAGTACATCTGCTCCATTTCGAATAAAAGATTCAGTCCAGATATTTTTATTTTCTTCAATATCTATCAACTGGACATCAACTCTGGTTTTATCTTCCAGATATTGAATCGATCCTCTCAAAATCGTGCTGACTTTGAGAACCCGAGCCAAGGAGTCCAAGTCAATTTCTGAATTGGGAATGTCCTTGACCGACATATAGGAAATTACTTTAATATCGTTGATTTCGGATAGCTGGTTGATGACTTCTTGAGTGAATTCCTTTGAATAAAGGTCTTGACTGCTTTTGGTATCTATATTTTCAAAAGGCAAAACAGCAACTGACCGGTCCTTTTCCCAAGTGAAATCATTCCAAACTAAAGAATAGATCAAAAATATGAGAATGGAAATGGCAGCTGCCAGTGAAACCCAAAACTTCCAAGGTTGCCGTTCTTGCGTCTTTACATTTTTGAGCATTTCTGCTCTTTTGGGAGTAGCTAAAGGAGCATTCGTGAGGGCATAGAGTTCTAGTTCTTTCTTTACATTTTTTAGCCTAAAAGGGCCAAGTTTTACATGGGTAAATACAGCGTTGGCAGGCACCTTGTTCAATACTTCAGTAGAAAAAATCACACTGGAAGGCACTCCGATACTCTGAATCCTTGAAGCAATATTGACCGCATCTCCAAAAACATCTCCATGGTCAAATATCACTTCACCACCATGCAATCCTATTCTTAATTTAAGATCGCTAGAGTTCTTCCATATTTTTTGGATTTCCAGACTAGCGGCTAAAGCTTCCTCGCTACTTTCAAAAACTGCCAAGATCCCATCTCCTAATTCTTTGATAATTTTACCATTGTACTGGAGTAAAACCTGAGTGTGAATTTCAGAGTTTTGTTTCATCAATTCAAAAGCAAAGTCTTCATTTTGGCCCATCAAAAGCGTATAGCCAACTATATCAGAAAAAAATACGATTGATAATTTTCGGTTTAGCATTTGATTCTACTGAAAAAGATGAAAAATAGCAACTACTCAAAATAGACCATTACAGGTTAAAAACCAAAGCATTTTTTTAGCATACCAAAAACTACTTTGTTGGTATAAAAAACAGTAATGTATTGGCTTTATTTAGTGGAAATACAGTCTGATTAAATCTTAAAATCGCTCTAAAACAGAAACAAAGAGTGCATGGAAGTTTCATAGAAAGCGTTTTTTAACCACATGGTCTACATATAAACCTAGGTACTTTGCCTTTCATAGGATGAATTAAAGCACTAGAAACGCAACACCTTTGTAGAAAAAAAGTCAGTCGATCCTTGGGATTTGACCAAATCGATTTCGATTTGAAATTGGTCTTTAGCCAAAACGAGAGAATAGATTTTTTTTGCCGCAAAGGGATCAAAGGCTCCGCAAAGGGAATGTGAATTTTAAATTCTGTCGGTAAAGCCCGAATTGAAGCTAGCAACCTGTAGATTAATAATTAAATGCATTCCCGGATTTTGGCCGAAATGATTTAAATCGGCAATTGGTCTGCCGCCCAAAGGGGTTGATGGTATTTTTTTTACTACAGGAGGCAGGGAGTTCACTGAGCATAATACAGAGCAAGTATGATTAACAATATGTACGAACAGTTAAGCTGATGTTGGTATTTGTGTTAGCCGCATCACTCGTTTTTTTTGATTTACGCGGTGGTCTAGGATATTTATAAAACCGGTCTAAAATTACTTCCAGCTTTGCTAATCCAATTATTCACTGTCTGCGCCATTCAATCCGTGGCAATGACATAGTAATAATAGCCTGCTAACCTTGCCTAACCATCTCAATATGCTCAATTCCATCCTCATCATACACCTCTCCATCAGCCACAAAACCCAAAGAAGCATAAAAACCTTTTGCATAGGTTTGGGCTCCCAGACGAATATTTCCAACCCCAAAAAGTTTATGACAATATTCGATAGATAACTCCATCACTACTTTACCCAGTCCCTTTCCTCTCGCAGACGGCGAAGTTATCACCCTTCCAATTGCCATTTCGGGATAGGATAAACCTGCAGGAACTAGTCTACTATAAGCAACAAGTTGATCATCTGAATATAATAAGACATGGTAGCATTTCTGATCCTTATCGTCTTGATCTAGGAACACACAGTTTTGCTCCACGACGAATACCTCGCTGCGTAACTTTAATAAGTCATACAATTCATTTACAGTAAGTTCCTGGAAAGCTTTGACCCGATGCGTTAAGTTCATAAAAAGAGTGTTTGTAGTAGATTTGAGTAGATAGCATGATTAGAAATCTAATTATTCGGACGACCAGGCATGCTTGAATTAAGTTTAGTTTTTGCTTCTAAATACCTTAAGAAATTCATCGAGAAGGGATTCCAGCATTTCTGTAGACTTTGAGTACTGTTATTTCAAATGCTGCCCATTTTCAACCAAAGCTGCTTTCAGTTTAACATAGGGAACATCTTGGACAGCAGTGGAATTATCTATTGCTAGTGAGGCTGCAATGGCTGCCGATTGGCCAAGCACCATGAACACAGGTTCCATTCGGATAGACCCAAATGCGATGTGAGATGCACTCAGGCATAATGGGACAAGTAAGTTAGTAGCTTCTTCTTTTTTGGGAACTATTGACCGATAGCTAATCGGATAAGGACCATCAACGTGGGCTTCTACATTTCCTTCATTTTGAACGTAACCATTGTGATCCACATACCTTTGGATATGGTGTGAGTCCATTCCATAGGCAGCTAATCCAATTGCATCTTCTACCACTTCAATCCCTTCACAATGACGCTGAGTCATCACAAAATCACTTACCATTCTTCTGGCTTCACGAATATATAATTGGTTTTGCCAACCGTCTTCGCGCTCAAATTCATCCTTACTAGTTCCCCACTGGGAATACACCGCTCTGATTTTCTCAGGAATTCGAGGGTGATTTGCAAGCGCCCACATTAATCCCTGTTGATAGGTACGATGCGCTTCAACGATCTTCTCCCGCTCAGCATAGCTAGCTTCTGGATAAAGATGATTTTGACCTATAAAATCAGTTGAAAAACCCAGACTGTTATTTGTATCGGTCTTGCGATTTGGCATGGAGGAATTGATCCAGGGCAATCGGGTTTCTCCTGCTTCATAATTCCTAAATAAAAGTTCATAGTTAATCTCTTCGTATCCTGCTGGCTTTTTAAATGGAATTCTATTCTCTGGATGATCCGTAAGACACATACGGAAGCAATACGCCTGAACCTTTTTATCTCCAGAACCATCTATTCCAGGACCTCCTTTGATAAGGTATGGGAGTAATCCGCTAGAAGGATTTCCCCTTTCAATGTAAGGATCTACACTTGGGACAAAATTATGGTTAAAGGCATTTCGGGAGGGCTTATTTTCAAGACTTACGCCATAGTAATTTGCCTGCACCCCATTTAATGATTCCTTATACTGCCCATTACTTTCCCTGCCAACTGTGTAGCTAACTCCTGCAATAGCCATAAGATCTCCTTCATAGGTTGCATCCATAAACATCTTGCCGGAAAAAGTTTTTCCACTTTCCATGGTAATAGATAGAATTTGACCATCTGATTTTTTTATTCCTTCATCAGATCTCAATAGGCGTTCCCCATAAATAATTTCAACCTTCTCCCCCACTAGCATTTGATGATACACTTTCAAAGCAGCTGAAGGTTCAAAAGTCCACATGGCATCTTCTCCTTCTTTGGTTCGGGTTTGGCCACTATCAATGTACTCGTCTCTTTTTTGCCAGTTCCAATTAGCAGGCCGCTCATAATATGCCTTGATCTGTTGGTAAAACTCTCTGGAAATCCCTCCAATAGCCTGCTTATTGCCAATATCAGTCTGCCCCAGTCCTCCAGTAGTCAAGCCGCCAATTCTATTTGACGGTTCAATAATAATTACAGACTTATCCAATCTTGAAGCCTGTATAGCTGCAGCCACTCCTGCTGATGTCCCTCCATAAATCACGATATCATAGGTTTGGCTATACGCGTTTGAAGACAGGATTCCAGTAAGGAATAGGCCTAAGGCAACTACTATAATTTTCATTTTATATTTATTAAAATTGATACCGATCCATCGGTTCTCGGTTGTCTGTTGTCGGTTGTGAGTTCTTGGATGCTCCGTATTTTGAGGATAGTCATTAATTACGAATCTCTTATTCTCCATTCTCCAATCTCCTAATCCCTATTCCCTAATTTATTGCTCCACCACTTCGCTGGCTCCAGCTTCTTTCTTCTCTTTTGATTTTTTAAACTGCTTCTCGTAAAAGTCAAAGATTCGATTCCATTGATCGTGAAAATCGCCTTCATCACTAGCTGCTCCAGCCCCATGGCCCCCGTTGAGGTAATTCACCCAGAGCACTTCTTTGCCTAATCGGCGCATCGCATAATAGAGCTCTCGGGAATTTGTACCAGGCACATTCCAATCCCCTTCACCTGTCAAAATCAAGTGAGGAGTTTTGATCCGATCGGCATGTAATACGGCACTGGTAGCAATGTATTTTAAAGGCTCATCCCAAAGCGAGCCTCCGATTCGATCCTGACCATTTTCTGCAGCTGCATAATTCCGGGTTCCTATTTTGGGACTGTCACCCAAGAAACTGATGATATTCACTTTTCCAGAAATATTGATCGCTGCCGCAAATCGATCAGTTTGTGTGATCAAAAGCGAAGCAGCATAGCCACCATAGCTGGTGCCATGAACGCCTACTTGATCGTTATCAACCTTTCCTTCATCTACCAATTTATTAATCGCAGAAGTAATGCCTTTGACCCAAGCTTCTCCTGGATAGCCCATTTCTAAATCAACGGAAGGGCGAAGAGCGAAATAACCTTGATTGGCAATCAGGTTCATATTCCGGTTGTAGCCATTGTCAAAGAACTGCTCATAGACTTCGCATACCAATGGGTAGGTTTTTCCTTGCTCATAATCAACGGGATAGTATAAAATCCCCTTTAATTCCTTGCCATCCACATTACGATAGGTGATTAATTCTGATCGAGTTAGCTTCTTGTCAGCCAACCAAGGATTTAGATCTGTAAGCGATTTCAGAGAATTGAAATTCATATCCGTAGCCATCACATTTGGTGGGAGATCTCCATCCGAAACGCTTAATATTACCCTGGATCTGTCTTTTGCATGCTGAACATTGGAATACACATTACCATCTAGCAAGAGATTTTCCATTTTCTTGGTTTGCAAGTCAAATCTTGTGAAGCCTCGCTCCCATTTCTCTTTGCTTGAATAGGCAAAATCCAAGTAGCGCTCATCTTGTGACCAATCCAGAAATTCTAGCTCTGGAGCTTTTTCTTTATCCTTAAGGAATTCATAGACCATTTCCAAGTTAGTTCCTTTAGCATCTACTAGCCAATAGCCTTTCTCGGAACTGAGCATTAATTGGTCCTCGGTTGGACTCCAAGCGAGGACGGAAAACTTCACTTCCTTTTTCTTTTCTTCGTCAGTGAAAGCTTTTCCTTTAGTCAAGTTTTTCGCATCATCCAAACCAAGTGTTTGGATATAGACATTGCCTGAATCAATCCATGCATAAGTAGATTTACTTTCAGACCAATTGAAATCTCGTCGTTTTTCGTCGCGTGGATATAGAATTTTTGCAGAGTCTTGTGTTGTGAGTTTCAAGTAAGCAGTCTGATATTCTGTCCCCTTATTACGCTCGTAAGCAGTTTTTAATGGAAAGTTTTCATTGAAAATAAGATATTGGCCATCGCCACTCACATTGATTCCATTGTAATTCGATTCGCTCAAGAGCTTTTTAGAAGCCCCATTGGATACATTCACTAGATGCAATTCCGTAAGGCTATTAGTATTTCTGATCTCATCCCATTTCAGGAAAGGCTTTGAACCATCATAGACTACGATCGGACCTTTTGTGGCTTCCTTATATAGCGCCATGGCTTTAGTCATCCAAGTGGCCTCACGTGTATGCACAAAAAGTGATTTGCTATCGGTGGTCCAAGTAAGCTCATCGTTTGCGAGAAGCGGATTTCCTTTAATAATTACTTCTCTAAGTTTTTTGCGGTCTACATCATAAACCATCAAGTGAAGCTTTTCTCCCTTTTCTTCCAAAAAGGCAATTTCCTTGTTGTTAGGTGCCCAAGCTATTGACGTGACTTTAGCTTTTTGGGAATAGGGTCTTAACTCCGAAGCGTCTTCAGTGTTGATGATAACCAGCTCACCAGCATAGACATTAGGGTAGCTAGGATCCTGAAATCTAAAATGATCCGTGCCAAATCTAGCACTCCCATCACTTAGTATTCCCGCAAGATATTTCCCGTCATCTGATAAGTTTTGACTCCCCAAGCCTTTTACTTTGATCGCATCATCAGTAGTAAAGGCGGTTTTCTGTGCGAAACTATTGGGTAGAATTGCTATCCAAAGCAACAGGCACAGCGATAAAAATTTTATTTGTTGCATGTATATATGAGTTTATCCTTCCAAAATAAAGCAAATTTGAAATAGTTAATAATGGTTTGATGCTAGTGGTAGGTTTAAGTTACAGCGGGCCATTAAATCTAAGTTTGGAATAACTTAGCTGGACTTTTTAATCAACCGAACTTTCATTTTCCAAATTATGATTAGGTGTTCTTATTCATTTGTATATTCCATACAGTCTAAGCCATCAAGTGCCTATGAGAAAATATTTTTTCCTAATCATGAGTCTCACCTATTGGCTATTTATGGTTGTCGGCTTTGCTGACAATTGGCTTTATGACCTAGACCAACCCAGCAATTCCAATCCAAAATTCCTTATTCATGCCTTTTTTGCCTTTTGTTGGTTTTCGTTGTTGCTCACCCAAAGTGCACTAATTCGGAATAGAAGAGTTGCTTTTCATAAGAAACTCGGAATGACAGGGCTCTTTATTTTCCCAGCTATGTGTGTAACTACTGCCTATTTATACATCTCGCGATTTTTGGAAATAGGATATCTCGCACCATAGTCCATAATGGTCTCTTCCCAATTTGTCTTAGCAATTGTTCTCAGTAGTATCGCCTTTTACACGAGAAAAAGAGACCTTCAATCCCATAAGGATTATATGATCTTGGGTTCATTTTTCTTGATTCAACCAGCAGTAGACCGAACCATCGGACATTTACTCGATCCAATCTATCTTGAAGCTTGGCTCTCCGCTTATGCTATTATGTTTGGATTGTTTTTTTGGTATTTCAAAAAATTCAATTGGGCTTTAACACTAGGCCTACTGATTTGGGGCTTGGGTGTGTATTACGCAAAACTTTGAAATTCAAGTATGACATGGTAAAACCTAATAGTTATTTTCAAACCATAGGTCAACCACGACTTTTAGCCCTTTAAAATGACGCTGGGCCATCACAAAATAACTGATCCTACCATTCTTTCTGCCTCAAGGATATCGAGTTGATTTTTCTAATGAAATTCTTTACGTGCTAAAAAAGTATTGTACCAAACATAACTCAAACTAAATCTATTTTTTCTGATATAAAACCACTGATCAAAAAAAATGAACAACTAGTCCCTCTCTGTGGTTTTCTGTTTAATGATTTAATTAAAAGATTGAACAAAACATAAAGCAACCCAGCGAAGATGGAATCAAATACTACCAAAAATGAGTCAACTATTTTTCTTTCAATAGTTCTAATTTTTTTCATGTTTATTTTTAATCCTTTGGAATCGATCGCTCAAACAGGTCAGGTTTCGGGTAAATTGATTGATTCCAAAACCCAGCAGCCTGTTAGTTTTGTACAAGTAGCATTGTTCGGCAATTCCGACAGTACTAGCCCTGAGGCCTATTCAGATACCAACGAGGATGGAGTTTTTAACTTGATCGTTCCGCAAGGAAAATACATATTCAAAGCATTTTTCATCGGGTATCAAGATCTAGTGGTTTCCAATCTCCAAGTCAATGGATCGACCAATTTAGGCGAGCTAAATTTTATAAGTGAAGGTCAAAATCTAGACGAAGTAGTGGTAACAACCTCCAAACTTCCTGTTCGAACTACGCTAGAAGGACTCATAGTCACTCCAGAAAATAATTTGGCCAATGCCGGTGGGACGTTATTAGATGTTTTACGGAATACTCCTTCTGTATCGGTAAGTGACGATGGTGGGATTTCATTGAGAGGAAGCTCCAGTACCAATATTTTGATTAATGGAAGGAATTCTTCCTTGACCCAAAACTTGGATCAATTGCCGGCAAGCGTAGTAGAAGAGATTAAAATCATCAACAATCCAAATGCCCGCTACGATGCAGAAGCCGAAGGTGGCGTGATCGATATTGTACTGAAAAAAGGAATTGAACTTGGAACGCACGGAGGATTGGAAGGAACCTACGGAACTCGAAACCGCTCGAATGTAGGCGGAAGAATCAATCATCGTAATTTGAATCTTAATCTCTATGCAGGCTTTAATCACAGAAATTGGAAGTCAGTTGGTGACCGAAGTTCTACACGTTTAATTTTTGAAGACAACGAAACCCTAAACCAGAATACCACAAGCGTAGATTTGGATGTGGGCAATAACTTCAATTTTGGATTGGATTACAGTTTCGGAAATAATACGCTGAGCTATGAAGGGGTCTTTCAAGCCAGTGAAACTACCCAGCTTAATACACTTTTTGCGCAGCAAGTTCGAATGGGGAAAGATTTTAACTACGTTCGAAGAAACGACGAAAATGAAACGGATGATGGCCTTGACAATGCCTTGATCTTTGAGCATAATTTTAAAGAAAAAGGCCATTTATTTCGCGCTACTGCCAGTCATTCTTACAGGAACCAGTTTAAAACTCAGAATATTGACATCTTCAATAACACGCAACAACCTTTACCTGAAAATTTGACGGGCAGAGAACGTGCCTTTACAGATGAAGTAAGAAATATTACAGTCATTCAGGCAGACTACATCAAACCGATGGATAAAGGGACTTTTGAAACGGGATTGAAGTCCAACATTCGGAAGTTTGACAATGATTTTAACTACCAACGCTTTAATGAGGGCAGTCAAGATTTTGTGACCGATCCAGCAGTCAGCAACCGATTTGTATATCAGGATCAAATTCACGCAGGTTACTTGATTTATGCTGGAAAGAAATCAAAATTTGAATATGGAGTTGGGCTCAGAGGTGAGTATACTCAAGTAGACACTTACCTCTATAACTCTGATGAGGCAAATCAGCAACGCTATTTTAACCTTTTCCCAAGTGTACAGGGACTATATAATATCAATGAAACTCACGGCATCAAATTCACTTACAGCCGTCGAATAGATCGTCCAAGAGCCTGGAGATTAAATCCTTTTCCGAATATTACAGATAGCTTAAATGTCAGAAGAGGGAATCCAAATCTGATTCCTGAAATGATTAATTCATTTGAGTTGGGGCACTTGGCTAACTTTGAAAAGGTTAGCTTGACTACAAATGTGTTTTATAGAAAAATCAATAACCAAATTGATTTCATTACGACTGTAGAAGATGGTATTTCTTATTCTCAGCCGGATAATTTACTCTTTGCACAACTATACGGAGTGGAATTCATTGGAACTGCCGAAGTCTCTGATTGGTACTCGCTCAATGGCGGGATGACCTTCTCGGGAATAGAGGTGAATGCTTCAAATATTAGCGAAGAATTTACCAATAAAGGGTTCACTTGGAATGCAAAACTGAATCAAGACTTTAAGCTTCCGTTTGGATTCAATTTTCAGATCGCCGCTAACTATGAATCACCGGAAATTCAAGCTCAGGGAAAAAGCCTTGCGGTGTATTACGTAGATAGCAGTATCCAGAAATCATTTTTAGATCGAAAAGGTAGCGTCACTTTGAGTGTAAGGGACGTATTTGATACGAGAAGATATGCTGGTAATTCTCGAACCAATAGCTTCTCTCAAGATTTCTATTCAAAACAAGAAACACGAATAATCTTACTTTCAGCACGATTTAATTTTTAACAGTCAATTTCGGTTTAACCACATTTGATTTTTAAAAAAAAGGCAATCTAAGCGGCTAGATTATCATTGAGTAATCAAGATCCTCGGTTTTTTGCCTATAGTTGATTGATAAATTAGATGCTTGAATGTCTTATTCTGATCAAAACCAAACTGGTAATAAATCAATTTTTGATTTCCTTTTATGAGCTTTGAAAAACGCTTTAAATCCAGCACGGATTATTTTTCAATTTTCAAATCTTTCAAGGTTATATCGGTTCCATTCCTCGATTTCCACTATTTTTAGTCCATCAATCAATTCATTTTACTTATGACCAGATTTCTTTTTGGATTTTTAGCGGCAGCCTTGATCCTGGGTGGGATTTGGTTTTTCACCGCAAAAAATGCTTCTCAAGAGCTTTTGGAGACAAACTCAGCAATGATCCAACAGCAGATTCAGCAAGTCGGTAAATTAATCGTAACAGAAAGCTATTATTCACAGGTTTTCACCTACAAAAACTCGCAGAAACTCTTTCTCAATCTAGTCAGTGCGGATAAGAAGGCTCTCATCGTGGCCAATACTAAGGCCACCGTCGAATATGACCTGCGAAAGCTCCAGACCAAAATCGATGAGAAATCTAAAACCCTGATTATTCTTAGTATTCCAGAACCTGTTATTAATATCTATCCAGAGTTTGAATATTACGATGTCACCCAGGATTACCTCAATCAATTTGAAGGTAAGGACTACAACAAGATCAAAACTAGTATCACTGCTCAGGTTCGAAAAACAATTGAGGCATCTGATCTTAAGAAAGATGCCCGAGAGCGGCTTTTTAATGAATTACTCAACGTCTATATCCTCACCAAGTCCATGGGCTGGACGCTGCAATACAATGAAATGGTGATTGACAATGAGGATCAATTGAGGAGCATGAAATAGATCATATTCTTAAAAAGCTATTGCCTTAAATAGTCTCTGTAGGTTTAAAAATTTAAAGACCTGATTCGCTCTTCTGTATATCCAAAATAGCACCAGTAAGAGACAAAAAGTTACTTAATATTTTGTAAACCCTAGCGAGCTCAATGATTCCGTCTCCCGACATCGGCTTGCCTCGCCTTGGCGGGTTTTCCCACCAGTGAAGCAAAGAAAGTAAGGTTACTAGCATAATTTTGGATACTCAAATTCACTTTTAAATAGTAGGGATCTTCCACGTTTCATATACGTCCTTTATTGAATTACCAATTCCTTTGGGGTCCCTATTCATGATGGCTACTCCTAATATTAAAACAGCAGCTGCTACATTCAATCCTTTCTGAATATTGTTTAAAGTCTTAATCGTACCACTGATTTCTGTTGTAATTGTATTGATCTTTTCCAATGAATCGACTACATCATCCATGACCAAAGTAGTAGCAAGGGCTAAAATATCTTCTCCGAATCTCAAAAAAGAGTTCTGTAGATCACTCAATTCTTTGTTTTCATCAAGTGTAAGATGGTTCCAATTATGGTACCTAAAGTCCCCTATTGCTCTTCCTAAAAAATAGAAATTGTCTGATAATTGCTGTGCTTGGTCGGAATTAAGATTTGTCATCTTTTTTAGTCATTAAGTTTATTGAATTCAGAGATCAAATTCTTCACGTTGCTTGCGTATCCTTGAAGGATCCCATTCAGGGTTTTGACTGATAGTTTGTTCCGATTGTCAAAGAGAATTTGATGACCTTCAGCTATTTCATCAAGACTCATCGCAAATACCTCAAGGACCATTTCTTTTCGCTGGATTTCATCTAAAGTTTGGTAATAATCCGATGTTGCTTCCCCTTTTTCATAATCTGAAAGTAGTGTGTTATTCATTTTCATATCCATGTAGCGTACATAGAGTCGCTCTTTTTTGAATCGTAATTCTCCCTTGAGATTAGTCCCTACGATTAGCTTAAACTTATCTAATAATACCTGCATAGGTTCGTTGGCTTCCTCGATGTAAGAAGCTAGTTTTTTACGTCTATAAGAATCTGTTGTGGCTCTTAGTAATGTGTTGGAGAGGCTTGAAAAAGCAGCTACTGTTTGTTCTTCGATTCTCAAAGGACCTAACTCCTTTGCACTTAAGGCACTCACTAATGCATCACTTGAGTAATCGGTCAGCTCATTTTGGGACAGATCTCCCAAACCTTCAAAATATCCTTCAATAGAATTATAAATCACTTGGGTTACGCTATCGGCTTCTTGATAAAGTGTACAAGTACATTCTTCGGCTCGTTTTATTTCATATTTCCGAATAGCCTCATCTCTGCATCGATCCATACAATGCTGATAAAATGAATACTCGATCTGTTCAAAATTTTTGATACTTACCGTAGAGAATCCAGCAAACTCACCTACCGTTTTAAGATTAACACAGCTGGCAAATGAAACCAATAAGAATAGAAAAATTAGCGAGTGCTTTTGATCAAAATGTTTTTTCATTTTTCTAAAGATTTTAAAAAGTAAAATAGCTCCAAGCGATCATTTGCTTTTAATTGGGAATCAGTTTTTCTTCCAAGAAGGTACAAAGAACATTTGAAAAATAGAACTCAAAATTTTTTCAAAAATAATCCAGCCTGTACTTTTCGAAAAATCCGAAGAGACAGACTGGATTTAATTATGATTTTTTTTTATTTTCTATAAGCAGACTGGCGCTCGACCATCCAGCCTGGGTATTGCATCGGCAGTGGACTGATCTGATCTATTTTACCTAGCTGCTCCGCAGTTAATTGAATTTCGATTGAGGCGATATTTGAATTCAACTGTGCCAATGTTTTTGCACCAATGATCGTGCTGGTCACACCAGGCTGCTGTCTTACCCAAGCCAAAGCAATCTGTGCGATGCTGGCCTTCTGTTCCGCTGCGATTTCACCCATGACATCGACCAAAGCGTAGGCTTTTTCCTTATCTATTGGAGGGAAATCAAAATTGGCTCTTCTCGAGTCCGCATCAGCTCCTTCCCGGGTGAATTTGCCCGTAAGAAACCCTCCAGCTAATGGGCTCCAAGGAAATATTGCCAAGTCATGGGCTGCTGCCATGGGGATTAATTCATGTTCGATATCTCTACTGACCGCTGAGTAATAATATTGTAAGCCGATAAACTTCTGATATCCTCGATATTCAGCAATTGCTTGTGCTTTGGCGACCATCCAGGCCGGCCAGTTACAAATAGCCACATACCTTACTTTCCCAGAAGCCACGATATCGTTAAGGGATTTCACTATTTCTTCCAAAGATGTCGCCGGATCTACCCCGTGAACATACAAGATGTCCATGTATTCCAGTTGGAGTCGCTTCAGACTGGCATCTACTGAATTAAAAATATGGTACCTAGATAGCCCAGTACTATTTGGCTTATCATTCATCCTGGCCAAGAGTTTGGTGGCAATAATAATCTCATCTCTTTTTACGCCAAGATCAAGTAATCCCTGACCCAATAATTGTTCGGATTGACCAAAGGAATACGCATTTGCAGTATCGATAAAGTTGATCCCAGATTCGATGACTGCAGAAAGCATCTCATTTACCTCCTTTTGTTGAAGCTTACCGATATTTTCCCAAATACCAGCATTTTGTCCTCCAAAAGTCATAGTTCCGAAGCAAAGTTCTGATACCAATAAGCCTGTTTTACCTACATAATTATATTTCATTTTTAATTTAGTTTAAAGGGGTGAAAATAATAATACTAAGTATGTCCCATTAAAATATGGATTTTGCTTTATTTTTCAATGGTAAGGATTTGAAAACGGTTTTCTTTTCAGATCAGTTATGTAATTTTCCGCAATCACGTCAGTTGTCAAATTAAATTTCTTGTACCTCGACTTCGCTAGGTGTCCATGTGGAATTGTACTTTTCCCTCCCCAAATGAAAGATTTTAAGCCTGGCGGGCGAGTGAGGTTGAAAGTCTTTTGTCAAACATCCTTTACTAATAGTAAAGTGGATGATTATAATTTATTTACCTGTCCTATACTTAGCTATCCATTCTCACTTGTCGGAATGTGGCATTTGATTCAATTAAGTTGATCAAATGGCATTAAATAGCCCATTCGTATCTTTTTCAAATTTTGTATTTCTAGTTTTCTGCCGGGGAAAAAAAATCTAAAATTTACCATTTAGCATGTAAAAGAATCAACCAGAATCAGAGTAAAACACCATTTTCAAATATTAATTCAATAGAATATTTCTTGGATAGATTAAACTATATTGGGAAATGGGAATTCAAAAAAAATCAGCAATAAATAGATTTGAATGTAAAAATCATGCTTTGATACTTTTAGTTTTTGGGATGTTTTTCTTTTGCACATCGATACAGGTTTTTTCCCAAGAGCTTCTGGAAGTCGCTCCCCCACAATTCAGATCCAATGGTATTCATGGTGGTTTAGGATTTGCAGGTCTGATTGGTACCGCAACGATAAACTATGAACGGGTTTTAACACAACATTTTGATAAATTCATCACAGCCACCTTTGCTAAAGTCGGCTTGGGTACTTATGGTGGATGGGGCGGTAATGGGCAGTATTTATTTGTTCAGTACGGAATTCTAACTGGGAAAAAAGCACATCATTTCGAAGCAAGTGCAGGACCAAATTTTGAGCTAAAGGGTGATGATTTGAATTTACCTATCGCTTTTGGTTTTGGGTACCGTCATCAAAAGCCAGGGAAACCATTTATGTTTCGAACTGGAATAGCGTTCCCGGAAACGCTTCATTTTGGTATGGGGCTTTCTTTTTGAATTCCTTTAGGGAATTCTTAAACCTTAGATTTCAATTGTTTAGTACCCAAATATCTCCAATACTTTTTTTTCAATGATATAGGAAAATAAGCCTTTAGCAAATTGGTTAAAGTGAAGTTTAATGGCAATATCCTGGATACTGGTGTTTGACTTAAATAATCCCAGTAGAGGGATTTATGAGGGTGGCGACCACCTAAGTTCCACGGTTTGGGAAGTCCAGTAAAATGAATGATGCGCGGTTGATTAAATGCTTCGGTCCAATCATTCTTTGGGAAATATGATTTACAAATAATGAATTCTCTATTTTTTACCTCATGAGACTGAAAATTCCATTTTGGAGGCAAGTGATACCAGTTTCCCTGAAGAACTGCATTCAATCCACATTGATCCGCAAATTCAATCTTTTTGGGAAACTCATATAAATAATCAATTACAGTATTTCCGAGGTTTAATTCTCTCCATTTATCCAATTGCAAAATCATAACACCTGAATTGAAATAACCAGCCTCGGAACTTAAGTTTAACCGATGAAAATCATCTATTAAAAAATCTTCCACAGCAGCTAGAGGATACTCTCCCAGATCCGTCTCCCAAAGTTCTGTCAAATCACCATTGATCAGGATATCCGAATCCAGATAGATAGCTTTTGATTCATCTATCAAATTAGCCGCAAACAATCTAAAGTATGTTGCAATCGTAAAATGTCGATTCAATTTTACATTTGAAAGTAAATCCAAACTCACCGATTTGGTGATCACCTCAGAGCCCATATTCTGAACCATTTCAACTAAAGGCTTTATCCATTCAGAATTAGATTCTGCGCTGATCAGGTAGATTTTAAACTGTCTCCCAGGGTGATTTTTCAGGAGGGAGAAGATTGTCACCGTTGCCGGCAAGAGGTAAGCCTGATCAAAATTTAGTATTACTGGTATTGGATAGGAAGTCAAAATAAATCTTTTTAGTTAGGTCAACTAAGACCATAATGGATAACAAGGTCAAAGGTAAGTTTAAATCCTTCTTGATCCCGAATGTTTTCCAATGCATTTTCGCAAGCGTACAAGAGCAACGATACAAATTACATCGTGCATATTTTATTTCAGTTGATTCCGCCTTCCAAAAGATTTCAAATAAAAAAACCATATTTCATTATAGATAATTGAAATGCTGGAAGGAATTATGGACAGATTTTTACCAAATCGCTTGATAAGACAACTACAATAATCTTTGAAAAATAGCCCTTAAAGCATATGAAACCATTTATAGCACTTATTCTATAATTTTTCTTATTATCCTTTTTGACTATAAATTACTAATCATTTCGAAGCAAGTGCAGGACCAAATTTTGAGCTAAAGGGTGATGATTTGAATTTACCTATCGCTTTTGGTTTTGGGTACCATCATCAAAAGCCAGGGAAACCATTTATGTTTCGAACTGGAATAGCGTTCCCGGAAACGCTTCATTTTGGTATGGGGCTTTCTTTTTGATCAAAGTTCACCGCTTTCTCTAGCACAACTGATATTCTTGAGCTTCAGGGATTAGGGAATAGACAAACACCATTAACCGGTTAAATCCGGCAACATCTCAGTACTTTCGCCCAACTCGCCCTCCCATTTACTTACTGCAGTTGTGGCCAAGCCGTTTCCCAATACATTGGTGGCACTTCGAAACATGTCGCAGAAATGGTCAATCGGGAGGATCAAAGCAATGCCTTCCACCGGAATCCCAAACATCCCACAAGTTGCTGCCACTACTACCAAGCTTGCTCTAGGCACCCCTGCAACACCTTTGCTACTAAGCATTAATACGAGGAGCATGGTAAGTTGCGTCGCTAGGTCTAGTTCTATCCCGTATACTTGAGCGATGAAAATACTCGCAAAAGTCATATACATCATGCTTCCGTCGAGATTAAAGGAATAGCCAAGTGGCAGAATAAAAGAAACGATGCGTTCATTGCAACCAAAGCGCTGAAGTTCTTTGGTCAGTTTTGGAAATACAGCCTCCGAACTCGTGGTGCTGAAAGCAATTACCATTGATCCAAAAAGTCGTTGAAGCAAGTCCCAGAGTCGCTTTCCAAGGATTAGATATCCTACAAATAATAAGGCGATCCAAAGCAAAGCAATCCCAGAGATAAAAGCTCCGAAATACACTGCGTAGGTCATAAGAATATCTAAACCTCTGGTGGCAATAACGGCCGAAATGGCCCCAAAAACCCCAAATGGCGCTGTCATCATCACGTATCCTACCATCTTAAGGACTACATGCGCTATCACGTCTAATGCCTTAATTAAAGGTTGTCCATGATGCCCCATGCTAGAAAGCGCGATTCCAAAAAATATGGAGAATACCACCAGTTGGAGGATTTCATTGGTAGCCATTGCCTCAAACACACTCTTAGGGACGATATGTTCAACAAAATTTTGCAGAGAGAAATTTTGTGTTTTGCCAGTCACTTCCTGTACAGCCGTTTCATCCCCAATTGAAAGATTCATCCCTACTCCTGGTTCAAAGTAATTAACCATCGCCAAGCCAATTAAAAGTGAAACTAATGAAGCGGTAAAAAACCAAATCATTGATTTACCCCCCAATCGGCTTACTGCCTTGACATCGCCTAACTTGGCAATTCCTACCACAAGGGTGCTAAATACCAAGGGCGCAATGATCATCTGAACCAATCGAATAAAGATCGTCGCCAGTAGTTTGATATTTGAACTGTATGTTGTGATGTAAGCTTCTTGACCAGTTGAATGGACGAAATATCCAACGACTACCCCTAGTAGCATCGCTCCAATAATGGAGTAAGTGAGGAGATTATTTTTCATAAATGCTTGGGAAATTCACAGTTTCCGACGCAAATAAAATGAATAGAAACGATCCATTTTCATTCATTTTGAGCAAAAGACAAAAAATAATTTTTCAGCAGAAATTAAAATATAATAGTGTTGGAAATCAGCTGTTTAGGATAAAAATAAAAATTTAATTTACAAATAAAAAAAATCTTGGTTTTGTAAAGCTGTAGAAATGAAAAATTTTCAATTTTTAAATTGAATCGGTCAGATTTTAAAACTTATGAGAAAACACTTTTTATTTGTCATAAGCCTGATTTACTAGTTGTGATAGTAGGCTCTTTAATTTGGGCTAATGGCATAGATTAATTTTGATTTATTGGTGAACTGTGAATTCATCGAGAACTTATTTTGGACATGTAGATCTATTATTTTTTCCGCTGAAAAAGCGCATAAACATAAGGTCTTATTCCTCCGGAAGGTGTGATAAAATCGTGCTCAAAACTCTTTAGCAGGCTAAAATCCGAACCTAATCTTTCTTGAAGCATTTCTGTGTCGTAGCGCAAAACAGGAAGTCCAGAGCACATAATAGCTCCTGAAAGATTAAACTCCGCAAAAACGGCATAGCCTCCGGGTAAAACTTTTTCTTTGAGTAAAGAAAAATAATTTGACTGTTCCCGATCATCCAAAAAGAAATGTAGCACCGCCCTGTCTACCCAAATGCTCACAGGATCAATCACTTTTAAAGCATTAGGATTAGTCAAATCATCTGCAACATAAGAAATCTCTGAAGGCCCTATTCTGTGATCTAAATTAGTTAAGGCGACTTCACTAATATCATTGGCAATCAATCGTGAATACCCCTTTTGCCAAAGTTTATCCACCAAATGTGTACTTCCAGACCCAGCGATAAATATCGTGGCATCTTTCGCCAACCCACAAAAATCAATCAAGCCCAACAAGACTTCAGGATCATTTTCATACCATCCTAATCGTTCCTCGGGAGTTTGTGAATAAGCTTTGTTCCAATGGTCTTCGATAATTGGATTGATCTTAAAAATTTCCTCCTCTGAGGAAATTTCAGGATTCTTAGTGTAGTTTTTTTCGAGTGTCTTCATATCTGTGACCTTATATTGCAAGAACAGGAGAACTCGTTTGAAAGTCAGTGCAATTTGTCACATAAAAGGAAGTCAATCACACCAAATCCCAAAACCAAAAGTCAGCTTGATTAAATAGGACAATGGAAGACTGTTAAATTCTTGATCAAATCAAGGCTAATGAAATATTTTTTCACAATTTTAATAGGGTTGAAGAATGCTTATCTTATCCAAAAAATAAGTTTGAACAGAATCAGATAATCCAAAATTGGAATGGATTTACTAAGCTTAAATTCGATAATTTTAAAAAGATCATCTATGGTAAAAAACCTAATATCGATCATGCTTGGGATAGTTTTAATCTATTTTGGGCTGCCACTAAAAGGGTATGCCCAGCAATCTCATATTGACATGGGTCTTCGAAGTCAAAAGACATTCGGTCTTTACTTTGAAAATGGAATTGTATCTCAAATCTCCTTTGATAGCATTGCCAATAATAGGCTTCACTTTGGAATTGGATTCATTAGTAGCCGGCTGGGATCCGCAATAAATTCTAATGCTATCAAGCAAGACAATTATCAGGTTTGGTTGTCTTATTATTTCAGAAATGATCGAAAAATTCGGCCTTTTGTTAGTCTGAACAGCGGGTACTTTGTGGCAGATTATGAAGCAGAAGTCTTCGATGTGCTTGATAGCAGTTCTATGTTACTTTCTGCCAGTTCGGGCTTGGAGTGGATTACTCCTATAGAGTTGAAATTGAACGTCGCTTTGGGTTATAACTTAATCTCTGGTAACGGCCTTGAGGGTCCAGGTACTCTTTATCCTTTATTTGCTCAGTTAAACTTTTTCTACCCATTGAAATGATGAGTAACTTCAACACCATTTATTCCTTTTTAAAGTTTAACTCAGATTTTTTACCTGCAGGTATTAATCCTTTAGCAATTTTGAATAAGAGCATGGGAATTTGTTTTATGCTTAGCTTGAATCTTTTCCTGGGTTCATGTGGCGATATTCCAGAAATCTCTGATGTCCTTTTGGATGGAAAAGTCATTTTTGACCCTTCCCTTTTATCTCCCGAGGACTATTTGATCTCACTGAGTAATCCTAATCCAACTGCTGAAGAAGCTTCCCGACCTGTTTTTATCATGTGCCACGGATATAGTGCTTCCACATTTGAATGGCAGGAGTTCCAAGATTGGTCTGGAAATACTGATGAGTATTTCATTTCTCGGGTATTATTGGGAGGTCATGGTAGGACATATGAAGATTTTAAATCTTCAAGTTGGCATGATTGGCAACAGGCTATTTTTGATGAGTATGAATCATTACTTGATGCAGGGTATACTAATCTTCATTTAGTAGGTTCCTCAACCAGTGGAGCATTGATTTTGGAAGCTTTTGGTGCTGGTTATTTTAAAGGTAAAACTGCTCCTAAGAGCGTCCTTTTGGTAGATCCGATCGTTATCCCTTCAGACAAAATTCTCCCTTTGATTGGAATTCTGGGGCCTCTGGTTGGATATACTGAAACTGAAAACACACCCGGTGAAAAAACCTATTGGTACACATATTTTCCGCAGGAGACCTTACAGGAGCTTCAATCAGTTATCAAAAAGGTCCGAAAAGACCTTCAGAATGGCATAGACCTTCCTTCTCAGAGTCTTTTAAAAGTCTATAAATCTACCCATGATTCTAATGCTGATCCTGCCAGTGCAGTGCTGATTTATAAAGGGGTCACTCCTACTAACCAGTTGGTAATTGAGATGATCGACTCAAAGCTTCATGTTTTTACGAGATTACAATTCAGAGAGGAAGCAGTAACAGACAAAGATAGAATGCTGCAAGAAAAGACTTTTGAGGATATGGTGAAGATTGCTTTATCTCGTTGAAATGATTTAGATAAGATTTGAAAATAGGTGGATTTTATTGGAATTATCTTCTTACTACGCAACTCTAGACTCTGAAAACAAGTCGTATGCAGCGACAAGAGCTTGTCTTCCTACAGATTCACCATAGCGCTCATAGCTTGCTATATCTGAACGATCGGCAACAAACTCAGGTAAATATTCTCCTTCGAGCTCATCCCAAAGAATAAGTATGTAGGCATAGGAAATTTTACTTGATCTACCTTGTTCCAACCAAGAACCGAAAAGTGATTCTTCTAGTGATTTGGGAAAGTCCCGGCCATCAAACATGTTAATTGGTTTTGTGTGATTAAAGGTAGCTCTAGGATTAATAATAGACCTATCGATTATTTCATTTGGCTAAAAAGGAAGCTAATAATCCTTGGAAATGATGAACTCCCCGCTCCATTTTTGGTGAAAAACGCCCGGTTTGATAGACTCGGGATGACATTCCTTTAAAAACTCCCTCCACCACAAATTCATCTTCACGCTCTACCTTATCCAAGGTCGCACCAGCTCCTGTGTCTAGCTTGGATTCATCATAAACGTAAGTATGAAAGCTGACTTTGGTTCGATTCAAAGCGATCGGTTTTACAATATTGATCGAACAACCCCAAGGGTAAAAATTGAACATCATATTTGGAAAAATCCAGAAATAATAAGCAGAGATCTGCTTCCCATAATCTTCATGACCTCTGGGTAACTCAAAAACATGCTCCCCTCCTGCCGAATGACCGACTTGGAGATTACAATGTGGATAAAGCACTGTCTCATATTTCCCATAGTCCAAAGCTTTATTGAGACTGTCATGTACAAAAGGAATATGAAAGCCCTCCAAGTAATTGTCACAATACAAGGACCAATGTGTATTAATCAAGTAATCCTTGTTACGGCTTTTGTCTTCTTTGAATTCTAAGAGCGAAAGAAAACCGACCTTTCTATCCATCGCATCGATCACCGATTGGAAATCCATCGAGTCATCTAATCCTGCAAAAAGCCATGGTCCCCATTGCTTCAATGGGAATCGATGTAAATTATCTGAAGCTCTTGGGAAATCTTGTGCTTCTTTAAATTGCGGCATATGCTGGAATTCTCCCTGCAAATCGAATCGGCGACCATGATAGGCGCAGTTGATCTGCCTTGACTTGCAGGGATCATGGCAAAGGATATTGCCACGGTGTGTGCAGACATTGGAGATGCAGGAAATTTCTCCATTGTCATTTGTTAAAAGCATGGGCTCTTCCAGACCAAATTCCAAAAAGTGAAATGGATGCACTTGTTCATTCAAGGAAACCAAACTCGTATCGCCAACAAACTGCCAGGTCTTGGCAAACACTTTGTCTATCAGCTCATCAAAAACTGTTTTAGAGCGGTAAAATGAAGAAGGTAAAGTCTCGGCTTGAGTAATATCAGGATGTATATGGTATGCTTTCAATTATCTAATTAACTTGTTTGCTTCTAAAAATAAGTATTTACACCCAATTTAGTTTTCCTTTTGAAAGAAACTTCCTCCTCCCGACAGCTGGGTTTGATTACAGTGATCGCTTTGGTAGCTGGAGGAATGATCGGTTCAGGAATATTTACCCTTCCGGCTGTACTGGCAAATTTTGGTGCGATCAGCCTTGTGGGTTGGATTGTGGCGGCTGTTGGAGCTTATACCCTAGCTCATATGATGGGACGGTTGAGCAAAGTCATTCCTGAAAATGGAGGTTGTTATGCCTATACGAAAACTGCCTTTGGTGAATTGCCGGCATTTATCGTGGCTTGGGGATTTTGGCTGTCTATGTGGAGTACTAATGCAGCCATTGCTTTAGCTTTCACAGGCTATTTAAGTGTTTTTGTTCCAGCTTTAAAAGAATCAGTTTTCTTATTTGCCTTCGCTTCATTAGGTGTGATTTGGGGTTTGACAGTCTTGAATGCCTACTCAATCCGGTCTTCGGGTAATCTTCAGGTAGTCACAACAGCATTGAAAATTATCCCAGTGTTAGTAGTGGCAGTTGGAGGAATTTTCTTTTTCAATCCAGCACATTTTACGCCACTCAATCTTTCTGGATCTTCAGATTTTCAAGCTATTACAAGTGCTTCGGTACTTTGTTTTTTTGCTTTCATGGGAATCGAAGCAGCTACTATTCCTGCAGATAATATAAAAAATCCTGAAAATAATATTTCAAAGGGAACGCTTATTGGCGTATCGCTGGTCGTATTTCTCTATCTTTTTAGTAGTATTTCATTATTTGGGGTATTACCCCCGGATGATTTAGCAGGAAGTATGGCGCCATTAAGTGATGCGGCGACACTTATATTTGGAGGAAATGCAAGCTACTATATTGCTTTTGGAGCTTGTATTTCTACGTTCGGAGCACTGAACGCCTGGATTTTGATCCAAGGTCAAATTTCTCATGCCATGGCCAGAGATGGACTTTTACCAAAGATGATGGCGACTAAAAATAAATATGGCATTCCAGGTAATGGATTGGTCGTTTCGAGCCTTTTTGTGAGTTTGATTTTGATCCTCAACTTTAGTAAAAGCTTTGGGAATATTTTTTCCTTCATGGTCTTGCTGACCACCGTCACTTCCTTGTCTTTTTACTTAGCAGCAGCCTTGGTCTACAGCTACTTTTGCTATCAAAGGAGATTCGGTTTTGAACTCAACATCAAAACAGGCCTAATCGCATTTCTAGGAATAGGATTTAGTATTTGGTTATTTGTCGGTTCGGGAATCGAGGCCATTGCCTGGGGAGTAGTTGGGATTCTCCTCGGTCTTCCTGTATATTATTGGAGTAAAAAAAATAACAAATGAAGACGTGTCATTCTGACTTTGGCTTGATCCAAAGCATTTTATTGAAGCCGGCTCAGGCGGCTTTCCAATCTGAAGAAAAAATAGCCCAAGAATGGGAAAAGCTCAATTATACATCTAAAGTTGATCTCCAGAAGTCAATGGAGGAATACCGGCAATTTGAGGCATTTTTCAAAAATCAGGGAGCACTAGTTCACATACTTCCAGAGTCTGAAAGTAGTCTTGATTCGATCTACTGTAGAGATGCGGCCCTAGCCACAGACTTTGGTTTGATTCTGTGCAATATGGGAAAGGTTGCCCGAAGATCTGAGCCAGAGGCCATTGCTGCATATTGCGTGCAAAATGGCATTTCTATTTTTGGAAAGGTGGAGTCACCTGGCACGTGCGAAGGCGGAGATATGTGTTGGCTGGATGAAAAGACGCTGGCCGTAGGTCATACCTACCGAACCAACTTAGAAGGAATTCGACAGCTACGAGGGTTCCTTGAGCCTAAAGGAATCGAAGTGCTTCAAGTTGAGCTCCCACATTACAAAGGTCCTTCAGATGTCTTTCATTTGATGTCGATAATTAGTCCTTTGGACAAAGATCTAGCGATTGTGTATTCGCCACTTATGCCGATTTATTTCCGTGAAGAGTTACTCAAAAGAGGCTTTACTTTGGTCGAGTGTCCCGAGGAAGAGTTTGATTCTATGGGCTGTAATGTTTTGGCGTTGGCCCCTCGAAAATGCCTAGTAGTGGATGGAAATCCCATCAGTGCAGCTCGACTCAAAGAGGCTGGTTGTGAGGTAATATCCTATTCGGGAAATGAGATTAGTCAGAAAGGTTGCGGTGGTCCTACTTGTCTCACTAGGCCATTGGTCAGGGTTATTTAACCTGAGTTTAAATTCATTCAATAGTATTTTAAAATGTCTTATAGGAAAGATTCAATTTGAAATGGTTGGAATCACTTCCTAAATTCCTTTTACCCAAAATTTAAGGTTTCCTTTATTACTCGATTTTACTAATCGATAACTTTCTGGAATCTCTTCACATTCACCGCAATAGGTCACGATTTTTGTTCCTTTTGGAGCGGAATCAAAGCGCTCTCTTAAAAACAGGATATAGGCGTTGAATTTATCCAAGCTGAACTCATTTTCCTTTCCCAGCTTATCTTTTAGATTAATGTTCTCTTCGAAAGAATTGAAAAAGTAAAAGTTGTCATAGCTGGTAAAATCAACATTTATCATGTCATCAAGGATGAAATCTAAATTTTCCAATTGGTAGGTTAGTGCTAACTTTCTTGAAATCTGAACGAGATTGGCTCTTTGTTCTACGCCTGTGATTTTGGAGTTTGAATTGGCACCGGCTATTAAGCAAAATTTCCCTGACCCCGAACCTATATCAAGTACAGATTTTCCCTCAGCCCCTAAATATCCAATAGCTTTCTTAGCAATGGCTACAGGAGTCCAATGCGTACCGGAAAGCATTTTTATTTTTTGAGGATAAAGGGAATCAAATTCGGTATCTGTAATGGTACTGAGGTCCATAGAATAAAAAATATTACTTGATAAACTTAGGTGGATGTTGTTCCTCAAAATCAGTAGCAGCTTGGTAGGCTTTGGCCAAAGCTAAAATACTTCCCTCATCGTAGAGATTTCCGATAAGGGTAAAACTTGTTGGCCTACCTTTCTTATCCAAACCATTTGGAATGCAGACCACTGGATGTCCACTTAGATTGGTTCCCATCAATTGACGGAAATCAGAAGTTGGGGCGATAATCACGTCATATTGACTAAAAAGCGTATTCAACTCCTCGATTAGCTGTCTTCGTTGTCGATTTGCTTGAAGATATTCTACCGCAGGAATAAATCGAGATTGACGAAGGGAATTTGCACGTGAGCTTTTCTGCTGCTCCACCATTAGATCCACTTCACCCGAGCGAACGAGCTCATCAAAGAAAGCTCCTGCTTCGGCTCGTAGGATAATATCAAAAACAGCATAGGGATAATCTGCTGGAAAAGCGATCGAATCCAGCTTCACTCCTAATTTCTGAAACACTTCCAAAGCTGCTTGGAGATTTTTGCCTGCATCTGTAGTATCCTTATCTATTACGCCCTTCAAATAGGCCACTTTTAATTGGCCTGGAGTCTTAGACGAACGATTGAATGGAACATCATTCGTACTCGGATCTTTTACATCTTTGCCATAAATGGCTTCAAAAACGATTTCTGCATCTTCAGCAGATCGGGTAATTGGGCCGATCTTATCCATAGACCAACTTAAGCTCATCACGCCGTGGCGACTGACCCTTCCATACGTAGGGCGAAGTCCGGTCACTCCATTTCGACTGGAAGGACCTACGATCGAGCCTAAAGTTTCTGTTCCAAGGGCAAAAGCTACTAATCCAGCAGAGGTAGCAGAGCCAGAACCTGCTGAAGAACCGCTTGCACCTTGGGTTAAATCCCATGGATTTTTTGTTTTTCCACCAAACCAAACATCACCTCTTGCCAAAGCCCCGGAGACTAATTTGGCAACCAAAACAGCGCCTTCGTCTTCCAATTTTTGAACTACTGTAGCCGTATAGTTTATTACTTGATTCTCATAAGGTTTTGATCCCCAAGTAGTCCCATACCCTTTTACAGCCATCAAATCCTTGACGCCATAGGGAATACCATGAAGAATTCCTTTATAATTCCCGGCTGCAATTTCTCGATCCGCTCGTTTAGCCTGAGCCAATGCCATGCTATCTGTAAGCGTAATCACAGCTAGCAGCTGCCCATCATAGCGCTTGATTCGATCGATATAGAGTAGGGTGAGTTGCTCAGAAGTGATTTTTCGGTTTTTTAATAAAGAAGCAAGTTTTGGAATCGAGTAAAAGGCAACATCCTGTAACTCTTCAGGAAGCTCCACTCCTTCTGGAATTTGAAATTCTGGATTTTCTTTTTTCTCAGGAAATTGAAATCCCAATGGATGGGGATCGAACATCATCGCCGGGAAGGTCTCGTTTGCAGTCTTGAAGAGCCGAAGAGAATCGTATGCCAGCTTGTTTTCGACTAAATAGTCATACATGGTATCGATCGCTTGATCAGAAAATTCTAGCCCCATTAGTTTTTGACTGAATTTGACATCCTTTTTTGAAAAAGTAGACTCATTGCTTTTGCATGAAACGATTAAAACGAAGACAAGTAAAAGTTGGAGAATGCGAACTGTAGGTTTATTCATAAGAGGAATTGAGGATGTTTACCAAAATTTCGGCAGTTGAACTTGGTGAATATAAGTTCATGCGAGGAAAGAAAAAACTGATTTTATTCGAATTAGGTACAAGTTGTTTTGTCTGGAATGACTTTCTAATTTAACTCCCAATAAGATTCAAATCCCAAGGATTAGTATATTTAAAGATTGATTTCTCAAAAAACTAAACCCACTCAGCTTATGAAAACTCAACATTATTTTCTCGTCCTAGCTTTTTTGGCCTTTGCTTCCTGTACTTCAAGATCTTCCAGAGATCGAGTAGCGTCAGGTGAATCTGTCACCGATGAGCGTAATCTCAGCGGTATTTCTCAGGTAAAAATTTCCGGGATCATGAACCTATACCTAAGTCAAGGCGATAATGAATCGCTCCGGATTGAAGGGGACGAAAAAGCTATTTCATTGCTCGAAATCACCGAAAATGGAGATCTTTTAGAAATTGGATATAAGGATGAAGATAATGTCAAGAATATCTTTGAGGACTTTACTCCAGATATCTATTTGACTGTTTCTGATTTGCGAAAACTAAGCTTTGATGGAGTTGTAAATATTGAAAGCGAGAATACTTTCCAGGTGGAAGAGCTCACCATTATTGGGGATGGAATCGGCAAGATTGACTTGGAAATTGAAGCTAAGATGATCGATGCATCTTTTAATATGATGGGGAGTATTGTCCTTCGTGGACAAGTGGAAACAATTAAACTATCCAATGAAGGAATGGGAAAGATTGATGCTTCAAAACTTATTGCTCAAAAAATGAACTTGAGTTCTTCGGGAATAGGTAAAGTAGATGTGTTTTGTGAAGATGAATTATCAATCACTGTAAATGGCATTGGATCAGTTAATTATAGTGGAAATCCTAAAGTGATTAAGGAAGATGTAAATGGTATTGGTAAAGTGAGTAGGAATTAATTTGAAAAGTTAAAAACCAATATATTAAGTTTAAAAATGAAGCATAATATTGAATCAGCAGAACTCAGTGTTGAAGTAAATTCAATCGGTATGGAGCTATCCTCCATTCGATCCAAACAGTCCAATCAAGAATACCTTTGGCAGGGTGATCCTGCTTTCTGGACTGGTCAGGCACCCGTATTATTTCCGATTGTTGGAACCTTGAAAAATGGGCAGATGATTCATCAAGGGATTCCCTATTCTTTAGAACGTCATGGATTTATCAGAGATTCTCCTAAGCCACGATTGGTTGATTCAGGGACTGATTTTCTCCGATTTGATATGACTTGGGATGCAGAAACATTGAAAATTTACCCATTCAAATTCAGCTTAGAAATAACATTTTTGTTAAATGGGAAAAGCATACAAATTCAACATCGGATAACTAATACTGGTGACGAAACGATGCGCTATTCAATTGGTGCGCATCCAGCATTTAATTGCCCGCTAAAGGAAAATGAAAGCTATAGTGACTATTATTTGGAATTTGAAGAGGAAGAAACAGATGCTACTTGGTTAATTGATCCAAGTGGTTTGATCAGTTTGGAGCAAAAGCCAATGCTTGACCACACTAAAAACTTACCACTTCACTCCCATCTGTTCGATCATGATGCTTTAGTTTTTAAAAATCTGAAGTCTAGAAGCGTTAAACTAGTCCATCAAAAGAATGGCCCTGTGCTTGCAGTTGATTTTGAAGACTTCAATTACCTGGGGATTTGGGCAAAGCCAGCAGCTCCTTTTGTATGTATTGAGCCTTGGCTGGGAATAGCTGATTCGGTGGATAGCAATCAAGAATTTAGCGAGAAGGAAGGGATTCTAAAATTGGCTTCTGGGCATTCAGATCAAAAAAGCTATTCTATTACTATTTTGGAATAACTGATTTTATAAAATTAAATTAGCTTGTACAAGCGTATAAGTCCCCTTTCCAGATCACTACCGCATTATCCAAGATCGCTGGATTAATTCCAGCATTTGCAGATAATATGCCTAATTGATCGCCTGTGCAGGAAAAAACCGGAATAACTGAATTGCAATTTGGGCAGCAGTTTCTCAGCACAAAAACATCATTGCCCTCATAGGTTGTTTTTGAAATCGAATAATATACTCCAAAATAGGAATCGTTGAGCTCATTGGTTAGGGTATTTAACCAGGGTAAGTCTACCACTGGATCTATTGTACCACAGATTAGAATCGGTTCTTCATCTTCTTTGCAACCGAAGCTCACCGAAAAGACTAGAAGCATTAGAACGATAAATTTTTTCATAATTTTTTTACGCTAAGGATAAATTATAAGGCGCGGATATACAAAATAAATCAATCTTTTTAAAAAATCGGTGTCTGGTTTTATGAAATCTAAAGTGCAAAAGATCAGGCATTTTGATCAGAAACACTTTATAATTTGAATAAATAACATTTTATTAACGTCATAGAAGCCTCTAGATTTCTCGTTTTATAGCATCTTAGTACCCAAATCTAAATCCACATATATGGTAAAAATGTTACGAAATTTTACACTTCTTATCAGCTTTCTAAGCTTCTCTTTTGGAAGTTTTGCCCAAGAGGTGTTTATCAATGAGATTCACTATGATAATGTCGGTGGAGATGTCGGTGAATCAATTGAAATCGCAGGTCCAGCCGGAAAAGACCTTACGGGTTGGTCTCTGGTACTATACAATGGTGCAAATGGTGCAGTTTACAATACTACAGCACTTTCCGGAACCTTAGCAAATGTTTCAAATGGTTTCGGTTTTTTTACAATTGCATATCCTTCAAACGGAATCCAAAATGGTGCCCCAGATGGGATGGCATTGGTGGATAATGGAGCTGTGGTTCAGTTTTTAAGTTACGAAGGAGTTTTCACCGCAGTAGGTGGTGCGGCAGATGGGATGTTGAGTACGGATATCGGAGTTTCAGAAACTTCATCTGAGCCTATCGGCTTATCATTGCAATTAGCGGGTACCGGTAAGCTATACACAGATTTCACATGGGAAAGTGCAAAGACAGCTACTTTTGGAGCATCAAATGGTAATCAAACCTTTTCAGGTGAGCCAATTGTATTTGTAAATGAATTCCATTACGACAATTCAGGTACCGATTTAGAGGAGGGTATTGAATTAGCTGGAACAGCTGGTTTCGATTTAGCCGGTTGGAAAATCCTGGCTTACAATGGGAATGGCGGGGCAGTTTATGGCACCACGAATTTGTCTGGTACTTTTACGGATCAAGACAATGGCTTTGGAACACTTTTCTTTGCGATCTCTGGATTACAAAATGGCTCTCCAGATGGATTTGCATTAGTAAACCCATTAAATGGAGTCGTTCAATTTTTGAGCTATGAAGGAAGTTTTACAGCTGTCGGAGGCTTTGCTGATGGATTAATGAGTACCGATGTAAATGTAGTCGAAACAGCATCCACTGCAGTAGGATTTTCGCTTCAGCTTCAAGGTACCGGAAGCAAATATGAGGACTTCACTTGGTCTCCCAATGCAATTGCCAAGACTTACAATACAATAAATACTGGTCAGAGTTTTGGTGGCGTAATCGTGAATCCAGAACCAGAATTAGTAACAATTGCAGTTGCAAGAACTAAATCACAGGGAACAAAACTTCGAGTTATAGGCGTATTAACCGCTAGTGATCAATTTGGTGGTCCAGCTTTTATTCAAGATGCTACTGGTGGAATTGCTGTTTTTGATACTCAAATTCATGGATTGGATGTATTTCAAATCGGTGATGAATTGGACATTACTGGAAGCATTGGAGCCTTCAATCAGCAAATCCAACTTGTGGATGTGACTAAAGTTGAATTGCTTAGAAGCGGAGTTTCAGTATCCCCAAGAATTGTATCAATTTCTGAGATTAACGCTAGTATAGAAGGACAACTGGTGAGTATTCCTGCCGCATCTTTTGTGATTTCTAAGGGCTTATTCTTTCCGGAGAGTAACTATGATCTACTTGATGGCACAGGCACTATCGCATTGAGAATCGATGGCGAGGTCAGCAGTTTAATTGGAAGAGTGATTCCTAATGAGGCTCAGCTAATCACGGGAGTTCTTGGAAGCTTTAGAGGTACAATTCAATTACTTCCAAGATTCTTGGCAGATGTACCAGGAACTTCAGCTTATGAAGCTGCAGGATCTGATATTCCTACTTCTGAGACATTAGATGTGATGACTTGGAACATGGAATTCTTTGGTGCGACCATTACCAATTTTGGACCAAGTGACGTAAGCTTGCAGGCTGCAAATGCTTTAAAAGTCTTCCAGGCTACTTTACCAGATATTATCGCAGTTCAGGAAGTTTCAGACGAAGAGCTTTTAGCAAACCTTGTTTCCCAATTGCCAGGTTATGCTGTGATGTGCTCGGATCGATTCTCCAGATCATTTGATGGGCCGGACCCAACTTTTCCAGCCCAGAAAATCTGCTTTATCTACAATACCGCAGTAATTGATGTATTGTCAGAGCAAGTGTTGTTCGAAGATCTTTATGATCAAGCTAGATTAGGTTTGACAGATGCGCTTGATGGATATCCGACAGGTACTGCTTCTTCCTTCTGGTCAAGTGGACGCTTACCATGGATGCTGACTGCTACTGCAGAAATCAATGGCGTGAAGGAAAAAATCAGATTTATCAATATTCATGCAAAATCAGGTTCAGCGAATGAAGATCTTAACCGGAGAAGATTTGATAACCAAGTCCTGAAAGATAGTTTGGATGCATTCTATTTCAACGATAATATCATTTTGCTTGGAGACTACAATGATGACTTAGATCAATCCATTGGAACTGGTTCAAGCACTTATGAGGTGATCATTTCTGATCCTAATTTTGATGGAGTTACGATTTCACTTAGTGAGGCAGGATTGAGATCGTTTATCTTCAATGATAATGTGATTGATCACATTACGATTTCAAATGAATTGTACGACAACTATCTAGAAGGATCTGAGAATTTGTTTATTCCTTTCAACTTGATAGCTAATTATGGAAATACCACATCCGATCACTTACCAGTATCTGTTCGACTAATCGCAGGAGAGCCAGTGGTTTCGAATGCGGGTGAAGATGCTGTGGTATACTATGGATATGAGCCACTTGCAAGTACTACGCTTACTGCAACAGATGCAGTTGGAGGCACTGGTCCTTACACTTACACATGGAGCACTGGAGAAACTGGGCAATCTATTGTAGTTGCACCAACCACAACGATTACATACACACTCACCGTGACTGATCAAGCTGGAAACATCTTCGTGGATGAAGTGACTGTCTGTGTAGTAGATGTAAGATGTGGTCCTAAAGGAGACAAAGTAGCTGTATGTAAGGTGAATGGGAACTCCGGAAAGTCCAATACCATTTGTGTTGCTCCTCAGGCTGTAGCAGCCATGTTGAAAAATGGTGCTTCATTGGGTGCATGTGGAACAATCCCTTGTGGAACCAGCCCTACTCAGTCTACGGCTAGATTTGATGAGGCCAATGTGAGAATGGCATTCCCGAATCCAATGGAAAAGCAAGTGGAAGTCCAGCTGGATTTACCACTTGATTTGGATATCGCTTATGTCTTATTCAGTGAATCAGGTGAAACGATGCAAAGTGGGATAGCTAAATTTAAAAATGGTGAGCTTAGTTTAGACTTTGGAAATACTTCCTTGAAAAAAGGATTCTATTACCTTCATATCAATCAAGGTCAAGAGACCAAGATGATTCGATTAATGAAAAAATAACAAATATGCTGTTAGTAAAAGCCCGATTTAATAATCGGGCTTTTTTTGTGGACAATTTCACTTCCATGAACAAAAAGGCCTGAAAATTTGTAATACGACTATGCTAAACTGGAACGACATCATCAAATTTGCCAACAGTGGTAATCCAATTCCACCTAAAAGAGTAGACAAAACTGAAAAGGAATGGAAAGAATTGCTCCCTTCGGAGGCATTCTATGTGGCGCGGCAAAAAGGAACAGAGCGAGCACATAGCTCCGATATGTGTAGTCTTTTTGAGCCTGGCAAATATGCTTGTACTTGCTGTAAAACACCGCTTTTTGACTCTAGTGTGAAGTTTGAAAGTGGTACTGGCTGGCCATCATTCATGCAGCCTATTGAGGTGAATAATGTGGGTTATCATAAAGATGTAAGTTTCGGAATGGTCAGAGTCGAAGCATTATGCAATGTCTGCGATGCACATCTCGGGCATGTATTCCCAGATGGACCTGCTCCAAGCGGGTTGCGTTATTGCGTCAATGCCGTTTCGCTGGAAAAGATGGAAGAGAAATAACTAATAAAAATTAGCTGGTCCAAGTCTTTAGACTTGGACCTTTTTTTTGTTAGGTTCAATAGTACTTCTTCTTCAGAAGCCGGACTCGCCCTATTCTTTCAGGCATTTTAGAGTGAATATTGATAGAGTTAGTGAATCATATTTTGATATTAAGTCAAAAGTGAGGATTATTGATCCTAATGAACCCAAGTAGCGACCTCGACACCATCTGGCTCAATTTTTCTCCTAGCGATTTACTCTTGCTCAATCTAGCACTCGCATTGATCATGTATGGGGTGGCGTTGGATCTTCGATTCAAAGACTTTGCTTATTTAGCTAAAAATCCCAAATCCTTTTTCTTAGGCTTATTTTCCCAGTTTATTCTACTTCCATTTTTGACTTGGTGCCTCGTCTTGGTGATGCAGCCCCCGCCTTCGGTAGCTTTGGGTATGTTTCTAGTCGCAGCTTGTCCAGGCGGCAATGTTTCTAATTTTCTCAGTAGTATGGCAGGTGGAAATACCGCACTATCAGTAAGCTTGACTGCTTTTTCCAGCAGTAGCTCTATTTTCATGACCCCATTCAACTTTGCGCTTTGGGCAGGTTTATATGCACCTACCTCTAATTTGATCCGAGAGATCGGATTAGACTATATGGATGTTTTCTTTACAGTAGCACTTATCCTTGGCTTGCCTTTGATTCTCGGGATTTTGACTCGTCAATACTTGCCAGTGTGGGCCGAGCGCTTTGCAAAAATATTAAAACCACTGAGTATTGTGATCTTTTTGGCATTCGTTGTGATTGCATTTTTAGGAAATCTGGATCTATTCTTAAGATATATAGAAATGATTTTTCTTTGGGTGTTTGCTCATAATCTAGTTGCTTTAAGTACCGGATATTTAACCGGGAAAATCTCTGGATTGCCTTTAGCAGATATTAAGACCTTGACTATTGAGACAGGAATTCAGAATTCAGGTTTAGGGCTGGTTTTAATTTTTACTTATTTTGATGGATTGGGCGGTATGGCTATCATTACTGCCCTTTGGGGAATTTGGCATTTGATTTCAGGATTGACGATTGCAAGTCTTTGGAAATCAAACGTCGCCCCGGCAAACCTTGAATTGAGTAAATGATCTACTTCTTAAATGCCTTTCTCCGATTAATGACTAAAATCGCACTTCGCGGCTATTTTAGGAAAATCATCATCGAAGGAAAGTCCAATATTCCCAAAAATTGCCCGATCATCTTAGTAGCGAATCATCAAAATGCATTGATTGATCCGTTACTATTAGCTACTCACACCAACCTTAAACCTTATTTTCTCACTCGAGCTTCGGTGTTCAAAAACCCCATTGCAGCCAAATTGTTAGGCTGGATCAGGATGCTTCCAGTATATCGTGTGCGGGATGGATTCTCTACAATTCAACAAAATCAAAAAACATTTGACCATACTTTTGAAGTACTTCGAGCGAATGGAACGATCATCATTTTTGCAGAAGGTGGCCATAGCTTGATTCGGAATCTCCGTCCGTTGAGTAAAGGATTTACCCGGATAGCTTTTGGATTGAAAGAAAAATACCCTGAAAAAGATCCTGTCATACTTCCAGTGGCATTGGATTACAGTGCACATCGACGATCTGGAAGTCGAGTTCGAATCACTTTTGGTCGACCAATCCAAGTCGATATGCCTGCGTCTAAATCCGGACAATTGACCAAAGCAGTCGAAGCTGCTCTGAGCAAATTGGTAGTGACCATTCCAAGTATGGACTATCAAGAGAAGCTAGAATCCTTGATCGTACATAAAGTCGACCTCACCTCTAGCCCCGATGTGACTCATTTTCTAAATGAAGGCAAAGTCCAAAATCCAATAAAACTATCAAGTGGATTAGTGAATAAGCTCATGAAAATCTTCCACTTGCCACTTTTTTTACTTTGGATTTGGAAAGGCCCAGGGGTTCAAGACAAGGTGTTTGATGCTACATTTAAGTTTTTAATAGGCTTTGTCTTTGCCCCGATTTGGTATCTATTTTTAATTGTGCTCGGGCTCAGTACTTCCATCGGATCTTGGGCAGTTTCTGTTTTACTCTTAGCTTGGATTACAGTTTGGTTGAATAAAAACCCGCAGGAATAAGCTGGCTAAAACCAAATATTATTTGGGATATTTTCTACCTTTGTTTCAAAGAATATAAACCCAAATAACGCTGAAATGACTGAAGATTTTCTTCCCCTCAATGGTACTGATTATGTAGAGCTCTATGTAGGCAACGCCAAACAATCTGCTTTATACTATCAATACGCTTTCGGATACGAACTAATAGCCTATTCAGGACCAGAGACGGGAGTTCGTGATCGTGCTTCCTACGTTTTGAAACAAGGTAAAATTAGGTTGGTTTTGACTTCACCTATGCAACCAGAAGGACCTATCTCAGCTCATATCCAGCTTCATGGTGATGGGGTGAAAGTATTGGCACTGTGGGTTGATGATGCGGAGAAATCATGGAAAGAGACTACTTCCAGAGGAGCAATTTCCATTTCTGAACCAAAAGTCCTCAGCGATAAATTTGGATCGGTTAAAGTGGCCTCCATCAAAACTTACGGCGAAACGATTCACACCTTTGTCGAGCGGAAAAATTATTCAGGGGTTTTCCTTCCAGGTTATATGCCACGAAAGAGTGCTTTTACTCCTACCTCAATTGGCTTACAGTTTATTGATCATTGTGTGGGTAATGTAGGATTAGGAGAAATGGACAAGTGGGTGGAATTCTATGAAAATGTCATGGGCTTCAAGCTATTGATCACCTTCGATGACAAAGATATTTCTACCGAATATTCAGCTTTGATGTCCAAAGTGGTTTCTAATGGAAATGGCTACGTGAAGTTCCCTATCAATGAGCCAGCTGAAGGCAAAAAGAAATCTCAAATCGAAGAATACTTGGATTTCTACAAAGGACCTGGAGTGCAACATATGGCAATCGCAACAGATGATATTATACACACTGTTGGTGAATTGCGAAAAAGAGGCGTTGAATTCCTAGAAGTCCCTAGTTCTTATTATGAGGATTTATTAGACCGTGTAGGTCAAATTGATGAGGACCTTCAGCCATTGAAAGATTTGAATATCTTGGTGGATCGTGATGAAGAAGGATATTTATTGCAAATATTCACCAAACCCATACAAGATCGCCCAACACTATTTTTCGAGATTATTCAGCGAAAGGGAGCTAAATCCTTTGGAAAGGGGAATTTCAAAGCACTTTTTGAAGCGATCGAACGAGAACAAGAACTAAGAGGAAACCTCTAAAATCAAGAAACCGGCTAATTGCCGGTTTTTTTTATGCTTCAAATCCTTTAATTTTTCCTGAAATCTTTGCTATGAAATCCATACTATCGTTTGCTTCGAAAACCATTAAAGGAGGAGTTTTTTTTCTTTTGCCTATCCTGCTGATACTTTTCTTTCTTAAAAAAGCTGTTGAATTGATTCGACCAATGGCAGAACTGATCAGTAATGAATTAGGGATTCACAGTTCAATTTTGAACGTTCCGTATTTGATCACCTTCTTGATTATTTTACTGCTTTGCTTCTTTGCCGGTTGGATAGCTAGTCAGGGTTTTGGAAATGTGATGATTGGTTGGATTGAGGAAAATCTTCTCTCACTATTCCCAGGTTATCAATTGATGAAGACCAGCATGCAAAGCAAAGCAGGCCTACTTGTCGAGCACGAGTTTCCCGTGGTCATGGTTCCAGTAGATGGGATGGTATTTGCTTTTCTGGTTGATGAATTCGAAAATGGTGATTGTGTGGTTTTTGTTCCTTCCGCTCCGAATACTTGGGAGGGAAACGTGATTATTTTTAAAAAAGAACTAATGCAGCGTACCAATTATAAGCAGGGAGACATCAGCGCTATTATGCGGAAATTAGGCGTTGGAATGGTTTCACAATTGAATAAATCGAAGGCAAATCTGAGTGAGGTCAAAGGGAAGATTTGAAAACTTAAAATGATTAGCCCTCATTTGATTTGGTAATTTAGTATTGCTATTTCTTTAAATTTAAGAGCCTATACGGTTCATGAACTAGTAATAAGCCGCTCATCTCTCAACAAAAAACTTTTGTTGTAGTAGGAATTATGATTCTATTTCCTATCCCTGCGTTAGATTTTGGAATTAAAGGTGGATCAAACTAAAAGAAGAAATTCAGGGATTGGATTATTCTTCAAATTCAAAATAAACGAAGTCAAGTGTAACTATGATCCATAAGAAAAAATTCAAATTGAAGGATTTCCCCAAGCTTTTGGCACAAAGCTATGTACAATGGAATAAGCATGATCCATGGCGTATGAGTGCTATAGTAGCCTATTATGCAGTTCTTTCGCTCCCCGCTTTATTAGTGATTGTGATTAATAGCGTTGGAGCAATTTGGGGTAGAGATATTGTCTCAGGAAGGTTAACCAGTCAAATTTCGTCTGCCTTAGGTTCTGATGCAGCAGAATATATTCAGGGAACCGTGGCCCAGACACAAGGTAGTGGCAACTCACTTATTGCGTCTGTAGTAGGTATCGGTGTTTTGATTTTCGGTGCTACAGGAGTGTTCTTTCATTTAAAAATATCGATGAATGAAATTTGGGAAATTAAACTGACCAAGCAACTGTCCTTTAAGCGCATTTTTTTGGATCGCGTGATCAGCTTTGGTTTTGTTTTGGTACTAGGATTTCTTCTGTTAATAAGTTTTCTGCTCACTGCTGTACTTTCCATTTTCAGTGATTTTATCTTATCCATACTTCCCGTCTTTGTGGTTTATGTCACTTGGACAATAGACTTCTTACTATCATTTGGAGTCATCTCAGTACTTTTTGCACTTATATTTATGTATTTGCCAGATGCTAAAATAAAATGGAGTACCGTATGGAGCGGAGCAATTCTCACAGCCTTTTTATTTGTAATCGCAAAATATCTTCTGGGCTATTATTTTTCCATTGCGGAGCCTGGCTCAACATATGGCGCCGCCGGATCGATCATTTTATTTTTGCTTTGGATTTCTTATTCCTGCCTTATTTTCTTCTTTGGAGCTAATTTTACAAAGGTATGTGCAACTTATTATGGGGATGGAATTATTCCCTATGAGAATTTTTCGCGCGTAAGAAAAAGAGAAATTTTGATAGACAGAAATGGAAACCAATCTGAAAACCGCCAAAAAGAGGAGTAAGTAGCCTCGTAGTTAAAGAGGCTAGTTTGGCTTGTCGCTTTTCCCTTGTTCATAACAATTGATCGAAGCAGAATTGGTCATTGAGATAACCTTAACATAGAATCCTACTTTAGGCAAATGCCTGATGAAAACGATTACTTGCAGTAATAAAGAACTTACTATTAAATTAAGATTTAGTAACCTTAATAAGTCTAAAAAACTAACCAGAATTAAATTTAAAAATGATTGATGAGTTGGGACAAGTAAAACATCAAAGCCTAACGTAAAAAGCTTGATTCTAATTCAGATTCAGGCTTTTTACGTTAGCTGAAATCCTATTTATAAAGACCTGAATGGATTTTCTTAAGGAAATCTGCATCAAACTTCACGATCTTCCGATCATAAGTCATCAAGCCATTAGTCTCAATTTCCACATCAGTCGTCTGAGTATATACCGCTCCGGCAAGTCCCAAAGGAATTAGCTTTTTGAGATCGACCATCAATTTCTCATATCGATTCTGAAGATCTTCTTTTGAGGTAAAGCTTTGATAGCCCCAATTATCTTTATTCAACCAAGTGTGACCTTCCATTGGTAATCCCAAACCCCCAAATTCACCCAAAATCATCAACTTATTTTTACCATAAATCACAGGATCAGGCATCACAGGATCAGGATAATTATGCAAATCGAGCATGTCTCCCACTACATCAGTTCCCTCCATTTCAAAATTTCCCCCGCTAGCAGAATTGATTAGTCGAGTGGGATCGAGCTTCTTGGTCAAGTTTACAATCTCAGTTGTTTTAAATTGGCCCCAAGCCTCATTAAAAGGAACCCAGGCAATTATTGAGGGGAAGAATTTAAATTCGTTCATAATTTCGGTCCATTCGGTCTTGAAGATTTCTTCACTTTCGGCTGTACGATCCTTATACATTCCTTCGCGAATTACTCCAGGACGAACTTCCCATCGATTTCCCATATCCCCACTTGGCATGTCTTGCCAGACTAGCATCCCAATTCGGTCTGCATGGTAATACCAGCGAGCCGGTTCTACTTTCACATGCTTGCGAATCATATTGAAGCCCATCTCCTTGGTTTTGATGATGTCAAAAGCTAATGCCTCATCATTTGGAGCAGTGAATAAACCATCAGGCCACCAGCCTTGATCCAATGGACCATATTGGAAAAGTGCCTTTCCATTCAAAAACATCCGCTGGAAACCGTCGGCATCCTTGGCCATTCGGATATCTCGATAAGCTGCATAGGAAGTGATTTCATCAATCACCTTTTTCCCTTGAAGCAGTTTTACATTCACATCGTAAAGAAAAGGGTTTTCGGGAGACCAAGCTTTAGGATCGGAAAGGATGATGGATTTCGAATCGGAAATTGAGCCAGTGCTTGAATAAACTTCCGTTTCGCCGTCTTTAATAACGATTTGTAAATTCATCCCTTCGGTATTTCCAATAATCTCTTGGGAGAATATGAGCGCAGACTTGTCCCAATCAGTTACCGCGTAGACTGATTTCAAATAGGTACTTGGAACAGATTCTACCCAAACAGTTTGCCAGATTCCAGTTACTGGCGTATACCAAATTCCTTTTGGATTTTTGACTTGTTTGCCGCGAGGCTGAGGTCCAGAATCACTTGGATCCCAAACTCTCAATTTGATTTTCTGTGCTTTTCCTTTCGCTAAATGGGGCGTAATGTCAAAGCTGAATGAATCGAATCCACCACGATGAATTCCGGCATTTTGATCGTTCACCCAAACTTCTGCCTCCCAGTCTACAGCTCCAAAATGAAGTAAAATCCGATTCTTTCCAGTAGTTAAATTTAAGTCAAAGGTGTGCTCATACCAGAGTTCGGCATCCGGTCCTACAGTCTTCTGAACTCCTGAAAGCAAGGATTCCACTGCAAATGGAACCGCTATTTCTCCATCTGCTATCGTAGCCGGTTTTTGCCCTTTGGCAGCGATAGCATAGTTCCACAGGCCATTAAGATTCTGCCAGTTTCCACGGACCAATTGAGGTCTTGGATATTCTTGATGCGGAGCCGCAGTATTGACTTGATCGGTCCAATTGGTTTTTAAAATTGGACCTTGTGCCTTCGCCGTTCCGCTGATGAGCATGATAAAAAATAGACTTAATAGGTTTCGCATAGGAATTGGGTTAATGTTTGATATCACTAATTTTTCAAGAATTATCTCTTCAAGTCGTTAATTAAAATCGAACCAGAGTATCATCGAATAACCCTGATCTCCACCATGAGAAACTCCATAGGCCTTTTGTCCTTGCGGGCCCATCTCTTCTGCAAGGTGGAATTTAGTGCCAATCGGAGGTATTTTATATAGAAATGAGAGATCACTCTTTGGTAAAGCGGGCTTCACTCCTGCTGTCGAAAGCTCAGGATATTCAGGTTTGAAGAGACCTAAATATAAGCCAGGGGTTTCAGTTCTGATCTCAATCACCCCCTCTTTGGTGGTCAACTCGAGTGCGTGAAAGTTAGAATGGTAACCTTTGAATTCTGGATAGATCAAGCTTTCAAAACTGTGGCCCGTCATCGTGTTATTGTATTTTTTCTCCCAAAGTCCAAATTCCGCTCCTTTCAATCGATTTTGCCAAACTCGGTAGGGTCCATTTCCAATCCACTTTGCGGAAACCACTTTTTCTTCAGGATAGGAAAATCCAAGACCTAACAAATCGATTGCATTGCCTCTGAAATTAGGTGCTGAAGATTCCATCTTGAGCTTTCCATCTTCATAGATGGTCCAAGTAATCCTTGAGGGGTAAGGTTTGAATGATGCCCCGATTTGAATTGAACCATCTTTAAGACGTTCCCAAGTCACCTCAGACACCATAGACTCAATCCCTTCGATTTCCGGGTTTTGTACTAGCGAAATTAAATCACGATCCACTCGTACCAGTTCTAGATTTGCATATTTTTTCCCAAAGAAAAAGGTCTTATTTCCAACCGACACCTGAAGGTCTGTCGTAGTCTCACGGACTACAATAGTTGATTTTTCTACAATTTCTTCATTTCTAAAATAATGTTTTACACCAAGATCTGGAGTTCGAATAGCTTTCGATTGAGTGTAAAGCTCTTCGCCGTGAATTCCGATAGTTTTCAAAATTAAGATATCACCTTGAGACCAACCTTTGGGAAGATTAAGCGAAATCTCTCGGGTTTCACCGGGCTTTCCATCCGGTAATTCAATCGTCCCTTCGAATAGTGTATTAGGGGATTTCCAAGCATCTAATTCTTCAATTTCCCACTCTAATTTACTTTGATTGAGGTTGGAGAAAAGGTACTTGTTGGAGACTTTGATTTTTCCGTCAAAATTTGGAGTTAGGGTAAATGATTCAATTTGAATTGGGGACCAGATGTTTTTGATTGTATAAAAACTTCCCTCCTTCTCTCGGTAAGGTCCCAGAATCCCATCAGGGGCATGATTGCCATCCGAATCGTATTTGCCTCCCAGCTCTTTTCTCAGAATAGCCTCATCAGCAAAAACCCAAAGAAAACCTCCCGCTCCCAATGGATTTGAGGTATAGCTTTCCCAGAAGTCTTCCAAGCCGGCTCCAAGTCCACCATCATATAACCCATGAAGCCATTCAGTAGGCAAAAAGACATCCTGACCACTAGTCAATCGATTAATTCCGGCGTCGTATCGAGGATAATGAAAGGTATCAAAACCATTTCGCTGAAGCCATGGATAAAGTATCGGTCGCTTTTGGATATCGAATTGATGGAAACCTGGCTCATTGGCAAAGTCCCAACCGCCCTCATTACCATGGTCCCAAATCACTACTGAAGGATGATTCGCATCTTTCAATACGGTCTCCTTCACCAATTTTGGCCCAACTTCCGTATCATATCCGTTTTGCCAACCAGTCACCTCATCCAAAACAAAAAGGCCTACCGAGTCTGTCAATTCTAGAAACCGCTCATCTGGCACGTAATGAGACATTCTAACTGCGTTCATGTTCATCTCCTTCATCAGCGCGATATCTTCTCGGTGATTGTCCTCGGTCAAAGCTCGGCCTGTTGTAGGATATGAAGAATGTCGATTCACTCCTTTGAAGATGACTTTGACCCCATTGACATAGAAGCCATCGCCTTTGCGAAGTTCGATCGTTCGAAATCCAACTCGTTCTATTTTTTGATAGGCAAGTTTTCCATCTTGAATCAATGAATAGCGAAGGTCATAAAGATTTGGAGCTTCGGGATTCCAAGGTTTAATATCTGGAATTTGATTTCTCATCCAAACTGAATCCGAGTCAATAGCTTGAGAGAAAGTGGCTAAAACAGTACTAGAGCCTTGATTTAGGACCTCTAATTGTACTTTGGAGTTTTTAGGGATTTGATTGAGTGTCAGTAAAGAAGTCAAACTCCCATCCGCTTTTGGATCAGTTGCGATCCGAGTGAAATGAGTTTTTGGCAATACTTCCAAAAACACTGGGCGAAAAATTCCGCCAAATATCCAGAAATCAGCTTCCCGCTCCGCTTTGTTAATGGACAGATTAGCTGAATGTTTTTTAACCTGAACTTCAAGGAGGTTTGATTTCCCGAAGTTTAGGTACCGAGAAATGTCATAGGAAAAGCGATAAAAACCCCCTTGATGAATTGGTCCGACTAACTTCCCGTTTACTTTGACTTCTGCATCAGTCATTACGCCATCAAAAACCAAACGAATGACTTTGCCTTTCCAATTGGACTCGGCATTAAAGCTATGCTTATAATACCCAATTTCTTTTCCAAGTATTCGATCAGTTTCACGATGGTCATGACCATAGTTTAGCGTTCCAAATCCCTCCATTTCCCAGTTAGAAGGGACTTTGATCTTGGACCAAACCTGACTGTTTTGCCCTTCAGACACCATAAAATCCCATTTGATAGCAGAGGAAATATCTTTTCCGCTTAAGTAAACGCGTTCATAGGCAATGTCTTCTTGAGCCGAAGCAGCATAAGAGAGTAAAAAAAATAAAGTTAGACCTAGGCCTAATCGGTTAAGAACTGAATTCATAGCGTTTTGGGTAATTTTTACTAAGTTCTAAAGTAGGCCAAAGTCCTTGTGATAAAAACATTTATGTGATGAATAGAGGATTTGAGCTAAGCCAAATTAAGAATACTAGTAATTCATTTGATCAGGTCGAATGGCATTTTTTAAAAAATACATATCTTAGACCCGAACTGAAATTTTTACAAATATGACTTCAATAGACCCTGCTATCCTTTCAAAGGCCGAATCTTGGCTTAGTGGAAACGTGGATGAACAAACTAAATCCGCAATTAGAAATTTGATTCAAAACAATCCGACCGAATTGATCGACTCTTTTTATCAAGATTTAGAATTCGGAACAGGCGGTCTCCGTGGCTTAATGGGTGTAGGTACTAATCGGATTAATGTGTACACCATCGGAATGGCTACCCAAGGCTTGGCCAATTATCTACTGAAATGCTTTCCAAATGAAACCATCAAAGTGGCGATTACGCACGATTCCCGAATCAACAATACGCTTTTTGCGACCACTACAGCAGATGTATTGACTGCCAATGGCATTACGGTTTTATATTTCAAAGAAATGAGACCTACACCGATGCTATCTTTTGCTGTTCGTCATTTCGGTTGTAAAAGTGGGGTCATGATCACTGCTTCGCACAATCCTAAAGAATACAACGGTTACAAAGCCTATTGGGAAGATGGTGCGCAAGTAGTCGCACCTCATGATAAAAATATCATCACTGAAGTTCAAAAAATCACCTCCTTCGATCAGGTAAATTGGAAAAAGAACGATTCGCTTTTTCAGTACATCGAAGAAGACTTTGACGCGATTTATTTGGATTTGGTGAAAGGCTTAAGTTTATCTCCTCAAGCTATTCAGGCCCAAAAAGACATGCCTATTGTCTTCTCGCCTATTCATGGTGCATCTGGTAAAATGGTCCCAGCGGCCTTGAAAGCGTTTGGATTTACTAATATTAATGTTGTAAAGGAGCAGGCTGAACCAGACGGCAATTTCCCAACAGTCATCTATCCGAATCCGGAAGAGGCAGAAGCATTGACGCTTTCTATTAAGCTTGGAAAGGAAGTTAATGCTGAACTTGTTCTGGCTTGTGATCCTGATGGAGATCGATATGCAGCGGCTGTTCCCAATGGAAAAGGGGAATTTGAATTGCTAAATGGTAACCAAACCGGAACGCTTCTGACTTACTATCTCTTGAGTAGATGGAAAGAAGCTGACAAGCTTGATGGTAACCAATTCATGGTCAATACCATTGTCACCACAGAATTGATCGATGAGATCGCCAAGGGATTTGGGGTGACTTGTTTTTCAGTATTGACAGGATTTAAAAATATTGCATCGATCATTCTTGAACTGGAAGGAAAGAAAAAATTCATTGCTGGCGGTGAGGAATCATATGGCTACTTGATAGGTGATTTCGTCCGCGATAAAGATGGAGTCTCAGCTTGTGCGATGGTGGCCGAGGTGATCGCATATTACAAGACTCAAGGAAAAACTGTATTTGATGTGCTCGCAGAGGTTTACGCGCAGTTTGGTTTTTATAAAGAATCATTGATCTCTGTGACTAAAAAGGGAAAAGATGGTGCTGAACAGATTCAGGCGTTGATGAACGGTTTCCGTGTTAATCCTCCTTCCGAAATGAATGGAGTAGCCGTAGCTCGAATTGTAGATGTAAAGGAATCGACGATCACCCATATCAAAACCGGTAAGAAAGAAAAACTGGACATGGATAAGTCTAACGTGATGCAGTTTTACCTAGTAGATGGAAGTAAAATTTCGGCTCGACCTTCTGGCACGGAGCCAAAAATCAAATATTACTTCTCCGTAAACAGCCCACTAGCAGATGTCACAGACTACCGAAAAAAGGAAGCTGAGTTAGCAGAAAAGCTTGAAGGATTGAAAAAATACTTTAGTTAAGCTCGAAAAGAAAAAAGCAACGAATATTAAATCGTTGCTTTTTTCTTTTTAGGCCTTTTGCCATAAAGAGTTTACAAAGAAATCTTCCGAGTCAGTAAAATTTTGAATGTGCTTAAAGCCTGATCGAGTAGCCAAATCCAGAATCTCTTCCAGGTTATATTTTTTACTCACTTCCATGAAAATTGGCTCAAAGGCTTCAAAATGAATAGCCCGATCCAGTCGCTTTATGTTCACAGTCTGTTTCTTTTTTGAGACCAAGTAGCTTCGACATTCCCCACTAATCGGATCATAGGTAGGCCAATGAACAAATGCATCGTCATCAAAATCTGCCTCTAGCTCACGATTGATTCGATGAAGTAGGTTGAGATTGAAAGCTTCTGTAATACCTTGAGAATCATGGTAAGCATTTAGAATAGTCTGTGGGTCTTTTTTAAGGTCAAGTCCTAACAATACAAAGTCCTCATAGGACGATCCAATTCGTAGGTGATCCAAGATTTCAAAAGCTTCCTGGAGTTGAAAATTACCAAGATTTGCCCCCATAAAGAGAATCAATGTTATTCTCCCATTTTCCCAAGCCTTCTCTCGTAATGCGCCACGATAGGTATTTTCTATTGCAGTAACTGGAAGGTCTGGAAAATCATCTTCTAGGTCATCAATTAATTCTTCTAAAACAGTTGCTGAAAAATCAATGGGAAAGTAAGTGAATTCAGCCTGCTTCGATTCTAAATAACGAAGTAAGATCTTAGTTTTCTGACCATCCCCTGCTCCAAGCTCGACCAAATTAAAGGGTACCCCAAGATCTAAAATGGGTTTTAGTATTTCTTCATGTTGCTTTTCTAAGATTTCGAATTCTTTTCGAGTCAGGTAGTATTCGGGCAGTGCCATGATTTGTTGGAAGAGTTTATCTCCCTTGGCATCATAGAAATATTTGGAAGAAAGTGTTTTTGGATTGGAACTAAGACCAAGAAGTACATCTTGAGCAAATGTTCCAAAATCAGAATTCTTTGCGTTCATAAATTAAATTGATTTTGCGAGGCGAATTCCCATGAACTGCCATCTAAAATGAGGATTGAAAAAGTTTCTATAAGTAGCTCTAGAATGATTTGCTGGTGTGGCTACCGATGCGCCACGAAGTACCATTTGATTGATCATGAATTTCCCATTGTATTCCCCTAAAGCTCCTGGAGCTACTTGAAAGCCTGGATATGGCAAATAAGCTGAATTAGTCCATTCCCAGCGACTGCCCCAGGAAAATCGGGAATTAGTAGCCTCCCATTCAAATTCGGTAGGCAATCGACAACCTTTCCAATTGGCATATGCAGAAGCTTCATAAAAACTCACATGGGCTACTGGAGCTGCTAGGTCTAAATGCTTTCGACCATCTAAGGTGTAATAAGTCCAAATCTCAGCAGATTTTTCCCAATATAATGGAGCCTTGTTATCTAATGATTTTACCCAAGCCCAACCTTCATCATGCCAATACTTAGGGTCTTCGTAACCACCGGCCTTGATAAATTCCAAAAATTCTCCATTGGTGACAAGTAAACTTGAAATCTCAAAAGCTTCCAAAAACACTCGATGACGACCCAGTTCATTATCGAAGGAAAAGCCTTCGCCCTGATGACCAATTTCGTAGATACCAGCTTCGGAGCTGATCCATTTGAAATCATTTATTTCTTCAGTAGGATATTCATTTACATTCATTACCACTGGGTCCAGCGGGTTGTGCCAGAGGCTATATTTCAAATCCGTGACCAAAAGCTCCTGATGCTGCTGTTCATGATTTAATCCCAAAATGACCAAATCTTTGATAATTATCCCTTTCTCAAGGATTAATTGCTCCATTGCCTCGTTGACGTAGTCTCTGTATTCAAAAACATCAGAAACTGGGGGGCGCGACATCAGGCCACGTTGATTTCTTGCAGTTCGACTGCCTAATGTGTTGTAATAAGAATTGAAGAGAAAGTTAAACTGGGGATGTTTGACCTCATAAGAGGGTAGACTTGGTACCAAAATAAATTGCTCAAAAAACCAAGTAGTATGTGCCAAATGCCATTTAGGCGGGCTGACAAATTCCGAGGCTTGGATTCCAAAGTCTTCGATGAATAGGTTTTTGCAAAGTTCAGCTGAATGATTTCTGATTTGCTTAAAGGCATTTAAAAGAGGCATAAGTCAAAAATTTTATTTGATAAAAGCTTAGAAATATGCTTTTATTCATTTCCAATATGTACTAGCGCATCTCCTACATTGATGACTGGTAGATTATTCAATCCTAAAACAAAACCATCGGTAGGTGACATCACAGGCACTTTTATTTGTCCATAAGGATCTGATATTCGTGCAAGGATCTGACCCTTTTTTACAGAATCCCCCAATTTTATGCTAGAGTTGAAAATCCCAGAGGCTTTAGCTCTCACCCAATTGCTTTCTTTAAGAAAGATAGTCTCCTGAGGCTCGGCACTAAAATCAATCATTCCTAAACTAGCTAGGAAGCGCTTGGTTCCCACTACGCCCTCTTCAATCGAATAGTCATCTAATCGCATGGATTCACCACCTTCAAAAACTAGAATTCTTTTTTTAGCCTTAAAAGCAGCCTTTCGAAAGGATTTCTCGATGTATTTGGAATTGACCACGTAATGAGTTCCGAATGATTTGGCTAGTTCTAATGCTACTTTATCCGTGTAGTCGACTCGAATTTGAGGATGGTTGCTGAGCATCCGACCTCCGGTGTGAAAGTCAATACCATAGTCAATCTGAGGAATGATTTGTTCATTCAAAATATAAGCAATTCTTCCGGCCAAAGAGCCTTTCTTACTTCCTGGAAAACTTCTATTTAAATCTCTTCCGTCAGGAAAAGTCCGAGTGTTAGATAAAAATCCATAAATATTTACAAGGGGAATGAAAATCAAGGTCCCTTTTAAAAGTTTCCAACTTTCGTCCATTTCCTCCAATAGCCGCTTAGCGGTTACCACTCCATTTATTTCATCTCCGTGAATCCCACCGCTAATAAGAACCACAGGTCCTTCTTCTTTGGCAGATCGGATAAAAATAGGAAGATCGATAAGGGTATGTGTAGGTAATTTGGCAATCGGCAGTTCAATATTCATGGACTGGCCTTGACGGATTCGGATTCCATTGATCAGAATTTCTTTCATCAAATAATGTTTTGGAAGTTTTTTAGATTTCCTATTGGTGTAAAATCTTGCTTATTTCGCAGGACAAGGATTCATCCATGAATATACTACAAAACATTTCGCTGAAAGGTTATAACACTTTTGGGATCGATAAAAAAGCTAAATATTTTTCAGTTGCAAAGACTTTAGAAGAGCTTAAAGAGTTATTGGCTTGGGCAAAAGCAGATGCTATGGAGGTTCTAATCCTAGGTGGTGGAAGTAATATTTTACTCACTCAGGATCTTGATTTTCTTGTCATTAAGAATGAGTTAGGAGGGATTCAGGTAATCGCCGAAAATGAGGAGACAATTCTGCTAGAAGTAGGAGCAGGAGTTATTTGGCATGATCTGGTGAATTATTCGATAGAAAATAATTGGGGAGGTATCGAAAATCTTTCCTTGATCCCGGGTACGGTTGGAGCCTCTCCTATGCAGAATATAGGTGCGTATGGCGTAGAGATCAAAGAAGTATTTGAAAGCTTGACTGCGTTGGATCGAGGGGATTTAAGTTTAAAAATCTTTGATGCCAAAGCTTGCCAGTTTGGATATCGAGAAAGCGCATTCAAGCACGAGTTGAAAAATAAGTTTGTGATCTGCTCTGTGACGTTTCGGCTTCAGAAAAACCCGGAGTTCAAGATAGGCTATGGAGCAATCCAAGAAACGCTTTCTGAAAGAGGAATAAAAGAATTAAGTCTCAAAGTAATCTCAGATGCCATAATAGCTATTCGTCAATCCAAACTCCCTGATCCAAAGGTGATTGGAAATGCAGGTTCATTCTTTAAAAATCCCACTCTTGACAAATTTAAGTATGAGGAATTAAAAGAAAAATATCCTTCGATTCCTGGCTATGAAAATGAATTAGGGGTAAAAGTTCCGGCTGCATGGTTGATCGAACAGTCCGGCTGGAAAGGAAAACGAGTTGGAGAAGTAGGTGTACACCAGAATCAACCCCTGGTCCTAGTCAATTATGGAAACGGGGAAGGCAAAGAAATTGTAAAACTCTCGAAAGAAATCCAGCGCTCAATAGCAGAAAAGTTTGGCGTGGAACTAAGTCCCGAGGTGAATTTTCTCTAGATCAAGACGTCATGTGATTCGATGGACTTCGAGTATTGCTCAGCTGTCACACCGAATTTCCGTAGAAAGTCAACCCCTTCATCACTTCCTATCCCTTTGTATGCTGCATAGGAATACAAAAAGACTACTTTTGAAATCCCCATGGAAAATATGATCCTAGCACATGCGAGACATGGCGATAGCGTCACGTACAGCGTAGAGCCTTCCACAGAAGTATTATTCTTTACAGCATAGAGAATTGCATTCTGCTCGGCATGTAATGCCAACGAGCAACTTCCCTTACTATCTCTGGCACATCCTTTATCAGGAAATTCAATATCACAATTATGCGTGCCAGCAGGTGGGCCATTGTAGCCGATGGAGATTATTCGAGTTTCCTTGGTTAATACCGCTCCAACATGTTTTTTGATGCAATGTGATCTTTTGGCAAGGTTAACTGCCAATTCCATAAAAATATCATCAAAGTCTGGTCTAGTCATTTTTTAATCTTTGATCCAAAAATAGGGTTTGAAGCTGAAGAAATATGTACAGGATGGCACTTGTTTTTCGTTTTAGTTGTAAATTTTAACTTTACTGAATAATTAATCGTTTTCCAACAAAACGAATAAAAATGCAAAAATCTCTGATGTTTACGCTTCTATTTCCGCTATTCATCTTGGCATTCCTATCCTCTTGTGCATCCATTGAGGTATTTCAGGAAAATGCTGAACTGAAAATAAAGAAACCCTATAAATCTTTTGTGATCATCAATCAAGAAGTGGGAATGAGGGGTTTTGCCTCCCAGTTTATTGATGCTCAGGTACAGATTCGATTACAGGAAGCACTTGAAGCTCATGGTATGGTTTATGAAAAAGTACAACCAGATCTTATAATTCGCTATACTTCAAATGAAGACCCACGGCAAAGAGACGTAGTGAATAATTTTAATCCTTATCCTTTTTGGGGTTATCGAGTGTGGGATCCGTGGATGTATAACCCAAATATGTACAACAACATGAGTAGAAATTCCACAAGTAGCTACGAATTGATACAAGTTATTGTGGATTTCATTGATCCCAAGGAAGATAAGTTTTTGATGACTTTGACAGGCGTAACTGAAGTTTCCAGTCCAAAATCCAAAGACAACAAGATTTTGAAGACGACAGATAAAATTGTCGAACGATTTATCACCGAATTAGAAACAGTGAACAAATAAACTACAAATAAAATGGAATCAAGAATTCAATCTTTACGAGAGTTTTATCCTTATTATCTTTCTGAGCATCAAAATGCTACAAGTAGAAAACTTCATTTCATTGGTACTGGATTACTTTTTGTGATTTTATTTTTATCAATTTACTGGAGAAACTATTCCCTATTATTTATGATCCCAATAGTTGGATATGGCTTTGCTTGGGTTGGGCATTTCTTTTTTGAAAAAAATAAACCTGCAACTTTTAAGTACCCGCTTTATAGTCTGGCTTCTGATTTTATGCTTTTTTTCGATCTTCTAAAAGGAAAAGAAAAGTTTAAATCAACTAATTCAAAAAAATGATTGAATTCTTAAATATAAGTTGGCAACAATTTTGTTAATATATTTTTAGCTGTTACTTTCGTATCAGTTTTAATGTATTTCACTATACCATTATTGATCTTGATGCTAACTATTGTACTTATCGACGACGACCCAATCAGCACTTTTGTGACTGAGAAACTTATTTTAAGAAATGTGAAGGTACCGTGTCAATTTTTTAAGTACCAAAGCGCAAAGCTAGCGTTGAATGAAATTTATTCGATTCGACCAAACTACTTATTTTTAGATTTGAATATGCCAGAAATGACAGGCTGGGATTTTCTTGATATTTTTAAACCTGAAAATGTTGAACCAGAGGTCTACATTCTGAGTAGTTCGGTGGATGAACGAGATATTAATAAAGCAAGTAGCTATTCAATCGTGAAGGAGTACCTTTCTAAGCCTTTGATAAAAAGCTACATTAATTCGATATTCAACTGACCCATTTAAATGGGTCTTTTTTTTGATTTAAATCTTTTTTTCAAAACCGTTGTTTGAGATATTGGTTATTAACTTTAAACCAAAAGAAATACAAATGGCAAATCCCAATCCTGAACTAATTGCTGCAATTGAGAAAACAGTCTCCAAACTTAAGAATGGTTCTCCTTATCAATGGGGTCATATGGGCGCATGTAATTGCGGTAATTTGGCTCAAGAGTTAACTAAATTAGAAAAAGGAGAAATTCACAGCTATGCTATGCAAAGGCACGGCGATTGGAATGAGCAATTGATTGATTATTGTCCTACCAGTGGCTATCCAATGGATTTGATGATTACACGGATGCTCGATTTCGGATTAACAACAAGTGATTTAGCTCATTTAGAGCGATTATCTGATCCGATGGTACTTGCCGAGATGTCAATTGAGAAACGGAATTCACTCTCAAAAAACAAGAAAGAGGATGTTATTTTCTATATGATAACTTGGTCTAAGCTACTCAGAAAGAATTGGCTTTTGGAAAATGAAAAATCTCAAGAAAAAAAATTAGTCGTCACCCTATTGTAGGAAGCAAAAAAAATTATTAATTAGCGATGTATTTTATTTAAAAACCACTTTACAATAGCACTATGACTGATTTTGGCGATGATTTCAATGATGTGGATGATTTAGAAGAGGATGACGATTTTGATTCTGATTTCGAAGATGAATATGATTTAGATGAGGACAATGAATTTCTTGATGATAGCATTGTAGATTTTGATGAAGATGAACTTGATGATGATGACAGCGACATTGATGAGGATTTAGACGATGAAATAGACTAAAGATGTACTTTAAGATTATTCTCTTTGGTTAATCCAATAGTAGATTTTATCTTCGTACATCTAAAACAATTAAAAATTATTACATGATACTATTAGATGTTTTCAATTCCCCGATTGCTCCAGGTGCACAAACTTTTCTTTTGATCGTTTGCATTTTAATCGGATTAGGCGCAGGTATCTCAGCCGTTGATGCAAGAAGCACTTTTAAGGGAAAAAAGTCTGATCACTAAATATAACTGATTGATATTAAAGGGAGCCTGTCTCCCTTTTTTTATGTCCAAAAATCTAACCCCAAGCTCAAATTGAGTTCTTTCTTCAAATTATCCTCTGCAATTTCATTATAGTTGGACAGTGAAAAATCTAAATCGGGAAGAGAAATTACTTGATCAAAGCCATCTTTTGTACCTTCTATTCCAGAGCTTATTAGAACCGTTCTTTTATCCATTTTTTTGGATAGCTGCAAAAGTTCGTATGAAGCCTTGCCTTCTTTTGACTGTGAATCATATCGGCCTTCTCCAGTTATAACCAAATCAGCCCATGACACTTTAGCCTCTAGATCGATCTGATTAAAAAAGTAAGCAGAGCCTATCTGAAGTTCCGTTGGAAAAAATGCATTGAGGCCCGCTGCAATCCCCCCGGCTGCTCCGAATCCCTCCTGTTCTTGAAAAGTATTGTTGACCTTTGAGTATAACTTTTCTATTAAGTTTTTACAGGTTTTTTCAAATTCGATTATGTCCACCTTGGCTAATCCTTTTTGAGGGCCAAAAACTGGAATGGCTCCATTTTCCCCAAAAAGTGTATTTTTAACATCACAAAGACAGGTAAATTTTACTTTTGGAATCTTTGGACTTCGTTGAATATGCTGAATCCTTCTTAAATAGTCGGGTGAAAAAAGTGTTATGTTTCTCCCCTTTTCATCCAAGAATTCAAGTCCTAATGTGGCTAAAATTCCAATTCCTAAATCGATAGTGGCACTTCCACCTAAGCCCAATACAATTTCTTTTGCGCCAAGCGCTATTGCTTCTCGGATAAGAATACCTGTACCATAGGAGGAAGCTAAGCTTGGATTCAGTTCTTTATTAGTGATCGACCCTAATCCTGATGCTGTCGACACATCAATATATGCTTTATATCCTTCTTTTTCCCAACCAAAAAATGAAGCGATTGGGAGTCCATAAGCATTTAAAGACCAAATACTTATTTCTTCTAAATTTAACTCGTGAGTTAACAGTCGGCAGGTCCCATCACCCCCATCTGCAATAGGCGAAATTTGTATTTCTGCTGTATCAAAATTTGAATGAATAAATTCTGAAATAATTTCACCAGCTTTTTGAGCACTCATTGTCCCCTTAAATGCATTTGGAGAAATAAGAACCCGCATAGCTATTGAGCTTTCATTCGTTGGAAATAATCCTTTGCAGCTATTCTTACTTTTGGTGCTAAGTAAAAAGTGGAAACCATCGTGGGGATCGCCATCACAGCATACATGCCATCAACCAAACTCACGACTACTTCTAGTGAAGCTACTGCACCAATTACGATAGTAATCAAATAGAAATAGTTGTAGTAATCGGCTTTATCAGCTCCAAAAAGGTAATTGAAGCATTTATGGCCATAATATGAATAGGTAAACATGGTCGAAAGAGCAAAAACCAGAACGGCTATCATAAGTAAATACCTACCAACTCCAGGCAATGCCAGATCAAAAGCAGCCAGAGTCAATCGAACCCCATCCGACTCCGTAGTCTGCCAAACGCCTGTGAGCAATATGACCAATGCAGTGAGTGTACAAACTACAATTGTATCAATGAACGGCCCTAGCATAGCTATTAACCCTTCTCTGATCGGCTCAGAATTCTTAGATGCACCGTGGACCATGGGTGCAGTTCCGATTCCAGCCTCATTGGAAAATGCCGCTCTCCTAGCACCAATAATAATTACAGTTCCCACAGCACCTCCTGCTGCTGCTTCTCCTGAGAAAGCATCTGATACAATTTTTATCAACATTTCAGGTACATCTCCTATGTATTTGAATACAATGATCATCACAGTGATGAAATACATTCCAACCATAAAAGGGACCAATTTGGAAGCCACGTTAGCGATACGTTTGATTCCTCCTAGAATAACAATAGCGACAACTACCATCATACTGACCCCAATTATCCACTTGGTTGAAGCTCCTCGATCAAGGCCAGCAGGCTCCAGAATCACTGTGCGGAGCACTGCTGTAAGCTGATTTGCTTGAAAAATAGCAAGTAGTCCCATGATTCCGGCGATACAGAAAATATAGGATAGAAACTTCCACTTCTTTCCCATGCCCTCTTCTATCACATACATTGGACCTCCTTGTACTACTCCCGCTGAATCTTTGCCTCGAAACATGATTGCAAGGCTACAGGTATAAAATTTGGTAGCCATCCCCACAAATGCAGAAACCCACATCCAAAAAATAGCTCCAGGTCCTCCCATTGTAATTGCTATCGCAACCCCACTGATATTCCCCAAGCCTACTGTGGCAGCAATTGCAGAAGAAAGGGCTTGAATAGAGGTGATCTGTCCCGGGACGTTACTATCATCATACTTTCCCCTCAAAAGACTTATTGCATGTCCGATTTTAGTAAAGGGCACGAATCGGGAATGAAATAGCAAAATACTTCCTCCTCCCATCAATAAAATCAACATTGGTGTTCCCCAAATCCAATTGGCAAATCCAATAATTATATCACCCATTCAACAGTGTAAGTTTATCTTTTAAATATTTAATTTTTCTATTCTTTTCATTTAGAATAGTGAGGCATATTAGGTTCATTTTCATCAATATCAAAAAAAGAATTTACGTAAGACATAAAAAAACCCAGTTGAATCTGGGCTTTTTATGATGCAGTCTAATTTTACCAAGTGACTTTGGGTGACCGATAAAAACCGATCTTGTTCATTTTCCAACGTTTACCCTGAATGGCAATCCTGGATTGGAAGCTCTCCCAGGATCTTTGAGCTGGTGAAGACCATGCCACCTCTGCAATAGCGACTAATCTTGGAAATGCCATATATTCAATGTCCTCCTTGTTGACAACAGTTTCTGTCCAAAGTGGAGCCTCAACTCCCAAAATGTCAAACTTGTTGATCCCGTCAACATAAGTAGCTGGATCCCAGTTATACGCATCATCCAACTCAATATATGCAGCCCAGTGAAGACCAATTCTAGTTGTTGAATCATATTGCATATCGAGATAAGTTCTTTTTGCAGGGGACATTAGTATCTTATTTCCCTGCTCTTTGGTAAGGCGAGCATTTTCTTCTTCTGCCCAAAACTGGGCAATTGTGCCCGGTCTGAGTTTTCCAGTAGCAACTTCATCCCAGCCTAAACTTAATTTACCATATTTCAAAACTAAATCTTGAACACGCTCCACAAAATAGATGTAATCAGGTTTTTCTGTCACAAGAGATTCATCTCCTCCAATATGTATATAAGGTCCAGGAGTGATTTCTGAAAGCTCTCTAATGACGTCTTCCACAAACTGGTAAGTCTTCTCTTTATTAGTTGCAAGCGTACTGAATCCTACCTCAATACCAGTGTAAAGCTCAGCAGCAGTCGGATTCTTATCCAAAATATCAAAATCAATTTCCCCCTTAACTAAAGTGGAGTTATCACCGTCAGGCAAGTTAACTCCTGGATTAAGTTCGCCATAAGCAGCTAAAGCTGCATTCGTATGGCCTGGCATATCGATCTCTGGGACAATTGTAATAAACTGGCTTGCTGCATACGCTACAAGATCTTTATATTCTTCCTGCGTATAGAAACCACCTTTTCCCCCACCAACTTCGGTGCTCCCACCGATCATCGTTAATTGTGGCCAAGATTTGATTTCAATTCTCCAGCCTTGATCATCAGTCAAATGGAGATGTAAATAATTGAATTTAAACTTAGCCATTTGATCGATGTAGTGCTTCACATCTGTTGTAGTAATAAAATGTCTCGCAACATCAAGCATCGCTCCTCGATAGCTGAATTCTGGCTGATCTTTGATATTACCTTTTGGCAGTGCCCAGTCTTTGGTAATTACAAGAGCACTTTCTATTTCTGTTGGAAATAATTGCATTAAGGTCTGAGTACCGTAAAATAACCCGGCTGCAGAGGTAGATGTAATGCGTACTTCTTTATCAGAAATAGTTAATTCATAGGCTTCAGAAGCTACCCCAGAAATAAGCTCTAACACTATAGCACCATCAGGTACGCCCACTGGAATCTCAAATCCTGTTGCGGGACGAATCCTGTTTGCCAGATGGTCTCCAACTGTTTTTAATCTTGGATCAGTTCCTATCAATTGAATAGAGAGGTTAGCATCTAAGGCAAGACTTCCAGACACTATCGATATAGTCTGTGGGATCGGAATTAAACCTGTTTCTTCCATCGAAGGACCATTAGGTGTACAAGAACTTGCCAAAAACAATAATGCAAGGTTAATTGTCCAGATAAATTTTTTCATTTTTTTAAAGGGTTTCAGCAAACTTAATTCAATTTTTTATAAAACTTTTCTAATCAATTGTATTTTTTAACTTAACAAAACCGATTATACTCGTGCCAAAAGCTTTCAATTTTAGCCATTTAAAAAGTTTTTTAAGACATTTTATCAGTACAGATACTTTCGATAAAAGGTTTTTGATAAATTAAGAGAGCAATTTTCTCTTAGGCTTTTAAAATTAGTGAAGAGCCAGCTTGAATTAGAATCCAAAACATATGAAAAAGAAAAAAACGACCTCCAATTCCAGAAGAACTTTTTTGAAAGGTTCTGCACTTGCAGCAGCAGGGTTTTACATTGTGCCACGCCATGTTCTGGGTGGAACTGGATTTATTGCACCAAGTGATAAACTTCGTGTGGCAAGTATTGGAATTGGTGGGATGGGATTCAGTGATGTTAGCGGTGTTTTTAATAGTGGTAAAGCAGATATCGTAGCACTTTGTGATGTTGATGACACTCGTGCAAAGCGTAGCGTAGACCTGCATCCGAAAGCTCCTTATTATAAAGACTTCAGAGTAATGCTTGAAAAAGAAGGGAAAAACATTGATGCTGTCACCGTTTCGACACCAGATCATCAACATGCTGTAGCAGCGATGATGGCTATGAAAATGGGTAAGCATGTATATGTGCAAAAACCGCTTTCTCACGATATCTACGAGGCAAGAATGCTTACCGAGGCAGCACAAAAATATAAAGTAGTGACCCAGATGGGGAATCAAGGTTCTTCTGGTGAAGGAGTCAGAAAAATGGTGGAATGGTATGAAGCAGGTCTAATAGGCGACGCTACCAAAGTTTATTCTTGGACTAATCGACCTGTTTGGCCACAAGGTATTGAATGGCCGACAGAGCCAATAGTCCCTCCGTCTGATTTGGATTGGGATCTTTGGTTAGGTACAGCGCCTAAAAAAGATTACGTGGGAAATCTAGTGCCTTTTAACTGGCGTGGCTGGTGGGATTATGGCACTGGCGCTTTAGGAGATATGGCTTGTCATATTATGGAGCCACCTTTTAGAGTACTTGGGTTGGGCTATCCAAAATCTGCTGAATGTTCAGTGGGATCGGTTTATGTTGGAGAATTTAACAGAGGATATTTTCCCGAAAGCTGTCCTCCCTCCTCTCACATTACCCTACGTTTTGACCGTCCAGGAAAAGAGGATTTAGAATTTCATTGGATGGATGGTGGAATTCAGCCAACCAGACCAGAGGAATTGGAGCCAAATGAGCAAATGGGTGACGGTGGAAATGGAGTTATCATTGAAGGTACAAAGGGGAAAATAATGTGCTCTACCTATGGCGTTAACCCTCAACTCCTTCCTACTTCCAAAACGAAAGATATAATGGTTCCCGAAACACTTTATAGAGTTCCAGACGGAGATCGTGGCCACTATCGGAATTGGGTGGAAGCATGTATTGCTGGTTTTGGCTCTACAGAATTCAAAAATTTGAGTTCTCCTTTCTCAGTTGCTGGACCTCTTACAGAGTCTGTTTTGATGGGAAATCTTGCGATCCGAAGCTATGACTACCGCGAACCAAGAGTTGGGGGAAATCCAAATCAATTTGATTACCCAGGCCGTGGAATCAAGTTACTTTGGGATGGACCATCGATGAAAATCACCAATTTCGAGCCAGCCAATCAATTTGTGAAACGCTCTTATCCAGAAGGATATACATTGTAATCAAAAGGGCTTTGAAGTTAATTCAAAGCCCTTTTTTTAGTACTCTACTTCTAGCTCTACTCGCCTATTCTTGGATCTTCCAGATTCTGTGGAGTTGGAAGCGACTGGTCTTGTTCCTCCCCAGCCTGAAATCCGTAGGTTTTCAAATTGAATACCTTTATCCGTGAAAAAAGTGCGAACGCTGCTGGCACGGTCTAGCGAAAGTGCTTTGTTTAAACTCGGATCTCCAGCGTTATCAGTATGCCCATGAATCCGAAGACGGAGTTCAGGATTTTCCAAAAGGAAATCCGCAATTTCAGTCAAAGAACGAATCGTTTCAGCCCCCTCTAATTCTGCTGTTCCTCTCTTGAAGTTTACATCTTCAAGCACTACCCTATTTCCAGATTCGGCTTTTGTCATCAGCACCACTGTTGGTTCATTATTCTTGAGACTTTCAGTAGGAATCAATGTTGGGAAGTAGCCTTTTGCAATCACTTTGATTTCTTTTACATTTGATTCTTTCAATTGGGAGATTTTGACTAGCGAATTAACATCAGCTTGGAATGATTTGTCTCCTGTAACCCAGCTTAAAGTAAAGGGAACTTCGACCTTATTTTTAGCATCGATGACAAACCAAGAGACAGCCTTTTCCATTTCAGTATTTGAATCAACCATCTTGATTTCAGGTATCCCTATTGCAGATAAAGGATAAATTGGTACGATTGTTACGGATTTTTCAGTTTTGGCAGGGGCAATTTTTGGAGGCTGAGGTAATGACTGACTTACTGAAAGAAGATCGAATTCTGTTGGAATATCAAGCTTTACTGTGTCGCCAAAGGATAAAAGATCAGCAAACCCATCCGAATTTTGAGTGCTAGTCCAGATGACTTCAGTTGGAGAAATGAAAGTAACTGATATGTCAGAGCCGTTAGAGCTCAATTGTTCCCATTTTACAGGTTTGCTCCAAGAGTTAAAACCCTCGCCCATTCTTTTACTTATATAAATATCCTTACCATTTGCTCCTGGGAGCATATTTGAAGAAAAATACAAGTTCTGGGAGCTGATATCAAAAAAAGGACTCATTTCCTGCCCAGCCGTATTTAGGTTACCTCCTAAATTTATTGGAGAAGACCAGTCTATTACGCCTACTTTATCACTAAAATATAAATCTTCATTTCCTTTGCTATCCGCACCTTTTCCAGAAAGAAAAATTTGTTTTCCTCCCGTAGCTATTCTACCAGACACTTGTCCTTTCAAATCTTCCAGACCAGGTAGATTTACCTTTCTGAGAAAATTCCAATCCATTCCAAATTTAGAATATTGATATAGTCCTACCGCTGAACCTTCTTGGTGATAGACCAATAGCGTCAAAACATTCTCTAATCCTAAAGCAAAATCATATCCCGATCTACTCAAATCAGCTCGATGGACTGCTTCTTGCCAAATCCCGTCGTCTCCACGCTGAGTCATCCAGATATCTCCAGGATCAGTTGTTCCGCCTATATTCTCAGGATGAAAAGCTCGGGTAAAGAGTAGCGTATTATTTCCAATCCAAACTGGATTCATATCATCCTGAGGGCTATTGGCTCCAGAAAGCGATTGTATCACTTGAGAAAAGGTAATCATCGGAAATAAAAAAGCAAGCAGAAAAAATCCGCTTGCTTTTGAAATCCAGTTACTAAATTTTGTCATAATTTATTGATCAAGCACGATGGCGAATACCAATGGTGCAACGATGGTGGCATCAGATTCAATGATGAACTTTGGCGTGTCGATCCCTAATTTCCCCCAAGTGATCTTCTCATTTGGAACAGCTCCTGAATAAGATCCATAAGAAGTGGTAGAGTCAGAAATCTGACAGAAATAGCCCCAAAGTGGCACACTCGTACGCTGTAAATCCTGATGTAGCATCGGTACTACACATATTGGGAAGTCTCCTGCAATTCCCCCGCCAATTTGAAAAAAACCAACTTTACTTTCTTCAGTGGCATTTTTGGTATACCATTCTGCTAAGAAAATCATATATTCAATGCCTGTTCTGACAGTGTGAACATTTTTCACATCACCGCTGATCACGTGACCAGCAAACATATTTCCCAAGGTAGAATCTTCCCATCCTGGAACGATGATCGGAAGATTTTTCTTTGCAGCTTCAAGCAACCAACTATCTTTTGGATCAATTTGATAAGAACCTTCCAATTTGCCTGATAGGAGGATTTTGTAAAAAAATTCATGTGGAAAAAATGCCTCGCCAGCTTGGTCAGCTTTCACCCACTCCTCCAAAATCACGTTTTCGATTCTCCGCATTGCTTCCATTTCTGGGATGCAAGTATCAGTCACTCGATTCATATGTCGCTCTAACAGATCTTGCTCTTGAGCTGGTGTAAGTTCACGATAATGAGGAATTCGCTCATAATAATCATGAGCAACTAAATTGAAGACATCTTCTTCTAGGTTTGCACCAGTACAGGTAATGATTTGAACTTTGTCTTGACGAATCATTTCCGCTAAAGAAATCCCAATCTCTGCTGTAGACATAGCTCCAGCTAGGGTAACCATCATCTTTCCACCGTTGTCAAGATGAGTTTTGTACCCTTCTGCCGCATCAATCAAAGCAGCTGCATTGAAATGTCTGTAATTATGCTTTAAAAATTCAGTGATTTTCATTTGTCATTGTTGGTTTTTAGAGTGGCAAAAATACCCAATTTTAGAACACAAAAAAACCCGGCTATTAACCGGGTCTTCCAGATTCAAAAATTTTATAAGTTGATTATTTTGTCTTAGTTGTATCTGAAGGTGTCGTAGGGGCTGCTGCGTAATCTTTATTTAACCCTTCAATGATTGTAGGAGTGATATCAAGTGCATCAGATGCATACCAAAGAGCTCCACCTCGAGTATAGCTGTAGATTACTTCGATTTTGTTGGTCTCCGCATAAGTTTTCATGTACTTCTGCACACGATCATAAACTTCTGCATAAAGCGCTGATTCATCTACAGATAATTCTTGCATTAAATTATCACGATAAGTCATTAAATTTTGCTCTTTCTTAACTAATTCTTCTTGTTTTGCTCGCTGTTGATTAGGAGTCATATTTCCTCCAGTTTGTTGGAAATTTGCTACTTCTTGCTCGAATCCTCTAGCTCTTCCTTGAAGATCTCCTTCGAATTTTTTTCCTTTTTCAGTGATTTCTCCTGATCTTTTGACGAAATAATCATACTTATTGATTACGCTGTCCGTATATACATAAGCGATTTTCAAATCTCCGGTAACAGCTGATTCAGTTGTTCCATCTGTAGTATTTCCTGGTTTGTCTGCTTTATTACAGCTGTAGAAAAGAACTGAGGCGAGTGCCAATGCTCCAATTAGTTTTAATCCCTTTTTCACTTTTTGATTGTTATAGTTGACAAGGTCGCAAATATAAAGAAAGTATTGAGTTTCCAAATTATCTCACAAAGTCACTTTCTTAAATTGAGTTAAGTCCTAAAAAAATAATTCTTGAGCCAAGCGGTAAACCTGTGTATGGGCATCTACGATTTTGGATACTTGTGGCGAATACCCTCCTCCCATACAGCATGTGATTGGGACATTGAGTTGCTTGGCAAAATTCAAGACCATTAAATCCCGCTCTCTTACACCAGAAAGTGTTAACCCCAATCTTCCGAGTTTGTCACTTTCCAATACATCCACTCCACATTGGTAAATAATGAATTCTGGTAAAAATTTTGTATTGATTAGCTCTAGGTTTTTTGCTAATAAATTCAAGTAAGCTTTATCTCCTATTCCATCGGGCAATGCACAATCCAGAGATGACAGTTCCTTACGATGAGGATAATTTTTTTCTCCATGCATACTAAAGGTGAAGACATCTTTAGAATTCTGAAACAAAGCTGCTGTTCCATTGCCTTGGTGAACATCTAAGTCAATCACTAATATCTTGCTAGCCAGTCGGTTTTCGATTAGATAGTTAGCCGTGATGGCGATATCATTTAGGAGACAAAATCCCTCACCGTGTGCGTAAAATGCATGATGGGTTCCCCCTGCTATATTCATTGCTACACCATATTCTATCGCATAATGAGCGGCTTGAACAGACCCTCCAGCAATAATAATTTCTCGATCGACTAGGGCCTTTGAAAGCGGAAAACCAGTCACACGAATCTCTGACTTGGATAATGTTAAGTTCTGAAGCTTATCCCAATACGTTGAGGAGTGGGTATTTAGAATCCACTTTTTATCCAGTGCTTTGGGCTCAAAGAAATTGGTAGAATCTGCAATTCCTTCATATTGAAGCTGTCCTGGGAGTAACTCATATTTCTCCATCGGAAAGCGATGACCCGTTGGAAGAGGATGTGAATAGCAATTTGAGTAGGCAATTTTTAGCATAAAAAAACACTTGCTCTAGGAACAAGTGCTCATTAAAATTGTTAGAAATATTCGTTAAAGATCGTCTGATTCCATGTCTTCAGATTGAAAAGAATACATCGTGTCATCTAGTACTAATGTATCATCATTGAATTCTTTGACAAATTTCGCGATAGTTGATTCATCTACAAATTCGACATTGATTCCAGCATCTAAACCCATTCCATAGTAGTGATTGGTATCGATATCCACAAATTCCTGAACTTTCACAGTTTCTTCTTCTTCAATCTCCATGATAATTTCAGTGATGAACCAACCTATTTCCTCCTCTTCAGTGGTAAGGGATTTCATATTTCCGTTTTCATCTTCCTCGTACGTAATTCCTTTGAAATTCGGGAATTTTTGGGCAGCCTTATGCTCAGCCAATTCATAAACCTCGCTTGCATGATGAAGGCGAAGTGTATAAAGTGCCGTATCATATATCACTTCCTTTCCCTCATACATTCCTATAAAATAGAAATTGACAAATTCATCGGTGTTCTCTTCGTCGGGAATAATCTTAAATTGTTTTCCAATAGAATTTAACTCCTCTCTTAATTTTTCAATTTGGGTAGGGTCAAATCCAGGATTAGTTAGTTCCATAATTCAAAAATTTTAATTAAAGCTACTTGGTTTTAAATTAAGCCTCTCTTAAATATTATTCAAAATCTAATCCAATATTATTAATTCCACAATGGTTGATGAAGATTTTATTAAAAAAATGATTGAAGGCAAAGAAAATAATCGCTTTGACAGAAAATTAAAAATTACTTCAAAACTCAAAATTGCTAAAACGATTTCTGCTTTTGCAAATACAGCCGGGGGTATCATTTTGATCGGAGTTTCTGACGAAAATAGAATTATCGGAATAGATCCTGAGGAAGAGAAATATATGATCAGCTCAGCTAATGACCAATTTTGCCGTCCTCATGCTAAAATTGAATTTAAAGAATTCACCAAGCTGGATTTTAATGACGAAACTAAAGTGGAAAAAGACTTGAACCTTCTTTTGGTAATCGTTGAAAAAAGCCAAAATGAGTTGGTTTATGTCGCCGATTCAGAAGGAATAAAAAAAGCATACCATCGGGTAAATGATCAAACCTTAATCATAAAACCTTATAATCCAGAAATTTAAAAATTAAATTGAGCTAACCTTCCTGATAAAAGTCAGCTTTTTAAAATTGGTCCGTTCTGAACCGAATTGAACAATCTTCGTGTTGAACGCTTATATTTGTAACATAATCTTAAATATATCACGAGTGATCATCATTATTTTCTTCCTACTGCATTGGTATTTCTCTCTGTTTTGCCAAAGCTTCTTTCTCCATCGATATGCTGCCCATCAAATGTTCTCTATGAACAAGTACTGGGAAAAATTCTTTTACCTCTTCACTTGGCTATGGCAAGGAAGTTCTTACCTCTCTCCTAGAGCCTATGCGATTCTTCACCGAATGCATCATGCCTACAGCGACACTCCGAAAGATCCGCATAGTCCACACCATACTGAGAATTTATTTACGATGATGTGGAAGACAAAAAATATTTACAACGAATACTTTTCATTCAAATTAACACCGGAGGATCGATTTTCGAAAGATATTCCTGATTGGAATAAGTTTGACAAATTTGCTGATACAATGCTCGTCAGGGTGGGCTGGGGATTATTTTATGTAACTATCTATGTTTTATGCATTTCTGTATTTGAATTGGCAGGTACGCATTGGTGGATGTACTTTTTGTTACCTATCCATTTCATGATGGGTCCAGTTCACGGCGCTATTGTCAACTGGAGTGGACACAAGTACGGTTATACAAATTTTGACAACAACGATAAATCTAAAAACAGCTTACTTCTTGATGTATTAATGCTCGGAGAGTTGTTCCAAAATAATCATCACAAGCTTCCTAACAGAGCAAATTTTGCGGTGAAATGGTATGAATTTGATCCAACTTATCCGATCGTTAAGTTGCTCCATGCATCTGGAATTATCAAATTAAGGTCTACTTAGAAAAAAGTCCTCCAAAACCGGAGGATTTTTTTTTTTAATAATCCGTTAATTTTCAGACGATTAATATTTTTTTAAACTAAATAGTAAAATTATTTAAGGAAAATCTTGCTTTTTCGAAACTAAACGAATAATTTTCCGGCGATTTAAAACTTAACACCTTACTTATGAAACCATTAACTAGAGCCGAAGAGGAGATCATGCAAATCCTCTGGGAAATTGAAAGAGGATTTGTAAAAGATATCCTTTTGCCCATGACTGAGCCTAAGCCGGCTTACAACACAGTGTCCACTATTGTGAGAATCCTTGAGCGTAAAGGATTCGTTAGTCACAAGTCTTATGGTAAGAGCCATGAGTACTTCCCAATAGTTTCTAAAGATGAATACAGATCATTCATCATTAAGAAGATGTTGGGCGGTTATTTTGATAACTCTTTTGCGAAGCTTCACGAATTCTTCAAGAATGATGAAACGTTGAATTCAAAAAGCTTTCAATAAGCCTAAAAACTGATTTAAAAAGGTCTGACAATTTTTTGTCGGACCTTTTTTTTGTTCTTTTTTATTTAAATCCACATATTTTGACGTGTCTGTAACAGCTCGAAATAGCCTCAACCGCATTGCACCCCTTGGATTGGCCAGCCACCGATTAGGATATTTTAAAAGGGGTAGAAATTGCTACGACCTGCAATATCTACCCCGCCCTTAATCGGTAATTTCCTTGCAAAGACTGAGTCGAAGTTTAAGCTTGTTTAAAACTGACTATTTGCAGAAAACCGGAAATACAAATTCATTTTTTTACTTTATTTCTTTCATAAGTTCTTCTACCGCTTTTTCAAGTTGTTGATCAATTCCATTGTCAATCTTCCCTGGCATATTTTTAACCTCAAATTGCGGTCTGGTTTCATTGTTCTCCAACCACTCACCTGCTTTGTTTTTAGCAGAAATAGGTACAGCTCCCCATCGTACGCCATTTGCTAAACCTTCCCAGCCCGCAAATGAGCAGGTACCAGGTGTGGGCATACCTACAGTTTTGCCAATATTCAAGTCTGTATAACCACAGGCGAAGCAATGTCCATCAGAATAATTCGCTTCATTGAACATCGCTAAAGTAGGCTTGGTCCATCTGGAAGTTGGCTCATAACCAACAACTTTAGCCTCTGTAGCGTAGGTCAGGAACTTTTCACCTGTAAAGAACATCGCTAGATCTGCGACTAAATCTCCTCCGCCATTGAATCTGGTGTCCACGATTACAGCTTCACTGTCATGATATTTACCCATCATTTCTTCATAGACGTTTCGATAAGGGCCATCGCTCATACCCGGAATATGTACGTAGCCAAGCTTGCCTCCGCTAAGTGAATCCACTTCAGCTTGATTCTTTTTTACCCAACGCTTATAAAGCAACTGGTTTTCTGCTCCTATCGAAATCGGCTTGATCGTATACTGGGCTTTGACACCCGTACTTGGCTCCAAAACTTCGATTAGCGTGAATTTATCAGCCTTTCGATTCAAAAACTTAGCGTAGTCAGTATCAGGAGTAATGATGATTCCATCAATTCGCTCGATGATCATTCCTGGCTTTACTTTGATTCCAGCTTTGTCCAATGGTCCACCAGAAATCACTTCAGTGACTTTAACGCCATTACCTTTATAGGCATAGTCCATGAAAATACCCAATGAAGCCGTTGCATCGGCCATATCTATTGACCGCGAATAGCGGGCTCCAGCATGAGAGACATTTAACTCTCCGATCATTTCTGATAGCATCTCTGCAAACTCATATTCGTTCCCGATATGGGGAATATATTTCTCATAGTTTACCCGTGCTGCTTCCCAGTCTACACCATGCATATCCGGTGTATAGAAAATGCCCTTAGTCCTTAACCAGACATGCTCAAACAAATGTGCCCGCTCTTCATCCTTATCGAAAGTCATCTCACCTTCAATTTTGATACTCTCACGCTTCATCGTCTCAGGATTGATTTTAGAAATAGAACCGTTTGTCACCAAGTAGAGATTTTTTTGGTCCTTATCCCACGTCAAACTAGCAGAATTAGCATCTAAGGCTAGCTCTTGCTTGGTCTCCTTCGTCCGTAGATTCGTACTCCAGAGATTCATTCCTTTTTCGAATGAAGTCAAGTAAAATAGCTTTTCCCCATCCTTCGACAAAACTGCATCACCTAAGTCGGAAGAGTGAATGGTCAATCTTGCTTTCCGCTCTTCTATTCCATCAAATTCAAAAGTCAAAAGTTTTACAGCTTTTACCTCCTCTTTCTTATCTTTTTCTTTATCCGTATCTGTCTCAGTTTCCTTTTTCTTTGACTTTTCGATTTCTTTCATCAAATCAAAGTCCTCTTTGGACAATCTAAATTTGTCCCAATCCTCTTGATTGAAAAAAAGTGCGTACACATCATTTTGATTTTGACCACTTGTCGCGTAGGATCTTAACCCATCTCTATTTGAAAACCAGAGAATCTGCTTACCCTCATTTACCCACATCGGATTTTCGTCACCGTAGCCACTTTTAGTCAAATTTCTCATTGGAATTTTTCCTGTAGCATCAAGGAGAACTACTTCCGAATTGACCATCGTTGGCCTATATGAAGCTAGTAGCCACTTGCTGTCTGGACTCCAAGTGAAATACTGGTCTCCATCACGCATGTGGAAAAGCTGGTCAGGAGTCAATAAGGTGACCTCCGTTTTGGTGCCAAGATCTAGAACCTTCAAAGTTCTTCTATCCTCGACATAGGCTAATTTTTCCCCATCTGGGGAAAGCTTTGGCAGATAAACATCAACTTCCTTACTGACCAATGTTTCTTCCTTCAGTAAAGTAGATGCAAAGAAGAATGGCTCTTCAGCTCGAACTTTTTTACTCTCAAAAATTCGCCATTTTCCGTTTCTTTCACTGGAGTAAATGACTGATTTTCCATCTGGACCAAATTCTACAAATCTTTCTTGCTCAGGTGTATTGGTTATTCGTTTCGTTAATGCCCCATCTACTGAGGTAACAAATACCTCTCCTCTAGCAATAAATGCGATTTCTTTCCCATCGGGAGAAATAGCCATTTCTCTGACACCACCATTAATTGAAATGTAATTATCTGAATTGCTGATCGCTTGAGTCTGAATGGTTACAGCTAGCTTCTTTGCCGTCTCTCCTTTCTTAAGGGTATAAAGCTCTCCATCATAGCTAAATGACATTAAGCCATTGCCCGCAATTGACAGAAATCGTACTGGGTAAGTTTTAAAATCAGTTAGGGCTGTGTTGCTTTTAGGATTTGAAACATCCATTGCAAAAACATTAAAATTTCCATTCGCCTCGCTTAGGTAGAAAATTTCTTTTTCATCGGGAGAAAAGACAGGATTACGATCTTCACCATAGAAACTTGTCAACATGGTATGCGTTTTTGAATTACCATCATACATCCAAATGTCTCTTGCTACACCCGATTGATGATGCTTTCTCCATTCGTTTTCTCCCCCCTTTTTATCATGGTAGATCATCTTAGTTCCATCCTTGCTGGACTTGACATGCTCAGCTGGAATTGTCCAAATTTGATCCACCCTCCCTCCTTTTACGGGGACAGAATAGAGTTCTGGTTGTGAGCTAGTTGGGTATTGTCTATGTGAAGCGATATCTAGCCTGGTAGTACCGAAAACTACCTTGCTTCCATCTGAAGAAAAATCAAATGGAATCTCATCATTGGAATGGTAAGTGAGTCGAGCCGCTGGACCCCCAGCAGCATCCATTAAGAAAACATCAAAGTTGCCGTAGCGGTCTGATGCAAAAGCAATCTGATTACCATCTTTGCTCCAAACAGGATTGTAATCGTGCGCTTCGTGAAAGGTAATTTGATTGGCATTTCCTCCTTCACTTGAAACGGTGTAGAGATCACCTTTATAGGTAAAAACGATCTTTGAGCCATCAGGCGAAATACTTGGATATCGCATCCATTGAGGAGGTATTTGAGCAAATCCAGTTCCCAGTAAAAAGAAACTAAGGAAAAGTGTTAAAAATGAGTTTTTAAGCTTCATACGAATTTTTATTTGATTCGAAAATAAGGATTTTTTTATTCTCGAAATCTCTCTTTTATGTCGGAGGGAAAATCAGTGAAAAGTGATAATAAACCAGATTGATTTGGGCTTTTCTTTAATCCTTACAATCACAGCCATATATTTGCCTGTTGAAAAAAACTTATCGATGAACTCATTTATAGAAGAATTACGCTGGCGAGGAATGCTGCAGGATATGACTCCTGAAATTGATGATCACTTGAAAAAAGGAATGGCTTCAGCCTACCTTGGCTTTGATCCCACTGCTGATTCTCTGCATATAGGCCATTTGGTTGGCGTGATGACACTTTTACACTTCCAGCGTGCCGGCCACAAACCTTTTGCATTAATAGGTGGAGCCACTGGAATGATTGGTGATCCCTCATTCAAATCTTCAGAACGAAATTTATTGCAAAAGGCCACTTTGGATCACAATGTGGCTTGTCTTCAGCAGCAATTAGCCAAGTTTTTAGATTTCTCCGGAGCTACTACAAACAAGGCTGAATTGGTAAATAACTACGATTGGATCTCAAAATTCAGCTTTTTGGAATTTATTCGAGATGTAGGTAAGCACATCACAGTGAATTACATGATGTCCAAAGATTCGGTAAAACGAAGATTGGAAGACGGAAATGGGCTATCCTTTACAGAGTTCACCTATCAGTTGATTCAAGGCTACGATTTCTACCATTTGTGGAAAAATGAAAACTGTACTGTGCAGCTAGGCGGTTCGGATCAGTGGGGAAATATTGTGACAGGAACAGAATTGATTCGTCGAATGGGTGGTGGCAGTGCATATGCATTGACAGTACCGTTGATTACCAAAGCCGATGGCACCAAGTTTGGCAAAACAGAAAGTGGTTCAGTTTGGCTTGATCCTGAGAAAACTTCTCCTTATGCTTTCTATCAGTTTTGGTTAAATGTGTCTGATGAAGATGCTTCAAAATATATTCGGATCTTTACTATTTTGGATCAAACAACGATCGAATCACTTGAAGCAAGTCATGCGGAAGCTCCTCATTTGAGAACCCTTCAAAAAGAAATTGGCAAGCAGATCACTAACATGGTTCATGGTGAAAAGGAATTTGAAATGGCCATAAAGGCATCAGAAATCCTTTTTGGAAAGTCATCCACCGCGGATTTAGCTGAGCTTGATGAACGGACCTTCTTACAGGTCTTTGATGGGGTACCTCAGGTTCAAGTAAACCGATCTGAGTACGATTCATTGGAAAGTGTCTTGGATCTATTTGGAGAAATAACGCAAGGTGTCGTATTCCCTTCCAAGGGTGAAGCAAGAAAGATGATCCAAGGAGGCGGCGTCAGTATCAATAAAGAAAAACTCAGCGATCCAAATGCATCACCGTTCTTCCAATTACTTCAAGGCAAGTACTTATTGGTTCAAAAGGGTAAAAAGAATTATTTTATCATTGAGGTTAAATAATCCCTTGATCTTTAGTGAGAAAAGTGCTTTAAAATTAATTTAAGGCACTTTTTTTTATGTCTATTGGAATAAAGGCGCCAGCTTATCATTCTTTTTGACCCAAGTTTAATACCTTTGCAGTTCACTTTTTACACCAGAAGAAGCAATGGCAGGGGAAAAAAACAAAGAAAAAATCATACTAGATTCAGCAGTAGCACTTTTCACCACGAAAGGATTTCAGGCCACCAGAATGGAGGATGTTGCAAAGAATGCCGGGATCAGTAAGGGCTTGTCTTATTTTTATTTTAAGAATAAGGAAGACTTGTTTATGGCTTTGACCAAAAAAGCCTTTGATCAATTCAAGGATGAGTTCCGAGATGTATATAAAAGCGTCGGGAAATCTGGTTTAGAAAAAGTGTCTGAGCTATTGATTCGAATCAGTGCTTTTGCAAAGAAAAATCAAGTCTATTACAATTCGATTATCAATTTTCTGGACTTGGTGAAGCAATACAATAAACCTGAGACTCGGGCAATGATTAATCCGCTGATATTGGAAAGCAGTCATTTTTTAAAACTCTTAGAGATCCATCAAGATCCTGCCAAAATCGGAATTATGATTGTCAGCCAAGGGCAGAAAGATGGCAGTATTCGTCCTGAATTGCAGCCTGAGATTACTTTCTATGCCATTTGGAGTATGATCATCGGCTATGAGAAAATGCTCGGTCCAATTGAGTTTGAAGGTAAGGATATGAAAGTTCACCCGGAAAACTGGGAGCCGGGATTTTTAAAATTAATGGCTGATATGCTCAAGGGTACGATTCAGGCAACCAAATCGGCTACTGTACAGGGAAGTTTGTTTTAGATCCTTAGGTACATAAATAGTAGTCCACAAAAAAGGCTTCCAATATTAAAATGGAAGCCTTTTTTGTGATTTATTTCCTGCTAATGAACTTCTCCCATCATTTTCTTAATGACTGGTTTCAGTAGAAAAAGCAAAATTGCAGAGCCCATCACGGTATACACAATCAGCATATATTGATCTGGCATTTGAGCTAAAGCTTCTTCAGATCCACCACTCGCTTCTCCCGCAATCAGTCCTGCAAATAAATTTCCCAATGCAACTGATAGGAACCAAATTCCCATCATCTGTCCACCGTAATTTTTTGGTGCAAGCTTAGTGACCAAAGAAAGTCCCACCGGCGATAAACTTAATTCTCCAAACGTATGAATCATATACGTCATTATCAACCAGGTTGGAGCAGCTAAATCGCCTGATGCAGCTATTTTGGCTGCGAAATACATGATTAAAAAGCCAACTCCCAATAGGATCAAGCCAAAAGTGAATTTAAGTGGGGAACTCGGCTCTAAATTTCTTCTACCAAGCCATACCCAAAGTGCACCAAAGAAAGGCGCAAAAATAATGATGAATAGTGAGTTAATGGATTGGAAATAACTAGCTGGAATCTCCCAACCTAAGACTGTTCGGTCTGTAAATCGCTCTCCGAATAAATTCAAGGTTGACCCAGCCTGCTCGAATCCTGACCAAAACATCGCTGAGAAAAGGAATAAGATTGCGATGACGCCTACTTTATTTTTGTCAGCTTTATCTAAGCCTCCGAAAGCAATCACATATCCTAAAAATCCGAAAGCAACTATGGCTATAACTGTACCTGAGGCACCGGCTATGGCTGACACATCAATAGGAATCACTCCGGTGAATAGGATTGCAACCACCGCAGCTAACACAGCAAGAATTATTGAAGTATTGATTTTGAGTTTCTTATTCCCAGACTTTTCTGCCTCAGATAAGAAAAGTGGCTTATCGCCTAATCCTACTAGCGTATTACTAGTCAATTTATATTGAATTAATCCGAAGACCATTCCTAATCCCGCAACACCAAATCCCAAATGCCAATCGTAAGTCGCTAAAGTGCCACATATAATTGGAGCAATAAATCCACCGATGTTGATGCCCATATAAAAAATAGAAAAACCAGCATCTCGTTTAGAACTTCCTGCAGGATATAATTGACCTACTATTGAGCTGATATTGGGTTTCAAAAGTCCTGTGCCTAATACTATTAAAATTAAACCCAAGAAGAAGGAGTTGGTGTCAAATGTGCTTAGCGCGACTTTTTCTACTTCAGAGGATGAAAATAATTTGACTACACCGGGAAGAGCCATTGTAAAGTGGCCCAGTGCTATAATTATCCCTCCGTACCAAACAGATTGCTTCAAGCCAAATAGTCGATCAGCTAGCCAACCACCTGGCAGTGCTAAAAGATAAACTCCCATAGTATAGAGTCCATATATAGCGCCAGAGGTCTTATCGTCAAAGCCTAGTCCTCCCTCAAATACTGCTGTAGTCATGAAAAGGATAAGCAAGGCACGCATTCCATAATAGCTAAAGCGTTCCCACATCTCAGTGAAGAATAGCGTCATTAAGCCTTTTGGATGACCGAAAATAGTCGGTCCATCAAATTCAGGAGTAAGTTGTTTTTCCAAGGATGGTTTTATTTGGGTGAAGTAAATTTTACAATGATACTCTTTTTTGCGACTTGTTTCCAAAACTGATGTATTGGAATTATCCTGAGTAAGCAATATTTACTTAGGTGGAAAGGTTACTTTATTACAAGAATGATAATGGTTAATTTAGCTTACAGAATAATCATTGGTTTTATCTTCGTAATCGATTGTATTGCCAAAAAATAAAGATTTTAGCTTTAGAATTTTAAAGATTTGTCTAATTTTGTGAATACTATTTTCAGTGTTAAACCCAAATATTATGCAGGATCAAGTTCTGGAAGCCCAGACCTCCCCCCTGTCTTTTCTAGACTTGGAGACAAGTGGAAAAGTACATTTTAATCTTCGACCAGCAGCCTTAGTAGAGCATGCTTTAGCAAAAAAGGAAGGATACCTCACTGCTACAGGAGCCCTTATGGCAGATACAGGTGAATTTACCGGTAGATCTCCTAAGGACAGAAACATCGTAATTGATGATCAGACCAGGGACTCAGTTTGGTGGGGAGATATTAACATCGCTTTTGATCCCCAAAAGTTTGATGCTTTGTTAGAGAAAATGAAGGTTTATCTTCAAGATAAAGATCTTTTTGTGCGAGATGCTTACGCCGGTGCTGATCCGAATCACAGACTAAATCTGCGAGTGATCAATACTTTGGCCTGGCACAATCTATTTTGCAACAACATGTTCTTACGACCAAGTCAACAAGAACTCGCAAATTTTGAGCATGACTTCACCGTCATCTGCGCACCGGAGTTTAAAGCAGATCCTAAAATCGATGGTACTGAGAACTCGAATTTCGCAATTTTGAATCTATCCAAGCGGATGATTTTGATTGGGGGTACAGGCTATGCGGGTGAAATGAAGAAGGGAATCTTCTCGGTCCTAAATTATATCCTTCCTCACGAAAAACAGATTCTTTCCATGCATTGCTCCGCAAATGTGGGCCAGGACGGAGATACTGCGATTTTCTTTGGGCTTTCTGGGACTGGAAAAACTACACTTTCAGCTGATCCTAAACGTGGACTCATCGGAGATGATGAACATGGCTGGACTTCAGATGGAGTTTTCAATTTCGAAGGTGGATGCTATGCGAAAGTGATCGATCTAAGTCGAGAAAAAGAACCAGAGATCTTTGATGCCATTAGATTTGGATCGATCGTGGAAAACACGCGATTCAAGCCAGATTCTAGAGAAATAGATTATACTAATAAGTCAATTACGCAAAATACGAGAACAGCCTACCCTATTCATTATATCCCGAATGCAATTCTACCTTCAATGGCTGGAATTCCTAAGAATATTTTCTTCTTGACTGCAGACGCATTCGGAGTGATACCTCCAATTTCAAAACTGACGAAAAGCCAGGCGATGTATCATTTTATATCAGGCTACACGGCAAAAGTAGCTGGTACTGAAATGGGAATCATAGAGCCAAAATTGACTTTCTCAGCTTGTTTCGGCGCAGCTTTTCTACCACTCCATCCCACAGCCTACGCCACCTTGTTTGGCGAAAAGATGGAAAAATATGAAACAAATGTATGGTTGATTAACACAGGTTGGACCGGCGGCCCTTACGGGACTGGATCTAGAATGAAACTTAGCTATACCCGGGCGATGATCTCTGCAGCCCTTGAAGGAAATCTTGAGGATGTGGAATTTAAGCAGCATCCTGTATTTGGTTTCCAAGTTCCGCAGTCTTGCCCAAATGTTCCTTCTGAGATTTTGAATCCGAGAGCTACTTGGCCAAATCCTGAGAATTATGACAAGCAAGCAAAAGAGCTTGCGAATTCATTTGTAAAGAATTTTGATCAGTTCAAGGACTTTGCTTCTGTTGAAATTCTATCGGGAGCACCAATTATTTAAAAATTTATAAACCCAAATACCTGAGAGCCTACATAAAAGAATGTAGGCTCTCTTTTTTTAAGTATTGGGATTTATGATATAAAGCAAGTTTGATAAAAGTATGATACTAAAATTGAAATAGTCATATCGATAAGAGATTTCAGGATAATTTCACATTTAAACATCTATCCGTGCTAAAGATTAAAGGATAAAAAGTTATTTTTGTAGCTATTAAATATTTTTATCGAACAAAAACAATCCATGAGAACAGCTGAAATATTAACTGGCAAAGGCACAATGAAGGTAGAGTTCTATGATGCAGATGCGCCAAAAGCAGTACAAAATTTTATAGATCTTTCAAAAAAAGGATTTTATGATGGTCTTACTTTCCATCGAGTAATCCCAAATTTTATGATTCAAGGCGGTTGTCCTGTCGGAAATGGAACAGGCGGTCCTGGTTACAAAATCGACTGCGAATTAACTGGTGAGAATCAGTATCATGACCGTGGTGTTCTTTCTATGGCCCATGCCGGAAGAAATACTGGAGGCTCTCAGTTCTTCATTTGTCATAGCCGTGATAATACTGCTCATTTAGACAGAAATCACACTTGCTTCGGAAAAGTAGTGGAAGGTCTAGATGTGATTGATGCAATAAAAGGTGGAGACATAATCGAGAAGATCACAATCTTCGAAGATTAATTCCAACTTCAAATCTTAAATGCCTCTGGATAAAATATCCAGAGGCATTTTTTTTACTTCAGTTCTTTCAAAACTTTCAAAACTGCAGCGTGAATCTTTGGAGCAGTCTCAGGTCCCAAGGAATTAATCTCTCCATAAGGTCTATTCTCGTTCTGATAAGTGAAAGGGGGGGCTACATCCCATTGACTTTTTGGGATAATGTATCCTACCATATCATTAGACATACCTGCAAAAAATTTAAACTGCCCAGGAATTTGACTTTGTATTGCTGGGACTTCCAAAGGCTCTATTCCAAAGTCTCCTCCTATTGGATTCTCGATACCTCCATGTAAAATCTCAGGATACAATTCGCCCGGTACATGCACAAAAGTGGCTGGCCCTAGCTTCCAAGCAGAAACTTCAGATCGAATATGTTTCCACTTAGTGAAGCCCCTGTCAAAAATCCCAAGAAATGCAGCCAGATGAAATAGCTGATTATCCATTTTCAATTCAATGGTCTCTGCTCTTATCGTCAGTTGGGGATTCTGAAGGAAAACTGCAACAGAATCAGCCATTGTTTCCAAGGTGATTTTGGCAAGTGCCCTTCCTTGAGCTACCACTTTATCAGTATTCTGCTTCAAATAAACTTTTTTGGAATAAGGATCCTCGACCTCCATAGTTGGATGGGTAGTCATCAATCCTCCTATAGCCCCATTCAACCAAATGGCCACTCCACCGACTCCCTCCATTAATACGCTATCCTCTTCAATAATTCCATTTTCCACCATTTCTCTCCATGGATGCGCAAAATCTGAACTGACTTGGATATTCTCTGCCCAAAGAGTTTCAGGATGATTGCCCCAATTCATAATTGTACCGAGTGTTTGATTCGTTTTTTGATCTAGAACTTGCATGATTTTCAAACCAGCATCAAAAATCTGAGGATTGCGCGTGTCGCCCACCAGTGGCTTTAGCATCTCCATTTCTTCAGTAAACTTGAAATAAGCAGGTTTTGAATTTGTTGTTGCTTGACTTACCGCGGCTTGAATCCCTTTTTGAACTTGAGCCAGATATGCGGGATTTACTCCGGATTCATAATCAGATTCTCCCCAAATACCCAATAGATCAGGCGAGGAATGCACATGAGTACTGGATATAATTACATAATCTAATTCAGGATTACTTTCTAGAATCAATTTGCGAGTGGCAATAACATCGTCATTGCCAAAGCCGATCATATCAATTACCACCAACGCCAATTTTACATCGGCAGCATCTAAGACCATTGCTCTAGCCCAAAGTGGATCCAATACACTTTGAGCTGCTCGTGCTTTATGAAACCCAGCTAGCCAGACCGCATCAAATTTACCGTTACCATTCACGTCCGTGTAAGTATCTCCATCTTCAGGATTGTATCTGGCATCGTCATTTACATCAGCCCATGTTTCGGGAATTTCAGGGCTGATGTCGACTTTGGAGAAACCTGCCAGAATCTGTTCTTGACTGGACCGGAGAGTAAGATCGATCCAATATCCATCGTGGCGATCTCTAAATTGATACATGGAATAGATCCAAGTCCCAGCCAGACTGATTAAAATAATTAGGGCGATGGCTAATAGGTTTTTTTTCATATTCGAATGGACGAAATCTTGTAAACATGAAAATAGCGAAATTACCTGTTTGATAAATTATTATATGATTATCTCCCTCCCTCCATTAGTGAGTGGCTTAACAAATGGCCTCAGATTCGCTCGGCTACAGTTTTAATTTCGGGTTCACATAAATAATCAAACATAAATTGCTTAGACGCGCGATTTAACAGCTTTTAAGGTTTGGAATAGTTATTGCCAAATTGTAGGGACAAAATCCCCATCATGAATAGAAAAAGTCTTTTACTCCTGATTTTCTTAAGTCTACCCTTCTTTGCTAATGCACAGCGCTATGGAACCGCAGTAGGTTTACGGCTGGGAAATAGTGGTGGTGGCAGAACTTTTGGGATCTCTGCTCAACAAAGAATACTGGATCGGATCAGTTTAGAAGGGATTTTACAAAGTGATTTCAACTTGAACACCACACTTTCTTTCCTCCTGGAGAAACATAATCCGATTATTTCTAAGCGCTTTAATTATTATTATGGAGCTGGGGTGTCTTTTGGAAAGGAAGCGAGCATCTACAAAGATGAGGTGAACAAAGAATTGGTTCAGACTTATGGTAACAGTACCGTGGGAGTGGATTTGATCGGAGGTGTGGAGCTTACTGTGGCTAACACGGTCATCTCTCTAGATTATAAGCCAAATGTAAATATTAGTGGTAGAAATGAGTTTTATCGTGGGCAAGTCGGGATCTCTGCTCGTATTGTTTTAGTAAAAAGTAAGGAGCAAAAAAAGAAACAGCGTCAAAGGCAGCGAGATAAAGCTAAAAAGTCTGGTAATTCATTGGATCAAAAATTCGGTTCGATTTTTAAAAAGAAAAATTAGTGCATTTTAGCTTCGTAATAAGCTTTTTCAATCAGATCTGACCGCCTTACAACATCCCTATACCATCGGATTCGAAGTTCTTGCTTTTCTGCCTCACTTAGGAAAAAATTAGGAATTTCAGCTTCAATAGCTCGCTTTCGAAGATCATACAGAAAGATAGAAGCTGATACAGAAATGTTGAAACTCTCTGAGAAGCCCATCATTGGGATATGTACTAAGCCGTCTACATTTTTTATAACTTCTATACTGATTCCATCATGTTCATTTCCAAAGACTAAAGCAATTTTTTGATTTGGATCTAGCTCATGAATTGTCATAGAACCAGGAACTGGTGAAGTGCCATAAATTTTATATCCCTTTGTCTTTAACTTAGAGAAGCAATCTAATACGGCTGAACTTTCTTTTGAGTAATATTTATGTAAGTCGATCCATTGGGAAGCACCTCGAGTTACATAGGGGTTTACGCTGTATTGATTGGCTTTTTCAATCACATGTACATCTTGAATTCCAAAGCAATCACAAGTCCGAAGTACTGCACTAGCGTTGTGGGGCTTAAAAATATCTTCCAAAACAACGGTGTAGAATCTTGTACGCGCTGCCAAGGCATTTTCGATCGCTGATTTTTTATTTTCAGAGATGAAAGAAGCCAAGTAATCCAATAATCCCTGATCAGGTGTTTCCATTAAGTATCAATTAAAAAAGACATAGATAACCCTTTTCGGCATAGTCAAATCATTGTGGTGACTGGGAGTAGTTTTTAACTTCACCATTATATTCTTCCATTCCGAAATCTGTGTGAGGCATTAGTTAAAATTAAAGTTTAGTTTCAAACTACACTTAGGCTAACATTCTACTCCCAACCGGGACTTTTAGAATATTTATTCGTACATAATTTCCCAATCTAAATAATTTAATTCTTTAACAGTAGCTGTAATTTTTTTTGAATAAACTTGATTACGAACAAGTGAATCCCAACTGTTTTTTATAATAAGTTCTTTAGTGAAAAAGAATACTTTCAAAGTACTGTCTTCACAATCTCTATTGATAAAGTATTCCCACTCATTCGGCCCTATTAATGCATGATTAAAACTAGAATTTGGCAACACAATATTACTACTTCCCCGTACAGTATCTTTATTCACTATAAATAAAGGACTAGTTGCAAACGAGTCCCTCTTAGCTATTGAATAAAAGATCTCGCCATTTGTACTATTCAAAATTTTCAACCTATCATCTGTAGGGTCACAACCCAAAATGAAAGTCATCAAAATAAAATATATAAATAATCTCATCTTTAAATGTTTTTTTTTAGTCTCCTGAGGGGTAACACTCCTATTCTAATCATTGTCCTATTAAAATAAAACCATTCAACTTCATCCTAAGAACCCTTCGTTTCTCTCTGTGAAACCTCCGTGAACTCCGTGGTTAAAATTGTCTCATAGGCAAAAGACTTCCTAAAACAGGCCTAATTGTTCCTCATCATCTTTCTTAGGAGATAAGTTTATCGTAGTTCCTACATCTAATTTTTCCTCTGAATCATCTGCCTCATCCGATACCTCTGGATTTTCTATTTCCTCAGGTTCACTTTTGGCAGAAGCAATAAGCTTGACTTCATTTACAGGATAAGAGCTCAATTTATTACCAACGGCTTTCCAACCTTTGACATCGATCAGCATGTCAAAATCGTATTCCATTTCCTCTTCTTCTTTTCCTTTCAGGAATTTGACCGCTACTTGAGGCTGCTTTTCAGTGGTGATCAATTTAAGATAAGACTGCTTATGGTCAGAAATGAAATTAAATTTCTTATTCGCAGTAGTTGTTTCGATTTGGAATCTCTTGACATAATAAATTTTACTTCCACCATCGAAGTATACGGCAGAAATAACTGCCTCTGGATCAAATTTTTCGATTAAAAGCACTTCAGAAGCAACATATCTGTTGGTTAGTTCGAAGCTTGTCAGCTCATAATCACCATTTTTGTAGCAAACCAAGATCTTATCCTCTCCCAAGAAATTCCCAATCAATTTCCCTCTTTCATCGGTATTCAATCTACCTACAATTGGATCGTAGTAGATATTCAAACCGCCTAAAGTCGAAACACCTTCCATCTTTAACTGGATTTTACGTACCGGGTATCTCGTTAGAATATTTCCCCCAGCTGCCCTTCCTTTGATTTCTATGGTAGCAAAATCAAAATCAAAAACCTTTACTCGTGCTTTGGCACCTTGGGTTAGGAAAATGGTAATAATCTCAGCCTCTCCATTTGGATTGGCAGTGAGATACATATGCTTTGTACCCTTGGTGCCTTTAGTGAGGTTATATTCTTTATCTCGAGTGACAGCTAAAACTTGGAAACGCTTGACCATTGCTCTTCCAGACGCACCATCTAGGTAGATGAAATTATATACCATTCGCTCATCCCCTTTCCTAAAGACCGCTACGTGCAGAATGTCTTTTCCCATGAAGTTCTTCTCTTGGATTTTGGACACCATGCAGATGCCGTCTTTGCGGATCACGATAATATCATCGAGATCAGAACAATCAGCTACAAATTCATCCTTTTTTAAACCAGAGCCTACAAATCCATCAGCGCGGTTTACATAGAGCTTTGCATTATTTGCTGCTACAACGGTAGCTTCAATGGTATCGAAAGTTCTGATTTCTGTCTTCCGCTCTCTTCCTTTGCCATATTTGTTTAACAGATTTTGGTAATAATTGATCGCAAATTCAGTCAAGTTTCGAAGATGGTGGTTCACCTCTTTCAACTCATCCTGGAGTCGCTTCATCAACTCATCTGCCTTAAATGCATCAAACTTCGAAATTCTCTTGATCTTAATTTCAGTAAGTCGGACTAAATCTTCTTGTACGATCTCTCTGTAAAAATCAGGCTTGTAAGGATCCAATCCCTGATCGATCGCTACCAAAACTGCAGCCCAAGTGGTACACTCTTCGATATCTCGGTAGATTCGATTCTCGATAAATATTTTTTCAAGTGAGGAGAAAAGAAGTTTTTCCAGCAATTCAGCTTTCCGAATCTCCAGCTCTCGCTTAAGTAGCAGTTTGGTTTGCTTGGTATTGTATTCTAGGATTTCATTTACAGTGATGAACACTGGAGAATCCTTCACAATTACGCAGGCATTTGGCGAAATAGAAACTTCACAGTCCGTAAATGCATAGAGTGCATCTATGGTCACATCAGGCGAAACTCCCGGAGCCAATTGAATCGCGATCTCAACATCCTTAGCAGTATTGTCGACGACTTTTTTGATTTTTATCTTTCCTTTATCATTCGCTTTTAGAATAGAATCAATCAGAGAATCGGTCGTCGTACCATAAGGAATCTCTTTGATTAATAGAGTTTTACTATCCTCCTCTTCAATTCGTGCACGAACCTTAACCTTACCCCCTCTTAGACCTTGGTTGTATTCTGTGAAATCAGCCATACCTCCTGTAATAAAGTCAGGCAAGATGTGAGCTTTATTTCCATTTAGAATCTCAATTGATCCTTCGATCAGTTCAATGAAATTGTGAGGAAGAATCTTAGTAGACAATCCTACAGCAATTCCTTCTACCCCTTGAGCTAAGAGCAATGGAAACTTTACGGGTAGCGTAACAGGTTCTCGTTTACGTCCATCGTAGCTAAGTTGCCACTCCGTCGTTTGTGGATTGAATACTACCTCTAATGCAAACTTAGATAATCGTGCTTCAATGTATCGCGCAGCAGCTGCTCGATCACCTGTACGCATATCACCCCAGTTTCCTTGAGTTTCGATTAGCAGTTCTTTTTGTCCAATATTGACAATGGCATCTCCAATCGATGCATCACCATGAGGATGGTACTGCATGGACTGACCTATGATGTTGGCGACTTTATTGAATCGTCCGTCATCCATCTCCTTCATCGCATGCAAGATCCTTCGCTGAACAGGCTTTAGACCATCTTCGATGGCTGGCACTGCCCGCTCAAGGATTACATAAGATGCATAGTCTAAAAACCAATCCTTATACATCCCCGATACTGGAGCTGCATTGTGCAAGGTTTCACCTGAATCTTGTGGCTTATCTAGTTCTTCACTCATGTATTTTATTCCGTTTGAAAAGTTTCAGCTCAAAACCGAATTGACTTTTCTTTTGCTTTTGAATCTTTGATTTAATTTATGCTTGATTAGGCAGCTTCATCCTCTTCCGTTCCTACTCCTGTGGGATCTTCCAAAGCCAAATCTTTTTCAACCTTCAAATTTTTAATGATAAAAATTTGACGATCAGGGGTGTTTTTTCCCATATAGAAAGACAGCAGATCCGGGATCTTAGTTTCCTTGTTTAGAATGATTGGCTCCAATCGAATGTCTTCACCAATGAAGGTTCCAAACTCCTCAGGAGAGATCTCGCCTAGTCCCTTAAATCGAGTGATTTCAGGCTTATTGCCCAGTTTATGAATTGCACGTTGTCGCTCCTCATCGGTATAGCAATAGATGGTTTCTTTCTTGTTTCGAACTCGAAATAGTGGGGTGTCCAGGATAAACAAATGACCATTTTTCACCAGATCTGGAAAAAACTGAAGGAAATAAGTCATGATTAGCAATCGGATGTGCATGCCATCGACGTCAGCATCTGTTGCAATTACAATTTTTCGATAGCGAAGACTTTCTATTCCATCCTCGATATTCAGCGCATGTTGAAGAAGATTAAATTCTTCATTTTCATAAACCACTTTCTTTGTCATTCCAAAGCAGTTCAATGGCTTGCCTCGAAGTGAAAATACTGCCTGTGTTTGCACATCTCGCGATTTGGTGATCGAACCTGAAGCCGAATCACCCTCTGTCAAAAATAACATGGTATTGTTCTTGGCATCCTCATTGGCTTTTGGATCATCATAATGGACTCTGCAATCCCTCAATTTCTTATTGTGAAGATTAGCTTTTTTTGCCCGATCGTTAGCCAATTTTTTAATTCCTGAGATCTCTTTTCGTTCACGCTCTGATTGGAGGATTCGTTTCAAAAGAGCATCCGCTACCGCTGGATTTTTATGGAGATAATTATCCAGTGCGGTTTTCACGAAATCATTTACGAATGTTCGAAGCGTAGGCCCATCTGGCCCAACCGATTGCGAGCCCAATTTAGTCTTAGTCTGAGATTCGAAGACGGGCTCTTGCACTCGTACTGCGATCGCAGCTACCACGCTTTGTCGAATATCCGATGAGTCGTAATCTTTCTTATAAAATTCACGAATTGTTTTAACAATCGCCTCTCGGAAGGCAGCCAAATGTGTACCACCCTGTGTGGTGTATTGACCGTTTACGAAAGAGTAGTATTCTTCTCCATATTGATTCGAATGGGTAATCGCCAATTCGATATCGTTGCCTTTCAAATGAATAATCGGATAGCGAATAGACTCCTCATCCACCTTACTTGACAAAAGATCATGTAGCCCACGGTCTGAAAAATACTTCTTCCCATTGTAATTAATGGTAAGTCCAGCATTTAAAAACGCGTAGTACCAAATCTGGTTTTCGAGGTACTCAGGTATGAAATGGTAGTTTTTGAAAATTCCCCCATCTGGAGAAAAGGTGATTTTAGTACCATTTCGATCAGAGGTTTTTCCGATTGGGGCATCATTGGTTAAAATCCCCTTTTCAAATTCCGCCACTTTGGTTTCACCTTCACGGTAAGCCTGTACTTTAAAAAAGTCCGAAAGAGCATTCACTGCTTTGGTACCGACCCCGTTCAATCCAACAGATTTTTGAAATGCTCCTGAATCATATTTACCACCCGTGTTTATCTTGGATACGCAGTCAATGACTTTTCCCAGAGGAATTCCACGTCCATAATCTCGAACTTCAACTTTGTGTTCCGTGATTTTCACATCGATCGTGCGACCAAAACCCATCATGTGCTCATCAATGGAGTTGTCGAGAATCTCTTTAACCATCACATAGATTCCATCATCATGGGCACTGCCATCTCCAAGTTTACCGATATACATACCCGGCCGAAGTCGAATATGCTCTCTCCAATCGAGAGATTTGATACTATCTTCGGTATAACTACTTAATTCTGCCATCTTTTTTATTTATTCTTAGATAGATTTCTGTTGAATTTGCTTGAATTTCCCACCCATAATAATGAACAATCCAATAACCCAAATTATTGAAAGTGAAGGAATCAAATAAAAGAAGAAATTGAACTTACTAGCTGCTATTTCTTGCTGATTATTGATCGCGTGGGTGTAAAGAACCATTACACTTAGACTGATATTCAGAATTCCTCCAAAGGAGTAAAACCATCCTAGAAAATAATCCCTGTAACTGTCCCCTATCGGGAAAATGCGGTGCAACCCTCTGTGCGTTTTGGTTTCAAGTAGTTTGGGGGGAAGTAAAACCAGCCCATTCAAGATTACAAAAATCCCGATCATTGAATAGAAAAAGGTTTCTTTTGAGATTTTGTTGATCACCAAACCATTGTCATCCATACTATAGCCAACTGACTCAGCCATTGCAGAATAGAAGTAAAGTAAGAAGAAAATAAAACCAAAAAGGGATAGAAAATAAAATGCTTTTCCAAATCTATATAACATGCTAAAGGGGATTGAATGTGCTAATATAACCGAATTAGGCAAACCGAATTGGACTGTTTCATGTTCACTTTATGTTTATATTTGACAATTACTTTCGGAAAAATCTTCAAAATAATGAAAATCAGAGGCCTTTGAGAAAAGTCTGAATGAGCCATGGGATAAAATATTTTTCCAAAAAGACTTTTCAAATCACTTAAAGAGAAAATCTTCATTCCCTATTTTCTTCATTATTATTCAACCTCAGATTATGTACAGACCTTTTGGCATTTTGCTTTGTTTCGTTGGAAGTGTGCTTCTCCTTGCCTGTAGCAGTAAGCTTGATACCGGCAATTTAAATATGGAAAATTGGAAATCTGATCGCTACGGTTGTGAAGGATTGCGTATCCAAGATCTAGAAGAGTTACAGCGAATCAAAAATACTTTTCTAGGCGCCAATAATCAGGCTTTGATCAAGACTTTTGGAAGGCCAGACCGAGTAGAATTGGTTGATAAAAGCCAAAGTTTTTTCTTTTACTTCCTCGAGCCAAGTATCCAGTGTGATGGGGTGAAAATAGAAAAAGAACCGCTAAGGATTCTTTTTCGAATGAATGCAATTAGCAAAGTATCTGAGGTAAATATTACAACCCAGAACCCATAAAGCAAAGCGCAGCTGCACCTAGGGTTCCAGCATTATTTTCCAAAGTCGCTTTCTTAAGCTTTAGATCTTTTACGTAATAGGGCGTCAAATACTGCTTTATGGTATGCTCAAGTTTAGGCATCATGAATTCCAATCCCGCAGAAATACCTCCTCCAAAGTAAACTGTATTGATATCCAAAATTCGGATGGTCGATACAATCGCTTCTCCTAGAATCCTTCCTACTTCTTCAAAAACCATTAAGGAAACTGGATTTCCAGCTTTTGCAGTATCCACCAATAAGTGTGTGCCAAGCTCTGCTCCGATCAAAGAACCAGCTTTCTCTGGGTAAGCAGCAATCATCCTTGCCATGATAGTCAAGATTCCTTTTCTGCCGATGAGTGTCTCCAGACCGGCAGTTCCCTGAGCTAGCATGTGACCCATTTCCATCGCGTTGCCTCTTGAGCCTTTGAAAACTTGACCCTCCAAAAGCAAGGCACTTCCAATACCTGTCCCCATGGTGATGAAAATAAAGTTTTCTTCAGGATTATCTTTTCCATAATAGAATTCACCCATTGCCGCTGCAGCGGCATCATTCTCTAGGTAAAATTCATGCTCAGGATATACTTTTTCAAGTCCGCCTTTTAAGTTAAATCCATTTAAAGAGGGTATAGCAGGAATCTCTAGTGTCGTGGTTCGGTCTTTGGAGATCAGACCTGGTAGTCCAATCCCAACTTTTTGAACGGTTGGATATTTATCGAGGTACTTTTTTAGACCTTTAATGAAACAGGGACCAAAGCCATGCTCATCGTCACGATAAGGAGTGGTATCCTCTTTTTGAAAATCTAAAATCTCTCCCTTTTTATCGACCAATCCGATCTTTAAATGGGTTCCTCCCACATCTACACCCAAAAAGTGTGTATCCATATTTTGCATATTATTCTCCATAGGTTTGAATTTCAAAAAAGCAAAAGAATCAGATTACTTCCTATAATCGTCCCCAATCTGTCTGAAAATTTTGAAAACTGCAGGACAAACGAGTGTATTTTTTAAAGAAAGCTCCAAAATTCCATGCATATTCTTCCGATTGGTGTGTGGATACTCTCGGCAAGCCTTTGGTCGATCCTCATATACTGTGCACTTATTGTCTTCACTTAGGAATGGGCATGGAGAAAAATTCAATACATAATCTCCTTCCTCATCTCGGTGAAGATATTGATCTATAAATGCAATGCTTTTGATTCGGAGACCTTTTGCTAATCGATCGATATCGGTATTCAAAAAGATTGGGCTAGTAGTCTTGCAGCAGTTAGCACACTCCAAGCAATCAATTTTTGAAAAAACTTCATCGTGATTTCGCTCAAATTGTTCATCAAGTACCTTAGGCTTTACTTTCTTGAGCCAAAGTCGAAGCTTCCGATTTGTCGCAAAACCTGATTTTGATTCTTTGTTAAAATTATGAATATCAATTTCCACGGCTTAATCTTCGATCAGAGAGATTCCATCAGGCTGAATCTGAATTTTTCTTGCCTTATAAAGTTGCCCGATGCATTGCTTAAAATGCTTTTTACTCATTCCCAACAAGTCTTGAATTGCTTCTGGTGTCGATTTATCATTAAGCGGCAAAAACCCGGTTTTAGACATGATTTCAAGTATTTTCTCAGAACCTTCGTCGAATTTCACTCGCCCGGGAGCTAAAAGCTGGAGGTCCAATTTCCCATCATCTCTTCGCTTTTTGATAAAAACCGAGCGTTTTTCTCCTATTTCTAAAGGTTGGAAAACCTCGTTTTTAAAAAGTAACCCTTCAAATTCACGCTCTACCAAAACTTTATACCCTAGATCTGTTTCATCAAAAATCAACCCCGTTACTTCCATGCCCTCAGCAAATTCAACAGGTGCATCAAAGATAAAGTCTCGGTACTTGTTCACTCCGATCAATCGATTTGTTTTGTGATCTACACAGATTTTGACTAGGTATTTTTCTCCTGCCACCATGTTTTTACCCATTTCGGCTTTTGGTACCAGTAAATCCTTCGGCAATCCCCAATCCATAAAAGCACCAAAATCAGTGACTACTTTTGCTTCCAAAACTGCGAAATCATCCAAAAAAGCCAAAGGCATTTGGGTTACTGCAACCGGTCTATCTTCGGAGTCTGTGTAGACAAAAACCTCCTTCTGGTCTCCTTCTTTTTCTTCACCAGTTAAATATCCCTTTGGTAAAAGTAATTCTTCACCTGAGCTCAACGCTAGGTAAGCTCCAAAGTCAGTGAATCTATTAATAGGTAAGCTGGAGACAATTCCGAGTTCTTTCATATTCCAAAGGTAGGCATAAATCAGATTTTGAGCCGAAAGAATTATGACAAACAATGTCTGTAAAGCCATTTTAAAAATTGGAATTCGGATCGATCAACCTTAGCTTTGACCTATTCATCCGCTTCAAAAGCATCCGAAATAACCCAAATAAATTTGTTTTGCTCGTAATCACCTACTTATGAAAAATATCGCTGTAATCGGTTCTGGAACTATGGGGAATGGTATAGCCCATCTTTTTGCTCAAATGGGACACCGTGTTTCATTGATTGATATCAATCAAGATGCACTTGATCGTGCACTCCAGACCATTGGTAAAAATATGGATCGGCAAGTAGGCAAAGGAGTACTTTCAGCCGAAGAAAAAACGAGTTCACTAAATCGAATTCAATCATTTACGGCCTTAGAGGAAGGTGTTAAAAATGCGGATTTGGTAGTAGAGGCCGCTACTGAAAATATTGAAATTAAGCTAGAGCTATTCCGTCAAATCGACCAATTCAGCCCTTCTGCTTGTATTTTAGCAAGTAATACCTCCTCTATTTCGATTACCAAAATCGCTGCAGTGACGAATCGTCCAGCTCAGGTCATCGGAATGCATTTTATGAATCCTGTGCCGGTGATGAAGTTAGTCGAGGTTATCCGTGGCTATGCAACTTCTGATGAAGTCACTAATCAAATCATGGAACTGTCTAGGAGTCTAGGGAAGGAGCCTGTGGAAGTAAATGACTATCCAGGCTTTGTCGCTAACCGAATCCTTATGCCAATGATCAATGAAGCAATCTATACCTTATTTGAAGGGGTAGCGGGCGTGCATGAAATCGATACGGTGATGAAACTAGGGATGGCACATCCGATGGGACCACTCCAATTGGCTGATTTTATAGGACTGGATGTTTGTCTTTCGATTCTGAAAGTGCTTCATGAAGGTTTCGGTAATCCTAAATATGCTCCATGCCCACTTTTAGTAAATATGGTAACTGCTGGCTACAAAGGAATTAAATCAGGTGAAGGATTCTATCAATACACTAAAGGCAGCAAAGACAGTATCGTTGCTCCTCGTTTTTCTAACTAATCAAAAATGCATCTCGCAGTATCTGGAAATATCGGTAGTGGCAAGACTACTCTCACTGAAAAACTTGCTAAACATTACGGCTGGAAAGCTGAATTTGAAGCTGTAGATGGTAACCCATATTTAGCTGATTTCTATGAGGATATGGGGCGATGGGCTTTTCATCTTCAAGTCTATTTTCTAAACTCTCGTTTTAATCAAATCAAAAAAATCCAAGAAAGTCCTGTCTCTACAGTTCAAGATCGGACGATCTACGAGGATGCTTATATTTTTGCGGCTAATCTTTATAAAAGTAAGCTTCTCACTGAACGCGATTATTGGAACTACAAGGAATTGTTTGATAGTATGATTGCCCATGTGAAAGCACCTGATCTATTGATTTATCTGAAGGCAGATATTCCGAAACTTGTAGGCCAAATCGAAAAGCGAGGGAGAAGCTATGAGACCACCATGCGAATTGATTATCTCAAACACTTAAATGAGCATTATGAAGAGTGGATAGCTAATTATTCTGAAGGGAAATTGTTAATCATCGATGTGAATCACCTTGATTTCGTGGATCGTCCAGAGGATTTTTCCATGATCGTCAACAAAATAGATCGAGAGATTTTTGGGCTTTTTACCTAATCAAAAATATAATTTTTCTACAGGTAGAAAAAACTGTTCAACCAATGCAAATTTTAAAATTCCAAAAGGATAATATCCAACATTTGGAATTTCAACTTTCTACTTTGCGCATCAACCATTTTAAAATCATCGCTTGTTGCTCTTCTTTGGGATTGACGAGTAATTGATCCAAGCGCTTGAGTGAGCCGCCTGTCATCAGCGTTTCGTAGGGATAAAGTCGAAAAATCTTGTACCCGTGAAGCCTTGATTGCAAATCCATTTGAGCATCATTATAAGCGGTAAGCTTCCAGCCTGGACTTCCATTTTGTGTGAAATCAGCAGGTTCGGAGGCTTTTCCAAAACAAGCTTGTGAAAAAGGAGAACCGTTCCAAATACGTTCTTGCATTCCGCCTTTGAGACATTCCTTCTCAAAAGTCCGACAGACACGCTTTACACCTTCGGTAAATTGGAAATTGAACTCAGCATACAAATCAGATCGAAGCGAAATCAATCGATATCGATTAAAATGTAATTCATCGTCCCAAATGATAAGATTTCGTTTGATCTTGAAATCGAATTTTAGCTTTTCCAAGAGCGGCAAATATCCATTGCCTCCCAAATCCTCAAAGATTTCATGAAGCCAAGCTTTCCCCTTTTGATCCAAAAAAGACGGATTTACTTCCAAATCAAAATCTGGCTCATAGTCAACTTGACCTTCTCTAAGAATTAGGTCAAGCTGTCGAGTCATCAAATTATCCATGGATTAGATGTTTTCCCGGAGAATGTCCCAAGTATGATCCGCGAGTAATTTTATTTCCGCGATGAATGCCGCCCAATCCTTCTTCCGACCCCATTCTTCAGGGCCGATCATGCTTAGGAAGTCGGTACCATCTGATTTTTGATATAAGTAATAGATATGGTTTATCAGAGGTTCAAAAGAAATTGAAGCACCGTAGATCCGCTCAGACACTTCTATTCGAGCTTGAATCTTCTTAGCTTGATCAGCAAGTAGTTTCATCTGCTGATAAATTTGAGACATCTGCATATCTGTCTGACTGTGCATTGCCGCGACAGCTCGACCAGTAATTTTGCCTTTGTCCTCCGGCTTGATCAATGCACTTCCCGAATGATGGGCATAGGGCAGCAAGCCTGGGTTGTCAGTAGTCTTATCTTTCATCCGATCGAGATCCAATCGGTCCACATCTATTTTTTTACCTGTCATTATTTTTTAGTCTCATCACCAGTGGTGATTCGTTCTTTAAGATTTCCCTTTGAACCGGGGAAAGTAGTACGCTGCGAGATATCGTAGCCGATCCAACACATGATTAACATGAAAATCACGAAAAGGATAAGAAATAGCCTTTTATTTTTTTGCATAAGCTATAAGCCGATGGATAGTTCAGGTGCAAAATTAATTAATTGAAAACAATGAGCTACCATTCAGCCATTATTATTGGGTCTCTATAGTAGAAAATCATACTTTGTGAAAAATGTTTTAATTTTATAAAAAGGAAATTTAACCAATGACATTAAAGCACTTTTTCATGTATAAATTAATAAGCCCGCAATCGATCTATCAGTATTTTGGAGATGATGATCCAGATATGATTAGAAGCATGATCAACATCATTCTTGAAACGAATATTCAAGAGCTAAAAGAGTTAACCTCTTTTTATGAAAAGGTCGATTTTATTTCCATAAAAAAGCGGTGCCACAAGGCTAAGCCAAGCATGAGCTATATCGGTGCTTTAGGAACCAAAAAAATCCTTGAAGAAATCGAATTAAATCTGGAAAACTCAGCAGAGTTGAATTCCAAACTCCAAGTAAACTTGAATGGTATCGAGATTGAGCTTAGTGATTTCCTCGAAAAATTATAACCAAAAACCTTCTAAAATAAACTCTATGAAGCAAAAGCTACTCTTGCTAGCAGTATTCTTTAGTTATTTTTCAACTGCTTCCGGTCAATCTCCACTCTCGATAGAATACATCATGCGAGATCCTGTTTGGATGGGGACTTTTCCCTCCAACGTCAGATGGTCTGAAGACTCGCAGAAAATATACTTCAAGTATAATTCAGAAAAAGACCCAGCGGATTCACTCTACAGCCTCGATATCAAAAACCTTGGCAAACCATCCAAAGTACAATGGTCTGAGGAGAAAATACTTGGTGAAAGAGGTTCCAATTATTCAAAAGATCGTGCTTTCCGGATCTTCAAAGAAGATCAGAAACTCTTTTTGGAGGAAATGAAGTCAGGAAAAGTAAGCACCATTTTAGATTGGTACAGCGATTTTTCCAACCCAACCATTTTGGCGAACGAAAACGAAATCGCCTTTAATTCTTCAAATAATATTTATGTCCTCGATCGAACGACCAAAGCTGTAAAAAAGGTCACTCAAATCTCCACAAGCTCTACTCCCACTCCCAAATCTACTTCATCCACAGGTGCAACCCCCGATTTTGTGGAAGCTGAGAATCTCGCATTACTTCAAGTAGTGGCTGAACGTGAGGAAAAGACTAAACTGCGAAAAGCTTATCGAGAATCAATTGCGGATGAAGACGAAAAGGAATTCACCTACTATACCTCCGGCAAAAATCCTGTCGGGCTTCAACTTTCTCCTGATGGGAGATATGCAACCTTTTCAAACTACAAGACAGAAACAAATAAGCCTACCAAAGTTCCCGACTATGTAGCCGCGTCAGGCTATACTGAGGATTTGAATTCACGTTCAAAAGTGGGTACTAAGCCTACCAAAACTGAGATTGGAATCTATGATCTTCAGCGTGATACGGTCTATTTTATCAGTGAATCGAATCTCGGCGGAATAAAAGATCTTCCGGATTATGTGAAAGACTATCCGGATAAAACTTGGGAGGAAAAAGATCGTGAAGTGATTTTTGCAGGTCCATTCTTTTCTCCAGATGGAAAAAATGCAATAATTCAAGTGAGATCAGTAGATAATAAAGATCGATGGATTGCAAAGGTGGATCTGAATTCTGGGGCTTTAGAAACTTTAGATCGACAGCGAGATGAGGCTTGGATTTCGGGCCCTGGTATTGGTTGGTCATTCTCTCCTGGCACTTTTGGATGGCTCCCAGATAATGAGCACATCTATTTTCAATCCGAAGAAACTGGCTATTCGCACCTTTATTTGCTAAATATCAATACCGGAGCGAAAAAAGCACTGACCTCAGGTACCTATGAGGTTTTTGATCCCTTCATTTCAAGAGATAATAAGTCTTGGTATTTGACGACATCTGAAGTTGATCCCGGCGAACGCCACTTTTATCGGATGCCGCTTATGGGTGGGAAGATGGAGAAGTTGACCACTTTGACTGGAAATAATGAAGTGAGCCTCTCACCAGATGAGAAAAAATTGGCGATTCTTTACTCATACAGTAATAAACCAGAAGAAATCTACCTACAGGAAAATAAAGTAGGCGCCTCTTCAACTCAATTGACTTCAGGTCAAAGTGAGGAATTTAAAGCATATAATTGGAGAGATCCACAGCTAGTCCACTTTACTGCCGAAGATGGGGCGCAGGTTCCGGCTCGCCTTTACACCCCGGATCCAACTAAGAATAATGGCGCTGCGGTCATTTTTGTACATGGTGCCGGCTATTTGCAGAATGTCCACAAATGGTGGAGTTCCTACTTTAGAGAATACATGTTTCACAATTTATTGACGGACATGGGCTATACGGTACTGGATATTGATTATCGAGGATCTGCAGGCTATGGCCGGGATTGGCGAACGGGAATCTACCGACATATGGGAGGCAAAGATCTTTCTGACCAAGTCGATGGCGCAAAATTCTTAGTAAATTCTCAGGGAGTAGATGCTGAACGAATCGGTATCTATGGTGGAAGTTATGGTGGATTTATTACCCTGATGGGTTTATTTACAACTCCTGAGGTATTCAAATCTGGTGCAGCTCTTCGATCTGTGACTGATTGGGCGCATTACAATCATGGCTATACTGCCAATATTCTCAACACTCCCGAAGATGATCCTATTTCCTACCGTAAATCGTCTCCGATTTATTTTGCTGAAGGATTGAAGGGAAATCTTTTGATGGCACATGGCATGGTGGATGTCAATGTTCATTTTCAGGATGTAGTTCGACTTTCTCAGCGATTGATCGAACTTGGAAAAAACAATTGGGAAATGGCGATTTACCCAGTAGAAGATCATGGATTTGTAGAGCCTAGCTCTTGGGCAGATGAATACAAACGAATTCTAAAATTATTCAACACCACCCTACTTGAAGATTAAATGAAAAAAATTGAAGCTCTTTCTAAAATACTAATCCTTCAAACAGGGTTAATATTTTCTTTTTTCTCCTGTGATGAAAAATCAGTAGCTCCAGCTCCTATTCAAGGAGAAATCTCAGAAAAAGCCATGGTGGTTTCCGCGAGAGAAGAAGCTTCAGCGATCGGTTTAGCAATTATTCAGCAAGGTGGAAATGCCTTTGATGCCATGATGGCCACAGAACTGGCTTTGGCCGTAACCTACCCTTTTGCAGGGAATTTGGGCGGTGGCGGTTTTATGGTCTATCGAATGGCTGATGGTAGTGTGGGTTCGATTGACTATCGGGAAAAAGCACCTGGAGCAGCTACTCGTGATATGTATTTAGATGCGGATGGCAATGTAATTCCGGGACTAAGTACTCAGGGTGCTATGGCATCAGGAGTTCCAGGAACTATTGCTGGAATCTTTGAGGCGCAGGCGAAATTTGGAAAGCTAAACCCTGCAGCTATCATCCAGCCGGTGATTGAATTGGCCGAAAAGGGATTTGTGGTTACTCCAAGACAAGCAGAACGCCTTGAAAGGATGAGAGAAACATTCATTGAAGTGAATGGCGAGTCTACATTTTATGGAAAGGCCTATCAAGCAGGTGACACAGTCAGAAACCTTGCTTTGGCTAATACGCTTACTCGGATCGCGGCAAATGGTAGCGCTGAATTTTATACCGGTGAAACTGGGAAAAAAGTCGCCAGTTTTATGCAGGCGAAAGGTGGAATTATTACTGAAACAGATTTAGCCGATTACCAAGCTGCTTGGAGAGATCCTATCGTTTTTCCATACAAAGAATTAAAGATCATCTCTATGGCCCCACCAAGTTCTGGAGGAGTGACAATCGCACAGATATTTGGGATGATCGAAGGGTATGATTTGAGAAAACTCGGTCATCACAGTTCGGAACATATCCAGCTCTTGGTTGAGGCAGAGCGAAGAGCTTATGCAGATCGTAATTTCTTCTTAGGTGATCCCGATTTTGTAAAAATTCCAATTGCTGCTTTGACCGCTAAGGATTACTTGAATAAGAGAATGGAATCATTCAGCATGGATCAGGCTTCAAAATCTTCTGATATCGCACCCGGTGATATTATTTTTGGGGAAAGCATGGAGACTACCCACTATTCCATTGTAGATGCAGAAGGAAATGCCATCTCTGTAACCACTACTTTAAATGGTGCCTATGGTTCCAAAGTGTATATCGACGAGTTGGGATTCTTCATGAATAATGAAATGGACGATTTCAGCTCCAAAGCTGGAGTTCCTAATATGTTTGGTTTGATTGGCGCAGAAGCCAATGCTATTGCTCCGGGGAAGCGAATGCTATCCTCTATGACACCGACAATCGTAGAAAGGGACGGCAAACTCTGGATGGTGGTCGGTACACCTGGTGGCTCTACAATTATCACCTCTGTCGTGCAAACCATTCTCAATGTATATGAATTTGGGATGGGCATGCAGGCTGCAGTTGAAGCACCTCGCTTCCACCATCAGTGGCTTCCTGATTTGGTCAGCTTCGAACCAGACTCTTTTGATTCCATGTTGATCCAAAGCCTGAAAGCGAAGGGTTACCTTATTTTGGAAAATAACAACCCAATCATTGGAAAGGTCGATGCAATCTTGGTTTTGCCAAATGGTAAGCTGGAAGGTGGCGCCGATCCTCGCGGTGATGATAAAGCGAAAGGTTTTTAACTAATATGAAGCATAAAAAAAAGCTCAAATCTGTAAAGATTTGAGCTTTTTTTATTTAACAGAAATTCCTACTCCATGAGACTGAAAAAGTCACCTGTCAAATTACGAATCCGATTCATGGACTGCAAGATGTCTAGCTTGGTGTCATTGATCCCAATTCGTGCGTTAAAAAGCGATCGCTGGGCTTCCCTTAAGTCCAGAGAACTTGCCAAACCTCGATCGAATCGATCCTGAGTTCTGCTAAAATTATCTTCAAATGTAGCTAAGTCATTTTGCTGTCGACCAAGCTTTGTCTTCAATATCAACAGTTGGCTTTGCTCTTTGACTGCCTCCTTTACCAATTCATCTTCAACTAGGGAAAGTTGGGTCTGAGAGTTTTCAACTTCGATTTTAGCATTTCTGATTCCCTGATTTACCCGCTTTCCATCGAAAACTGTAAAGCTCAGCGATAGTCCGGCGGAGTAGCCTAATGTTTCTAATTTGGCTAATTGCTGAACTTGATTTTGCTGACGGAAATAGCCATAATCCGCAAAAGCATTCAAAGTTGGATATTTGACCGATTCTCTAACTTTCAACTGATTGGTTGACACCATTACAAACTCAGAATTGATCTTCAACGATGGGTTGTTTTCAATTACTTTAGATTTCAATTCCTGCATTTCCATCATGGCTGGATCTACAAATGCTACAGCTACTAAATATCCGGTCTCAGGAGCAATTCCCATCAGGAAATTAAGCTCTTTAATCAGGTTGTTTTTTAGCAGGCGTACATTGTCCAAGGCATCAAGTTCCTGATTGATATCTGTTTTTGCTGACAAAGCTAAAGATCCAGTTGCTTGACCAAACTCAATCTGATTTTCAATTCTTGTCAATTGCTCCCGACTGATCTCCACATTTTCAATAAGGAGCTCTTCCCTACTTTGCAGCTTGGCCACGTCTAGATAAAGAGTCGAAATACCCAAAATCAACTCATTCAAGACCACTTCTTGCTGATAGCGAGAGATACTTCGTTCGTTTTCTAAGAGTTTATAGCGGTATTTTCCACCAAATCCTCCAATCAACAAATAATCCGCCCGAACTCCCGCACTGAGTGTGGTAGACTGGACTCCACTTTCTTCTAACTTGACTAGTGGTGGATTGTCTGTAAAAGTTCGAATATTAATATTGGCATTGTTCTCCGATAGCTTTACATCAGACGCTAAGCGAACGCTGGGCATCAGGCCCGCATTACCTTTGAAAACATTGCTCTCAGCGATTTCAACAAGATTACGCTGGATTTTCAACTGTTTGTTGTTGATGATTGCCAAATCTATGGCATCTTCCAAAGTTAAAATTTGATCCGACGAGGTGGTTTGACTGTAAAGCGGAAACCCGAAAGCTTGAACCAACAGTAAACTGATAAGTATCTTTTTCATACGTTTTAGGCTAGTTCGTTATTAATTTCTTTTAGGACTTCGTCTAATTGCTCTGCTTGTTTTTCTGAATTTCGATGAAACAATCGATGCACTCTAAATTTCAAATTGTTGATTAGAAGTAGAATTGCCGGCAGAAAAGTAAGTGAAAGTACCAATCCGAAAATCAATCCGTAAGCAATCGCAATAGCAGTTGGCTTGATAAACTGAGCACTTACTGAATTGCTCAATAGTAAAGGCGCTAATCCAAAAACCGTAGTGATTGTAGTTAAAACGATCGGTCTGAATCTAGAAATGGCTGCTTCCGTCAGGGCATCTTTCAATTTCATTCCCTGCAGAATATTTTCATTGTAGGTGGATACGAGTACCAGACCATTATTTATTAAGATTCCCCAGAGCGCTATCATTCCCAAGAAGGAAAAGATACTGACGGGAATTCCATGAATAAAAGTTCCCCAGGCAACCCCAACAAAGGCGAATGGAAGCATCGCTAAAATTGCCATAGTTTTACCCACAGAGCGATAGTTTAGCATCAGCGTTGCTACGATCAGGATAAATACCATGGTTGTAGGTCCTTGACTTGAGCTTTGGGTTTTACCAGATAATCTTGCCTCTCCTTCTAGCGTGTATCGAATTCTTGGAAATCGTTCCTTAATCTCTTTCAAAACTGTCGCTTCTGCATCTCCAAGAATTGCTGGAACAGATACCAGCAAATTAGCTTTATCAGCTTCTACTCGCATTTCTCGATCACCGGATTGATGATTGATCTCAGTTACATTGGTTTTATAATTGAAAGTGGCCAATTCACTCATCGGATAAGAATCTCCTTCAGGTGTTGAGAGGCGCATGTTTTCAAGATCTTTTACAGACCTTCTATCTTCCACGTCGTACCTGACCCAAATTTTGACCTCTTCATCTCCCCGCTGTAAACTCTGTGCTTGCAAGCCAAAGAACCCTTTCCTGATCTGGTCAAAAACCTGAGCTTCAGAGAATCCAAGTAAGCGTGCGTTGTCATTTAAGGTCATTTCCAATTCCGGCATGCCGAGTTTATCGGTATCAGTCACATCTTTTAAGTCCTCTTGTTTTTCCAGATATTGTCGAAGCATCGTCTTTGCATTTCGTAGATCCTCTTCGTTTTTACCTATCAATGCGATCGAAACAGGCTTTCCGAAAGCAGACAAACTGGTATAGGAAAGGTTTCTTGCTTCGGGAATTGGTCCCACCTTATCTCTGATTTTACTTGCTACATCATAAGAGAGTATATTTCGGGTATCACCCTCGAGCATGTAGATATTCAGGTATCCTTCATTACTCTTTGGTCCGATTACTTTCTCTACAAATCGAACAACCTGGAGATCATCGTCTCGCTCGGCGGAGTATTCTTCATTCACTTCCCAAACCGCAGCTTCAATCTGATCGAGCTTTTCCCGAACGATTTTCTCATCAGTTCCAAGGGGCAATTCTAAATTTGCAGTCACCTGGTCTTGATCGATATTTGGGAAAAATGTGCCTTTAATCAACCCTGAACCTAGCGCAGCAATGGTTAAAACCATGGCAATTAAGACTACGATAATTGGAATTATGGGTAATCTTAAACTGAATCGAATCAGCTTGGAATAAAATTTATCACGAAATCGAAGGAGCGAATTATTGGTGATCTGAGTGATTTTCCAAGGCTTATCATCACGTCTCAGTGCTTTAGATCTTGCAATGTGAACTGGAAGGAAAAACAAACTTTCCAATAAAGCCACGAATAAGGTTCCGCAAACTACAAATGCCACATCTGAGAAATAATCACCCAATTGACCATCAAAAAAGAAGAAAATGCTGAATGCAAAAGCAGTCGTTAGAAGTGAAGAAACTATTGCAGGAATCACCTCTATCGTCCCCTGAATCGCAGCCTGAAGCGGTGTAAGCCCCTTCATGAATTTCTCATAAATATTTTCAGCTACCACTACTCCATCATCAACGATGATTCCTAATACGATAATCGTCCCGAATAGGGAAACCTGATTGATCGTCAAATCATAGAAATAGCTGAGTATGAACATTCCAAGCAAAGCCACGGGGATTTTGAATGCAACCCAAAAGGCGATTCTAGGATCTAAAAACAATCCCAAAACAATCAAAACTAACAGGATTCCCTGCCACGCATTATTCACCAATCGAGAAATGGAATCACTCAAGGGAATACCACGATCCTCAATGATGATCAGTTGAAACAATTCATTTTTTGTATTGAACTCCGTCACAAAGGCATTAAGAATTTCAGCGTTATCAAGAATATCTTCATTATTTCTGCTGAATACCTTTAGCGTCACAGCAGGATCTCCATTGACAAAACTTTGATCAGGTTTACTAGTAAAGCGATCCTGCACATCTGCGATATCTCGGAGATACACCACTTTCCCATCGGGTGTCGCTTTAACAGTGATATTAAGTAGGTCTTTCGCAAAGTATTTCCGACTATCCAATCGGATCAAAATCCGTTGCTTTCCTGTCTCCAACTCACCACCAGAGGCTTTTACATTGCTGCTGTTTATTGCATTAGCCACTTCCTCAAAAGTCAATTGGTAAGCGCGAAGGTCATTTTCTCGAAGTTTCACTTCAATCTCCTCATCAGGATAGCCTGAGATGAAAATTTGGGATAGGCTGGGATTTAGAATCAACTCATCCTTGATTCCTTTCGCATAATCTTTGAGCATTCGTACGCTTCCTTCACCTACCACCCCAAGTGTCATGGTGTAATTCAGGATCTCCTCTTTTGCAATAACCGGCGTGTCCATTCCCTGAGGGAAAGTGGTAATGCCGTTTACCGCATTATTGATATCCTGAATGACCTCGTTGCGATCAGCGTCTTCAGTAAGTTCGATTCTGACATTAGCAAAGCTTTCCGAAGCAGTTGAAGTGACTCGATCAATTCCTCGAAGCCCCTCGAGTTTATCTTCGATTTTATTAATAACATCCTCCTCTACTTCTTGTGGAGATGCACCTCGATAAACCACGTTAACTGTGATGAAGTTAACAGGTTCAGGAGGGAGGAAATTTGATCGCATATTGACCAGGGAGATCAGGCCAACCACCAATATCAGCCCAATCAGGATATCTACCGTCTTGGGACGTTGCGCTAAGAATTCGATAATATTTTTCATCTTATTGCACGACTTTTTTACCGGCTATCGGTTCTGCAAACTGTGTCAAAATCACCTGATCCTTGGCAGAAAGACCTTTAACCAAAATAGAATCCTGCATAATTTGGACTGTTTCGATTGGTTTACTGATGATGAGATCACCGCGCAAAATCAAAACTGCCTGATCTCTTCCCAGTGCAGAACTTGGAATCACATAGACATCGTCAAAGCTAGCCGATTCATAGGCTCCTCTCAGATACATTCCAGGCTTAATATTTTGACCACTGATTTGGAAATAAACTGGAATATTTTGAGTTTGAGCATCAATGGTACCTCCAACTCGAATAAGAGTCCCGACCCAAGAACCAGGCATTTCATTACTCGAAAAGGTAATCTTCTCACCCACTTTTAGCTGCGCAGCCAACTTGACCGAAACTCCGGATTCAATTTCAAACTCATTACTAATAATAGTTGCGAGGGGTTGACCGGGGGAAACTAATCCACCAACATCGACCATAGCATTGGTGATGATTCCAGTGTAAGGTGCTCGTATAGTAAACTTGCTAAGTCTATTTTCTTGAGCTTTGAGCCTGTAAAAAGAAGTATATACACCACGAGAAGTCACGAAAAATTTCTCTCCTTTAGACTTCGTACTTGGCAATTCTGCCAAAGGCTCGTTAATGTCAATGTTATCCAAATACAGTAGCCATTCTTGATAATTGTCCTGATAATCGGACTTTAAATCGGGCATAATACCTGTTATAATGTTTAGAAAGGCACTTTTCTCAGATTGAAGGTTGAGACGAAACTCCTCCGATTCAATGCTTAACAACGTTTGCCCTTTTCTAAAGCTTATTCCTTGTTTCATGGAAATTGAATTTGGGAGGATCAGTCCCTGGACTTCGGCAAAGAGTTGCGTTTCGTTTTTGGCGATTACTCGCCCACTAATCAATTCTTCGACTTGTTTGCTTTTTGCGCTTACTTCCAAAAGCTGCAGCTTGCTCCTTTCGATCGTTGCGATGGTTTCCACCTTCTGATCGGAATCAGCTTCTGTCGTTGATTCTCCACCGCAACTCTGAATTAGCAGCGCCAGAAAAAAGAAAGGTAAATAGGTTTGGTAAAGGTTCTTTTTCATCTATAAAGTGTAATGGGTTATGAGTAAGATTTAATAAGAGCGTTTGGGATTTTTTTAAATGACTTCTAGTCATAATTGTTTAAACTATTCAAATTGATAATCCTGAGGTAATAATATGGGAGAAGGTTTCAATCAGTTTCTCCTGATTAATCTGCTTGAAATCAGGGATAATGGACTTTTTCGAGTCTATAAACTGAATCACTCCAACACAACAGGCCCAAATGATGTAATCAATAAATTGAGTTTCTAGATTTGGGTTGATCTCTCCCGACTTTTTTCCTTCATCTATGATCTGCTCAATAAATTGTTGGAGTGCCATGCTTACCTTCAAATATTCCTCTCGGTCTTCCTCATTTCCATGCTGCTCAAAGTAGTTCAGCAGACTATAATATTGGGAGTTATTACAATAGAATTGGTAGCATGCCATGCACACTGCTCTGATTTTAGAAATACTTGATTCTTGATCGGAAACAGACTTTTTAAACTCTCCAAACATCATATTGACTGATTTAATGGACAATTCAGCGAGGAGTTGATCTTTTGTTTTATAGTATTTGTAGACAGTACCTTTTGCGATCTGTGCATGAGCAATTACTTGATCGATGGTGAAATTCTGTAGACCATATTTAAGCAAGACTATCTCCGCAGCCAAGAGAATTTGCTGTTTGCGGATTTCTGGGGTTTGATGCTTGTTTATCTTCATAATGACTATCAGTCATTATAATCATTCAGATGAAAAAAGGTTTAATTTTTTTAATCTTACTAATTATCCATTCTGATTTCGATGACCAATAAAATCAGTTTATCAAAAAAAGAGCTGATTTGATCTAAATCGCCATCAATCGACTTTCATTGTTTTACCGGAATAAGTACCAAATTGATTTTATAAGGCTTTGATCAATCCTAATTCCCTATTTTAGCAACCTATTAAAAATAATGATCCACCAAACTTCATGCATCAACTTTTCCAGAAAGCGTATCAAAACCCTTCCAAAATTGCCATTATTGATAAAAATGGATCTTACACATTTGGGCAATTGCTTTCGAAAAGCCAGCAAATTGCGCAGCAGATTTTAGCTGGAGAAGCTGATCTTAAGGAAGCAAGAGTGGCATTCATGGTTTTCCCTGGTTTCGATTACGTAGCCACACAATGGGCTATTTGGCAAGCTGGAGGTATCGCTGTTCCACTTTGTATCTCCTACCCTTTTCCTTCATTGAAATATGTGTTGGATGATACCGCAGCCACTGTTATAATTACTGGCGATGAATATCTGGAAGTACTCGATCCAGTCCGATCGGTTGAGTCTATTCGTTTCTTTCAAATCTCAGATTTCTCATCAGCAAAAGAATCCGGTTCAATGCCTGAAATCGAACCTTCCAGAGGAGCGATGATCCTTTATACTTCTGGTACGACGAGTTTACCAAAAGGAGTCTTAACAACTCATGCTAACATTGAGTCTCAAATAATCACCTTGGTCGAAGCTTGGAGCTGGACCGATTCAGATCACACTGTTGGAATTCTCCCGCTGCATCATGTACACGGAATTATCAATGTGCTTTCTTGTGCGCTTTGGTCAGGCGCTTCTATACATTTTCTTAGTCCTTTTGATGCAGAGCAGCTTTATGATCTTTTTGAAACTGGAAAAGTAACGGTCTTTATGGCTGTGCCAACGATTTACTTTAAGCTTATTTCAAGCTTTGAAAGCTTCCCAAAGGAAAGACAAATTCAAATTTCCGGAATTTTAGCAAAGTTTCGGCTGATGGTCTCTGGTTCGGCAGCGCTACCTGTTACGGTCATGGAGCAATGGCATCAGATCTCAGGTCACTATTTGCTAGAGCGGTATGGAATGACCGAGATCGGGATGGCGATAAGTAATCCCTATTCGGGAGAGCGAAGAGCGGGACATATCGGACAGGCGCTACCAGGTGTGGAAATTAGACTTGTAGATGAATCAAATAAATTTGTTTCAGCAGGTGAGCCTGGAGAAATTCAGGTGAAAGGACCTGGAGTTTTCAAAGCCTATTGGGGTAAACCTGACGCCACGGAAAAGTCTTTTACTTCAGATAGTTGGTTTAAAACTGGTGATATTGCGGTGTTTGATGCAAGTTACTATAAGATTTTAGGTAGAGATTCGATCGATATTATCAAGTCTGGTGGCTATAAAATTTCAGCTTTGGAAATTGAAGAAGTCATCCGTACACATCCTCAAATCAAAGACTGTGCTGTTGTTGGAATTCCTGATACTGAATGGGGTGAATTGGTAGTAGCTGCCTTAATTACCGTTACTGACCTCAATTCAAAAGAGCTAACTACTTGGCTTAAAGAACGAATGCCTACCTACAAAATACCTAGACAATTCATTCAATTAGAGGATCTGCCTCGAAATGCAATGGGTAAAGTCACTAAGAACGAATTGAAAAAACACTTTATATCATGATCTACGGCATCGCTCTTTTGGCATTTTCTTTTCTTGTAGGTCAATGGATGGGAATCTTATTAGGTCATTGGATCGGGATTGATTCGAACTTAGGAGGGGTAGGTTTTGCCATGATAATTTTGATTTTGACCAAAGAAGGATTTCAGCAAAAGGGTTGGTTCAAACCAGAATTGGAATATGGAATTGATTTTTGGGGAAAACTTTACATACCCGTAGTTGTGGCCATGGCTGCGAGTCTAAATGTAAAAGCAGCGGTGACGAGTGGTAGCCTTGCCATCGTCGCGGGTATAATTCCGGTGGTGATTTGCTTTTTGATCTTTCCATATCTTAACAAGCCTTTAAAAACAATCTGAGATGTCCGAATTAATGGAGGTGATTGATTCGTATGGCTTGATTGTAGCTTTTTTGGTGGTAGGGATCATCATGCTTTTTTCAGATCTCATTTCCAAGAAAATCTTTCGCTCCAAGATTCCCGGTTCTGCTATTGCCATTTTCTTGGGTCTAGTATTAGGCTATATCGGAGGAGTCTTTGGAGGAGGAGAAAAAGGTCTTTCTGATATTCCTGTATTCAGAGGCCTTGGATTTATGGGAGGTGGGATGCTTCGAGATTTTACTATTGTGGCTACGGCGATTAGCGCTAGTTTTTTCCTGATCAAAAAATCGGGAGTATTAGGGATGATCTCTCTATTTTTTGGAATAGTTATCTTCTTTTCCGTTGGGGTGACTCTAGGATGGATTTGGGGTTTCCGTGATGCAGTGAGTTTGGCTACTATTGGAGCAGGAGCCTGTACTTATATAGTCGGCCCGATAACTGGCGCCGCTATAGGTGCGAGTTCAGATATCATCGCATTGAGCATTGGGATTGGAGTAGTAAAGACGATTTGTGTGACCATATTAACTCCAATATTGGCTAAGCGGATCGGGCTGGACACAGAAAGTGCCGCCATGAGTTATGGTGGGTTGATGGGTACGACCAGCGGAGTAGCTGCTGGACTAGCCGCCACGGATCCTAAACTAGTCCCATATGGAGCTGTGACAGCCACTTTCTATTCCGGTTTGGGTTGTTTGATTTGCCCTTCCGTATTTTATTTGATCTTGGAATATTTACTTTGAATAAAATCGGAATTGAGGAGACTTAACTGATAAGCCTGAAGAGTCATAATCAATTCGCTTCGAATGAATCCGGTTTAAACTGAAATTTTCAATATGGAAGTTAATAAATATTTTCATTGATCAGAATCTTAAAAGATTTAGCAATTCCCTAATGAATTTTCTGCTTTTGTTGTCCTACTCCATCAATAAGCTGAAGAACAAATCTCTATTTGTGAAGAGTGAGTTTGGGGAAAAGGAGTTTTGAGATGTTCCCATTAATACAATAATTCCATTCTAAATTCCTTCTATTTACTCATTTTTCATCAAGCCGCCTGTGAAACCAACTCTGGCAACTAGAGACAATTGTATAAAATTTATATAGAGAAAAATAAAAATACTTACTAAAGTAAATACTTGAGACATGTTCGTAAGTATTTTTTTCCCAAAGACTTGGGATTTGGATTTTTTTTTTATATTTATAAAAATTATTAGATCTAAATAATAAAATTTATGAAAAAGCTATTACTATTCTCGCTTCTTACACTTTTTCTCAGTTTTGGATTATCGATAGATTCCCCTGTTAAGTCTCAGGATTTCGTTTGGGGTTATACTATGGAAAGTCAACCCTGTTCACAATTGTTTGCTATATATACTTACATTTGCGTATCTTCGACAGGAGGATATTGCCAAATCAGTGCTCAGAATCCTTGTCCGGGACCTCCATATTTTTCATAATTAGCTAGTCTAAGTAATGAAAGTTTTTCTTTCAGCAATCCTATTAATTCTTCTTTTTTCTTGTTCTACAGCAAGTGAAAAGAAATCAGAACTTGGAAAAGATATAGTTATCGATTTAAGCGAAGTTTCTGAAAATAATCTTTCATCGATATTTGATAGTACACGATATATCTTACTTGAGGAAGATGATCAAGTTCCATTGGTCAATTTTTTTAAGACGATTGTCACTGACAAGTATGTGTATGTTCAGGATAATAATCTACATAATATTTTCAAGTTTGATCATCTCGGAAGGATAAGCTCAATTATAAAATCAACAGGGGCAGGCCCTACTGAATTTACCCAAATTGAAGACTACCAAGTAATTAATGATACGGTTATCATCCGTGATAATCTTTTGAGAAAACAAATTTATCTCACAGATCAAGGAAAGTTCATCAGGCAATATAGCTCAAAGAATAATGCCTCAAATTTTTACCAAGGGAGCGATTTTAATCTGTTCTTTTTAAATGGTTTAGGGGGTGTAATAAATAAGGAATTTCTCAGAGTTTCTGATTCTGGAGCCGAGGAAGGTTTCCTCGATATAGATCAAAATAATCCAATCATAAAAGTAAAGTTATTGCATGGATTTGTTCAAAATGAAAGAACTAAACAGCTTTCAATAACTTTACCACATTCCTATGAGGTTGCTTTTTTTGATTCTTCTGGATTATTTGATAGGAAAATAAATTTTGATTTTTTGAATATTCCAATAACTCAAGTACAAGAAAAAAAATATTTACAGGCTAAAATAGTTAACGCTTTTTTTCCATTTGAAAACTTCTATTATATGAATGTTTTCTTTCAATTGACAGGATATCAAATCATCTTAAACAAGAATTTTGAACCAACATATATCGGTAAAAATCTTAAAAATGATCTCGATGGTATGAGCTTTTATATACTACCAGTTGCCTACTATAAAGATTTCGCAATCCTTTACCTTCATTCCACCTATATCCACAATACATACAAGCATTTCGAAGCGGATATAAAGGAAAACTATCCTGATGCTCCGATTCATCAGTTTATCAAGGATCATGAATCTGAATTGACTAATGATCGCCACGTTCTGGTTTATTTGAGGTTTAAGGATAGCTTTTACAGAAAGAATTAGGCTTTTATATTTTCTTTTAATTGGAGATATTTTCGGGCTTGATTAATAATTTCTCGGGAAATATTTTTCTTATCTCCTCTCCAAACAGTTCTGTAATCGTAGATTATTTACCTAAGACATTTTTTTTGAAGTCATTTCCATCTTTTTTAAAGCAACCTTAATAGTCTTTTCGAAGAAAATGATTGAACTTAAAATTCGCTTTTAAACCTAAACTCAAGATTATGAAAAACCAACGTCGTGACTTTCTCAAAAAGGCAACGGGAAGCCTCGCACTTGCGACTGCCGGAATCGGCCTTTCGAATACCGCATCGGCCAAATCCATCACGCTCAAATCTCAAATCAAGTCCACTGCCAACGATAAGATCAGAATCGGATTGATCGGTGCTGGAATAATTGGACACTATGATACCGATACCGCATTATTGATAAATGGTGTGGAGCTCGTAGCAGCTTGTGACCTTTATAAAGGAAGAATCGAATTTGCAAAAGAAAAATGGGGCAAGGATCTCTATACTACCATGGATTATCGAGAGCTTTTAGCAAGAACAGATATTGATGCTGTGTTGATCTGTACCCCAGACCATTGGCATCAGCGAATCGCAATTGATGCGATGAAGGCTGGAAAACATGTGTACTGTGAAAAACCTATGGTCCAGCGGATCGAAGACGGTCAAGCCATCATCGACACCCAAAAAGTAACGGGAAAGGTATTCCAAGTTGGAAGTCAGCGAGCCAGCTCGGTGGCTGTGCTGGAGGCGAAGAAAGTCCTTGAATCAGGAATGATTGGAGATTTGACCTTTGTATCCGCTTATTGCGATCGAAGTACTTCAAATGGAGCTTGGAATTATTCAATTCCCAGAGATGCCAGTCCTGAGACCGTGGATTGGGATGAGTTTTTAGGCTATGCCCCTAAAATTCCATTTGATGCCAAGCGCTTTTTCCGATGGAGAAACTACAGCGAATATGGAACAGGGGCTGCGGGTGATTTGATCGTTCACCTATTGACGACAGTCCACACGATTACTGATTCACATGGACCCAATAAGATCTTCAGTGCCGGAGATTTGAAATATTGGAAAGACGGTCGTGATGCCTACGATGTGATCAATGCCTTGATGACTTATCCGAAAAATGAACGTCATGACTCCTTTCAAGTTACGACCAGAGTCAATCTCTGCGATGGAGAAGGTAAAGGAGAATTCGGTTTGAAATTAGTTGGTACAGATGGAGTCATCACTATTGGATGGAATGATTACACGGTGAATACGCTCAAGAGAAGTGCCGCACCTGGATTTGGTGGCTACGATAGCTTTACCAGTTTTTCCAAAGAAGAAAAAAAAGAATTTGAAAAGTGGTACAAGTCCACCTACGGAGATGAAAAAGGTGGTGGGTTTACCAGAAATGAACCGATTTCTTTTGCAGCGGAAAAAGGCTATGACGACCGTTTAGACCACTTTAAGGTGTTTTTCAACGGAATCCGAGAAGCTACACCAATCTTGGAAGATGCCACTTTTGGTCTTCGTGCAGCAGCTCCTTCCCTAGCCTGCAATTTGAGTATTGCCCAAGAGAAACCAATTCTTTGGGATCCGGAAGCGATGAAGTTGGTGTAGCGAAAATGTTGGATGTTGGATGACGGATGACGGATGTCAGGTGACGGATGACCGATGTTTGATTTGGCAAAACTGAAGTTGGAAGAATTTAAAAAGTCAGAAAGCTGAAAATGTGGGATGTTTGGTGACGGGTGACCGATGCTGGGTGAAAGATGTCCGATGTTGAATATATGTTGCCCGATGTATGACTTGGAAGCTGAAATACGCTTGACTGATTACAGACGTGAAATAAGATATTCGAGTAGACATCAAGCTTTACATATTCAATAAAAGTACGTCCAGTTCTGAAAGAAAATCTTGATTGGAATCGGATCTAATTTTCGACGTCGCGGAGAAGGCTGAGAGGGAATTAATGCAGTTGATAAGCATTGAATTTAGCGATATCCAAAATTCCTTGGAGGCATCAAAAGATTATCTGATTATCCGGAATGATGCCAGTAACCTCTTTTTCTTTGCTTATAAGGCTTGAAGACCCGCCAAGGCGAGGCAGGCCGAAGACCGATGACCGAAGTACCGGTAATGCTAGGGTTAACATACTTTAAGTCGCTTTTTGCCGCTAACTGGTGCAATTGCGGATATACATAAAAGATTAAATCGATAAATCTAAAAACAGGGCGAAAGACTTTTTCGCCTTTATTTTTTTGCATTATATCGAACCGCTAGTTTCATGATTCGATGAAATACCTCCGTGTTTTCATATACTCCTCTGAAATCTCCAGAATGAGCTCCATAGGCAAAAATTGGAACCGGAATTCCCGTATGATCATCACTTTGGAAGTTGAGCTCGACAGAATGCCCACTGATAGCTCCTTGAGGGATTGATACTCCGCCTGTTTCATGATCTGCAGTGATTATTACCAAAGTTCCCGGATGATCATCAGCATATCGAATCACAGCTCCAACAGTTAGATCAAAATCGATCACTTCCTCAACAATCATTTTACTTGAATTGCTATGCCCACCAGTGTCTATCATCGCTGATTCCACCATCAGGAAAAATGGAGATTTCGATTTTTCCAGAAATTCCAAAGCGGCTGAAGTAGTCTTTCTCAAATAATCACCTCGTCCATTGGTTACGCTTAAAAGCGATTCCTCAGCCGCAAAATAGCCGATTTTAGAAGCCGAGTTGGATGGGATACCTGACCAATTGTCCACCATAGAAAATCCATTCCCGGTTAACTCCTGAGATAGATCAGTTGAGGATCGATTTAAGTCTGATTTCCCGCCGCCCGCAAAAAAGTCAAGTTTGCTTTTCGGGAGAAACTCCATGATGGATTTGACATCATCTCGCTCAGATACATGGGCAAAAAAAGCTGCTGGCGTTGCTCCGGAAAGTTTGTCGGTGGTAATGATCCCAGACTTAAAACCATACTCATTCAAGATTGTCGGAAGGTTCTCAGCAAATTCTCCACTTGGAAGCATCCCGATAAATCGATTATTGGTTTTATGTCCAGTTGCATACGCTGTTGCTCCTGCGGCAGAATCAGTCGTAAAATCGTCTGCTGCCTGTGTTTTGACCAAACCGATATTTTTGAGCTGCGTCAGGTTAAGCTCATTTCCATTCACAAACATGCCTGAAGCCAACTGAGCCAGTCCATTTCCATCACCGATCATCAGGATAATTTGGTTTACCGGAATCTCTGCCCCGTCATTTTCAAAAGTTGGTAAATATATAGTATGTCTAATCTCTCCAGTGTAAACTAAAGACGCTAATTTGACCAAATACTGATAAGCTTGATGGGGCATATCGGTATTGATGTAGTCTACTCCCATTTCGCTCATGGCTTTCCAAGCAGTCTTGGAGTCCGGCGTAGCCCAAAATCGGATTGGCTTTCCAAAACTATGCACTTTTGCGATTTGAGCTAAGGCTTTTTGCTGCTCAGCTTCGACCATTCTACCTTTTCCATTCCAGACAGAAATACTCCGAAAACTATAACTGACCAACCCAATTTTCTCCCAAGGAAGCTCCACATTCAAATCGACTTTTTGATAATCGAAAAAGATAAAGTCAGGATAGTCAAGGTAAGCTGTCACTTCTGGCTGATTTCCGGAGATGACAATTTTAACACCTTTTGGATTTTCGGTAGTTGCTAAAAGATCCCTATAGTTTTCCAATTGGGTGATTAATAGTGTCAGCGTTGGGACAGCTGCTGTTTTCAAATCAATCAATAATTGAAATTCAGGATTTTCACCAGCATTCATTTCTTTGGCTTTGCGTATAGGATCGAGGTACAGTGACTGAAGTGTATTCTCTGCCTTGATACTTTGCCGCTCATGCGCTACCATCAATTGATTATTTTCCAAAATCACATCCACCTCGATGGATTGGCAAGGCACACTGTAAGCTTCCCAAAATGGCACATTTCGGAGGTAATCATTATGTGAGTGAAGCTTGAAATCTGGATTTTCCTGAGCAAAAAGACAGGTTGGTAGAAAAATAAGCAGATATAGAATTGATTTCATCATAGTCGAAATTAAGGTGTTTACTGTGAGGAATACCATCTTTAGTCAAGTAAGCCTACGATTTAACGAAAGCATAACTTTAGATTGATCTATTGGAAATGAATCAATACCAATTAAATTCTTAACAATTCCTTGAACTGGAAACGAGTTTAATTGGGCAACAATAGAAGACCTTTATTAAGTGAATTTTACTCCTCAAAAAATGACTAAAAAACTCCTTCTATGGATTCCGGTGTTAATCGGTTTTCTTATCTCTGTAAATTTTGTCCAAAAAGCCCCCATAAAGCTTAACGAGATTCAAGTGATCGGCAGTCACAATAGCTATAAAATCGCGATCGAGAAAGAGATCCTGGATTACTTGAGAAATATGAATCCTGCAATCGCCAATTCGCTCGAATACGAACATCTCCCACTTTCTGAACAGTTGGATTTGGGATTACGAAACCTTGAATTGGATGTGAATCATGATCCGGAAGGCGGAAGATATGCAGCCCCCAAAGGCCTGGATATAATTAAATCGAAAGGAATTGAACCACTTCCTTATGATGTTGCCAACAAGCTTCAAGCGCCGGGATTAAAGCTTTTCCATGCCCAAGACATCGACTTTCGGAGTCATCATCTACTCTTTACAGATGCCCTCAAGGAGTTGCTTTCTTGGAGTAATGCTCATCCGGACCATAGCCCAATCTTTATTTTGGTCAATGCCAAAGACAGTCCGATTCCTGGTATGCAAGCCCCGCTCCCGTTTACTGCAACTGCTTTGGATAGTATTGATCTGGAGATTCGCTCGGTTTTATCTTTGGAAAAACTGATTACGCCTGAGTTGGTAATGGGGAAAAATAAATCATTACAGTCAGCGATCCTAGGTCAAGGTTGGCCAGATCTGGATAAAGTAAAAGGTCGATTCTTATTTGTTTTGGATGAAAATCAAGTAAAAATCAATCGTTATCTAGAAAAGCATCCAAATTTGAAAGGTGCAAGTTTCTTCGTCAATGTACCGGAAGGCAATCCAAACGCAGGATTTATGGTCATCAATGATCCCATTGGAAGTTTTGAAAAGATTCAAGACTTGGTAGCTAAAGGCTATATGGTCCGAACTCGGGCTGATTCTGATACGAAGCAGGCGAGATCCAACGATTACAGCCAGTTTGAAAAAGCAAAAGCCTCTGGGGCTCAAGTCATTTCAACAGATTATTACTATCCTTCGCAACTGTTCGAATCTACCTATCAGGTAAGCTTCGAGAATGGGAAATTTGAACGAATTAAGTAAAATCCAACTCAAATTTTTGCTACACAAAAACAAGTTGTTTTTTACTTAATACGCCTTTGTTTCTTTTTAGAATATGAAAATAACTAGTTCGAAATCACTGATTCCCATATTTATTCTAGGTCTTGGACTTTTGGAATGGCAAGTTGTTCTTGGGCAGAATCTCCGAACGGAGAAAGTCGCTTTCCTGGCAGATATTCATTTACAGGACGTCTATGCTGAATTGGGCTCACCTCAGTTCAAAGGAGTTATGAATTCTAAAACAGGTGAATACGCTACAATCCGAACCATGGAAGCCCAGCTTAATTCAACCAGACTATTCAATGAAAACTATTTTGCACTTTATGCTGCATTGGATGAATTGGTAAAAAAGGATATCAAACTTGTAGTCTTACCAGGAGACTTTACGGATGACGGTCAGCCAATGAATGTGAGGAAACTCAGACAGATTTTAGATGAATATGTGAAGTGCCATCAGATGCGTTTTTTTATTTCCACCGGAAATCATGATCCAGTCAGTCCATTCCAAAGTCCAGGAGGGAAAAGCGATTTCATGAATGAAACTGGTGATGCTCAAGCTATAAGTTCGGAGATTTCTATTTTAAGGAATTTTGAAGGTGAATTGGCAATTTCCCCTCAACTAGCCCAATGGGGATATCCTGAAATAATCAATGAGTTGCAGGGTTTCGGGTTTTCCCCTTCGGAAAAGGATGTATTTTGGACACATCCTTTTGTAGAATTGGACTATGGAGCATATTCCTTTGCCGAAGCTAGCCAATTGTCTGAATTAGAGTCTCGAACTTTTCCAATTGATGAAGGCAAACTGGTTGTACCAGATGCCAGCTATTTGGTCGAGCCGGTGGAAGGGCTTTGGTTATTGGCGATTGATGGAAATGTCTATTTGCCGGACTCAAGATCTGGAAATTATACCAGCTCGAGTATTGGATTCAATCTGACAAAAAATCAAAAAAATCACCAATTAGACTGGATCAAGAAAGTAACCTCTGAAGCCAAGCGATTGAATAAAACCCTGATTTCCTTTAGCCATTACCCTTTAGTAGATTTTAACGATGGGGCGAGCGAAGAATTAAAAGCACTTTTTGGTCCTTCTAAATTTCAATTGAATCGAGTTCCTACTTTAGAAACCTCGAAATCATATCTCGATGCGGGTATCAGTGTCCATTTTGCAGGACATATGCATAGCAACGATACTGGTGTTTTTGAGGATTCATTGGGAAACCGACTGGTTAATATCCAAGTTCCCTCGCTGGCAGCCTTTCCCCCAGCCTATAAAATGTTAAGTTTTCCATCGGAAGATCTGATTCAAATCGAAACAGAAATTCTAGACTCAGTTCCAAGAATGGATGAGTTTTTCGATTTGTACCAAATGGAATGGAATAAGAACAAGGCTGACCAAGGCGAGAGATGGAACCAAGAGATTTTGACCTCCAAAAGCTATTTGAAGTACACAGGATTTCATTTAGATGAACTAATTCGCCTTCGTTTTTTAGAAGCTGACTGGCCGGAGCCAATCAAATCTAGACTCCTCAATTGGAATCTTCAAGACTTGACCTATTGGGCAGGTTTGGGTAGCGAAGAATTATCAGATCAATTTCTGAGTAAGTCAGTGCTCGATTCTCTGCAAATACAAGTGATTCAAGAGCGCTTTGAATTGGATCAAAAGACATGGGAATTACTTCGTGAAGTGTCCGGAAAAACTATTTTAAAAGATTTTTACCGATTCAAAAACGGCGGGGATTTGGCTTTCAATTCTGAAAATAAATTTCGATTTTTTATATATTCTAAGATTTTTGAATGTGTCATTTCTTATAAAAATCCTGGCCATAGCGAATTGGACGCACAGTTAATTCTGTTTTCCAAGATCTTTCAGAAAATTCAAAATGGACTTCCTTCCGATGATTTTTTTATTGATTTGAAGAAAAAGGAACTCGTGAGATCTGAGGGAAAAAGGTCCTTTTGAGAATTGCAATCAGTTGTCACAACTTGCTGACAGTTGATTGCAATTCTCCGGGCCAAATCAATTACGCAATTAAAATAAATGAAGTAATCACGTTTCAATAAAGTCGATTTACAAGTTCAGATGTTAGCTTTTTAAAATTGACTTTGGCGTCAAAAGACAGTATTTATTACTTTTTTATTTTAACATTACTGACTAGTTTGCACCCTTGGTTATTGAATTGTTATTGAATAATTAAATATCACATGAATTTTATTTTAATAAATTAAAGTGTTTTCTTTTTTTGTATATAAAGGCTATCATGGATTCACATTATTTATGAATAGATATAATTTCAAGCCAAGAAGGGGTGCCTTTCACTAAATCGCTTATTATTCATTTATTTGATTCAAATTGTAATTTTTATAGGAATATTTTTTTTAGTGGCATCCGAGTAAAATCCCATCTGTTAAATTCAGGATTCTCAGAATAGTGCAAAATAGGAAAAGCGGAACCACCGATTTGGTAAATCCCGCTTTTTATGGGAAGTTGTTGTTAC